>Ga0307515_10000030_pt1 | contig 364482 bp, 338 predicted proteins | sample 17_EM_MG_FD_194513 | JGI IMG/M metagenome (GOLD analysis project Ga0307515, IMG submission 194513) | Populus trichocarpa ectomycorrhiza microbial communities from riparian zone in the Pacific Northwest, United States - 17_EM | ecosystem: Host-associated > Plants > Roots > Unclassified...
CCCGAAGGGTGGTGCGCGAACCGGGTGTTGATGGGTTGCTGGCGGCACGCCGCGGTGGTCGCCCGCGAGCGTGGGCCGGAGAACGCATGCCCGGGCCGCCGGCCCCTGGGCACGGTGCAAGCACGCGCACGCCACGAACGAATGCCAACAACGGGCCGACGGCGGGCCACGGCTCCCGAAGCAAGCGCGGGGGTCTCATTTCAGCCTGGCAGGTAGTTGCCTGCGCCAGCGGCCCGCAACTGCTGCGCTGCCAGTTCGCCGAGCGCACGTGCCGAGGCTTCGTCGGTCGGCGCGCCCTGCACCTGCGTCTTCAGCAGCGGCCGCGTCAGTTCGACGCTGTCGCCGAGCGCGGCGTCGAGCACCAGCGTCTCGCCCTGCCAGACGGCATGCGCCGCCAGCGGCATACTGCAGCTGCCACCCAGGGCGCGCGAGACGGCACGTTCGGCATGCGCCGACAGGAAGGTCGGGCGGTGGATCGTCAACGCCAGCGTTTCGCGCAGCGTGTGGTTGTCCTCGCGCACCTCCAGCCCCAGGGCGCCCTGCCCGGCCGCCGGAATCATCTGCGCCGGCTCGAAGACCGCGCGGATGCGCGAGACCAGCCCCAGCCGCTTCAGCCCCGCGGCCGCCAGCACGATGGCGTCGAAACCGCCTTCGTCGAGCTTGCGCAGGCGCGTGTCGAGGTTGCCACGCAGCGGTTCGATCTTCAGGTCGGGCCGGCACGCCAGCAGTTGCACCACGCGGCGCAGGCTTGAGGTGCCGACCACGGCGCCCTGCGGCAGCGCGTCGAGGTCTTCGTAGCGGCTGGAGACAAACGCGTCGCGCGGGTCTTCACGTTGCCACACCGCTGCGAGCACAAAACCCGGCGGCAGATCCATCGGCACGTCTTTCAGCGAATGCACGGCCAGGTGGGCCCGGCCGTCTTCGAGCGCGGTTTCCAGCTCCTTGACGAACAGGCCCTTGCCGCCGACCTTGGACAGGGCACGGTCGAGGATCTGGTCGCCGCGGGTCGTCATGCCCAGCAGTTCGACGGCGAGGCCGAAACGCGCCACCAGCACGTCGCGCACATGTTCGGCCTGCCACAGGGCAAGGCGGCTTTCGCGGGTGGCGATGATGGTGGCTGCGCTCATGGTGCAGATTATCGGCACGCCGATTGCTTGCCCGTGCCGATGCACAATTGGTAATCTGGTTACGCCCATCGGAGCCGAAATCATGCCCAGTGTTTCAGACGCCGCCGCCAAGAACAAACCCCTGGTCGAGGATATCCGGTTACTCGGCCGCATCCTCGGCGACGTCATCCGTGAACAGGAGGGCAAGGACGCTTTCGAGCTGATCGAACGTGTGCGCCAGCTCTCGGTGGCCTACCGGCTGAAGGCCGATGCCTCGGCCGGGCGGGTGCTCGACCGGCTGCTGAAGAACCTGTCCGCCGACCAGACGGTGAGTGTGATCCGCGCCTTCAGCTACTTCAGCCACCTGGCCAACATCGCCGAAGACCGCCACCATGTGCGCCGCCGCGCCGTGCACGAACGCGACGGCGAACACCAGGAAGGTTCGCTCGCGGTGGCCTTCGAGCGCCTGCACCGCGCCGACCACCGCGCTGCCGACATCGCACGCACGCTGGCGCAGGCCTACATCTCGCCGGTGCTCACCGCCCACCCCACCGAGGTGCAGCGCAAAAGCATCCTCGACGCCGAACGCGCCGTGGCCGAATTGATCGGCCAGCGCGACACGCTGGCCACCGACGAACAGCGCCGCGACAGCGAAGCGCTGATCCGTGCCCGCGTCACCCAGCTCTGGCAGACCCGCATGCTGCGCACGGCCAAGCTGACGGTGGCCGACGAGATCGAAAACGCGCTCAGCTACTACCAGACGACGTTCCTGCGCGAGATCCCCAAGCTCTACCGCGAGATCGAACGTTCGCTGCACGGCCATGCCGTCGCGCCCTTTCTGCGCATGGGCCACTGGATCGGCGGCGACCGCGACGGCAACCCCAACGTCGGTGCTGCAACGATGAAGCGTGCACTGTCGCGCCAGGCCGAGGTGGCGCTGCGTTTTTACCTGACCGAGGTGCACGAACTCGGCGCCGAACTCTCGATGAGCGGCACGCTGGCGCCCGTGACACCCGAGATGCAGGCGCTGGCCGAACGTTCGCCAGACACCAACGTGCACCGCGAGGACGAACCCTACCGCCGGGCGTTGATCGGCCTGTACGCCCGCCTGGCCGCCACCCTGCACAACCTGACCGGCACCGAGGCGCTGCGCCATGCGGTGGCGCCGCAGGATGCCTACACCGACCCGGCGCAGTTCAGCGCCGACCTTCAGGTGATCGAACGTTCGTTGAAGAGCCACCACGCGCAGGCGCTGATCGCGCCGCGTCTCGCACCCTTGATGAGGGCCGTGCAGGTGTTCGGCTTCCACCTCGCCACGCTCGACCTGCGGCAAAGCAGCGACCAACACGAAGCCGTGGTCGCCGAGCTGCTGCGTGTGGCGCGTGTCGAACCCGACTACTCGGGCCTGGATGAAACCGCGCGCCGCGCGCTGCTGCTCAAGCTGCTGGACGACGCGCGGCCGCTGCGTGTGCACGGTGTCGAGTATTCGCCGCTGGCGCAGCACGAGCTGGCGATCTTCGAGACCGCACGCGCATCACGCGCCGCCTACGGCCGCGAGTCGCTGCGCCACTACATCATCAGCCACACCGAAGACGTGAGCGATCTGCTCGAGGTGCTGCTGCTGCAGAAGGAAACCGGCCTGCTGGTAGGGCGGTTCGGCGGCACGCTCGACAGCGACGCCAAGGTCGACCTCATCGTCGTGCCGCTGTTCGAAACCATCGGCGACCTGCGCAATGCCGAACCCATCATGCGCGCCTACTACGCACTGCCCGGCATCACCGGCATGGTGGTGCGCAGCGGCGCCGAACAGGACGTGATGCTGGGCTACAGCGACAGCAACAAGGACGGCGGCACCTTCACCAGCAACTGGGAGCTCTACCGCAGCGAAGTCGGCCTGGCCGCGATGTTCGCCGAACTCGGCCGCGACCACGGCATCACGCTGCGCCTGTTCCACGGCCGTGGCGGCACCGTGGGCCGCGGCGGCGGCCCCAGCTACCAGGCCATCCTGGCGCAGCCGCCAGGCACCGTGAACGGGCAGATCCGGCTCACCGAACAAGGCGAGGTCATCGGCTCCAAATACGCCAACCCCGAGATCGGCCGCCGCAACCTGGAGACCCTGGTCGCGGCGACGCTCGAAGCGACGCTGCTGCACCCGACCAAGAGCGCGCCGAAGGCCTTTCTGGAAGCGGCGGCCGAGATCAGCGCGGCCAGCTACGCCGCCTACCGCAAGCTCGTCTACGAAACACCCGGCTTCACCGACTACTTCTTCAGCGCGACGCCGATCCGCGAGATCGCCGAACTCAACATCGGTTCGCGGCCGGCGTCGCGCAAGGCCACACGGGCCATCGAAGACCTGCGCGCGATTCCCTGGAGCTTCTCCTGGGGTCAGTGCCGCATGGCGCTGCCGGGCTGGTGCGGTTTCGGCGCGGCCATCACGTCGTTCCTGGGCACGGGGCCGGAACGCAAGGCCAGGCTCGAACTGCTGCAGCGCATGCACAAGCAGTGGCCTTTTTTCCGCACCCTGCTGTCGAACCTGGACATGGTGCTGGCCAAGAGCGACCTGCGCATCGCCGCGCGTTACGTCGAACTGGTCGAAGACAAGAAGGCCGCCAAGCGCATCTTCACGGCCATCCGCGCCGAATGGGAGCGTGTCAACGAAGCGCTGACGCTGATCACCGGCGAGAGCCGGCGCCTGCAGTCGAACCCGGCGCTGGCGCGCTCGATCGAACACCGTTTCCCCTACCTCGACCCGCTGAACCACCTGCAGGTGGAACTGCTGCGTCGCTACCGCCAGCGCCGCGAAGGCGAGCCGGGCATCGAACGCATCCAGCGTGGCATCCATCTGTCGATCAACGGCATCGCGGCCGGGTTGCGCAACACCGGTTGACCCGGCACATCCCGGGGTCTTGTTGCATCCACAGCGGGCGGCTGCGCGTAGGCGCAACAGCCGCCCGCCGGCTTCTCGGGGGGCGGACAACGTCTGTCAAACCCTCAGGAGTGAACATGTTGAAATCCACTTTCGCAGCCGTTCTGGCGCTGGCCGCGGCGAGCGCCGGCGCGGTGCCGCTGGTCGGCATCACCAGCAGCAACGAGATCGCGCGCTTCGACAGCAGCAACGTCGCAGCCGCCACGCGCACCGCGATCACCGGCCTGGCTGCCGGCGACCGTTTTGTCGGCATCGACCTGCGCCCGGGCAACAACCAGATCTACGGCATCACGCTGTCGAACAAGCTCTACACGGTGAACGAACTCACCGGCGCGGCCAGCTTCGTCGCCAGCCTCTCGATGCCGGTGATCAACGCCTCGCTCGGCTACGGCATCGACTTCAACCCGGTGGCCGACTTCAGCGGCAGCACCTCGCTGCGCCTCGTCAGCTCGGCCGGCAACAACTACGCCATCAACGCCAACACCGGCGTCGTCGCCTTCAGCGGCAGCATTGCCAGCGGCTTCTCGGGCGTCTCGTACAGCAATTCGACGCCGCTGCCGAGCTCGGCGCCGGCATCGACGACGCTGTACTACATCGACAGCAGCAGCGACATGCTGATGAAGGCCACCAGCGCCTTCAACGCCCCGGTGATCAGCGCGGTCGGTGCGCTCGGCATCGACGTGCTGAAGGCCAACGGCTTCGAGGTGCTGGCCAACGGCATGGCGTTTGCCGCACTGAACCTCGACGCCGGCACGTCGCTGACGACAGGGCTTTACGGCATCGACCTCAGCACCGGCGCGGCCACGGCGCTGGGCAGCTTCAACGGCACGCTCTCGGGGCTGACGGTGTCGGCCGTGCCCGAGCCGCAGACGCTGGCGCTGATGCTCGCCGGCCTGCTGGCCGTTGGCGGCAAGCTCAGGCGTCGGGCGGTGTGACAGCGGCGCGGGGCGCCGTGGAAGTTTCCACCAGCGCCTCGCGCACCGCCGGCAACTGCCGGCGCGACACCATCAACCACTCGTCCAGCGGCGCCACGCGCACCGACCAGCCTTCTTCGCCACGCTCTTCGCTGCGGTACTCCAGCGCGCGCACCGCGTGGCGCGCCACCAGCGCGTTGCGGTGCACGCGGATGAAGCCAGCGCCGAGTGCTTCGAGCCGTTGCTCCAGGTCGGCCAGCGCATCGTCGAGCACATAGCTGTGGCCTGCGGTGCGCAGCGTCACGTACTTCAGCTCGGCCTTCAGGTACAGCACCTCGTCCAGCGGCAGCCGCAGCACCCGGCCGCGGTCGTGCACCACCAGCACCGGCGTTGCCGCGGCCGGCGCCGCTGCGGGCTGCAGCCGCTGCGCCACCCGTTGCAGCGCGGCCTGCAGGCGGTCGCGCCGCACGGGTTTGGTGAGGTAGTCCACCGCTTCGAGGTCGAAGGCCTTCAGCGCATGTTCTGCATGCGCGGTGACGAACACCACCGCCGGCGGCGCGGGCAAGGCCTTCAGCGCTTCGGCCAGCGCCAGGCCACTGCGGCCCGGCATGCGGATGTCCAGCAGCAGCGCGTCGACGCTGCCCTGCTGCAGCCAGCGCAGCGCTTCGTCGGCATCGGCGGCTTCGCCCAGCACCTGCACCGCCGGGCTGTCCATGCCGTCGAGCAACGAGCGCAGGCGCAGCCGCGCCAGCGGTTCGTCGTCGACCACGAGAACGCGCAGCGTGCTCATCGATGTGACTGCAGCTTCAGCATCACAGCGGCAGCACGATGCGGGCGTGGAAGACGTTGGCCTCGCGCCAGACGTCGCACTGCGCCGCCACGTCGTGCAGCAGGCGCAGCCGTTCGCGCACGTTGTGCAGCGCCATGCCGTGGCCGGGGCTCGACGGCTCGTCGGGCACGGTGTTGCTTACCGTCAGCATCACCTGGCCGCGTTTGGCGGTTGCCCGCACCCAGACACGGCCGCCGGCCTGCGCGGGTTCGATGCCGTGGCGCACGGCGTTTTCCACCAGCGGCTGCAACACCAGCGGCGGCACCTGGGCCGTGCCAACCGCCGGGTCGATGTCCCATTCGACACTGAGCCGGGCGCCGAAACGCACCTGTTCGATTGCCAGATAGGCCTTGGCCAGTGCGATCTCTTCGTCCAGCGACACCGCGGCGCCGACGTCGGCCAGCGCCGCGCGGAACAGCTCGCTCAGGTCTTCGAGCACACCTTCGGCCTTGGCGGCGTCGACACGCACCAGCGCCAGCGCCGTGTTCAGTGCGTTGAACAAAAAATGCGGGCGGATGCGCGACTGCAGCTCGGCCAGCCGCGCACTCGCATTCACCGGATGCCAGATGCGTGCACGCAGCTCCAGCCAGGCCCAGAGCAGCGCCGCCAGGCCGGCACCGGCCAGCGCGACACCGGCCACACGCAGGCCGCCGGCAACGTCGGCCAGGCCGATGGCCCACAGCGGCAACCAGCCCAGCACGGCCACCGTGGCGCCCAGCAGCAGCACCAGCGCCGCGCGCAGCGGCGCTTCGGCACGGCGCAGCGCCGGCTTCGCCGCGCACAGCAGCACCAGCCAGAGCAAGGTACCGAATGCGCCGGCAAAGGCATGGGCGCCCTGGCGCTGGCCCCAGTCGGCCAGCGAGGCCGCCTGCGCCAGCGCCGCCACTGCCAGCACGGCCTGCACCAGCAGCACGGCGCGCAAGGCCAGCGCCGGGTGGCAGACGTCGAAGGCCGCGGCGGCCTGCACCTCGGTGCGCGCACGCTCTTCGGCCACGGGGTCGAAACGTGTCGTCGCGAAGGTGGTGCTGCGGGCCGCACGTTCGCTCTCGGGCCACAGGCTGGCTGGGCGCGAGGCGGTGGGGGGGAAGTCGCTGTCGGTGTCTGACATCGCGGCCGATAATACGGATTCCCTACGGACTCCCGCATCTGCCGCCTGCCGCATGTCAGACCTTCCGTCTTCCGATCCGCTCGCGAACAAGGCCCAGGCCTGGTCAGCGCTGTTCAGCGAACCGATGAGCGAACTCGTCAAGCGCTACACCGCCAGCGTCGGCTTCGACCAGCGGCTGTGGCGCGCCGACATCGACGGCAGCCTGGCACACGCCGAAATGCTGGCCGCGCAAGCCATCATCGGCGCGCAAGACCTGGCCGAAATCCGCCGCGGCATGGCGCAGATCGTGGCCGAGATCGAAGGCGGCAGCTTCGCCTGGAAACTTGAACTCGAAGACGTGCACCTGAACGTCGAAGCACGGTTGACGCAGCTGGTCGGCGACGCCGGCAAGCGCCTGCACACCGGCCGCAGCCGCAACGACCAGGTCGCCACCGATGTGCGGCTGTGGCTGCGCGGCGAGATCGACCAGTTGCAGCCGTTGCTGCGTGCCATGCAGCTGGCGCTGGTGGAGCTGGCCGCTGCGCACACACAGACCGTGATGCCCGGCTTCACCCACATGCAGGTGGCGCAGCCGGTGAGTTTTGCCCACCACCTGCTGGCCTACGTGGAGATGTTCGCGCGCGACGCCGAACGCCTGGCCGACGTGCGCAAACGGGTGAACCAGCTGCCGCTGGGCGCCGCGGCGCTGGCCGGCACCAGCTACCCGCTGAACCGCGAACGTGTGGCGAAAACACTCGGCTTCGACGGCGTCTGCCAGAACAGCCTGGACGCCGTGAGCGACCGCGACTTCGCGCTCGAGTTCAGCGCCTTCGCGGCGATCACGATGGTGCACATCTCGCGCATCGCCGAAGAGATCGTGTTGTGGATGAGCCAGAACTTCGGCTTCATCGACCTGGCGGACCGCTACTGCACCGGCAGTTCCATCATGCCGCAGAAGCGCAACCCCGATGTCGCCGAACTCGCGCGCGGCAAGAGCGGCCGCGTCGTCGGCCACCTGATGGGCCTGCTGACGCTGATGAAGGGCCAGCCGCTCACCTACAACAAGGACAACCAGGAAGACAAGGAGCCGCTGTTCGACACGGTGGACACCGTGCGCGACACGCTGCGCATCATGGCCGAGATGGTGGGCGGCATCACGGTGAAAGCCGACGCGATGGAACGTGCGGCGCTGAAGGGTTACGCCACCGCCACCGACCTGGCCGACTACCTGGTGAAAAAGGGCCTGCCCTTCCGCGACGCGCACGAAGCCGTGGCACATGCGGTGAAGGTGGCGATCCAGCAAGGTGTGGATCTGTCACAGCTGCCGCTGGCCACGCTGCGGGGCTTCCACCCCGCCATCGGCGACGACGTGTTTGCGGTGCTGACGCTGCACGGTTCGCTCAACGCCCGCAACGTGCTGGGCGGCACGGCGCCGGCGCAGGCGCAGGCGCAGATTGCGCGCCACCGCGCGCGGCTCGCGCAGGCCAGTTAGGGCGCCGGTTAGGGTGCCTTGAGGTCGGCCGCCGTCAGCGGCTGGCCTTTGTCGAAGACGATGCGCCAGACGCCGGGCGCTTCCTGGCGCCAGACGGAATTGAAGCGCGACACCAGCTTGCCCGCGGGGTCGCGCACCGGGCCGGTGGAATGCGCGAGTGTGCCGTCGGCCAGCACTTCCACCGAATCCGGCCCCCAGCTGAACGGCGCCTGCGGGCCTTCGAAAAAACCCTTCCAGGCGGCAGCAACAGCGGCCTTGCCTTGATGCACCTGGGTGCTGCCGAAGAACACCGCCTGCTCCGACAGCAGCGCCGTGAAGGCGGCATGGTTGCGCTCGGCCATGCTGCGGGCGAAAGCACGTTCGGCATCGGTCACCTGGCGCTTCAGCGCTGCGAGGTCGGGCTGGGCGCTCACGAACAGCGGCAGGCAGGCAAACAGCGTGACAGCGACAGCGGCGAAGGCAGTACGAACACTCACGCTGCCGCCGGCGTTTCGGCTTCGTTGCGGAACCAGCCGAGCAGGATCAGCGCCGCGACGCTGCCCACCGGAAACAGCAGCAGCGCCAACGCCACCCAGCCGGCAACCGAACGCCCGAGCCGGCGCGCCGCGATGCCGACGAACACCCAGTGCACGATGGCGGCAGCCGACAGCGTGACGCCGATGAGCACCGTGCGCAGCACCGACTCGACGGTGCGGTCCACCATCGGCGGCAGGAACATCGCGGTGCAGGCCGCGGCCACCACCAGCGCGGCGGTGGCCGCGGACAAGGCCTTCTGGGCCGGGCTTTCGACAGGGCGCGCTGCAGTCATGGCAGGCCTTCGGGCGAAACAAAAGGCCAGTGTAGTGCGCCGCTGTCAGTTGTCGAACGTGACTTCCGTCGCCACCAGGGTGATGCCGCCGGCTGCCAGCTGCGCCTTGACCTCGACCCGCCGGTTCGGCGCCAGGTCGGCCGCCGTGCCGTTCTTGAAAACCACCGTGGTGCCGGCGTAGCTGACCACCATGCCACGCAGCACGAAGGTCTTCAGCGCCGTGTCCAGCACCGTGATCGTGCCGCGCAGGTCGAAGCCACGGGTGTGTTCGTCGACGTCGCTTTCGATAGTCACCTGCGTCGCGCGCAGCACACCGCCCTGTGCGCTGCCTTCGACCTCGACACGTGCGCCCAGCAGCAGGCCGGCCGTGCCGTCGGGGAAGCTGGCGCTGGCACCGTCGATACGCTGGCCGTTGACGCTGAAGTCCACCGTCGAGGTGAAGGCGCTGATCAGGCCCTTCACGCGGGCCTGCCGGCCGTCCAGCAGCGTGTTCGTGCCGCTGCCGAAGCTCAGCACCGTCCAGCTGCCGCTGCCAGCCGCCGCCGGCTGCAGCTGCAGCCGCACGAAGGCGCCGTCGGCCAGCGCTGACGGCACCGCGCTGGCGCCGGCATAAGCGAAGCTGGCCGTGCCGATGCGCAAGGTCTTCGCCGTGGCGTCGAGCTGGGCCACAACACCACGCAGGCCGTAGGCGGTAGCGCTGCTGCGTGGCTCCACACGGGTGGCGCGGTAGCTGGCGCTGGCGGGGTCGAAGGCCGCGTACACCTCCACCAGTTGCCCAGCCGCCAGCGCGGCCAGGCCGCCGCTCAGGCGCTCGTCGAACACTGTGCTGCTGCTGACCTGCACCGTCTGGCCGAGCAGCGCGAAGCGGCTGTTGGCGCTGTCCACCGCCGTCAGCGGCCCCAGCAGTTCGCTGGCGTAGCGGATGCGCGTGGCACTGGCCGTCGGGCCGCTGATCGTCTGCGTGACCGTGCTGCTGTCGACTTCCACCGTCATGCCCAGGCGCAGGTCGGCGCTGCTGCGGCTGCTGCCATCGGCGTCCAGCACCTGGGCCGCGCTGTCGTCGTAGCGCACGTCGTTGACGATGACCGAACCGAAGCCGTTGATCGGCCCCTGGGCATAACTGCCGCCGCCGGTGCCGCCTTCGCCAACACCGCCGCCGCAGCCGCTGAACAAGGCCAGGGCAGCCATCAGGCCGGGCAGCCAACGCGGGCAGAGCATCAGACCGGTGATCTTCATGGTTCGGCTTTCGGGGATCGTTTGCGCTTGCCGACGGGGGCCGGTTCGACTGCTGCCGGCGTGCCCTGGTCGTCGAAGCTGTACAGGCCGACGCGCCAGCGGCGGCTGGGCGGCGGCTGCAACCGGCCGTCGCTTTCGATGCGCTGCTCCAGCGCCGGCACGATGCTGCTGCGCAGCCCCTGCCACTGCGCCAGCACCTGTTCGCGCAGCCAGGCCAGCGTGTCGTCGGACAGGCCGTCGGCGAACAGCGCCTGTTCGAAATGGTTGCCGCCACCGCCGAGCACGTTCTCGACCGCGGCGCGCAAGTGGTCGCCGACGTTGTCGCCCAGGAAGGCCAGCATGCGCGCGCTGTCGCCGCGCGGCACCGCCGTGCGCGAGGCGACGACGGTGTCGTTGCTCTCGTCCAGATGCGCCAGCTGCAGGCGCAGCAGCTCGTCGAGCAGGCTGCGCGGGTGCACGTCGCGTGTGATCGCCTGCGCCAGCGTCTCGAAGCTCGGCGCCGGGCCCTGGCGCGGCAGCGCCCGCGGGCTGCCGTCGTCGTTGCGGTAGGTGCGGTCGGAGAGCCAGTGCGCAAAGACCTCGCTCACCAGCGAACGCCCGCGCGGCGCGGCGGCTTCGGCCTGCGTCAGCCGTGTCACCTCGCGGCGGTTGATGCCGGTGACGGTGCTGATGCGGCTGACCTTGCGGTGCGCCAGCAGCCCCGGGTGGGCGTCGCTCGCCGCCTGCACAAAGGCCTGTTTGAGCAGGCCTTCGACCGCGGCGAACGGCAGGCCGCGTGCCACGCCCAGCTGTGCCAGCGGCATCAGCAGGGCCCGCAGCGCATCCTGCAAGGCCTGCAGTTGCTGGGTGTGGGCATCGGTGGCGTCCAAGTTCGGTTGCGCGGCATCGTTCGGTGGGGGCGGACTGTAGACGAAGCCCGCCCCATGTAAGTCACTCGAACTTGATGCTGCTCGCGACGATGGCTGTGAGGTCGAGCGACAGCGCGCCCTTGACTTCGACCTTGGCGCCGTTGGCGAGCGAGACCGAGGCTGCGCTGCCGTCCTTGTTGACGATCACGGCACCGGCGTAGCTGACGGTCAGGCCGCGCAGCGCGAAGGTCTTGGCCGCCGTGTCGAGGTTGGCGATCAGGCCGTGCAGTTCGAATTCACGCAGCGGCCCGCCATGGTGGCCGTCGTCTTCCAGGTCCACCTTCGTCGCCACCAGCACACCGGCCACGACCGCGCCTTCGACCTCGACACGCGCACCCAGCACGATGGCGGCCTGGCCGTCGGGGAAGCTGGCCTTGCTGGCGTCGACCTTGAGGCCGTTGACCTCGAAGTCGGTCGCCGAAGTCCAGGCAGTGATCACGCCTTCGACCTCGGCGTCCGGCCGGTCTTCGAAGACGCGCTTGATCAAGCGCAGCTTGCTCGCGACCCAGGCGCCGGCGCTCTGCGTCGTCTGCAGCCGCACCTTGACCTGGGTGCCGTTGGCAAGCGTGGCGGGAATCTCGCCGGCGCTGGCGTAGCTGATCAGCTCGCTGCCGATGCTGAAGGTCTTGGCAGTGGTATCGAGCCCGCTGATGCTGCCGCGCAGCCGGTACTCGGTGGCGCCGGCCTTCAGCTCGATGCGGGTGGCCACGGTGCGGCTGTTGGCCGCGTCGTAGAGGCCGTGCACCTCGATCACCGCACCGACGCTCAGCCCCGCCAGGCCGCCGGCGATGCTGGCGTCGAACACGGTCGATGTCGTCACCGCGACGGTCTGGCCCAGCACCGTCACGGTGGACAGGCTGGCGTCGATGCTGGCGACCGGCCCGAGCATCTCGCTGCCGTAGCGGATGGCCAGGGCGCGGCCGCTGCCCGCTGCGTGGTCGATGCTGCTGCCGTCGACCTCGATCACCATGCCCAGCTTCAGCGCGCTGGAGGTCTGGCGCACGCCGTCGTCGTCGGTCACGGTGGCGCTGCTGTCGTCCCAGCGCACGCCGTTGACGATGACCGAGCCGAAGCCCGAGATCGCGCCTTGCGAGTAGCTGGCCGCGCTGCTGCTGTCGCTGCTGCCGGCGTCACCGCCGCCGCCACCGCAGGCGGCGACGACGGCAAGCAAGGCGGTGGACAGCACGGCGGCGAGCTGGCGCCGCGGGGTGGAAGTGAATCGGAACATGGTCGTTCTCCTGCAAAGGCAGCCGGTGGAGGGGCCGGCACGGTCAAACTATATATGTGCGTATTGCACATTTATAAGACAAGACCCGCTTTTTCGTGTCCGGCTGTGTCGCTTGCGGGTTGCATGGCCGCTTGCATGCGCTGGCATGGCCGGCCGTAACATGCCGGCCATGGCTCAGCTCCCCGGCCGGCGCTGGATCGCGCACCTGGACATGGACGCGTTCTATGCGTCCGTGGAACTGCTGCGCTACCCGGAACTGGTCGGCCATGCCGTGGTCATCGGCGGCGGCCGCCGCCACCAGCCCGAGATGCAGGACGACGGCACACGCCGCTTCGCGACGCTGCGCCACTACACCGGCCGCGGTGTCGTCACCACCGCCACCTACGCCGCACGCGAGTACGGCGTGCACTCGGGCATGGGGCTGATGAAGGCGGCCGTGCGCTGCCCCGACGCCGTGCTGCTGCCGGTGGACTTCGACGAGTACCGGCGCTATTCACGCCTGTTCAAGGCCGCGGTGGCCGAGGTGGCGCCGGTGATCGAAGACCGCGGCATCGACGAGATCTACATCGACCTGAGCCCCGTGCCGGGTGTGCACGACGCCGTCGGCCACGACGCTTTCGGCGGCGTGCGCGCGCTGGCGCAGGAGATCCGCAACAACGTCAGGAGCCGCACCGGGCTGAGCTGCTCGATCGGCGTCACGCCGAACAAGCTGCTGAGCAAGATCGCGTCCGAACTCGACAAGCCCGACGGGCTGACGATCCTGTCCGAGGCCGATGTGCCGCTGCGGGTCTGGCCGCTGGCGGTGCGCAAGATCAACGGCATCGGCCCGAAGGCCGGCGCGAAGCTGGAAAGCCTGGGCATCCACAGCATCGGCCAGATCGCGCAGCGTGAACGCAGCTGGCTCGTGCAGCAGTTCGGCCGCAGCTACGGCAACTGGCTGTACGACGCCGCACACGGCATCGACGACCGGCCGCTGGTGACGCACAGCGAGCCGGTGTCGATGAGCCGCGAAACCACCTTCGACCGCGACCTGCACGCGGTGCGCGACCGCGCCGAGCTCACACGCATCTTTTCGCAGCTCTCGGAGCAGGTGGCCATCGACCTGCAGCGCAAGGGCTACGCCGGCCGCACCATCGGCATCAAGCTGCGTTTCGACGACTTCAAGACCGTCACGCGCGACCTGACGCTGCCCGCACCGACCGCCGAGTTCGCAGCCATCCGCCATGCCGCCGGGCTATGCCTGAAGCGCGTCGACCTGAGCCGGCGGCTGCGCCTGCTGGGTGTGCGCGCCGGTTCGCTGGTGCGGGCGCAGGCCGCGGCGCCCGAGCGCAGCGCCGCGCCCCGACGCGCCCGCGCGGAAAACGCCGCCGCACCCGAGCTGCCGATGTTCGACGCCGCACCGGACTCCGGCCTATGATGACCGCCATGTCCACGCAGCACCTCCTCGCCGGCCTCCTGCTGGGCGCCGGCCTCGCGGGTGCGGCCCAGGCCGCCACCCTGCAGATCACCGTCACCGGCAGCGACGGCAAACCCGCCGCCGACGCCGTGGTGCTGGTGCAGCCCGTGGCGGCGTGGACCGCGCCGCCCTTGCCCGAGGCCGCGGTGGTGGCGCAGAAGGACACGCGCTTCGTGCCCTACGTCACCGTGGTACCGGTGGGCGGCACGGTGCGTTTTGTCAACCGCGACAGCTACGACCACCACGTGCGCTCGCAACCCGGCGGCCCGCTGGGGTCGATCGCGCCGGCCAAGCAGTTCGAATTCCGCCTCGCGCGGGCCAAGGGCACGGTCGAAACCAGCGCCGAGCTGAAGCTCGACGTCGCCGGCACCGTGCTCATCGGCTGCCATCTGCACAACTCGATGCGTGGCCACCTCTTCATCAGCAACACACCCTGGTACGCCGTCACCGACGACAACGGCCGCGCCACCGTGGCCGGCGTGCCCGACGGCCCCGTCGACGTGCGTGTCTGGCACCCCGACCAGCTTGTCGACCAGTCGGCCGCGCGCCAGCAGCTGGCCGGCACGGTGGCAGCGGAGAGCCGCCTCAACTTCACGCCGCGCAAGCGCCCGGCGCCGCGGCCGGTGCCCAAGGGCGAATACGACTTCTAGCGCTGCGTTGCATCCGGCCGCGCAGCGGCTGCGTAGCACGGTGCAAGCTTCCCCGGAGATGGCGATGAAGAGTTTTGCCCTGCGCTGCCTGCTGCTGTGGGCGCTGCTTGGCGGCGGCGCTCAGGCCCAGACCGGCGACGACACGCTGTATCGCGCACTCGGCGCCCGTGAAGGCATCGGCACGCTGATGGTCGACTTCGTCGGCCGCCTGCGCGCCGACCCCCGCATCGGCGCGTTGTTCAAGGAGACCAACCCCCAGTACCTGGCCGAGCAGCTGCGCGACCAGATCTGCGGCGTGGCCGGTGGCCCCTGCGAATACGAGGGGCCCACCATGAAGAAGGCGCACGAGGACATGAAGATCGGCAAGGCCGATTTCAACGCCCTCGTCGAAGTGCTGCAGCAGGCGATGGACGCGCGTAACGTGCCGTTCGGTGTGCAAAACCAGCTGCTCGCCCGGCTGGCGCCGATGCACCGCGACATCGTCAACGCGCCGTAAGACAACCCACCCCTATCATGCGGCCCACGACCGCGCCGATTCCGCGGCGCGGCAACGCCGCCCGTGAACGACCCCCAGTCTCTCGAACGCCTCGCAGCCGCCATCGCCGCACTGGAGCGCCAGCGCGCGACCCTCGGTGACGCCGCCGTCGACATGGCCGTGGCGGCGCTGCGCGAACAGCTGCCAGCGCAGGCTAGCGAAAGCGCCGTACAGCAGCTCAAGCAGGTCAGCGTGCTGTTCGCCGCCGCCGTGAGCCCAGCTGGGCTGGAACAGCGGCTCGACCCCGAAGACACCGAGGTGCTCGTCGGCGGCGCCTTGGCGCGTTTCACCACCATCGTGCAAGCGCACCAGGGCCAGGTGCTGCAGTACGCCGGCGACAGCCTGCTGGCGGTGTTCGGCACACCGGCCGTGCGTGAAGACGACGCCGAACGTGCCGTGCACGCGGGTCTGGCGATCCTGGCCGAAGCACGGACGCAAGCGGTGCTGCAAGTGCTGCAGGTGCGCGTTGGCGTGCACACCGGCGCGGTGCTGCTGGGCGGCGGTGTCGACGGCGACAACAGCATCCGCGGCATCACCGTCAACCTGGCCGCGCGCATGGAGCAGACGGCGCCGCCGGGCGCTTTACGCATCAGCCAGGCCAGCTGGCGCCAGGTGCGGGGCCGCTTCGAGCTGCTGGCGCAGCCGCCGTTGTTCGTCAAAGGCCACGACGAGCCGCTGCTGACCTACCTGGTGCAAGGCCCACGTGCGCTGCCCCACGGCCCTGCCGAACGCGGTGTGGCCGGTGTCGCCACGCCGCTGGTGGGCCGGGCGCTGCCGCTGTCGCGGCTGCAGCAGGTCTACACCACGCTGTGCATGGCCGACGGGCTGCAGTGTGTGGCGGTGGTCGGCGACGCGGGCCTGGGCAAAACGCGCCTGGTGGCCGAACTGCAGCAGTGGACGGCGGCGCAGGCGCGCGGCGCGCTCTGGCTGCAGGCGCTGGCCAGCGAACAGCGGCAGCGCCAGCCCTACGCCATGCTGCGGGCGCTGATCGCCGGCCACATCGGCCTGCTCGACAGCGACCCGCCGGCGCTGGCACGCGAGAAGTGGCGCAGCGCGCTGGCGCCGCTGCTGCCGCACCCGGCCGACGCAGCGCTGCTCGGCCACCTGCTCGGCCTGGACTTCGCCGACGACGCCGAAGTGCAGAGCCTGCGCGGCGACACCCGGCAGCTGCGCGACCGCGCGTTCTTCCATGCCAGCCAGTGGCTGCGCGCGCTGGCGCGCAGCGGCACGCCGCTGATCGCGCTCTTCGACGACCTGCACTGGGCCGACGACGGCACGCTGGACTTCATCGCCCACCTGCTGGCGCGCCACACCGACCTGCCGCTGCTGGTGCTGGGCCTGACACGGCCGACGCTGGACGAACGCGGCCGCGCACCGTTGCACACGACGCTGCGCATCGAACTCGAACCGCTCGACGCCCAGCACGCCGGCGAGCTGGCAGGTGCACTTCTGGCGCGGCTGGAGACCCTGCCGGAAAGTGCCCCCAGGCCGACGGGTACGTCGTCCGCCCCCCGAGGGGGTTCAAGTCGCCCGGCAGAGCCGGATCGACTTGAAACCCTGCACACGCTGATCGCAGAACAGGCCGAAGGCAACCCGTTCTACATGGAAGAGCTGGTCAACATGCTGCTCGACCAGGGTGTGATCGTCAGCGACGCTGGTGACGGCGACCGCTGGCAATTCCAGCCCGAACGGCTGCGCAGCGTCACCGTGCCCGGCACGCTGGTGGGTGTGCTGCAGGCGCGGCTGGACACGTTGCCGGCACCCGAACGGCGCGCCGCGCAGCTGGCGTCGGTGGTGGGCTATCGCTTCTGGGACCACAGCCTGGTGGCGCTGGGCCTGCCGATGCCACAGGCGCTGCAAGGCCTGGCCGAACGGGGCCTGGTGCGGCCGCAGCCGCAGAGCAGCCTCGAAGGGCTGCAGGAATGGGCTTTCAAGCACCACACGCTGCACCAGGTGGCCTACGACAGCGTGCTGCGCCGCACCCGCCGCGCGGTGCACGCGCAGGTGGCGCACTGGCTGCTCGGCCTGCCCGGCGCCGCACCGGCCGACCTGGTGGCCGAGCACCTGGAACGCGGCGGCGAGCCGGCGCAGGCGCTCGAACAATGGCAGCGCGCCGCCGAGAGCGCCGCGGCGCGTTACGCCCATGCCCCGGCGCTGGCCCATGCCGAGCGGGCGTTGGCGCTGGCGCCGGCAGACGAGCTGCAGCGCCGCTACACGCTGACACTGCTGCGCTGCCGTGTGCTGGCGCTGCAGAGCGAACGCGCCCAGCTCGACCCCGCGCTCGACACGCTGCTGGCACTGGCGCGGCAACTGGGCGACACGGTCCAGCTGTCGGAAGCCTTGTCGCAACGCTCACGCTATTGCTTCGACGGCGGCGACATGCTGCAGGCCGCCGCGCTGGCGCAGCAGGCGGTGGACGTGGTGGCGGCCGGCGCGCCGGCGGCGGCCGGCCGCGCCCGCGCCGCACTGGCGCAATGCCTGTCGCGCCTGGGCCGGCACGAGGCCGCGCAGCGCGAATCGGCCACCGCGCTGGCGCTGGCGCGCGCGGGCGGCGCCACCGCGCACGAGGGCATGATCCTCAACGACATGGGCATGCGCGCCGACGAACAAGGCGACCATGGCGCCGCGATGGCGCTGTACGAACAGGCGCTGCGGTGCCACCGCGAGGTCGGCAACCGCAACAACGAAGGTGGCACGCTCAGCAACCTGGGTTATGCCGCGCTGATGCTGGGCGACTACGAAGCCGCCTGCGCGCAGTTCGAGCAGGCACGCGAACTCTTCGCCCACATCGGCCAGCGCCAGAACGAAGCCATCACGCTGATCAACCTGGGCATCGCGCGGCTGAACCAGGGCCGCCCGGCAGACGCGCTGGCGCAGGCGCAGCCGGCCGCGCGCATGCTGCGCGCCACCGGCGACCGCTGGGCCGAAGGTGCTGCGCTGCGCCTGCTGGGCCAGGCCGCGCTGGCGCTGCACGACACGGCGCTGGCATTGCAGCAACTGCGCGCCTCGGCGGCGCTGTTCGACGAGATCGGTCTGCCGCACCTGGCGCTGGAGGCCGTGGGCGGACTCGCCGAAGAAGCCCTGCTGCGCGGCGACCTGGCAGCGGCGCTGGCTCACGTCGAACGTGTGCTGGCCGGCCAGGCCGCCGGCGTCAGCCTGGACGGCACCGAAGAGCCGATGCGCCTGCAGCTGGCGTGCTGGCGTGTGCTGCACACCGCGCAAGACCCACGCGCCGCGCCGCTGCTGCAGGCCGCGCACCTGACGCTGCAGGAACGCGCCGCACGCATCGCCGACGCTGCACGGCGCCAGGCCTACCTGCACGACGTGCCGCACCACCGGGCGCTGGTGGCGGCATTCGCGGGCCTCAGAGCCTGAGAGTTTTTCGGGCGTGCCCGAGCAGCGCGCCAAAGCGCACCTGATCTAGGAGCGCGGGCGGCAGAAGCGCATCGGCGAGGCAGGAAAACTGCATGAAGCTTGAATGTTGAACGGCATGACCATCAGCTACCGTTCCCCGGCACCTGCGTTACTTCATCAGCGACACGGTCTATGCGTTGGACTTGAGCGCGTTCTATGCCCGCTACGCCGGCGGCGGCGCGCGCAATCAGCCAGCAGCGTCGATGGCCAAGGCGGTGCTGCTCATGTCGGTGCCTTCCAGTCGAAGACGCAGTGCATCGAGGTCCACTTCTCGCCCGCAGGCGTCCAGGGCGTGGCGGCCTGGAACTCCCACATCAGCGCCTCCCAGCGAGCGATGACGGGGTCGTCGCGCGTGGCCTGGGCCAGACGGGCGGCGTCGTAGACGGCGTCGTCGGTGTCCATCACCATCACCATGCGCGTGCCCAGGCGGTGGATGGTCATGGCGGTGACACCGTGGCGGGCCAGATGGGCCAGCACCTCGGGCCAGACGGCGCGGTGGTGGGCTTCGTAGCGCTCGATGAGCGCCGGGTCGTCTTGCAGGTCCAGGCAGAGCAGGTGCTGCATGTCAGGTCCCGATGGCGCGATCCAGGTGGGTGTAGCCGCCGTCGACCAGCAGCCACTGGCCCGTGGTGTGCGACGAACGCGGCGACAGCAGGAACAACACCGTGTCGGCGATCTCCTGCGGCGTGGTCATGCGTGCGCCCAGTGGGACGCGGCGCTCGATCGCCGCCTGCGCGGCGGCGGGGTCGGGCAGGCGATCCAGCTCGGCGCGGTACATCGGCGTCATCACCTCGGCCGGGATCACCGCGTTGACGCGGATGCCCTCGTGGCGCAGCGCCACCGCCCATTCGCGCGTCAGGCCCAGCAGCGCACCCTTGGCGGCGATGTAGCCGCTGGTGCCGCCCTGGCCGGTGAGCGCTGTCTTGGAGCCGATGTTGACGATGGCACCGGCGCCGCGCCGCAGGTGCGGCGCGCACAGATGGGCCATCACATAGCAGTGCGTGAGGTTGCGGTCGAGCGAGGCCACGAAGGCCTCGCGCCCGGCCTCCAGGCCCACGCGGTCGTTGACGCCGGCGTTGTTCACCAGCCCGTGCAGCGTGCCGAAGGCCACCGCCGCGGCCTGCACGGCGCGCGCGCAGGCGGCCTCATCGCGCAGGTCGAGCTGGTGGAACTGGAAGGCCGGCTGGCGTTCGCGCAGTTGCGCGGCCAGGTCGGCCGGCAGCGGGTCGCGGCCCAGGATCACCGGCACCGCGCCCTCGTCGGCCAGGCCCAGCGAGATGGCCGCGCCGATGCCCGAGCCGCCGCCGGTGACGACGACCGCCTGTCCCTGAAGTTGCAAGTCCACGCCTCAACCTTTTCTCAACGCGCCACTCAGATCAAGCTTCCCGCCACGGAACCGGCTTTGCCGGGCCGTCGGCGGACGGCCTGCGGCGAGGACGCCGCAGGCGCTCGCAGGCGAGGAACAGTCCGCAGGGACTGTTCCTCGTCCGGCTCGCCCCCCCCGGGGGGTACCGAGCGCAAGCGAGGTCGGGGGCTCCATTTCTAGTCGTAGAGCACGGCAGCGATCTTGGGGTCGGCCATGTTGCTCTTGTCGTACCAGTAGAAGCCGGTGTCGATGATCTTGGGCAGCTTCTCGCCCTTCAACGCCTTGACCGCCGCTTCCACCGTCTTGTAGCCGATGCCCACCGGGTTCTGCGTGATGGCGCCGGCCATCTCGCCGCTTTTGATGGCTTCCTTCTGCTGCCGGCCGGAGTCGTAGCCGATGACCTGGATCTTGCGCTTGAGCTCGCGCGCGCCGTTGACGACGCCCAGCGCCGAACCCTCGTTGGCGCCGAAGATGCCCTTGATCTGCGGGTGGGCTTGCAGGATGGACTTGGTGATCTCGGTGCTCTTGAGGTGGTCGCCGCCGCCGTACTGCACGCTGACGACCTTGATGTTCGGGTACGCCGTCTTGATGCGGCCGGTGAAGCCCTCCACGCGGTCGATGCCGGTGCGGCTGGTCTGGTCGTGCGCGACCACGGCCACCTCGCCGGCCTTGCCGATCAGCTCGGCCATCTTGTCGGCAGCCAGCGCCGCGGCGGCGCGGTTGTCGGTGGTGGTGGTGGTGACGGGGATATCGCTGTCGACACCCGAGTCGAAGGCCACCACCGGCACCTTGGCCGCCTGCGCCTTGCGCAGCAGCGGGATCGCGGCCTTGCTGTCCAGCGCCGCGAAGCCCACCGCGGCCGGCTTCTTTGCCAGCGCGGCGGCCAGCATGTCGATCTGCCGGTCGACCATGGCCTCGGTCTCCGGGCCTTCGAAGGTGATGCGCACCTTGTAGTCCTTCGCGGCCTGGTCGGCCCCGGCCTTCACGGCCTGCCAGAACTGGTGCTGGAAGCCCTTGGAGATGATCGGGATGTAGATGTCCTGCGCGAACGCGGGCAGGGCGGATGCCAGCAGCGCGGCCAGAGCGGCGCGGCGCGCGATGCGGGCGGCAGGAATGGAACACTTCATGGTGCTTGTCTCCTTTGTGGTGAACGGAAAGGTCAGCGCCGGCGCCGCACGATGTCGGCCCAGACCGCGAGGATGATGATGGCGCCGGTGATCACGGTCTGCCATTCCTGCGCCACCGAGAGGATGCGCAGGCCGTTGGTCAGCACGCTCATCACGAAGGCGCCGATCAGCGTGCCGACGATGGTGCCGGCGCCGCCGGCGAGCGAGGTGCCGCCGATCACCACCGCGGCGATGGCGTCGAGTTCGTAGCCCTGGCCCAGCGCCGGCTGCGCCGAGTTCAGGCGCGAGGCGATCAACAGCCCGGCGATGCCGCAGATGCCGCCGTTGACGGCGTAGACGATGATCTTCCAGCGGTCGACGTTCACGCCCGACAGGCGCAGCGCCTCTTCGTTGCTGCCCAGTGCGAAGGTGTAGCGGCCGAGCACCGTGCGCGTCAGCACCACGCTGGCGGCGATGGCAGTCAGGAACAGGATCAGCACCGCGTTGGGAATCGGCAGCGCCGGAATCAGCATGCCGATGAACGACTCCTGCGAGATCCACGGGAACTCCGGCGTGTCGCTGAAGTAGATCGGCTTGGTGCCCGAGATCACCAGCGCCAGCCCCTTGAGCAACATCATCATGCCCAGCGTGGCGATGAACGGCGGAATCTTCAGCCGTGCGATCAGCCAGCCCGAGAACAGGCCGCAGCCGGCCCCGGCGGCCAGCGCCGCCAGCACGCCCAGCGCGAAGGGCAAGCCCAGCTGGGTGAGCACGACGCCGGCGATCACCGAGCAGAAGGTCATCAGCGTGCCCACCGACAGGTCGATGCCGCCGGAAGCGATGACAAAAGTGCAGGCGATGGCCAGCACGCCGTTGACGGCGGTGGCCTGCAGGATGGCCACCAGGTTGTCGGTTTGCAGGAAGTTCGGCGACGCGGCCGTGAAGAACAGCATCAGCGCCATCAGGCTGCCGAATGCGAGCAGCTTTTGCCGCGTGGAGGACGGGATCGACATGGGATGGAACTCAGGCGGCCTGGCGCTCAGCGCGCGTGGCCAGTTGCATGATGCGTTGCTGGGTGGCTTCGGCCGCGGCGAGTTCGCCGGTGACGCGGCCCTCGCGCATGACCAACACGCGGTGGCTCAGGCGCAGTACCTCGGGCAGCTCGCTGGAGATCATCACGATGGCCTTGCCTTCTTCGGCCAGCGTGTCGATGAGGCGGTAGATGTCGCGCTTGGCGCCGATATCGATGCCGCGGGTGGGCTCGTCGAAGAACAGGATGTCGCAGTCGCGCAGCAGCCACTTCGCGATCACGATCTTCTGCTGGTTGCCGCCCGACAGCAGCCGCACCTGCTGGGCGACGGACGGTGTCTTCACGGCCAGCCGCTGCACCAGCTCTTCTGCCGTGCGAGTCATGGCCGCCTCGTCGAGCCAGAAGCCGCCGCGCGCGAAGTGCGGCAGCGTGGCCAGCACGATGTTGGTCTGCACGTCCAGCCCGGTGGCCAGGCCGAAGTGCTTGCGGTCTTCCGACAGGTAGCCGATGCCGTGCGCCACCGCGTCGCGCGGCGAGCGGATGCGCACTGGCTTGCCGTGCACCAGCACTTCGCCTGCGTCCATCGGGTCGGCGCCGAAGACGGCACGCGCAACTTCCGTTCGGCCGGCACCCATCAGGCCGGCGAAGCCGAGGATCTCGCCGCGATGCACCGAGAAGCTGACATCGCGCACGACCTTGCCGCGCGTCAGGCCACGCACTTCCAGCGCCACCGGCTGGCCGGCGCGCGCGATGGGCGTGCTGTGGTCGGCGGCCAGCTCGCGGCCGACCATCAGCGCGATGATGCGGTCCACCGGCGTGCCGGCCATCGGCAGCGTGGCGACCCAGCGGCCATCGCGCATCACGGTCACGCGGTCGGCGATGCGCTGCAACTCGTCCATCTTGTGCGAGATGTAGACAATGCCCACACCTTGCGCGCGCAACCCGCCGATGACGCGGAACAGTTCGTCGACCTCGGCGTCGGACAGCGCCGCGGTCGGCTCGTCCATGATCAGCACGCGCGAGTCGTGGCTCAGCGCCTTGGCGATCTCCACCATCTGCTGTCGCGCCACGGTCAGTTCGCCCACCGGCGTGCGTGGGTCCAGGTCCAGGTGCAGGCGCGCGAACAGCGCCGCCGTGCGGGTATTGAGCGTGTCATCGTCGAGCAGCAGGCCGCCGAAGCGGCGCGGCTCGCGGCCCACCCAGACGTTCTGGGCCGCGCTGAGGTGCGGCATCAGGTTCAGTTCCTGGTGGATGGTCTGGATGCCCAGAGACTGTGCCGCCCGCGGCGACTCCAGCGCCGCGAGCTGGCCGCCGACGACGACCTCGCCGCTGTCGCGCGCATAGATGCCGGAAAGGATCTTCATCAGCGTCGACTTGCCGGCGCCGTTCTCGCCCATCAGCGCGTGCACCTCGCCGGCCATCAGCTCGAACTGCACGTCCACCAGCACCGGCACGCCGGCGAAGGACTTGCACAGGCCACGCATGGCCACCAGGGGATCGCTCATGCTGGCTTGTCAGCAGTCCAGCGCGTAGAAGCGCACGGCGTTGTCGCGCCGGATGGCAGCGCGCTCGCGCTCGCCCAGGCCGGCCAGCAGCTGTTCGGCCAGCGCGACCCATTCGCCGTAGCCGGTGGCCAGTTCCAGCACCGGCCAGTCACTGCCCCACAGCAACCGTTCGGGGCCGAACCAGCGCAGCAGGTCGTCCACCACCGGTTGCAGCGCCACCAGGCCGGCATCGCCGCCGGCGCGCGCGCTGCCGGCACACTCGGTCAGCAGGCCCGAGAGCTTGCAGTGCACGTGCCCATGCCCGGCCAGCGCTGCCATGCCGCGGCGCCAGTCGTCGGCCCGGGCCAACGCGCCTTCGGCCTGCCAGCCACGTGCCGGCCCATCTGCCAGCTGCGGCTTGGCTGCGTGGTCGATCACCACCGGCAGCTGCGGCCAGCGCGCGACGAAGTGTTCCAGCGCCGCCAGGTGCCGGGGCTGTACCAGCGCGTCAAAGCGCAGTCCCAGGCGCAGCATGACCTGCACCACGTCCGGGTGTGGCGCGCTGGCGATCCAATTGGCATCGGGCAGGTCCTGCAGCATCGGCCGCACGCCGCGGAACTTGGGGTGGCGGGCCCAGCGCTCGAGCAGCGCCACCGAGGCCGGATCGGCCATGTCCACCCAGCCGACCACGGCGCCCACCAGGTCGTGCGCGCTCGCCAGGGCGAGCAGGTGCTCGGTCTCCGCCGGGCTGTCGGCTGCCTGCACGAGCACCGTGCGCAGCACGCCGTGTGCGGCGGCATGCGGGAACAGGTGCTCGGGCTCGTAGTCGCGGTGGATCGGCGCCAGCGCGGCGTCGTCGCCGCGCAGCCAGCGGTAGTCGCCACGGGCCAGACGCCAGAAGTGCTGGTGGGCGTCGACCCGTTCGGGTTTGTTCATATACGAATATCCTATCCATGGATGGCCGCCCAGGGGCCTTGGCCGAGTAGGTGTTTTTCCTCTTTTAATTAGTTCTCCGGTCGAACAAATATTGCGGCTGCGTCGGCTCCGGCTGCGCAGCTTTCCTATTCCAAACGATCCGATGATGAGGAGACGGGCCATGAAGAACCTTGCATTGCGTTGCACTGTCGCAGCGATGGCGTGCGGCGCGGCACTGTCGGCCGCCGCGCAGCCGGTGGTCGGTGTGAGCTGGTCGAACTTCCAGGAAGAGCGCTGGAAGACGGACGAGAAGGCGATCAGGGAGCAGCTGGCCAAGTCCGGCGCCAGCTACGTGAGTGCCGACGCCGGCGGTTCGCCGGAGAAGCAGCTCGGCGACATCGACAGCCTGATCGCAAAGGGCGCCAAGGCGCTGATCGTGCTGGCGATGGACAAGGACGCCATCCTGCCCGCGCTGGCCAAGGCCAAGGCGCGCAACATCCCCGTGATCGCCTACGACCGCCTGATCGAAGCGCCCGGCGTCTTCTACATCACCTTCGACAACAAGGAAGTCGGGCGGATGCAGGCGCGCGGCGTGTTCGCCGTCAGGCCCAAGGGCAACTACGTGATGATCAAGGGCTCGCCGACCGACCCCAATGCCGACTTCCTGCGCTCCGGCCAGCAAGAGGTGCTCGACGCGGCGGTCAAGAAGGGCGACATCAAGATCGTCGGCGAGGAATACACCGAGGGCTGGAAGCCCGAGGTTGCGCAGCGCAACATGGAGCAGATCCTCACCCGCAGCGGCGGCAAGGTCGACGCGGTGGTTGCCTCGAACGACGGCACCGCCGGCGGCGTGATCGCCGCGCTGTCCGCGCGCGGCCTCAAGGGCGTGCCGGTCTCGGGGCAGGACGGCGACCACGCTGCGCTCAACCGTGTGGCACTGGGCACGCAGACCGTCTCGGTGTGGAAGGATTCACGCGACCTGGGGCGCGAGGCCGCGGTGGCCGCCTTGGCGATGGCCGCCGGCAAGCCGGTGCAGGGCGCCGTGAAGTGGTCCGGCGGCGAGAAGAAGGTGACGCTGGACGCGATGTTCCTCAAGGCGGTGCCGATCACGCGCGACAACCTCGATGTGGTGCTCAAGGCCGGCCACATCGGCAAGGCAGAGCTGTGCAAGGGCGTTGCCGCGGCCGACGCACTGGCGGCGTGCAAGTAGCCCCACGCATGCTCGCGGGAAGTGAGGCGCCGGCGCTGTCCTGGCGCGATCGGCTCCAGCTCGATCCGCTGGATATCCGGCTGGCCATCATGGCCGGCGTGTTGCTGGTGATGGCACTCGCCTTCCACACGGTCACCGGCCAGTTCATCACGCCGGAGAACCTGTACAACATCGCCCAGCAGACGGCGGTGGTGGGCATCGTGGCGGCGGCCATGGCGCTGGTGATCGTGGCGCGGCAGATCGATCTCTCGGTCGGCTCGGCGCTCGGTCTGGTGGGCGTGCTGATCGCGTTCCTGATGTACAGCAAGGGCTGGCACTGGGTGCCTGCCAGCGCAGCCGGGTTGGCGGTGGCGCTGGCGGTCGGCCTGTACCAGGGCTGGCTCGTCGCCGGGCTCGGGGTGGCTTCGTTCGTCGTCACGCTGGGTGGGCTGATGTCGCTGCGCGGCGCCGCGTTCCTGGTGGCTTCGGGCAAGACACAGCCGGTGATGGACCCGTTGTTCCTGATGCTGGGCGGCGGCCTGGATGGTGCCATCGGCCCGCTGCCCAGCGGCCTGCTCGCGGCGGCGTTCTCGGCCTGGATGGTGCTGCGCGCGGTGCAGCGGCGGCGCAGCCAGCGCGCCCACGGCCTGCTGCCGCGCGCGCTGTGGGTCGACGTGCTGGTGACGGGGCTGTTCTGCGCCACGGCGCTGGCCTTTGCCGCCGCGATGAGCGCCTACCGCATCGGCGACAAGCCGGCAGGGCAGGGCATCCCGGTGCCGGTGCTGATCTGGGCTGTCGTCGTCGCCGTCGTTGCGTTCATCGTCAAGCACACCCGCTTCGGGCGCTACATCTACGCCATCGGCGGCAACCCCGAGGCGGCACTGCTCGTCGGCATCCCGGTGCGGCGGGTGCTGCTGCAACTGTTCATGCTGCTGGCAGTGCTGGTGACGGTGGCCGCCATCGTCGCCGTGTCGCGCCTGAACGCAGGCACCAATTCGCTGGGCATGAACCAGGAGCTCTACGTCATCGCCGCGGCGGTGATCGGCGGCGTGGCACTGTCCGGCGGCAGCGGCACGGTGATCGGCACGGTGCTGGGGGCGCTGGTGATCCAGTTCCTGGAGTCCGGCCTGCTGCTGCTGGACGTGGACATCGGCTGGCGCATGGTCATCGTCGGCCAGGTGCTGATCGCCGCGGTCGTGTTCGACGTGCTGTTCCGGCGCGCCACCGGGGAGCGGGTGGCATGAGTTCAGCGCTCGTGACCATGCGCCGCGTGCGCAAGTCCTTTGGCGGCGTTCATGCGGTGGACGACGCGAGCCTGGCGGTTCACCCGGGCGAGGTGCTGGCGCTGCTGGGCCACAACGGCGCCGGCAAGTCGACCCTGATGAAAGTTCTCTCGGGCGCGTTCATGCACGACGAAGGCGAGATCCTCGTCGGCGGAAAGTCGGCCGTGATTCGCACCCCGACCGACGCGCAGGCGCTTGGCATCGAGACCATCCACCAGACGCTGGCGCTGGCCGACAACCTCGACGCGGTGGCCAACCTCTTCCTCGGTCGCGAGCTGCTCACCCGCTACGGCATGCTCGACGACTTCGCGATGGAATCGGCGGCACGCGCGGTGTTCCGGCGCCTGAACCCGAACTTCCGGAACATCCGCGTGCCGGTGCGTTCGCTGTCCGGTGGGCAGCGTCAGGTGGTGGCCATCTCGCGCGCAGTGCACTTCAACGCCCGGGTGCTCGTGATGGACGAGCCCTGTGCGGCCCTCGGCCCGCAGGAAACGCAGATGGTGCACGACCTCGTGCGCACACTGAAGGCGCAGGGCGTGGGCATCATCCTGATCTCGCATGACATGCCCGACGTCTTTGCGCTCAGCGACCGGCTGTGCGTGATGAAGAACGGCCGCACCATCGGCACGTACCGCACGGCCGACGTCGACGAGGAAGCGGTGCTCGGGATGATCATCGCCGCGCGTTTGCCCAGCGGCGTGCAGCCTTGCGAGAGGCTGTCCGCGGAAGCGGGCTAGGCGCAAAGCGCAGCCATAGCTCGGGCTATGGCGAGCATTGAGCGAAAGACGCTCAGGCTCTCAGCCCGTGTTCGTGATGCGCGGGTCGACCACCGCAACGCCGCCGACCGGGTTCTGGATGACCAGCACGAACTCGTAGGTGCTGGAAAAACCGGCGCTGTCGGTGACGATGATGCCGCGGTCGTTGGAGATGAAGTCGGGGAAGGCGTCGCGGCCGTCGGGCAGCACGCCGGACGCCACGCCGCTGGAGAGCCAGCCGAAGACCAGGCCGCACTCGGTGTAGTTGGTGGCGGCCGAGCCCACGCCCGAGATCACCTTGAAGCAGATCGTCAGCGCCCCGGTGCCCGAGATCGCGATCATGCCCGGCACGTACTGCTGCCCCGGCGCGGTGCCCGACGGCTGCGTGATGGTGAAGCGGCCCTGCACCGGCGCGCTGATCACCGGAATGAACGACTGCGGCAGACAGTTCCCAACGGTGAACGAGGTCTGGCCCGGCGTCGGCGCAACCCAGGCGGCGGTGAACGGGTCGATGACGATGGTGATGATGGCGTCGGGAACGATATCGGACAGCGTGTTCGGCATGGCGCCTCTCCAGCGGTGACTTGTTGGCCGCGATTCGACAGGCTTTGCCGCGGCCGCGCTATGACTTTTTCACAGCGCCACGGCATGCTGGGTAGCATCGGCACCTGCTGCGGCACGGCCGACAGCCGACCGACAGACGACCGAGAGACAACAACATGACCGTCATCACCAACATCGAAGACCTGCGTGTGCTGGCGCAAAAACGTGTGCCGCGCATGTTCTACGACTACGCCGACTCCGGCAGCTGGACCGAAGACACCTACCGCGCCAACAGCAGCGACTTCCAGAAGATCAAGCTGCGCCAGCGGGTTGCGGTGAACCTGGAAAACCGCAGCACGGCGACGACGATGGCCGGGCAGGCGGCCACGATGCCGGTGGCGATCGCGCCGGTGGGCCTGACCGGCATGCAACATGCCGACGGCGAGATCCACGCCGCACGCGCGGCAGAAAAGTTCGGCATCCCGTTCACGCTGTCGACGATGAGCATCTGCTCGATCGAGGACATCGCGCAGAACACGAGCGCGCCGTTCTGGTTCCAGCTCTACATGATGCGCGACCGCGACGCGATGGTGCGCATGATCGAACGTGCCCGCGCCGCCCAATGCAGCGCGCTGGTGCTGACGCTGGACCTGCAGGTCATCGGCCAGCGCCACAAAGACCTGAAAAACGGCCTCACCGCGCCGCCGCGGCCGACGCTGCGCAACATCGTCAACCTGCTCGGCAAGCCGCGCTGGTGTCTGGGCATGGCCGGCACGCGCCGGCGCAGCTTCGGCAACCTCGTCGGCCACGTCAAGGGTGTCAGCGACATGAGCTCGCTGGCGGCCTGGACCAACGAGCAGTTCGACCCGCGCCTGTCCTGGGCCGATGTCGAATGGGTGAAGAAGCAGTGGGGCGGCAAGTTGATCCTGAAAGGCATCATGGAGGTCGACGACGCGCGCCTGGCGGTGGCCACCGGCGCCGATGCCATCGTCGTCAGCAACCACGGCGGGCGCCAGCTCGACGGCGCGCCGAGCAGCATCGAAGCCCTGCCGGCCATCGTCGCCGCGGTGGGCTCGCAGGTCGAAGTCTGGATGGACGGCGGCATCCGCTCGGGCCAGGACGTGCTGAAGGCCTGGGCGCTGGGCGCACGCGGCACGATGATCGGCCGCGCGATGGTCTACGGCCTGGGCGCGATGGGCGAAGCCGGCGTCACGAAGGCGCTGCAGATCCTGCACAAGGAACTCGACGTGACAATGGCCTTCTGCGGCCGCACGCGCATCGAGCAGGTCGACAAGAACATCCTGCTGGCAGGCACTTTTCCGGCCTGAATTGCACCAGCGGCGGCCACTGCGCCCAGAATGCGAGGGTCATGCTGATCCCCATGTGTCCGGTCTGCCGGTACCCCAACCAGGCCCAAGCCAACCGCTGCGCGGCCTGCGGTGCCGATATGCCCAACAGCGCGCTGTGGCTGGACGAGCTCGCCAAGCCGGCACCCACGGCGCCGAAAACGCCACCGAAAGCACCACCGAAAGCGCCGGGCGACATCACGCTGCGCGACCTGCCGACGTCGCCCACGCCCTACGGCGGCGCGGCGCGTGCATGGCCGCCCGCGCCTGTGCCGGCCCCGGCCCCGGCCAAGGCGCACGACGACGGCCTGCTGGCCGCCGACACCGAACCGCAGCAGCTGGCCGAAGCCGCCGCCGCACGGGCGGCCAAACGGGCTTCGGTGCGCCACGCGCGCAACCGCGTCACCGCCGCCACGGCGCCCGACACCGTGCCCGAGGTGCTGGTGCTCGACGCCGACACGCCGGCACGCGCGCGGCTGCGTGACCTGCTCGTCGCCTTCGGTTTCGGCGTGCACGTGGTCGCCGAGGCGCCCCGCGCCGCCGCGCTGCTGGCCGAGCGGCCCTTCGTCGCGGCGTTCTTCGACATCGTGCTCGACGAGTCCGACGGCGGTGCCGGCATCGAACTCTGCCGCCAGGCCAAGCAGTGCGGCACGCTGGTGGTGCTGGTCGCGCCGCCGCTGAGCCCGGTGCAACGGGTGCGCGCCGATCTGGCCGGCGTCGACGAGGTGCTGGCCCAGCCCGTGGCACGCGGCGACGTGGCGCGTGTGCTCGACGCCCGCGGTGTCGCCCTGCCCAGCGACGCGCGGCGCACCTGATCGGGGCCCACGAACTGGGGATGCAGTTTCCTGACACGAAACTGACAGGCGGCGTAGAGTCGACATCGGCTTTCCCCCCACCCACACACGCGCAGGAGCCTGCGATGAACGTGCGGCAGATGTCAACCTTGAAACAGTGGTTCGTGGCGCACCGCGAAAACGCGCCGCTGGAGTACCACACCTGGGACGCCGTGCTCACGCTCTGGCTGCTGGGCCTGATGGGCGTGCCGTCGGCGCTGGTGCTGCATGCCGACTGGGGCTTGTTGCTGTGTGTGCCGCTGTTCTTTGCGCCGCCGCTGTACGTGAAACTGCGCGTCAGGCTGCACCGGCGCGGGGCGCTGCGCTGCGACTGGTTGCCGCTGCTGCGCTAGACAGGGCGCTCAAGGCCGCTAAGGGCCGCGCGCCTCGAAGGTGTTGCAGTCCTTCACGCTGCCCGACTGCAGACCGCGCTTGAACCAGCTCACCCGCTGCGCGCTGCTGCCGTGGGTGAAGCTCTCGGGCCGCACCGCGCCGCTGGCGTTGCGCTGCAAGGTGTCGTCACCGATCTGGCCGGCGGCGTTCAGCGCCTCTTCGATGTCGCCCTGTTCGAGCCAGCCCTTGCCCTTCTGCGAGTGAAACGCCCAGACGCCTGAGAAGCAGTCGGCCTGCAGTTCCACCCGCACCGAGAGTGCGTTCATCTGCGTCTGGCTGACCTTGCCGCGGCGCGCATCGACCTTCTCGGTCACACCCAGCAGGTTCTGCACGTGGTGGCCGACCTCGTGCGCGATGACGTAGGCCTGCGCGAAGTCGCCGGGCGCGCCGAGCCGGCTGCGCAGCGTGTCGAAGAAACCGAGGTCGATGTAGACCTTGCTGTCGCCGGGGCAGTAGAACGGCCCCATCGCCGCTTCGCCGCGGCCGCAGGCCGTGGGTGTGCTGCCGCGGAACAGCACCAGCCGCGGCTGCTGGTAGCTGCCGCCGCCAGCCTTGAAGACCGCGCCCCAGACGTCTTCGGTGTCGGCCAGCACGGTCGAGACGAACATCGCCGACTTGTCCTGCACCGGTGGCCGCTGTGCAGGTGCTTGCTGCTGCTGCACCGGCGCCGGTGCGTCGCCGCCGCTGAGCAGGCCCAGCACCGTCAACGGGTTGATGCCGAAGATCCAGCCCGCCACCAGCGCAATGGCAATGCTGCCGATGCCGATGCCACGGCCGCCGATCGACGGCAGACCGCCGCCACCACCACCGCCGCGGCGGTCTTCGACGTTGTCGCTCTGGCGTTCACCTTCCCACTTCACGTTGCGCTCCCTGCGTCTTTCCGGACGCCAGGGCATTGTGCGCCTGCCGTTCAGTGGACTGTGCCGACCCCCATGCAGTTGCGGTCGTAGGCGGCAAACAGTGCCAGCGCCGCCTGGCGCAGGCGCTCGTCGCTGCTGGTGTGGGCCAGCGCCAGGCATTCGCAGGCGTAGGCGCTGTCGATGCACATGCGGGCGAGGTCGACCTCGTGGCCTTCGCGCTCCATCCAGCGGCGGAAACTCGCCATCTGGATGATGGGCAGCGGCAGCACCGCGGCGAACGGTGCAGGGGTGTCATCAAAGTGCAGCATGGGCGGTCTTTCCGAAGAACTGCGCCATCTTGCCGCCAGCCCCGCTGCGGCGAAGCGCCGAACAGCGCCTCGGCTGCCGCGCAGTTCAGGTCTTCGGCAAGGTCACGCCACGTTGCCCTTGGTACTTGCCGCCGCGGTCTTTGTAGCTGGTCTCGCAGACTTCGTCGCTTTCGAAGAACAGCACCTGGGCGCAGCCTTCGCCAGCGTAGATCTTCGCCGGCAGCGGTGTCGTGTTGCTGAACTCCAGCGTCACGAAACCTTCCCATTCGGGTTCGAACGGCGTCACGTTGACGATGATGCCGCAGCGGGCGTAGGTGCTCTTGCCGAGGCAGATGGTGAGCACGTTGCGCGGGATGCGGAAATATTCGAGCGTGCGCGCCAGCGCAAAGCTGTTCGGCGGAATCACGCAGACATCGGCATTGATGTCGACGAAGCTCTTCTCGTCGAAGTTCTTCGGGTCCACCACCGTGCTGTAGATGTTGGTGAAGACCTTGAACTCCGGCGCGCAGCGGATGTCGTAGCCATAGCTGCTGGTGCCGTAGCTGACGATCTTTTCGCCGGTGGCCGACTGGCGCACCTGGCCGGGCTCGAACGGCTCGATCATGCCGTGCTCCGCGGCCATGCGGCGGATCCACTTGTCGCTCTTGATGCTCATGCCCCGATTCTAGAAGGCAGCGGTAATATGGCGGCGAAGGAGACAAAGACACCATGGCCACACCCTTCCGCCCCGCCTTCGATCTGCTGGCGCAGTACGCCGCGTACCACCGCGACCGCCGCAACATCGTGACCCATTTCATCGGCGTGCCGATGATCGTCTTCGGCATCGGCGTGCTGCTCGCGGGCACCGGCGCGGTGCTCGCAGGCTTCTACTGGACGCCAGCCTGGGCCATCTTCCTGCTGCTCGCAGCCTGGTACCTGACACGCGGCGAACTCGCGCTGGGCATCGCCACCAGCGCCGGGGTCGGCCTGCTGATCGCGCTGGCGCACCCGCTGGCCGCCGGCAGCACGGGCCCATGGTTGGCCTGGGGGCTGGGCTTCTTCGTCGTCGGCTGGATCATCCAGTTCATCGGCCACTACTACGAAGGCCGCAAGCCGGCTTTTGTCGACGACATCATGGGCCTGATCGTCGCGCCGATGTTCGTGGTGCTCGAACTGCTGGCGCTGCTGGGCCTGTTCAAGCCGCTGATCGCGCGCATCGAAGCCCGCGTCGGGCCGACGGTGATCCGCAACCTCGCGCACCCCGCCACCTGATGGGGTGGCCCGGCCCGCTGCTGGTGATGGGGGCCGGCGCGGTCGGGTGTTATGTCGGCGGCTGCCTGCAGGCGGCCGGCGCCGAGGTGCACTTCGTCGGCCGGCCGCGGGTGCTGGACGCGCTGCGCAGCCGCGGCCTGACGGTCACCGACCTCGACGGCAGGCGCTTCACGCTGCCGCCACCGGCGCTGCAACTGCATGCCGAGCCGCCCGTGGGTGCCGCGCTCGTGCTGCTGTGCGTGAAGAGCGCGGCCACCGCCGAAGCGGCGCGGCAGTTGCCGGCCAACAGCCTGGTGCTGTCGCTGCAGAACGGTGTCTCGAATGCCGAAACCGCCGCCGCGGCGGCGCCTGGCCTGCGCGTGCTGCCCGGCATGGTGCCGTTCAACGTGGCCGAACTGGCGCCGGGCCACTACCACCGCGGCACCGCAGGTGAACTGGCCGCGCAAGACCATCCCGGCCTGCAGCCCTGGTGCGACGGCTTCGCAGCAGCCGGCCTGCCGCTGCGCCTGCATGCCGACCTGAAACCGGTGCTGTGGGGCAAGCTGCTGCTGAACCTGAACAACCCGGTCAACGCCTTGTCGGGCCTGCCGCTGCGCGCCGAGCTGCTGGACCGCGACTTCCGCCGTGTCTTCGCGGCGCTGCAGCGCGAAGCGCTGGCCGTGCTGCAGCGCGCCGGCATCGCCCCGGCGCAGGTGACGGCGCTGCCGGCTCAGCGGCTGCCGACGGTGCTGTCGCTGCCGAACTGGCTGTTCGAACGCCTGGCCAGGCGCATGCTGCGCATCGACGCCCAGGCCCGTTCGAGCATGGCCGACGACCTGGCGCTCGGCCGCCGCACCGAGGTCGACGCCTTCTGCGGCGCCGTGGTGCGGCTGGCGCGCGCCCACGGGACCGAGGCGCCGTTGAACGCGCGCATCGCAGAACTCGTCGAAACCGACCCGCGGCCACGCAGCGGCAAGGCGCTGCGGGCCGAGCTCGGTGTCTGACGCCTGGGCGCCTGCCTCTGACTACTGCGACAACCCCAGCGTATAGGCCCCGGCACCGCCGCTGTAGTAGCGGCTGCGCACATACACCGTGATCGCCGCGGCGCCGGTGTTCTTGTACGTTGCGGTGTCGGTGGCGCCGGTGCCGAGCACGCTGCTGGCGATCTGCGTGCCGGCGCTGTTGTAGACGTAGAGGTCGTAGTCGGCCGTGGCCGGCGGCTTCAGCGTCGCCGTCAGCGTCTTGCCGGCGCCCAGCGTCACCTTGTAGTAGTCGGTGTCGCTGCTGCTGCTGAGCGTGCCGTTCACCGTCACCGGGTTGGCGCTGATGACCTGCGCCGTCGCCAGCGTGTTGTTGCTTTCGACCTCGGTGACGGTGGTGCCGCCGCCGCCACCGCCGCCCACGGCCGCCGTCACTGCCGCGTTGGCGTCGACGATGCCCGAGCCGCACTGCGAACAGGTGGCCGGGAAGGCACGTGCGCTGCTCTTCAGCAGGCTCTCGACCTGGTCGGGTGTCAGCGCCGGGTTCTTCGCCAGCATCAGCGCCGCCACCGCCGCCACGTGCGGCGTCGCCATCGAGGTGCCCTGGTACCAGGCGTAGCTGTCGCTGCCGGGGCTGCTGGTGCCGCTGTTCAGCGTCGACAACACGCCGTTGGTGCTGGCCGTGCGCACGTCGCCGCCGGGTGCGGCGACATCGACCACGGCGCCGAAGTTCGAGTAGTAGGCGCGGCCGCCGCTGCGGTTCACCGCCGCCACCGTGATCACGCCCGAGCAACTGGCCGGCGAGTAGTTCGCGGCGTTGGCGTTGCTGTTGCCGGCCGCCACCACCATCACCGTGCCGCGGCCGCGGGCGCCGTTGATGGCGCTCTGCGTCGTCGTGTCGCAGCTGCCGCCGCCGCCGAGCGACATGTTGATCACACGTGCCGGGTTCGGGTTCGCCGGCAGGCCGCTGACCGTGCCGCCCGAAGCCCAGGTGATGCCGTCGGCGATATCGCTGGTGTAGCCGCCGCACTTGCCCAGCACACGCACCGGCAGCACCTTGGCGCCGAAAGCGACACCGGCGACACCGCTGGCGTTGTTCGTCAGCGCCGCGATGGTGCCGGCCACATGGGTGCCATGCCACGAGCTGTTCTGCGCCGCGTTGCTGCCGCATTCGTTGGTGGCGACCCAGTCGCCGGGGTCGAGTGCGCTGCTGTCGCGGCCGTTGCCGTCGTTCGACACCGCCGTGTCGATGATCATGTCGTAGCCACCGACGATGTTGGCGCCCAGGTCGGCATGCGGCCGGTAGCCGGTGTCGACGACGGCCACCACGACGCCGGTGCCGCTGGTCTGGTCCCAGGCCGGCGGTGCGTTGAGGCCGCCGGCGGCCTCGAAGTAGTGCCACTGGCTGGTGTAGCTGCTGTCGTTGGGCGTCAGCATCACCTGCATCAGGCGGTCGGGTTCGGCGTATTCGACATCGGGGTCGACGGCTGCGATCAGCCGCGCCAGCCGTTCGAGCTGCTCCACCGACAACCGCCGGTCGAGCTTCATCACATGGGCATCCAGGGCATTGCGCCGCAGGTGGCGCATCTGCACACCCGAGCGGTTCAGCACCGTGTGGGCCTCGCTCATGGTCTGCAGGTCGGCACGTTCGAACGCGGCCGAACCCTTGCGGTACTTGATGATCAACTGGTCGGTCAGCTCCGACCGCACGGTGGCGGCCTGTTCCGTGGTCTGTGCCACCGGACCGGCGCCACCGGCGACAACCGCCGTGCTGGCAAACAAGGCGGCCGCGGCTGCGGCGACGGGGGCGAGCGAACGGGCTCGCACAACAAAAGCACCAAACATCGAAGAACCTCCAAAACCCTCCTGGGAAGATGAAAGCCGGTTCGGCGCGGGGATCGTCCCGCAGCGAACCGGCCTGCTCGCTGGCAAACGCCGAGGATGAGCGGCGGCGCCAGCGCGGGGCCGATGTTGGGTGCTGGGCCCGCTGCGCACAACAGAGGGCTTCCACCAGGGAAACTTCAGCCCTCAAGCATCACGCGGTCAGCAGCTGCAACAGCGTGTCTGCTGCGGCAACGACCTGTGTTGCGCTGACGTCCAGATGCGTCACCGCGCGCACCGTGCGCGCCGCAAAAGCGTTGAGCAGCACACCTTGCGCGCGTGCACGGGCGACCAGCGTCGCCGCGTCGGGCGCACCCGGCGCGAGATGGAAGACGACGATGTTGGTCTGCACCGTCGCCAGGTCCAGCCGCACCGCGGGGCAAGACACCAGCGCCTCGGCGAAGGCGCGAGCATGGCGGTGGTCGTCGGCGAGCCGCGGCCGATGGTGGTCGAGTGCGTGCGTGGCCGCGGCGGCGAAGAGGCCGTTCTGCCGCATCGCACCGCCGAGCATGCGGCAGTGGCGCCGCGCCGCGGCGATGTGGGCCGGCGAGCCGGCGAGCAGCGCCCCACCCGGCGCACCCAGGCCCTTGCTGAACGAGACGCCGACCAGGTCGAAGGGCGCCGCGAGTTCGGCTTCGCTGCGGCCGCTGGCGATGGCCGCATTCCAGAGCCTGGCGCCGTCGAGATAACTCGTCAGGCCCAGCCCACGCGCCCTGGCGCAGATGGCTTCGACCTCGGCCTGCGGAAAGACGAGGCCGCCGCCGCGGTTGTGCGTGTTTTCGATCTCCACCAGCGTCGTGCGCGGAAACACCGGCAGCCCGGCAGGTTTGATCGCCGCTTCCAGGTCGTCGGCGCTGAACAACCCGCCCTGCCCCACCTCGACGATCTGGACCCCGGCGTTCGCCGCCGAAGCCCCGGCTTCGTGCCAGCCGGCATGGGCTTCGCGGGCTGTGACGACCTCGTCGCCGGGCCGCGTCAGCACCCGCAAGGCCACCTGGTTGGCCATCGTGCCCGAAGGCAGCCACAGCGCCGCCGCTTTGCCCAGCAGCGCGGCGCAGCGTTCCTGCAAGGCATTGGTGCTGGGGTCTTCGCCGTACTGGTCGTCGCCCACCGGCGCCCGCGCGATGGCCTCGCGCATCGCAGCGGTGGGGCGGGTGACGGTGTCGGAACGCAGGTCGATCAAGTCCATGGCAGTTCGCCTTTCAGGAATTGCGCGGCTTCGGGCGGCAGTTCGTCGGCGAAGAAACGTTGCACCGGCAGGTCGACGACGATGCGGCCCCCTTCGAGGTAGACCACCCGCGAGGCCAGGCGCTTGACCTGGCCGAGGTTGTGCGTGCTGAGCACCACCGTGACGCCGGTGGCGCTGATCTCTTCGACCAGCGTCTCGATCTCGCGTTTGGCGCTGGGGTCCAGGCTGGCGGTGGGTTCGTCGAGGAACAGCACGTCGGGCTGCAGCGCCCAGGCACGGGCCAGCGCCAGCCGCTGCTGCTGGCCGCCCGACAAGGCGCGTGCAGGCCGCAAGGCCAGGGCCTCCAGGCCGACGCGGCGCAGGGCGTCGGCACAGCGCTGCACACGTTGTTCTGCCGGCACGCCGCGCAGCCACAAACCCAGCCGCACATTGCGCTGCACCGTCAGGTGCAGCAGGAACGGCCGCTGGAACAGCATCGCCGCCACCGGCAGGCGGCCTTCGGGGCGCAGCGCATGGCGTTCGATGCGCCCCGTGCCGCCGATCAGCCCGTGCAGCAGCCGCAGCAGCGTCGTCTTGCCGGAACCGTTGGCGCCGACCAGCGCCACACACTCGCCGCGGCGCAGCGTGAAGCTGGCATCGCGCAGCGCCTGCACGCCGTCGAAGTCGACGCCGGCGCCGTGCAACTGCACCAGCGCTTCGGCGGTGGGCCGCGGCGCATGCACCAGCAGCGCCGGCAGCGCCGCCAGTGGCGTGGTGGTGGCTTCGTGGCGTGCCGGCCTGACACGGCGACCCTGCATCTGCACCAGCCCGATGAGGCCGTTGACGACACCCACCACGCCCAGCAGCACCACGCCCAGCGCCAGCGCCAGCGGCAGGTCGCCCTTGCTGGTTTCCAGCGCGATGGCCGTGGTCATCACACGCGTGACGCCGGCGATGTTGCCGCCGACGATCATCACTGCGCCGACTTCGGCCACGGCGCGGCCGAAGGCGGTGAGCAGCACCGTCAGCACCCCCAGCCGTTCGTGCAGCAGCATCAGCAACGCGCTCTGCACCGGGCCGGCGCCGAGCGAACGGAGTTGTTCACCGCCGTCGAGCAAGGCGCTGCGCACCAGGCGCAGCGACAACGCGGCGATCAGCGGCACGACCAGCACACTCTGCGCCACCACCATCGCCGACGGCGTGAACAGAATGCCCCAGGCGCCCAGCGGCCCGGTGCGCGACAGCAGCAGGTAGACCAGCAGCCCCACCACCACCGGCGGCAGCGCCAGCAAGGTGTTGACGGCCCAGACCAGCAGGCCATGGCCGCGAAACCGCGCTACCGCCAGCCAGGCGCCGAGCCAGAGGCCGAACACCGCGCCGATGAGACAGGCGGTGCCGCTGACTTGCAGCGACAGCGTCACGATGCGCAGCAATTCGGCGTCGGCGCGCGCGATGAGTTGCAGCGCCAGCAGCAAGCTGTCCTGCAAGGTATTCATGCCGGGCAGAATGCAGCGCTGCGCAAAGGCGAAAACAACATGTCGGAACTCGGACCTTCCCCGCTCATGGCGGGCGACCTCAATCTCAGCGTGGCCCAGGCCCGCGCAGCGATTGCCGCTGCGCTGCGCCCGGTGCAGGAGACCGAGACGATACCTGTGCTGCAGGCGTTGGGCCGGGTGCTGGCGGCCGACCTGTTGTCGCCGATCGCCGTGCCGGCGCACGACAACTCGGCGATGGACGGGTTTGCCTTTGCCGGCAGCGCCCTGCGCAGCGACAAGGTCAGCCGTTTTGATTGCATCGGCACCAGCTTCGCCGGTGCGCCCTGGCCGGGTGTGGTGGCCGACGGCCAATGCCTGCGCATCATGACCGGCGCCGTGATGCCTGACGGCTGCGACACCGTTGTGCCGCAGGAACTCTGCCGCGTCGAAGGCAGCACCGTGCTGATCGAACCGGGTGTGCTGCGCCCCGGCGAGAACCGCCGCAAGCGCGGCGAGGATCTCGCTGTCGGCCAGGCGGCACTGCAAGCCGGCCGCGTGCTGAAGCCCTCGGACCTGGGCCTGGTGGCCTCACTCGGCATCAGCGAAGTCACCGTGCGCCGCAAGCTGCGTGTGGCGTTGTTCAGCACCGGCGACGAACTGCGTGCGCTCGGCGAGCCGCTCGACGCCGGTTGCATCTACGACAGCAACCGCTACAGCCTGATGGGCGCCTTGCAGCGCCTGGGGCTGGAGGTCGTCGACCTCGGCCTCGTGCGCGACGACCCTGCCGCCTTGCAGACAACGCTGGAAGCTGCGGTGGCGCAGGCCGACGTGGTGCTCACGAGCGGCGGCGTCAGCGTCGGCGAGGCCGACCACACACGCGCGCTGCTGGCGCGCATGGGCGAGGTGGCATTCTGGAAGGTCGCGATGCGGCCCGGCCGGCCGTTTGCGTTCGGCCCGGTCCACGCCGCGGGCCGCAGCAGCTGGCTGTTTGCGCTGCCCGGCAACCCGGTGGCTGCGCTGGTGGCCTTCTACGTCTTTGCGCGCGAAGCGCTGTTGCAGCTGGCCGGTGCCACGCCCGAGCCGCTGCCGGTGCTGCAGGCGCGCTGCACGTTGGCCATGCGCAAACGCCCGGGCCGCACCGAGTTCCAGCGCGGCCGTGTCAGCCCGGCACCTGGCGGCGGCTGGCAGGTGGCGATCACCGGTTCACAAGGTGCGGGCATCCTGCGCAGCATGAGTGAGGCCAATGCACTGGTGGTGCTGGGGCATGAACAGGGTTCGGTCGCGGCGGGTGACCTGGTCGACGTCTGGTTGTTTGACGGGCTCGTCTGAGCGACGAGCGCAGCGACGGCCGGGTCTAACCGGCCACCACCCGCACCGCCGCACGCTGCGGCTCGGGTTCGGAGTCGAAACGCTCGAAGCCGGTGTAGCAGAGGAAGTGGCGGTTCGCGGCGCGGCCGAAGAGTGTCATGCCGAGCTTGGTGGCCAGTTCGTGGCCCATCGCGGTGACGCCGTTGCGCGAGACGATGATGGGCACGCCCATCTGCGCCGACTTCATCACCATCTCGCTCGTCAGCCGGCCCGTCGTGTAGAAGGTCTTGTCGGCACCTTCGACGCCATGCATGCCCATCCAGCCGGCGATGGTGTCGATGGCGTTGTGGCGGCCCACGTCTTCCACGAACATCAGCATCTCGCTGCCTTTGAACAGCGCGCAGCCGTGGACCGAGCCCGCCTTGCGGTGGATGCTGTTGCGCTGGCGCATGACTTCCAGCATGCCGTGCAGCGTGCTCTGGCGGATGCGCGCGGCCTGCGTGCCGGGCAGTTGCACGGCATCCAGCTGCGTCATCACGTCGCCGAACACGGTGCCCTGGCCGCAGCCGGTGGTGACGACACGGCGCGCGGTCTTGTTTTCGATGTCGCTGATGCCGGCGCGTGTTTTCACCGCGGCAGCGCCGACATCCCAGTCGACGGTGATCGACTCGACTTCGCCGATGCCGTTGATCAGCCGCTGGTTGCGCAGGTACCCCAGCACCAGCAGTTCGGGGCAGGCGCCGAGCGTCATCAGCGTCACGAGTTCACGTTTGTCGACGAACACCGTCAGCGGCCGTTCGGACGGGATCGGGATCGTGCGGCGTTCGCCGTATTCGTCGAGGATCTGGATCTCGCGCAGCAGCGTGCCGGTGGCCTGCGTCAGGCGTGGCGCATCGGCCACCGGCACCCAGGCGGGCGCGGCGTCGAAGGCAAGCGGTTCAGCAGGTTCGGGCAGCATCTGCCGCAGAGCTTACTTCTTCGGCGCGGGCACTGCGGGCGCAGGGGCAGCTGCCACCGCGGCGGGTGCTGCAGGCGCGGCACCGGACGCTGGCGCCGGCGGCGTGTAGACAAACGGACCCGGGTCGGCGCAGGGCGGCGTGGCGGCGGGTGCGGAAGCGGCCTTGCCGGCCTTCTTCGCCTCAGCCTGGTAGACGCCGGCCACACGGTCCATCGATTTGCAGAGCTGGAAGTCGGCGAGCTTGTTGCCGTGCGCCGTCTTCGCGGCGGCTTCGGCGGCCTTGGCCTTGGCTTCGTCCGACGGCGCGGGCAGCTTGGCAAACACGGCACCGGCAGCCAGCAAGGCCATCACGGCCATCGTCACGAGAGGGAGGGAGCGCTTCATCGTTGTGGTCCTCATCAGGCTTGCGGCGCGCCCGTACCCAGCGGTGCAGCCGGCGTCGAACGCTGCGCGGGAATCTTGCCGGCACGCACGTCGTCGTACCAGAGTTCGTGGTGTTCCCTGGCCCAGCCTTCGTCGACATAACCGGTGCGCATCGCCTTGTACGCGCCCTTCATGCCGATGGTACCGAGGTAGATGTGGCCCATGAACATCGCCATCATCAGCACGGTCGCAACGGCGTGGATCATGTGCGCGATCTGCATCTCGCCGCGGGTGTAGTCGAGGCCGGGAACCAGCTTGTCGAGCACCAGGCCCGAGCCCACCACCACCAGACCCAGCACCAGCACACCGCCCCAGAAGATCAGCTTTTCGCCCGCGTTGAAGCGGTGCGAAGGCACCTCTTCGCCGCCGAGCATGCCGCCGCCGCGGCGCAGCCAGTGCAGGTCACCTTTGCTCGGCAGGTTGTCGCGCACGAAGGTGATGAAGACGATCACCAGCGACACCGCGAACAGCGGCCCGGCGAAGTTGTGCATGGTCTTCAGCGCGTAGGTCAGCCAGCCGAACAGCGTGCCGCCCAGCACCGGCAGCAGGAAGAACTTGCCGAAGGCCATCACCAGGCCCGAGACCGCGAGCACGACGAAGGCGATGGCGTTGGCCCAGTGCGCGGCGCGTTCCAGCGGCGTGAAACGTTCGATGGCACGGCCGTTGTCGGGCACGTGCCCACCGAGCGCACCCTTGCGCCAGTAGAACAGCGCGATGGCTGCGGCGATGATCAACAACAGCGAGCCACCGTAGGGAATGATCCAGCGGTTGCGCACCTGGCGCCAGGCTTCACCGGCATTGGTGAGCGTCGAGCCCGGGTACTGCACGAACTGCTGCACCAGCACGCCTTTTTCGACACCGGGCAGGTTGGTGATGCCTTCGCTGCTGCCCGATTCGCGCACCGCGCGCCAGAACGGCGCGTTGTTGCCGGGCTGGCTCTTGCCGCGCTGCGCGTTGTTTTCGTCGGGCTTCGGTTCGGCCGGGGCCACGAAGCCGGCGGGCGCACTGGCTGGCTGGGCCGACGCGCCGAACGCGGTGACGGCCAACGCGGCCGCCAACGCCAGCCGGCGCAACAGGTTCGAGATCGGTGCCTTGTTCATGCGATGGATCTCCAACACAGCCGTCATTTGCCGGTGGCCGGCGCGCGTGTGTATTCGTTCTGGTTCTGCGCCCGGTTGTGGATCTGCTCTTCCCAGCTCGCCTGGTCGCCAGCTTTCCAGCCCTGCGCGACGTAGGCGCCCTTGGCGGCGTCCCAGGCCTGCGCGTCGGCCTTGCGGCCGCTGGCGGTCTGCGGTTTTTCGCCGCAGGCGGCGGCCAGCGCCGCGACCACGATCAATGCGGCCATCGTCGAAGCCCGCATCACTTGGTCACCTTCGGCGCAGCGCCTGCCACCGGTTTGCCGTAGGCCGTGCCCCAGCCCCAGACTTCGCTGCCCTTGCCGCGGGTCAGCACGCGGGTGCGGAAGATGTCGGCGACGACATCACCATCGCCACCCAGCAGCGCCTTCGTGCTGCACATCTCGGCACAGGCCGGCAGCTTGCCTTCGCTCAAACGGTTGCGGCCGTACTTCTCGTTTTCAGCAGCGCTGCCGTTGGCCTCGGGGCCGCCGGCGCAGAAGGTGCACTTGTCCATCTTGCCGCGCAGGCCGAAGGTGCCATTGCTCGGGAACTGCGGCGCGCCGAACGGGCAGGCGTAGCTGCAGTAGCCGCAGCCGATGCAGACGTCCTTGTCGTGCAGCACCACGCCTTCTGCCGTGCGGTAGAAGCAGTCGACCGGGCACACCGCCATGCAGGGCGCGTCGCTGCAGTGCATGCAGGCGACCGAGATGCTCTTTTCGCCGGGCACACCGTCGTTCAGCGTCACGACCCGGCGGCGGTTCACGCCCCAGGGCACGTCGTGTTCTGCCTTGCAGGCGGTGACGCAGCCGTTGCATTCGATGCAGCGTTCGGCGTCGCAGATGAATTTCATTCGGGCCATGATTTGTTCTCCTTAAGCCGTGGCCCGCTCGATCTGGCAGAGCGTCGTCTTGGTTTCCTGCATCATCGTCACGCTGTCGTAGCCGTAGGTGGTGGCGGTGTTGATGGCTTCGCCGCGGATCACCGGCGCAGCGCCCTCGGGGTAGTACGGCAGCAGGTCGATACCGCCCCAGCGGCCCGAGAAGTGGAACGGCAGGAACACGGTTTCGGCGTCGACGCGTTCGGTCACCTGGGCCTTGACGCGCAGGCCCTGGAAACCGGCCACGCTGACCGTCGCCGGGGTCTTGACCCAGACGAAGTCGCCGTTGCGGATGCCGCGGTCGTTGGCGGCCTTCGGGTTGATCTCGACGAACATCTCCTGCTGCAGTTCGGCCAGCCAGGGGTTCGAACGGGTCTCTTCGCCACCGCCTTCGTACTCGACCAGGCGGCCGCTGGTCATGATCAGCGGGAAGCTCTTGCCGATGTCCTTGTTCTTCTCCTGCACGCTCTTGTACAGCGTGGGCATGCGCCAGAAGGCCTTCTTGTCGTCGTGGGTCGGGTACTTGGCGATGAGGTCCGGCCGGTTGCTGTACAGCGGCTCGCGGTGCTGCGGAATCGGATCGGGGAAGTTCCAGACGATGGCCCGCGCCTTGGCGTTGCCGAACGGGTGGCAGCCATGGTTGACCATCGCGACGCGGATGATGCCGCCCGACGAATCGGTCTTCCAGTTCTTGCCTTCGGCGGCTTTGGCCTCGGCCTCGGTCAGCTCGCCCCACCAGCCGAGTTTCTTCAGCAGCAGGTGGTCGAACTCGGGGTAGCCGGTGGTGAGATCGGCACCCTTGCTGTGTGAACCATCGCCAGCCAGCAGCGAAGCACCGTCGCGTTCGACACCGAAGTTCGCGCGGAAATTGCCGCCGCCTTCCATCACGTGTTTGCTGGTGTCGTAGAGGTTCGGGCTGCCCGGGTGTTTCATCTCGGGCGTGCCGTAACACGGCCAGGGCAGGCCGAAGTACTCGCCGTCGAGCTTGAGGCCGGTTTCCTTGTCGATGCCGCCCTTGGCCTTGAGCGTCTTCACGTCGAAGACGTTCATGTTGCGCATGTGCGCCTTCAGCCGCTCGGGGCTCTGGCCGGTGTAGCCGATGGTCCAGCAGGTCTTGTTGATCTCGCGCAGGATCGACTCGGGCTCGGGCTCCATCATGCCGCCCTTGGCCGCGACCATTTTGTAGTTGACGGTCAGCTCCTTGGCGAAGCCCAGCTTCTCGGCCAGCTGGAACATGATCATGTGGTCGCTGCGGCTTTCCCACAGCGGCTCGATGACCTTCTCGCGCCACTGGATCGAGCGGTTCGACGCCGTGCACGAACCGCTGGTCTCGAACTGCGTGCAGGCCGGCAGCAGGTAGGTGGCGCGGTTCTTGTTGAGATCACCTTCCTTGCCCGGCATCGCGGCCATCGCCGCGGTGGCGCTGGGGAACGGGTCGATCACCACCAGCAGGTCGAGCTTGTCGAGCGCGGTCTTCATCTCCAGGCCGCGCGTCTGCGAGTTCGGTGCATGGCCCCAGAAGAACAGGCCACGCAGGTTGCTTTCCTGGTCGATCAGCTCGTTCTTCTCGAGCACGCCGTCGACCCAGCGCGACACCGTCATGCCGGGCTTGCTCATCATGCCCGGCGCGTACTGCTTCTTGATCCACTCGAAGTCGACGCCCCAGCCCTTGGCGAAGTGTTTCCACGCGCCTTCTGCCAGGCCGTAGTAACCGGGCAGGCTGTCGGGGTTCGGCCCCACGTCGGTAGCGCCCTGCACGTTGTCGTGGCCGCGGAAGATGTTGGTGCCGCCGCCGCTGACACCCACGTTGCCCAGGGCCAGCTGCAGCAGGCACGAAGCACGCACGATGGCGTTGCCGATGGTGTGCTGGGTCTGGCCCATGCACCAGACCACCGTGCTCGGCCGGTTCTGCGCCATGATGGTGGCGACCTTCAGCGTCGTCTCGCCGTCGACGCCGCAGGCTTCCTGCACCTTGTCGGGTGTCCACTTGGCGAGGATCTCTTCGCGCACCTTGTCCATGCCGTAGACACGGTCCTCGAGGTACTTCTTGTCTTCCCAGCCGTTCTTGAAGATGTGGTACATCACGCCGAACAGGAACGGGATGTCCGAGCCCGAGCGGATGCGCACGTATTCGTCGGCTTTCGCCGCCGTGCGCGTGAACCGCGGGTCGACGACGATCATCTTGCAGCCAGCTTCCTTGGCGTGCAGCATGTGCAGCATCGACACCGGGTGCGCTTCAGCGGCATTGCTGCCGATGTACATCGCAGCCTTGCTGTTCTGCATGTCGTTGTAGCTGTTCGTCATCGCGCCATAGCCCCAGGTGTTGGCGACGCCGGCGACGGTGGTGCTGTGACAGATGCGGGCCTGGTGGTCGGTGTTGTTGCTGCCCCAGAAGCTGATCCACTTGCGCAGCAAGTAGGCCTGCTCGTTGTTGTGCTTGGAGGAGCCGACGACGAAGATCGAATCGGGGCCGCTCTGCTTGCGCAACTCCAGCATCTTGGCGCTGATCTCGTTCAGCGCCACGTCCCAGCTGATGCGCTCGTACTTGCCGTTCACCAGCTTCATCGGGTACTTCAGGCGGAACTCGCCATGGCCGTGTTCACGCAGTGCCGCGCCCTTGGCGCAATGCGCGCCGAGGTTGATGGGGCTGTCGAACACCGGCTCCTGGCGCACCCAGACGCCGTTTTCGACCACCGCGTCGACGGCGCAGCCCACCGAACAATGGCCGCAGATCGTGCGTTTGACCTCGACCTTGCCGCTGCCGTCGGTGCTCTTGGCAGGGTCGGCGGCCTCGGCCTTCTTCACCAGCGTCAGCTGCGACGCTGCGATGCCGGCGCCCACACCCAGGCCCGAACGGCGCAGGAAGGCGCGGCGGTCCATGGTGGGAATGGCGCGCGAGACGCCGCGCGACAAGCTGGTGACCAGGCCCGACGATGAACGGGCGGTGGCTGCGGTGGATTTGCGTGTCAACAACATGGCGTGTCCTGTCGTCCGAGGCTTCAAACCTTGGCGGTCTGGTAGTACTGCAGCACGTGCGGCGTGACCTGGTAGCCGCCTTCGGGGTCGACCGTCGCTTTCGGCACGGCGGCCGTGGCCACCGCGGCAGGTGTGCGCGGCAGCATCGCAGCAGCCGCGGCCATGGCGCCGACGGCACCGGCGCCGGCAAACACCGTGCGGCGGCTCAGGGCAGGCGTGGACTTCTTTTCGGTCATAAAACCTCCGGCAAGGGCAGACTCCCGCGGCGGGCGGTGTCCATGTCCAGATGTTGTTCAAGTTGCAAAGTGCTTCCTATAGGGTTGCACCCCAGCGAGGCGCGACAAATTGTCGTTATTGCCTCGCGACAGCTTGTCGCGCTGCATTCGCAAGGCCCCCGGACAAGCGCCTACCGCCCGCATAGCGATGCCTGCAGGGCTAAACTTCGCGCCCTTCGGTGCCTTGCACGCACCCCGTTTTGCCGGCCGACACCGGCCTGCCATGTCCACCCCACCCACCCTGCACGTCGCCGTGCGCATAGCCCGCCGCCGCCAGCCCACCCAATGGGAAGCCTGGGGCTTCCGGCTGGCCGAGGTGGTGCTGGACGACGGCGACTTCGGTGACCGGCCGCGCACGCTGCGCGACGATGGCGACACGGCGCAGTTCCTGTTCCCCGGCCTGCCGGTGTCGCTGCACCGCGACGAAGCCGAGGGCTACTACCTGAACCTCACGTCCGGCGCGCCAGTGTGGTTCGTGATGTGGCGCATCGATGAAGACGACCCGTCGCGCGCCTGGCCCGAGCTGGTGACACTCTCGTACAACGAAGCCGGCCGCTGGCTCGACGCGCAAGAGCGTGTCGACAACCTGCCGCTGCCGGACGATGTCTGCGGCTGGCTGCAGGCCTACGCTGAAGAACACTACAAACCCGAGCCGAAGAAGCGCAAGCGGCCGGCGTCGTTCCTGCCGCCTGAGAAGCGCTGAGCATGGCTGAAGACGCAGGATTCCTCTCACGCTGGTCGCGCCGCAAGGCCGAGCTGCGCAGCGGCGTGGCGACTGTCCCGCCGGTGCCGCCGGTGCCAGAACCGGCAGTGGTGGCTGTCGCGCCGCCAGCACCCGTTGCCGAGCAGCAGCCCAACCCGGCTGCGCCGCCCGCGCCGACGATGGACGATGTCGCCCTGCTCACGCGCGACGCCGACTTCTCGCGCTTCGTGGCACCGTCGGTCGACGGCGATGTGAAAAACGCGGCGCTGAAGAAGCTCTTCACCGACCCGCACTTCAACGTGATGGACGGGCTGGACACCTACATCGACGACTACGGCAAACCCGACCCGATCCCCGCCAGCATGCTGCGGCAGATGGTGCAGTCGAGGCTGCTCGGTCTGTTCGACCACGAAGAAGAAGAGAAGCCGCCCGAACCGCCCGCTCTGCCAGTTGCTACCGCCCCCGCACCCACCGCTTCTTTGCCAGAACCCGCGCCCGATGAAAACCTTGATCTGCGACTGCAACCGGACGATGACGCTGGACGCGCCGGCCTTGAGCCGCGCCCTGGCGAAGACGCCGGGCGCCAGCACTGACGGCCTGGACACCGTCCACAGCCTGCTCTGCCGGCGCGAGGCGCCGGCGTTCCAGCGCGCAGCCAAGGCCACCGGCGCCAGCGGCGACGAACTGCTGGTCGCCTGCACGCAGGAGAGCCGGCTGTTCCTGGAACTCAACGACGCCACCGAAGGCACGGCCAGTGTGCAGGAGCGGCCGATCCGCTTCGTCAACCTGCGCGAAACCGGCGGCTGGGCGCGTGATGGCGCCAGCGCCACACCCAAGCTCGCAGCGCTGATCGCCGCGGCGCAGCTGCCGGCCGCGGCGCCGGTGGCCACCGTCGGCTACCAGTCGGGTGGGCGCTGCCTCATCGTCGGCCCGGCCGAACGCGCCGAACGCGCCGCGGGCATGCTGGCCGACAAGCTCGACGTCAGCCTGCTCGTGCAAGGCGGTGCGCTGCCGCAGGCGCACGAACGTGCCGTGCACAGCGGCCAGACCTTGCGCCTGGCCGGCTGGCTGGGCGCCTTCGAAGCCGAGTGGGACAGCGGCAACCCGATCGACCTGGACCTGTGCACCCGCTGCAACGCCTGCGTCGATGCCTGCCCCGAAGGTGCGATCGACTTCAGCTACCAGGTCGACCTGGACAAGTGCAAGAGCCACCGCGACTGCGTGCGGGTCTGCGACGCCGCCGGCGCCATCGACTTCACGCGTGCGCCGCAGCCGGTGGCCGAACGTTTCGACCTCGTGCTCGACCTCGGTGCCGCGCCGGTGCTGGCGCTGCACCAGCCGCCGCAGGGTTATTTCCACGCCGCCGACGACGCAGCGATGGTGAACGCGGTGCTGAAGCTGCGCGAGATGACGGGCGAGTTCGAGAAGCCCAAGTTCTTCAACTACCAGCAGCGGCTGTGTGCCCACAGCCGCAATGAACAGATCGGCTGCACCGCCTGCATAGAGGTCTGCTCGGCGCAGGCGATCCGCAGCGACGCGTCGCTGAAGGGCAAGGTCCGCGGCCGCGCGCCGGTGCCGGGTGTCAGCCACAGCGGCGGCGGCATCGTCGTCGAACCGCATCTGTGCGTGGGCTGCGGCGCCTGCAGCACCGTCTGCCCGAGCGGCGCGTTGAGCTTCATGTACCCGGGCACGGTGGACCAGGGCAAACGCCTGCGCACACTGGTGGGCGCCTACACACACGCCGGTGGCCGCGACGCCGCCTTGCTGCTGCACAGCGAAGGCGCGGGCAGCAAGCTGGTCGATGCCCTCGGCCGCGCCGCACGCACCGACCGCCGGCTGCAAGGTGTGCCGGCGCGGGTGCTGCCGGTGGCGGTCTGGCACACGGCCAGTATCGGCATCGACCTCTGGCTGAGTGCCATCTCCCAGGGCGCAAGCCAGGTCTGGGTGCTGCTGACCGACGAAGAGGCGCCGGGCTACCGCCAGGCGCTGGCCGAGCAGATGGCGGTGGCGCAGGCCATCCTCAGCGGCCTGGGCTACAGCGGTGAACACTTGCGGCTGATCGAAGCCCGCGACGCCAGCGCGCTGGACACTGCCTTGCGCGCCCCGGCCGCGGCCACGGTCTCGCGCGGCGCCACCTTCGCGGCGCAAGCCGACAAACGTGCGACGCTGGAGATGGCGCTCGACCACCTGCTCGCCGTCGCACCCAACGCGCCCGAAGAGGTGCCGTTGCCGGCCGCCGGCTCGCCCTTCGGCAGCCTGGTGGTCGACAGCAACAAGTGCACGCTGTGCCTCAGCTGCGTCGGCGCCTGCCCGGAGTCCGCACTCGCCGACAACCCCGAACAACCGCAGCTCAAGTTCATCGAGAAGAACTGCGTGCAATGCGGCCTCTGCGCCACCACCTGCCCCGAAGATGCCATCACGCTGCAGCCGCGGCTGTGGCTGGCCGACGGCGGCAAGGCACGCAAGAGCGCACGCGTGCTGCATGAAGCGCAACCCTTTGCCTGCATCAAGTGCGGCAAGGGTTTCGGCACGCTGCGCGCCATTGAGAACATGCTGACAAAACTCGCCGGCCACGCCGCCTTCCAGGGCGCGGCGGCAGAACGGCTGAAGATGTGCAGCGACTGCCGTGTGATCGACATGTACAGCAACCCGAACGAAGTGCGCATCACCGACATTCCACGATGAACGCCCCTCTGAATTTCGCCAGCGCGAACCCGAACGACGACAGCGACGAACTGGCGCGCGCCGAGTTGTATGGCCTGCTCTCGCGGCTGTGGCTGGCGCCGCCCGATGCAGCGCTGATGCAACAGTTCGCGGTGGCCGTGACACAGGCACCCGAACCCGGCAGCCTGCTCGAAGCGCCGTGGTCGGCGCTGGTCGGGGCCTTCCGCGCGACGACGCTGGAAGCTGCTGCCGCCGAACATGAGGCGCTGTTCCACGGTGTCGGCAAACCCGAGGTCTTTGCCTACGGCTCGTTCTACCTGACCGGCTTCCTCAACGAAAAGCCGCTGGCTGCCTTGCGCACCGACCTGCAGCAACTCGGCCTGGCGCGCGACGCCAATGCGCTCGAAACCGAAGACCACATCGCCTATGGTTTCGAGGTGATGCGCTACCTGATCGCCGGTGACGACATCGCGGTCTGCAACCTCGAACAGCAGCGGCGCTTCTTCCGCGCCCATCTGCAGCCTTGGGTCGAAGCGCTGTGCGACGCTGTCGAGGCGCAGCCGCGTGCACTCACCTGGCGCCACGTGGCAGCGTTCACCCGCTGCTTCGTGCAGGTGGAAACGCAGGCTTTCGACATGCTGGAGGCCTGATGACCGGCACCATCGCTGTAGAAGACATCACCGGCCTCGTGCTTGCCGGCGGCCGCGGCAGCCGCATGGGCGGCGTCGACAAGGGCTTGCAGAACCATCTCGGCATGCCCCTGGCGCTGCACGCGCTGCTGCGGCTGCAGACGCAGGTGGGCCACATGCTGATCAACGCCAACCGCAACCTCAGCGCGTACGAAGCGATGGGCGTGCCGGTCTGGCCCGACCCGCTGCCCGACCATCCGGGCCCGCTGGCCGGGCTGCTGGCCGGGCTGGAACATTGCGAGACACCCTGGCTCGTCACGGTGCCCTGCGACTCGCCGAACTTCCCCGCCGACATGGTGGCGCGGCTGGCGCAGGCGGCCTTCGACGAAGCTGCCGAGATCGCGATGGCCGCCACCACCGAAGACGGCGTGGTGCAGGTGCAGCCGGTGTTCTGCCTGGTGCAGGCGGCGCTGCTGGAAAGCCTGGTGGCCTATCTGCACAGCGGCCAGCGCAAGGTCGACAAGTGGACATCGCAGCACCGCTGCGCCACCGTGCTGTTCGACGACAGTGCGGCGTTTTTCAACGCCAACACGCTGGCCGACCTGCAGCAGTTGTAGCGCTGAGACGCTACATCCCGGCGTTCGGGAAGAACAGCTGTTCGCCGCCGATCTTGTAGGCCGCGATCGACGCCTGGCCAGCGGCTGATGTCACCCAGTCGGCAAAACTCTGCGCCAGCGCCTGCTTCACATGCGGGTGTCTGGCCGGGTTCACGACCATCACGCCGTACTGGTTGAACAGGCGTTTGTCGCCTTGGACCAGCACCGCCAGTTCACCGCGGTTCTTGAAGTTGAGCCAGGTGCCGCGGTCGGCGAGCACGTAGCCGTTCAGCGACGAGGCCATGTTCAGCGCCGGGCCCATGCCGCAGCCGCACTCCTTGTAGCCGGCGGGTTTGGCGGCAGCCAGGTCGACGGCGGCTGCGCTCCAGTAGCGCAACTCGGCCGCATGGGTGCCGCTCTTGTCGCCGCGCGAAACGAAGGGCGCGCCGCTGGCCGCCACCTTCTTCAACGCCGCCGTCACGTCGGCACCGCGCACGGCCGCCGGGTCGGCCTTCGGGCCGATGACGACGAAGTCGTTGTACATCACCGGCAGCCGCTTCAGACCAAAACCTTCGGCGACGAACTTCTCCTCGGCCGCCTGGTCGTGCACGAACACCACGTCGGCATCGCCGCGGCGCGCCGTGTCCAGCGCCTGGCCGGTGCCGAGTGCGACCACACGCACATCGATGCCCGTGGCCTGTTTGAAGGCCGGCAGCAGGTGCGCGAACAGGCCCGACTGCTCGGTCGACGTGGTCGAGGCCATCACGATGAATCGGTCTTGCGCCTGGGCGCTGCCGAAGGCGGCGGCGGCGGCGGCAAAGAGGATGCTGAAGAGTTGTCTGCGAATCATGGCGAAGCTGTCGGTTCGGATGTGGGAAAGGTGGTTGGGGCCGCGGTCTTCTTGGCACGGGCGAAACGCCACCAGGGCAGCGCCGCCGTCATCACCAGCACCTTGCCCGGCGCCGCGGCCGGCGCATAACCCGGCAGGCCTTGCAGCAGCGTGCTCCAGGCCGGGCCGGCGAGCACGGCGCGCAAGCGCTGCACCGCGGGGCTGTTGAGGTTGTGCTTGAGGCAGGCGAGGAAATAGTCTTCTTCGATCAGCGGCACGAAGTGCAGGCCGAATTCCAGCGCCGCGGCTTCGACGCCGGGGCCGACATCGGCAACACCGCTGGCGATGGTGGCCGCGATGGCCACGTGGGTGTGTTCGACGTGCTCGTGGTAACCCGGCAGCGCTGCCGGCGCCAGGCCGTGTTCCTGCATCAGATGGTCCATCAGCAGCCGGGTGCCCGAACCTTCCTGCCGGTTGACGAAACGCAGCGGCGTGCCGTCTCTGTGGCGCAGCAGGTCGGGCAGCGTGCGCACGGCCTGGGCATGTTCGCGCCGCATCATCAGCCCCTGCTGGCGCCGCGCGCAGCCGATCAGCTTGTGCAGCCCGGGTTTGAGCAACGGCTTCATCGCCTTCGCGAACAGCGGTGCGGCGCCGCGCAGCGCCGGCACGTGGAAGCCTGCCACCAGGCACTGGCCGGCGTTCAGCGCGCGCAGGCTGTCGACGCTGCCCTGGTAGCGGATGTCCAGATGCAGCGCGGCGCTGTTCGACGCATGCTGCTGCAGCTGCGGCAGCGCCAGGTCGTGGCTGGCGCAGAGGGTGAGCAGCTGCTGGTTTTGATCGCGTGCATCGGCGAGCAGGCGGCCGAGGTCGGCGCGCAGCGCCTCGATGTGCGGCTGGATGCGCGCTCGCGCCCGCCGTTCGGCCCAGAGCAGACGTTCGGCAAACGGCGTCAGCCGCCCGGGCTGGCCGCGCACCCACAGCAGCAGCGGTTCACCGAGTGTCTCTTCCCATTGTTTGAGCAGGCCCCAGGCGTGGCGGTAGGAGCAGCGCAGCGCCATCGCCGCCTGCTTGATCGAACCGCCTTCGCGCACGGCGGCAAGCAGATCGAACAAAGGGTTGTCGACACGCGCGCCCAGCTGTGTTCCAGCGCCGAGCGTGTATTGCAGATGCACCCCCAGGTCGCGCTGGCTGGCCGGCTGGGTTGGGGCAACAGGTGGTGGGCGACGGGCCATGGATGCGGATTCGGCGCAGGTGACGGGCCGCATTGTGCAGCGCCGACATCGGCTTCGCAGGTGTCCCGGGACATTGCAGGGAGGTCCCTTATGCAATGCGTTGCCGTTGCTTTTGTGCCGACAACCCACACGCTTAAACTGCCGGCTGCCCATGCCCCCGGAAGCCGTCCCGCCCCTCCCCGAACTCTGGCCGCTGGCCACCGTGCTGGTGGTGGACGACGAACCCGGCATGCGCAACTTCCTGCTCAAGGCCTTGATGCCGCGTGTGGGCCAGCTGCTGGCCGCGGCGTCGGCCGAAGAAGCCGAGGTGCTGCTGCAGCGCCATCGCTGCGACCTGGTGGTGCTGGACATCGCGCTGCCAGGAAAAAGCGGCATCACGCTGCTGCGTGAACTGCGCGCCCAGGGCCAGACCTGCGAGGTGGTGCTGATCACCGCCTTTGCCGACCTCGACACCGCCATCGAGGCGCTGCGCGCCGGCGCCGGCGACCTGCTGCTCAAGCCCTTTCGCGTGACGCAGATGCTGTCGTCGTTCAAGCAGGCGCTGGAACGGGCGCGGCTGAAGCGTGAAAACTGGGTGCTGCGGCGTGCGCTGTCGCAGCGCACGCCGCCGGCCGACGGGCTGGTCGGCAACTCGATTGCGATCAAGGGCCTGCAGATGGCGCTGCGGCGTGTTGCCGCGGTCGACAGCACGGTGCTGCTGACCGGCGAATCGGGCACCGGCAAGGAACTCGCGGCGCTGGCGCTGCACGCGCTGAGCCCGTTTGCCGCCGCGCCCTTCGTGCCGGTGAACTGCGCGACGTTGTCGCCGGCGCTGATCGAGGCCGAACTGTTCGGCCAGGGCGGGCCGCAGCCACGCGACGGCTTGTTCGTCTACGCTCAGGGCGGCACGCTGTTCCTCGATGAGATCGGCGAACTGCCGCTGCCGCTGCAGGCGACGCTGCTGCGGGCACTGGAAAGCCGCCGCATCCGGCCGCTGGGGACCGAACAGGAAGTGCCGGTGAACCTGCGCATCATCGCCGCCAGCAACCGGCCGCTGCTGCCCGAGGTGGAAGCCGGCCGTTTCCGCAAGGACCTGTACTACCGGCTGCAGGTGGTGGAGATCACGCTGCCGCCGCTGCGGGCGCACAAGGAAGACATCCCCGAGCTGGTGGCGCATTTCATCGACACGCTGGCGCCGCGGCTGGGCGTGGCGCCAATCGAGGTAACAGCCGACGAAATGGGCTACCTGCGCCAGTACGACTGGCCCGGCAACGTGCGCGAGCTGCGCAACCTGATCGAACGTTCGCTGATCGTCGGCGCCTTGAACGTTTCAGCGCTGTACCAGGGGCTGTCGCGCACGCAGCCGCAACTCGCCGCCGTGCCGCGTGGGCCGGTGGACCTGCACAGCCGCGAGAAGCAGCACATCCTGACGGTGCTGGGCTCGGTGGACGGCGACAAGACCCGCGCAGCGCATCTGCTCGGCATCTCGCGGCGCACGCTGGAGCGGCGTGTCGCCGAGTGGGGCAGCGGCGACGCCGGCGAATGAACCTTCGAGGCAAGCTGCTCGCGATGGTGCTGCTGCCGCTGGCGGTGGTGCTGCCGCTGCTGGGGCTGCTGCTGCTGTTCTGGAGCAGCGCCGCATTCGACCGGCTGCTCATCACCAAGGTGCGCGCCGACCTGGCGGTGGCGCATGGTTATTTCGAACGTGTGCTCGGCGAGGTGGGTGCCGGCACCGCGGCACTGGCCGATTCGCATGTGCTGCACCTGGCGCTGGCCGAGCCGGCTACCGACATCGTATCGCTGCTGCAGCGCTTCAAGACCGCGGCGCGGCTGGACTTCATCAACCTGCGTGCACCCGACGGCACCCTGCGCTTCACCGACAGCGGGGCGGCAACGCAGAGCGACGCGCGTTCGCCGGCCTTCAGTGTCGTCGCGGGGCCCGACCGCACCAGCGTCGAAGTGCTGCTGCCAGAGCAGTTGGCGCTGCTGGGGCCGACGCTGCGTGCACGTGTGGCGGTGCCGCTGCTGCCGACGCTGAACGCCCAGCCGACGCCTCGCACCCAGGAAGAGCGCGCGATGGTGCTGCTGTCGACGCATGCCGTGCGCGGCGTCGACGGCCGCCTGCTCGGCCATGTGCAAGGGGGTGTGCTGCTCAACCGCAACCTGCCGTTCATCGACCACATCAACGAGATCGTCTACCCGGCAGGGTCGCTGCCGTTTGCCGACTGGGGCAGCCATGGCACGGCCACGCTCTTCCTCGACGACGTGCGCATCAGCACCAACGTGCGCCTGTTCGGCGGCGCGAAGGACGAACGCGATGAACGTGCGATCGGCACCCGTGTCTCGGCCACCGTGCGCGAAGCCGTGCTCGGCCGCGGCAGCACCTGGCTCGACCGCGCCTTTGTCGTCAACGACTGGTATGTCTCGGGTTACCAGCCGCTGGCCGACAGCCAGGGCCGGCGCATCGGCATGTTGTACGTGGGCTTCCTGGAGCAGCCCTTCACCTGGCTGAAGTACGGCGCGCTGGCCAGCATCGGCGCCATCTTCTTCGCCGTGATGCTGGGTGCGGCGTTTGTCTCGCTGCGCTGGGCCAGGGCGATCTTCAGCCCGATCGAACGCATGGATGCGACGATGCGGCGTGTCGAAGGCGGCGCGCTCGACGCGCGGGTCGGCGACCTGCAACGCGACGACGAGATCGGCCACCTGGCACGGCACCTCGACGAACTGCTGGCGACCCTGCAGCGCTGGAATGCCGAGCTCGACCAGAAGGTGGCGGAACGCACGCGCCAACTCGAAGAAACGCAGGCGCAGCTGGTGCGCAGCGAGAAACTCGCCACCGTGGGCCAGCTCACGGCCAGCATCGCGCACGAGGTCAACAACCCGATCGCGGTGATCCAGGGCAACCTCGACATGCTGCGTGAACTGCTGCCCGCCGGCGCCGCAGCAGCCGTCGCCACCGAGCTGACGCTGGTGGACGAGCAGATCGAACGCATGCGGCTGATCGTCACGCGGCTGCTGCAGTTCGCGCGGCCCAACGACTACGCGGGTTATGTCGAAGACCTGGACCCGAAGCCGGTGCTCGAAGACAGCCTGGTGCTGGTGGCGCACCTGCTGGCACGCAGCGGCATCGAGGTGCGGCGCGAGCTGCAATGCACCCGGCATGTGGACGCGAACCGGCAGGAACTGCAGCAGGTGCTGGTGAACCTGCTCGTCAACGCAATCCAGGCGATGCCCGGCGGCGGTGTGCTCGGGCTGGCTTGCCGCGACACCGGCGAAGGGCCTGGCGGTGTCGAGATCACCGTCACCGACACCGGCCCGGGTGTGCCGGCCGAACTGCTGCCGCAGCTGTTCCAGCCCTTCGTCACGCGCAAGGCCGACGGCACCGGCCTCGGCTTGTGGATCAGCCGCGGCATCGTCGAACGTTATGGTGGCGACATCGTTGCCGCCAACCGTGAAGGCGGCGGTGCCGCCTTCACGGTGCGGCTGCAGAGCGGAACCTAGATCGGCGCGCGGATCAGGTGGTCGAAGGCCGACAGCGCGGCCTTCGCACCGTCGCCCGCGGCGATGACGATCTGCTTGTACGGCACCGTCGTCGCATCACCGGCAGCGAACACCCCGGGCAGGCTGGTCGCGCCCTTCGCGTCGACGATGATCTCGCCGTGTTTGCTGAGCTCGACCGTGCCCTTCAGCCATTCGGTGTTCGGCACCAGGCCGATCTGCACGAAGACGCCGGCAAGCTCGACCCGGTGTTCGGTGCCGCTCGCGCGGTCCTTGTAGACCAGACCGTTCACCTTCTGGCCGTCGCCGGTGATGCCTGTCGTCTGCGCGTTGGTATGCACCGTCACGTTCGGCAGGCTGTGCAGTTTCTTCACCAGCACGGCGTCGGCCTTGAGCTGGTCGGCGAACTCGACCACGGTGACATGGGCCACGAGACCGGCGAGGTCGATCGCGGCTTCGACACCCGAGTTGCCGCCGCCGATGACGGCGACCTGCTTGCCCTTGAACAGCGGGCCGTCGCAGTGCGGGCAGTAGGCCACGCCCTTGTTGCGGTACTCGGCTTCGCCGGGCACGTTGACGTTGCGCCAGCGCGCGCCGGTCGAGACGATGACGCTGCGGCTCTTCAGCACGGCGCCGTTGTCCAGCGTGACGCTGATCGCACCACCCGGCTGCGCCGCCGGCTCGAGCGCGCTGACACGCTGGCCGTTCATGATGTCGACGTCGTAGGCGCGGGCATGGCCTTCCAGCGCGGCGGCGAACTTCGGGCCTTGAGTTTCCAGCACTGAGACGTAGTTCTCGATACCGAGCGTGTCCAGCGTCTGGCCGCCGAAACGTTCGGCCACGATGCCGGTGCGGATGCCTTTGCGTGCAGCGTAGACGGCCGCTGCCGCACCCGCGGGGCCACCGCCGACGATCAGCACGTCGAAGGCTTCTTTCGCGCCCAGCTTGGCGGCGTCGCGCGCGGCGCTGCCGGTGTCGACCTTGGCCAGGATCTCGGCGATCTCCATGCGGCCCGAGCCGAAGACTTCACCGTTCAGGTACACCGTCGGCACGGCCATGATCTGGCGCGCCTCGACCTCGTCCTTGAACAGACCGCCGTCGATGGCGACGTGTTGGATGCGCGGGTTCAGCACCGCCATCAGGTTCAGCGCCTGCACCACGTCCGGGCAGTTGTGGCAGGTCAGCGACATGTAGGTCTCGAAGACGAAGTCGCCTTCGAGGGCCTTGATCTGTTCGATGACATCGGCCTCCACCTTGGGCGGGTGGCCACCGGCCTGCAGCAGCGCCAGTACCAGCGAGGTGAACTCGTGGCCCATCGGGATGGCGGCAAAACGCACGCCCATGCCGGCACCGGCGCGGCTGATGTTGAACGACGGCCGGCGGGCATCGTTGCCGTCGAGCCGCAGGCTGACCTTGTCGCTCAAAGCCACGATCTCTTGGAGCAGCTCGCGCATCTCGGCCGAAGCCGGGCGGTCGTCGAGCGACGCCACCAGTTCGACCGGCTGCGTCACACGTTGCAGATAACCCTTCAACTGGGCCTGGAGGCTGGCGTCCAACATCGTGATGTCCTGTTTAGTCGGCAAAGCTGCGCCCCGGCCCGCGATGGCGGGCCCGGAACGCAGGGGCTGCGAAAAGGCTGCTTAGATCTTGCCGACGAGGTCGAGCGACGGCGTCAGCGTGGCCGCGCCTTCGTTCCACTTCGCCGGGCAGACCTGGCCGGGGTTCTTCGCGACGTACTGCGCGGCCTTCAGCTTGCGCAGGGTTTCCTTGACGTCGCGTGCGATGGCGTTGTCGTGCACTTCGGCGGTCTTGATCACACCTTCGGGGTTGATCACGAAGGTGCCGCGCAGCGCCAGGCCTTCTTCTTCGATGTGCACGCCGAAGGCGCGTGTCAGCTGGTGCGTGGGGTCGCCGACCAGCGGGAACTTGGCCTTGGCGACGGCTGGCGAGGTTTCATGCCACACCTTGTGCGCGAAGTGCGTGTCGGTGGTGATGATGTAGACCTGGGTTTCGAGCTTCTGGAACTCGGCGTAGTTGTCGGCAGCGTCCTCGACTTCGGTCGGGCAGTTGAAGGTGAACGCGGCGGGCATGAAGATGAAGGCCGACCACTGGCCCTTCAGGCTGGCTTCGGTGACTTCGATGAACTTGCCGTTGTGGAAGGCCTGGGCCTTGAAGGGCTGGACTGCGGTGTTGATCAGCGACATTGAGGGTTTCCTTGGGGAGGGTTGAAACGGATTGAAAAGCACAACGGGGTCGATTTTGGGTGCACTGCAGCATTTGTGGGATTGATTGAGAAAATTCCTGCGATTGCGTATGACTATTGGAAACACCCTGCGCCGAGTGGCCGCGCATACTGTTTTCGAGGCCGTTTACGCTGCTGGAGCGAAAGCCAATGATTTCGATGCAAGGTGTGCCCTCGGCACTGATCCTGAGAAATGAGTCGTGGGTGCGGCAGCACGCGGCCCAGCTGGCGCGTCGGGTGCCGGCCAATGTCGAGAAGGCCGACCTGATCCAGGTGGGCCTGATCGCGGTGGCGCAGTCGGCACTGGCGTTCGAATGGGAAGGCGACCACGACAGCGAGGCCGCCAAGGAAGGTTTCGTGCGTTACGCCCGGCAACGTGTGCACGGCGCCATGCTCGACGAACTGCGGCAGATGGACAACCTGAGCCGGGAGCAGCGCCGCAAGGCCAAGTTGGTGCAACTTGCCAGGGAACGCTGGCGCACCAGCCATGCAGGCGCTTCCAGCGCCGCCGACATCAGCGCGCTGTGCGGGCTCAGCGTCGAGGAGATCTTTGCGGTCGAGGCGGACGCCAGCCATGCCCAGGCCGCCAGCGCCTCGGGGCACGATGACGACGACGCGCCGCCGCACGAGGCGGCGACGCCGCAGGACGAAGTCGAGGCGCGTGTCGACACCGCCATCCTGATGCGTCGCCTGGAGGGTTTCTTCGCCACCCTGCCAGAACACGAGCGGCAGGTCGTCGATGCCTACATGGGCATCGGCCTGTCGCCGGTGGCGCTGGCGCAGGAGATGCAAGTGAGCCCGTCGCGGGTGTCGCAGATGTTCAAGTCGCTGTGCGAACGCATCGGCATCCACCTCGGCCATGCGCCGCAGCGTTCGACCGACCGCGCGCATGTCGACAGCCGCGAGCGTTTCGACCAGCTTGTTGCGCAGCGCGAAACCGAGCTGGCGCGCCTGCGGGCCGGCAGCGCCTGGGGCGAGGGCTTCGAAAAGTTGTTCACGGGCGAACGGCCGCTGAACGTCAGCAGCACGACGCGCTGGGGGTGAGCGTGTCCTTCAGGTGGTCTTCGAGACCGTGATGGTCGGGAACTTGGCCGAGAAGTCCTTCGCCTTCTGTGCGATCTTCACCGCCACGGTGCGTGCCACGGCCTTGTAGATGGCGGCGATCTCGCCGTCGGGGTCGGCCACCACGGTGGGGCGGCCACTGTCGGCCTGCTCGCGGATGCTCATCGCCAGCGGCAGCGCGCCGAGATAGTCCACCTTGTACTCGGCCGCCATCTTCTTGCCGCCGTCGGCGCCGAAGATGTGTTCGCTGTGGCCGCAGTTCGAGCACACGTGCACGGCCATGTTCTCGACGATGCCGAGGATGGGCACACCCACCTTCTCGAACATCTTCAGGCCCTTCTTCGCGTCGAGCAGGGCGATGTCCTGCGGCGTCGTCACGATCACCGCACCGGTCAGCGGCACCTTCTGGCTGAGCGTGAGCGCGATATCGCCGGTGCCCGGCGGCATGTCGACGATGAGGTAGTCGAGTTCGCGCCAGTTGGTCTGGCGCAGCAGCTGTTCGAGCGCCTGCGTCGCCATCGGGCCACGCCAGATCATCGCCTGGTCGCCGTCGATCAGGAAACCGATCGACATCACCTGCACGCCGTAGTTTTCCAGCGCCTCCATCGTCTTGCCGTCGGCGCTTTCGGGCCGGCCTTCGATGCCCATCATCATCGGCTGGCTGGGGCCGTAGATGTCGGCGTCGAGGATGCCGACGCTGGCGCCTTCGGCCGCCAGCGCCAGCGCCAGGTTGACGCTGGTCGTGCTCTTGCCGACGCCGCCCTTGCCCGAGGCGACGGCGATGATGTTCTTCACCTTCGGCAGCAGCTGCACACCACGCTGCACCGCGTGCGTGACGATCTTCGTGCTGAGGTTGACGCTGACGTTCTGCACACCGGGCAGCGTGCGCGCGGCGGCGATCAGCGCCTTGCGCAGGCCCGCGTGCTGGCTCTTGCCGGGGTAACCGAGTTCGACATCGAACGCGATGTCGCCGCCGTCGATGCGCAGGTTGCGCAATTGGCGCGAGCTGACGAAGTCGCGCTCGGTGTTGGGGTCGATGACGGTCTTCAGCGCTTCGAGCAGCGTGTTTTCGGTGACGGCGGTGGACATGGATTCCTCTGGCTGAAGGGCCAGCAGTCTAGCGCCACGGCCGGCGGCCCACCGCCGCCAAGGTCGAAGCTACTCGACGCGGCGCACCCGCGCCACCGAGCGCCGGCCTTCCACCTCAAACAGGAAACTGCCCATCGCGGCGCGCGAGATGCGCACCTTGACATCGCGCTGGTCGATGGCGGCGCGGCTGTCGTCGATGACCTGCCAGACCTGGCCGTTGTCGAGCCGGATGCGTGTGCCCGGCCGCCAGCCTTCGAAGAGCCCGGAGATGCGGCTGTCGATCGCTTCCGGCGCCGCCTGGAGCGCACGCAGCTCGAAGCCGAAGTCGGCCACTGGCGGCGGCGCCGCCATCGCCGCAGTGGGCGGCGGGGCAACGCCGGGTGCCGCGCTGGCAGGCGCAGGCAGCAGCGCGTCGTAGCAGGCCAGCCGTGCGGCGCTGTCGGCGACGGCACGGCAACGCACGAGGTCGGCGTCGGTGGCTGCGCTGGCGCTGGCGCTGGCAGAAAAGACAAAGGCCGCTCCCAGGGGAGCGGCCAGCATGTGAAGGCGAAACAGGCGCTGGGGTGTCATCTGGCGGGCATCATGCCGATGCCCGCCGCAGCTGTCCAGCGGCCTGTGCCCGGCGCCTATTCGTCGACGTCGAGGTAGCCGTAGCCACCGTGGCCGCCGAGCGCGCAATCGGCGGCTTCGATCTTCAGCTCGATCGTGTCGCCCGCATAGGCCGCCACCGGCAGCTCCACCAGCTGCCAGGGAATCGACTTCCAGCTGCCGCTCTGGTAGGACAACCAGCCCGAGTACGACGGGTCGTCGGAGAAGAAGCGCTTGCGGTACAGGTCGATGTTCTTGGTCTTGTTCACCACGACGATCTCGATGTACGGCTGGTCGGCGGGCGAATGGTTCGGGTCTTCGAGCACCGCCGCCCAGTAAAAACGCAGCACCGGGTTCTTGCCGCTGGGCACCACGGCCGACTGCGTCAGCGTGCTGATGTGCTCGTTGTTGTCCTCGTTGTTGATGCGTGCGGCCTTGGTACCGAACAACGGCACCTGCAGGTCGGTGGCGATCGGGTCGAAGCCCGCCGTGTTGATGATTGCGCTCTTGTCCGACGGGATGACCTGCGGTGTCGGGCTGCCCCAGGTGTGGCGCTCGGACGCCCAGCCCGTGAAGTCGCCAGTTTCCAGACCCACGTTCTGGAAGAAGAACTGGTTGGCCACACGCACCCGGAACTGCTTGAAGGCGTGGAAACCACCGGCCCAGGCGGCACCGCTGCCCCAGCCGGCGTAGGCCTTCTCGGTTTCGGAAACCAGCACCATGACGTCGGTGCCGGCCAGCGTCGGCAGCTTGGCGATGGTGACCTCGAAGGCGTTGCTCGTCTGGTCCAGCGGGTAGGCGTCGGGCAGCTTGCTGCCGTTGAGGTAGACGTGGGCGTAGCGCTGCACGCCGGGTGTCGAACTGGCGGGACGCGCGACTGCGCCCTTGATGACCACCGCGGCGACGGCGTCGGGGACTTCGAAGGTGCCCGGCTGGGTGGTCACCTCGGTCGGCGCCGAGATCGTCAGCTTCGGATACAGGCTGCTCGGGAAGCCCGCCTCGGCGGCCGTGAACAGGCTGGTCAGCGTCTTCGACGAATACGCGCTGTTGAACGCGGCGAAGGCGAAGACATCGTAGGACTTGTTCTTCGAGTCGACACCGAAGCCGGTGGTCGGGTTCCAGGGCAGCGTCACCACCTCGCCCGGGAAGCGGGTGTCGTAGTACTGGAAGCGTTGGGCGACACCGTCGTAGGCATAGACGGTGACGGCCTGGCCGTCGGTCCACAGGCCTGCGCTGCCGATGCCCATCACGAGCAGTTGCGCCTGCTTGGTGATGACGAGCTGCTGGATCAGCGTCAGCGCGACGTTGTTCTCCGCCGCGACGTTGGTGGCACCCAGCGTCGCGGCATTGTCCAGCGCCTTGATGTGCGCCTTCTGGTCGCCGGCCTGGTAGGCACGCATGATCAGTTCACGCGCGATCTGGTCGTCTTCCTCAAGCGCGAGGTTGCCTTCCTTGTACAGCGTGCGCAGTCCGGCGCCCTTGAGCGACTTCTTCGCCGAGTGGTACCAGGCAGCGTAGCCGGCCATGCCGAAGGAATTGCCGCCAGGTTGTTCGTAGCTGCCGAAGTTGTGCACGAAGAAGCTGTCCACCGCCGGGTCGAAGTTGACGCTGGTGCCGAGCTTGCTTGGGTCCAGCGTGGTGCCAGTGCCGCCGACCTTGATCCAGATCGCCGAGTATTTCGACGCGTGTGCGGTCGAGAAGACGATCTTGCCGGCGGTGCGGTCGATCGAGTTGATCGCGATCGGGCTGTAGGCGCCGGTGTCTTCGTCCAGGTAGACGACGATCGGCGTCGCATCGGCAGGCAGCTTGCTCGTGTCGTACGGGATCGTCACCGCCACCGACTGGCCGAAGTCGGCCGAGCCGGTGCGCTGGATCACCAGCGTCTTGCTCAGCTGCTCGTAGCCGGCCGCGGTGACGTCGGCGTTCACGGCCAGCGGCAGTGCGTCTTCGTAGCTGATGGTGATGCTTTCGCTCTGCGCCACCGCGTCGGCCGGCACTTCGACCTTGGCGCCGGCGATCGGGCTGCCGGCCGGGGCTTCGACCGAGAAGGCCGGCACCGTGGCCGCGGGCACCGGTGCTGTGTTCTCGGGTGCGTCTTCGGTGTCCCAGCAACCTGGGAGCAGCGTGACCGCCGCCACGAGGGCGGCGATGCCAAGCGCCCTGGGCAGCGCGGGGATGTTCCTGAAAGTGTTCACGTCGACCTCCTGTGGTCCTTCTGGACTGTGTTGGCCGCTTTCAGCGTGGTGACGCGCGGCGACTGCCTGCAGCTTATTGAAACACCTGCCCCTGCGCCACCACTGCCCCATGATCTGGGGGGGGCTGCAGACACCTAGAATCATCAGTCCTGCTGACCGGCCGCTGCCGCCCATGACCCGCAAGCTCTTCGTCACCACTGCGCTGCCCTACGCCAACGGCCCGTTTCACATCGGGCACGTGATGGAGTACATCCAGGCCGACACCTGGGTGCGGTTCCAGCGCATGCTGGGCCACGAGGTGCACTTCGTCTGCGCCGACGACGCCCACGGCGCGCCGATCATGATCGCGGCGGAGAACGCAGGGAAAACCCCGAAGCAGTTCGTTGCCGACATCGCTGCCGGCCGCAAGCCGTACCTCGACGGTTTCCACATCGCCTTCGACCACTGGCATTCGACCGACGCGCCGGAGAACCACGCGCTGGCGCAGCAGATCTACCTGGCGCTGCGCAAGAACGAGCTGATCGAGGTGCGCCAGGTCGAACAGTTCTTCGACCCCGAGAAGGGCATGTTCCTGCCCGACCGCTTCATCAAGGGCGAATGTCCGAAGTGCGGCGCGAAAGACCAGTACGGCGACAACTGCGAGGTCTGCGGCGCCGTCTACGCGCCCACCGATCTGAAGAACCCGTATTCGGCGCTGTCGGGCGCAACCCCGGTACTGCGCAGCAGCGAGCACTTCTTCTTCAAGCTGTCGGACCCGCGCTGCGTCGAGTTCCTCGAAGCCTGGACGCAAGACGGCCGCCTGCAGCCCGAGGTGGCGAACAAGGTCAAGGAATGGTTCGCGCGCAGCGATGACGGCGCCGTGAGCCTGGGCGACTGGGACATCAGCCGCGACGCACCCTACTTCGGCATCGAGATCCCCGACGCGCCGGGCAAGTATTTCTACGTCTGGCTCGACGCGCCCGTGGGTTACCTGGCGTCGCTGAAAGCCTGGTTCGACAAGATCGGCATCGACTTCGAGCGTTACCTCGCCGACCCAGCGGTCGAGCAGGTGCACTTCATCGGCAAGGACATCGTCACCTTCCACACGCTGTTCTGGCCCGCGATGCTGAAGTTCAGCGGCCGCAAGGTGCCCGACCACATCTACGTGCACGGCCACCTCACCGTCAGCGGCGAGAAGATGAGCAAGAGCCGCGGCACCGGCATCAGCCCGCTGAAGTACCTGGAGATCGGCCTCAACGCCGAGTGGCTGCGCTACTACATCGCGGCCAAGCTCAACGCGCGTGTCGAAGACCTGGACTTCAACCCCGACGACTTCGTCGCCCGCGTCAACAGCGACCTGGTCGGCAAATACATCAACATCGCCAGCCGCGCCGCGGGGTTCCTCAGCAAACGCTTCGCGGCCAGGCTCTCGGCCGATGTCGGCGTCGAAGGCCGGGTGCTGCTCGACGGCCTGCGCGCCCACGCCACCACCGTGCGCGACCTGTACGAAACACGCGAATACGGCAAGGCGCTGCGCGAGGTGATGCTGCTGGCCGACCGTGTCAACGAATACATCGACCAGCACAAACCCTGGGAATTGGCCAAGGCCGCGGGCCAGGACGCCGCGCTGCACGATGTCTGCACCGTCTGCATCGAAGCCTTCCGCCTGCTGACGCTGTACCTGAAGCCGGTGCTGCCGAAGCTGGCGGCCGATGTCGAGGCCTTCCTGAAGATCGAGCCGCTGCACTGGGCCGATACGGCCAGGGCGCTGGGCCAGCACCAGATCGGCGAGTACAAACATCTGATGCAGCGTGTCGACGCCAAGCTGCTGGACACGCTGTTCGAACCGCCTCCAGCAGCGGCGGCGCCGTTGCCCGGCGGCGAGGCCATCGCCGACGAGATCACGGCCGACGACTTCTTCAAGGTCGATCTGCGCATCGCCAGGATCGTCAACGCCGAAGCCGTCGAAGGCAGCACCAAGCTGCTGCGGCTGACGCTCGATGTCGGCGAGAACCGGCACCGCAACGTCTTCAGCGGCATCGCCGCCAACTACAAGCCCGAGCAACTGGTTGGCAAGCTCACCGTGATGGTCGCCAACCTGGCGCCGCGCAAGATGAAGTTCGGCGTCAGCGAAGGCATGGTGCTGGCGGCCAGCCATGCCGACGAGAAGACCCAGCCCGGCGTCTACGTGCTCGAACCCTTCCCCGGTGCCGTGCCGGGTTTGCGCGTTCGCTGAAGCTCCGGCTTCCATCGTCTGAAGGACAACGCGGGCCTTCCTCCTGTTCCGTGTGGATGCTCCCGCGGATACGGTCGTAACAGACTGTGTTCGCGGCGGTGTGCCGCAACAACAAGGAGAACACGATGGCAGCAACACGATGGATTCGCGGTGAAATTTCAGCCGCCTGCATTCTGCTCACGGCCGCTCACCTGGCCGGATGCGGCAGCGGCGACGACACGCCACCACCCCCGGCACCCACCCTGCTGAACGGCGTCGCCGCAACCGGCGCGCCGATGGCCGGCGCCAGCATGACGGTGATCGATGGCGATGCCACCACGCCCGACCCGGCGGCCGTGACGGCCGGCGCCGATGGCAGCTACAGCATCGATGTCTCGGCGCTCAAGGCGCCGCTGTTGGTGCGCGCCACCGCCGTCATCGAAGGTGTCGTCACCGAAACCGTCGCCGCCGTGCCGACGCTGACCGCCAACACCAGCAACGTGGCCAACGTGACACCGCTGACACACGCCATCGCTGCCCTCATCGCCCCGGGCGGCGACCCGCTCGCGCTGACGGCGGCGACCCTGGCCGCCAACGTCACCGGCAGCGCGGTCGCGAACGCGTCCACCCTGCTCGTCAACACACTCGCCACCGACGCCAGCATCGCCACGGCGCTGGGCGCGAACTTCAACCCGCTGACGACACCGTTCAACGCCAATGGCAGCGGTATCGATGCGGTGCTCGATGCGCTGGCCATCACCGTGGCGGGCGGCGGCGTCTCGATCACGAACCTGACTGCGCCGATCGCCGACGCCGGCGTGCCGGCCCCCGTGACGCTGACACCTGGGCTCACCGTGGCGCCGACGCTGCCGCCGTCTGCGCCGGCCGGCAGCGTGCCCACCGCCGCCGAACTTGCCGCGCTCGGCGCCAAGTACGAGGCTTGCCTGAAGCTGGCGGTGGCGCAGCGTGTGACGCTCGACAGCAGCGGCGACGTCACCGCCGTGCTGGCGCCGTGCGACTACGCCGCTGCTGACTGGCTGTCGAACGGGCGCAACTGGGCCCAGGACGTCGGCCAGTTCACCTTCGCCAAGAACCACCTCACCGGCGCCAAGGTCGGCAAGGGCACGATCGCACTGAGCCTGGCTGCCGCCGGCCTGACCGACCCGAAGGAGATCAAGCACCCGTACTGCAACAGCGCCAGCTGCGTCGTCGTGCGCTACCCGCTCACCACCGCCAGCGGGCAGGCCACGGCCAGCGACTGGGTTCTCGCGAAGGTGGCCGGGGCCTGGAACTTCGTCGGCAACCAGCGCCCGTACCGCACCTTCATCGAACCGCGGCTGAACCGCAAGATCGCCACCAACACCGGCGGTGCCGGCGCGGGCAGCACGATCGACCCGTACTTCCTGACCGACCGCTACGAATCGGTGTTGCGGCTGATCTTCGACCTCAGCGTCGGCGCGACCAGCGACGTGCGTGCCGTGCGCATGTCGGGCCCGGGGCTGCCGGCTGGCGGAGTGGTGCTGTTCCGCTCGCAGCGCTGCGGCACCGACGACCGCATGGCCATCACCTACCAGAACGGCTCGACGCGGGTCAACACCAACACCACTTCGTTCCAGTTCTGGACCGGCGGCAGCTCGGCCGACTTCGTGCTCGATGCCGCCAAGATCGACGGCACGCCGCTGACGATGCCCACGCCGGTGCTGAGCAGCACCAGCCTGGCGTTCCAGGACTTTTCACCGGCGCCGGTGGCCAACCAGGCGGCGACGATTCCGGCCTGGGCGCTGTACAAGACCGAGGTCTTCCGCTACAGCAACCTTTCGGACACACCCGACGAGATTCTCTACAACCGCATCAACTCGGCGGCAGAGAACGCGACCGAAGGGCCGTCCAAGCCCTGGCCGACGATGGCACCGGCGTTCATCACCGACCATCTGACACCGACGGGCGCTGCGGCCGGCAGCATCGCCAGCTTCGCGCAGACGCTGAACTGGACGGCAGTGCCCGGCACCTACGTCGGTTCGGCCTACCTGTTCTCGCAGAACTTCGCGTCGGCCACCAACAGCCAGGGAGAAACGGCCAACTACGCGCTGCGCACGCGCATCGACTTCGAGCCGGTGGCGCTAGGCGACACGGTGGCCAACGGCTGGCGCTTCGCCAGCGTGGTGGCAGGCACGAGCCTGTCGCCGTCCACGGCCAACAGCGGTACCAACCCGAACCCGCGCTGCACCTCGCAGGCCGTGGTGCCGCTGACCACCAACCCGAGCGACTACCGCGAAGCCGGCCTCAGCTTCCGCGGCACCGATCGCAAGCTCTACAACGCGATCTGGTTCTGGGATAACTGAGTCAGACAGCCGCAGCGTCGGCAACGGGTGGCATCATGCCCGTGTGCCGATGCCGCGACTCCACCCCTTCAGACCGCGTCTGCTCGACGCGCTGAAGGGCTACGACAGGCAACGTTTCGGCGCCGACGTCGGCGCCGGCGTCACGGTGGGCATCGTCGCGCTGCCGCTGGCCATGGCCTTCGCCATCGCCTCGGGCCTGAAACCCGAAGCCGGTCTCTTCACCGCCATCGTTGCCGGACTCCTGATCTCGCTGCTCGGCGGCTCGAACGTGCAGATCGGCGGCCCGGCGGGCGCCTTCATCGTCATCGTCTACGGCATCGTCGAACGCTACGGCCTGCCGAACCTGCTCATCGCCACCTCGCTGGCCGGTGTGCTGCTGTTCCTGATGGGGCTGTTCAAGCTGGGCGCGCTGGTGCGTTATGTGCCGGTGCCCATCGTCATCGGCTTCACCAACGGCATCGCGGTGCTGATCGGGCTGTCGCAGGTGAAGGACTTCCTCGGCCTCGTCACGCCCAAGCTGCCCTCGGACTTCTTCTCCCTCGTCGGCACGTTGTTCGGCCATCTGAACACGCTGAACCTCGCGGCGCTGGCGCTCGGCGCCGGCAGCCTGGCCGTCGTCGTGCTGTGGCCGAAGTCGTACGCGATGCCGACCGCGCCGCTCGGTGCGCTGGCGCGGCTGCGGCGCGGCGCCGCCCATGTGCCGGGCACCATCGTCGCGCTGGTCGGCGCAACGTTGGCCACCGTGCTGCTGGCGCTGCCGGTGGAAACCATCGGCAGCCGCTTCGGCGGCATTCCGCAGACGCTGCCCGGCCTGGCGCTGCCCGAGTTCAGCTGGACGACAGCGAAGCAGTTGCTGATCCCGACACTGACGATCGCGCTGCTCGGCGCGATCGAGTCGCTGCTGTGCGCGCGTGTCGCCGACAACATGGTGCCCACCCCGCGCCACGACCCGAACCAGGAGCTGATGGCACAAGGCATCGCCAACTTCGTGACGCCGCTGTTCGGCGGCATGCCGGCCACCGGCACCATCGCGCGCACCGTCACCAACGTGCGCGCCGGCGGCAGCAGCCCGGTGGCCGGCATCGTGCACGCGCTCACGGTGCTGCTCGTCGTGCTGCTGGCGGCGCCGCTGGCGCTGCATGTGCCGCTGGCGGCGCTGGCCGGCATCCTGCTGTTCGTGGCCTGGAACATGGGCGAGTGGCGACAGTTCGACCGCCTGCGCAAGTTCAGCCTGCAGTACCGCACCATCCTCGTCGGCACGTTCGTGCTGACCGTCGTGTTCGACCTCACGGTGGCGGTGGAGGTGGGTTTGATCCTGGCCTGCGTGTTCTTCATCTACCGCATGGGCACGCTGTTCCGCGTGCAACCGGTGCCGCAGAGCCAGGTGCCGCCCGGTGTGCAGGTGTTCGAACTCTTCGGTTCGCTGTTCTTCGGCGCTGTCGGCAAGATCGAAGCGCTGCCGGCACAGCTGCCCGCAGGCACCCGCGCGCTGGTGTTGGAAATGCACCGGCTGATCTCGCTCGACACCAGCGGCCTGGACGCGCTGGAGCAACTGCACCGCACGCTGCACCGGCAGACCATTGCGCTGGTGCTCGCCAACGTCAACGAGCAGCCGCTGTCGTTGATGCGGCGCTCGGGTTTCGAGGCCGTGCTCGGCAGCGACAACATCGTGCCCACGGTGGCCGCGGCCTTCCCTGCCGAACCCGCAACGCCGGCCTGAGCTTGGCCTGCGCTCAGCTTTCGGGTGCGCCGTGTTCCGCGTCGAGCTGGTCCATTCTGCGGGCGTAGAACCAGATGATCAGGCAGTAGACGACCAGCGCACCCTGCGACGCCACCCAGAAGCTGAAGGGCCAGCCGAAGAGGCTGAAGCTCAGTTCGCGGGCAAAAAAGGCGATGCCGAAACTGACGCCAAACCACACCGCCAGCAGCCCGCCCGTGACACGCAGCGTGCTGCGCCAGTAGCGGCGCTGGCGTTCTTCTTCGTTCACCGGCATGCCCGCATCTTCGCCGGCGGCGCCGGCAAGGCGATCTCGGCCACCCGCTTCACGGCGGCGATGATGATGATGATGAGCAGCAACAGCGTCACACCGCCACCATAACCCGGTTCAGCGCCAGAACCGCCGCAGGTCCACCAGCGGCGCCAGCCGGCGCAGCGCACGGCGTTGCAGCGGCGCTTGCTGCGCCAGCAGCCAGCCGCGGGCGAACCAGGTCGCGGCGTCGGGGTCGGGCGCCGAACGCAGCAGGCCCAGCGCCATCTCGACGTCGTTGTTCGCACCCAGCGCGTCGAGGGCTTTGCGCAGTGCTGCCAGCGCTTGGCGTGCCGGTTTGGCCGGCAGTGCCGGCTGCAGAAATTCGATGCTGTAACGCAGCCGCTTCATGTGCCGGCGCAGCCGGTGGCGCGCAGCCGGCGACGCCGACGCAAACGCCGCTGCATCGACCAGCAGCCGGCGCCAGGCCGGTTTGAGCAGCGCGGCGCTGGCCTTGGCGAGCGACAACTGGGCCGGCACCGGCGGTGCCAACGCCAAGTGCAGCGTCTGCAGCACCAGGCGCGAGAAGCCGGGGTCGTGCAGCACCGCCATCGGGTCGGCGGTGGACGCCAGCAATGGCCGCCAGGCCGGCGCGCCGTCGGCGGCGAGTGCCGGCTGCAGCACCGTTGCCAGCACGTCGGCATCGCGTGTCGCACCCAGGCGCTGGAACGGCGCTCGCCAGGCGCGCTCTAGCGCCCGCGCCGCTGCGGCGTCGCCAGCCCACGGCGCGAACAGGCGCAACGCCGTGCGCAGCCGGCGCAGGGCGACACGCAGCTGGTGCAGGTGTTCCGGCGTGCCGCTGCCGGCGCCGAGTTCAGCGGCATTTGGCAAGGCCTGCGCCAGCGCGCTCTGCAGCATCGCGGCAAAGGCCTGCGCCGGGCTGGCGCCTTCGGGCAGCTGCGTCGGCGCCGCCGACGTGGCCGGCACGCGATCAAGCCCCAGCGCCAGCCGGTGGCCGCGTTCGGACTTGGTGCGCACGTCCAGCCACAGCGCATGGCGCTGCACCCAGCGTTCGGCCAGCGCCAGCAGCGGCTGCGACGGGCCGCTGACAAGCTCGAATTCAAGTTCGCAGACGGGGACAGACAAAGCACCGGCAACGATGTGGCCGCTGTCGAAGGCGATCTCCACCACAGCGCCACCGCTGCGCACACGCCGCAGCAGGCGCCGCATTTCGGTGCGGTAACGCTCCTGCAGCACCGTGCCGTCGGCCAGCAGCTGCAGCAGCCGCTGGCCGACCGGCGTGGCGGCATGGCGCGACGGGTCCAGCGCCGGCACGCCGCGCTGCGCCGGCAGCACGACCTCGTGCTCCAGCCGCTGCATCAGGCCGTCGCCGCGGCCCTTCAGCGTCTGCACCCAGCGCCGGTTTTCCTGGCGCAGCCGCAGCGCCAGGCCGGCCGCCGCCAGGCGCTGGTCGGCGGTGTCGAAGTAGGCGGCGCGCAGCCGCACGGTCTGCGCCGTGGCCGTGGCCAGCGCCCCGCGCACGCTGGCGCGCGAAGCCGCAGGCACCTGGAACTTGAGTTCGATTTCCACCGGATCCATGCCTGCGATGCTAGAGGCTGCCGTGGTGGCAGCGGGTAAACTGCGCTTTTCCCTGCCTTGCACGCCTGCCGCCATGCCGTTCTTCTGGAAGCCCTACACCTCCGACGTGACGAACTTCATCGAGGACATGAAGGCGAAGAAGCCGACGCTCGAAGAAGAACAGCGCGCCGGCCGCGCCCTGCTCTGGGACCGTGCGCTCGACCGCCAGGCCCAGGCCGACTGGCGCGATGCCAACGTGGCGCAGCAGCCCTACGTCTACCAGACGCAGACGACGCCGGCGAAGTAAGCGCCTTGGAATCGTCGTCGGCGGCCGAGACGCCGCTCTCCCAGCCGGGTTCCCCGCCCGAGATCGAACCGCCGTTGACCGTGGACCAGGTCGCCGTTGCGCGCCTCTATGGCGAGCCGCTGTTCCACATGCCGCAGGATCTGTACATCCCGCCCGATGCGCTGGAGATCTTTCTCGAAGCCTTCGAAGGCCCGCTGGACCTGCTGCTGTACCTGATCCGGCGCCAGAACTTCAACATCCTCGACATCCCGCTGGCCGACGTGACACGCCAGTACCTGGGCTACATCGACCAGCTGCGGCGCAGCAACCTCGAACTCGCGGGTGAATACCTGCTGATGGCGGCGATGCTGATCGAGATCAAGTCGCGCATGCTGCTGCCGCCGAAAAAGACGGCCGACGGCGCCGAGCCCGAAGACCCGCGCGCCGAACTCGTGCGCCGGCTGATCGAATACGAGCAGATCAAGCTCGGCGCCGCGAAGATCGACGCACTGCCGCTGGCCGGGCGCGACTTCCTGCGTGCCCAGGTCCACATCGAACAGGCGCTGCAGCCGCGCTTTCCGGACGTGAGCCCGCTCGATCTGCGCGAAGCCTGGGCCGACATCCTGGCGCGCGCCAAGCTCAACCAGCACCACATGATCTCGCGTGAGCAGCTCAGCGTGCGCGAGTTCATGACCATCGTGCTGCGCAAGCTGCAGGGCCGGCGTTTCGTCGAGTTCCACGACCTCTTCGACACGACGCGGGGCACGCCGGTGCTGGTGGTGACCTTCATCGCAATGCTCGAACTGGCGCGCGAACGCCTGCTCGAGGTGACGCAGGCCGAGGCTTTTGCGCCGATCTACGTGCGGCTGGCGTACGAGCCGAGCTGACGCCTGTTAACGCATACCCAGCTTGAAAGCGATCATCGCGCGCAGCTTGTTCGGCAGCACGGGTTTGATCAGCAGGTGGTAGTCGTGTTTGACGGCTTCGTCTTCGTGGCCGCCGAGGCTGCTGCCGGTGATGACGATGGCCGGCAAGCGCGCGCTGGGCCAATGTGCACGCAGTGCCACCAGCGCGTCGATGCCGGTCGTGCCCTGCGGCAGCCGGTAGTCCACCAGCAGCAGGTGCGGCCGCTCGGCACCGCTGCCGGCCAGCCAGGCACGCACGCCGTCCACCGTGTCGAACGAGGTGACGCTGGCGCCCCAGGCCTGCAGCAGCACGACCAGGCCTTCGCGCACGGCGTTTTCGTCTTCGACGACGACGATGTGCCGGCCCTGCAGCGTCAGCCCCAGCGGCGCCTTCGCCGCGCTGCCGCCAGGCAACGCCTCGACGCTGCGCGGTGCCTTGCCCACCGGCACGTCGAGCGAAAACACCGTGCCATGGCCAACGCGTGAACGCACCTGGACCTGGGCGCCCATCAGGTCGGCCAGGCGCTTCACGATGGCCAGCCCCAGCCCCAGCCCCTTGCGGTGGTGGGCTTCGAGCGGCCGGTTGCTCTGGGCCTGGAAAAACTCTTCGAAGATGCGCGCCAGGTTCTGTTCGCTGATGCCGATGCCGCTGTCCCAGACCTGCACCAGCAGCTTGCCCTGGCGCGCGCGGCAGCTCACCAGCACACCGCCGTCGTCGCTGTAGCGGATGGCGTTGCTGACCAGGTTGCGCAGGATGCGCTCCAGCAGCACCGGGTCGGCGTGCGCCACATGCTGGTCGCCGCGGAAGCTGAGCATCAGCCCTTTTTCGAACGCGATCGGCTCGAAGTGCAGGCGCAGGCGGCTGAACAGTTCGCGCATGCGCACCGGCGCCGGGTTGACGTCGACACCGCCGGTGTCGATGCGGGTGATGTCGAGCAGCTCGCCAAACAGGCCTTCGAGCGCATCGACACTTTCGTTGATGCTGTTCACCAGCGACGCCACCTCGGGGTCGTGGCTGCGCTGGCGCAGCGCTTCGGCGAACAGGCCCATCGCATGCAGCGGTTGCCGCAGGTCGTGGCTGGCGGCGGCAAAAAACTGCGTCTTGGCGCGGCTCGCAGCTTCGGCAGCGCGGCGCGCGGCTTCGGCGACGACGGTTTCTTCACGCAGCTTCAAGGCCAGTTCGTCGGTGCGCGACTTCAGCGTGATCGCCTGGCCGAGCGCGCTGCCGTAGGTGCGCGCCATCAGCACGGTAATGCAGAACAGCAGCGTCAGGATGCCGGCCAGCTGCAGGTGCCAGGGCTGGCTGCTGTCGCTGGCGATGCGCACGATGGTCGGTGTCAGCACCAGGCTCAGGAAGAGCAGGAACACCCGCGATTGCGTCGCCAGCAGTTGCACCGAACCCAGGCAGTACGAATAGACGATGAGGATCAGCGAGATCTGGTGGTACGGCGTGCCCAGGCCCCAGAACAGCCACACCGCCACGCCCCACATCGCCCCTTGCGCCAGCACCAGCGCGCGCCAGGAACGGCGCCAGCTGCGCAGCAGGTCGTCGTCGGCCTGTGGCTGGCGGCGGTAGCGCAGGTAGTGCAGCAGGCGCAGCGCCCAGAGCAACACGCCGGTGCCCAGCCAGCCGGCCATTGCCGGCGGGTTGGCGAGCGTGGCGAAGATGCCGGTGATGAGCGACATGCCGATGAAGTTGCCCGTCAGCGACGCCGGCGTCTGCACGTAGAGCGCGCGGATGTGGTCGATGCCACTGCTGTGGCGGCGGCGCGTCGGCGCGGCCGGCGCCGGCGCTGCTGCAGCCGGCTCGGCGGCGTCGATCACGGCGGACTCGGTCATTTCAGTTGTTCCAAGCGCGCACCGGGCAACCCACGACCCCTGGAACGTCGTGTCGTGCCGGACAGCTGCTGTCGGCCCTTTGCTGACGTTGGGTCTGTGGCGATCGCGTGCGCTTGGGGTGCCCTGCTGCGCTCATGTCCCCCGCCCCAGCTTGCTGCGCAAGCTGGGGCTCCTCCTTTACTTCGCTCCACAGGGCACCCCAATCGCCCGCTCAGGCACCACCGGTGGCGCGCCACTGGCAGGCAAGCCAAGTGGGTGGCAGGCCGAGGACGTTGGGTACCGGGCGCAGCGAAGTAAAGGAGGAGGCCCGGCTTGCGCAGCAAGCCGGGCCGGGGGACATGAGCGGAGCCCGGTACCCAGCGGCCTCGGCCCGCAACGACACGTCGAACGAACGTCCGCAAAGGGCCGTTAGCGGACCACCGCGTCTGACGCGAGCGTAAGGGTCGCATTTCAGCGCGGCGGCAGGCGGCGGGCGACGAAACCGCCGTGGCCTTGTGTCATCTGGCTCACCGCCAGCACGGCCTGGGTGCGTGAACTCACACCCAGGGCGCGCAGCACGGCGGCGACGTGGTCCTTCACGGTCTCGACCGAAAGGTTCAGTTCCCGCGCGATCAGCTTGTTCGGCAAACCTTGCAGCAGCAGCGCCAGTACCTCGTTCTGGCGCGGTGTCAGGCCGACGTTGGCCAGCGACGGCAGTTCCTGGTGCGGCTCGGGCCGCGCGCGCTCACCCAGCGGCGCTTCGTTCACCGGGCGCATCACCGACGGCACCGTGTCGCCTTCGGGCGGCGGGGCCCGGAAGGCCAGGCCCAGCATGTTCGGCGGCACGTAGAGGCTGCCCGACATCACCATGCGCAGCGCTTCGAAAAGCTCGGCGTTCGACGAACGTTTCGGCACGAAACCCATCGCGCCCAAGTCGATGGCCCGGATGACGTCGCTGGCGCGGTCGGACGCCGACACCACCACCACCGGCAGCGCCGGGTAGGCGGTGCGGAACTCGGCGAGCACGTCGAAACCGTCGGCGTCGCCGAGCGCCAGGTCGAGCAGCACGAGGTCGAAGTCGGCGTCGCGGGCGAGTGTCTTGCGCGCGGCGTCGGCGCTGTCGACGCCGATCACGGTGACATCGTCGCCCAGGCCCTGGATCACCGACTGCAGCGCAGCCAGGATCAGCGGGTGGTCATCGACCAGCAGAACCTTCATGCGGCTTCCTCCATCGTGGGATTGTCGGCCGGCGTTGTGCCTGCCACGGCACCCCCTTTTGGGGGAGCCTCAGGTAAAGCGGCGCGACACCGATTCGGCCACACAAGCCGGTTTGTCCGCACCTTCGAGCTCCATCGTCACTTCCACCGTGAGCTGGGCGCCGCCGTCCAGCGGCTCGTAGCTCTGCAGTTTGAAGTGGCCGCGCAGCCGGCTGCCAACCCGCACCGGGTTCGGAAACCGCACGCGGTTCAGGCCGTAGTTGACACCCATGCGCACGTCGTCGATGGCAAAGGCGGTTTCGCTCATCGCCGGCAGCAGGCTCAGCGTCAGGAACCCGTGTGCGATCGTTTTGCCGAAGGGCCCGGCGGCGGCGCGTTCGGCGTCGACGTGGATCCATTGGTGGTCGCCGGTGGCCTGGGCGAACTGGTTGACGCGCTCCTGCTCGACCGTGATCCAGTCGCTCACCGCGAGCTGGTTGCCGACTTCAGCCTGCAGATCGTGCAGGTGTTTGTAGTGCTTCATTGGTGAATCCAGTCCTTCAGCGGCGCCCATTGTTCGAGATCGCGTTCGACACGGCTGGGTGCCACGTCCCACAGCGTCAGGCCATGTGCGGCGAGCTGCACGTAGTTCTGCGTGTCGCGCAGCCAGGCGACCACCGGCACCGGCAGCGTGGCCAGGTAGGCGTGCAGCTGTTCGTTGGCGCGTGTGTGTTCACGCACACGCATGCCGACCAGGCCGACCGTGATCTCGGCACCGCGTTTGTGCGCCCGCAGCGCCTGCACGAAGGCGTGGGTGGCCTGGATGTCGAACAGGCTGGGCTGCAGCGGTATCAACAGCCGGTCGGCGATGCGCAGCACGGCGTCGAGCCGTTTGCCGTGCAGGCCGGCGGGGGTGTCGAGCACGACATGGCTGGTGCCTTTCGGCGGCCGCACGATGTGGTCGCTTTCGACGTCCCAGCCGCGGATGGCCGGCAGCTGCGGCGGCCGCAGGTTGAGCCACTGCCGCGCCGACTGCTGGCGGTCGACGTCGCCCAGCATCACCGCGTGGCCCGCGGCAGCCAGGCAACCGGCGATGTTGGTCGCCAGCGTGCTCTTGCCGACGCCGCCCTTGGGATTGGCGATCACGATCACAGGCATGGCACGGCTCCTTGGCTCCCTCTTTCAGGCTATGGTAGCGGGGAACCGGCCAGCGCCCGCCGCCGTGACGGCCCGGACAAACCCACACAGCCGCCCGCAACCCACCTGCAAACCACCTGCAAACGCATGGCCGAGATCGTCGTCGTCACCGCCCACCCGCACCGCGAACACTCACACGTCACCGCAGCACTGTCGGCCGCGGCCGACGCCGCCGCCAACGTCGAAGTGCGCGACCTCTACCGCCGCTACCCCGACTACGTCATCGACATCGCCGCCGAACAGGCGGCGCTGGCGCAGGCAAAGCTGGTGGTCTGGCTGCACCCGATCTACTGGTATTCGATGCCGCCGCTGATGAAACTCTGGCTCGACGAGGTCTTCGCCTTCGGCTGGGCCTACGGCCCCGGCGGCCACGCGTTGCGCGGCAAAGACCTGTGGCTGGTGACCTCCACCGGCGGCACCGAGGCCGCCTACCACCCGAGCGGCCACAACCGCTACTTCTTCGACACCTTCCTGCACCCCTACGAGCAGACCGCCGCGCTCACCGGCATGCGCTGGCTGCCGCCCCTGGCGCTGCATGGCGCCCACCGTGTGCCCGAAGCCGAGCTGCAAGCCCATGTCGCCGTCTTCGCCGAGCGCCTGGGCAGTTATCCCGACTGGCCTGAACTGGCCGAGCTCGAACCCGAAGCCGAATGTGCCGTGCCGGCGAGTGACCGGCCGTCAGAGAACGATTGAGAGCGCAGCGATGGAACACGGCACTTCCTGGCTGCAGTCCAGCCTGGTCTACCTGACGGCCGCCGTGCTGGCCGTGCCGCTAGCGCGGCTGCTCGGCCTGGGCTCGATCATCGGCTACCTGGCGGCCGGCATCGCGATCGGGCCCTGGGGGCTGAAACTGGTGACCGACCCGCAGACGATGCTGCATTTCGCCGAGTTCGGCGTCGTGCTGATGCTGTTCCTGGTCGGGCTCGAACTCGAACCCCGCCGCCTGTGGAGCCTGCGGCGGCCGATCTTCGGCTGGGGCAGCGTGCAGCTGTTCGGCTCGGCGGCGTTGATGCTGGGCGTGGCCTTGCTCGCCGGTGTCGACTGGCGGCTGGCCCTGGTGGCCGGGCTCGCTCTGGGCATGTCGTCCACCGCCATCGGCCTGGGCGTGCTCAACGAACGCAACCTGATGGCCACCTCGGCCGGCCAGAGCGTGCTGAGCGTTGCGCTGCTGCAGGACATTGCAGCGATCCCGATCCTCGCCATCGTGCCGCTGCTCGCCGTTGCAGGTGCAGCGCACGAAGGCGGCGGCTGGCTCGGCGCGGCCAAGGCCTTCGGTGTCATCGCCGCCATCATCCTGGGCGGGCGTCTGCTGCTGCGGCCGGCGTTGCGCTGGATCGCCCGCAGCGACACCCCCGAGATCTTCACCGCCGCGGCGCTGTTGCTGGTGGTGGCGACCGCGGCGCTGATGCAGAGCGTCGGGCTGTCGATGGCACTTGGCGCCTTTCTCGCCGGTGTGCTGCTGGCCGAAAGCGAGTACCGGCGCGAACTCGAAACCGACCTGGAGCCGTTCAAGGGCCTGCTGCTCGGGCTGTTTTTCATCGCAGTCGGCATGAGCATCGACTTCGCCGTGGTGCTGGCGCATCCGGCGCTGGTGGCGGCCGTCGTGCTGGGTTTCCTGCTGGTGAAGACGCTGGTGCTGTGGGCGATGACCCGGCTGATGCCGGTGCCGCTGGCCGAACGGCCGGTGTTCGTGATCCTGCTCGCGCAAGGCGGCGAGTTCGGCTTCGTCGTGTTGCAGACGGCACTGGGCGCCAACGTTGTCAGCGCCGAGACGGCGTCGCTGCTGGTGGCGTCGATTGCCTTGTCGATGCTGCTGACGCCGCTGCTGCTGGTGGGCGCCGACCGCTGGTGGGCTTCGCATCTGCGGCGCTATGGCACGCAGAAGACGCTGGCCGAGATCAACGAGGACCAGCATGCGCCCGTGATCATCGCCGGCTTCGGCCGCTACGGGCAGATCGTCGGCCGGCTGCTGAATGCCGGCGGCTTTTCGGCGACGGTGCTGGACCACAGCGTCGACGCCGTCGAGAGCCTGCGCAAGTTCGGCTGGCCGGCCTTCTACGGCGATGCGACCCGGCTCGACCTGCTGCGGGTGGCCGGCGCCGACAAGGCCAAGGTGTTGGTGCTGGCGATCGACGATATCGACCAGAGCATCAAAGTGGCGCAACTGGTGCGCGAACACTTCCCGCACCTGGCGATCGTTGCACGGGCGCGGGACGTCGGTCACCACTACAAACTGCGCGCATTGGGCGTGACGCTGATCGAGCGCGAGACCTTCGAATCGGCCTTGATGAGCGCCCGCAGCGTGCTCGAACTGCTGGGCTGGGAGCCGCATGCCGCGCGCACCCAGGCGCAGCGCTTCCGCCGCCACAACCTCGAACTGGTCGAGCAGATGGCGCCGCACTTCGCCGACGAGAGCCAGCTCATCGCGCTGGCCAAACAAGGCCGCGCGCAACTGGAGGAGTTGTGGGCGCGAGAACGGGCGCAGAACGCGGTGCAGCGCGCACGCGCCGGCTGGCACACGCCCGGCGGCGACGCGCCTAGCGAAGACCGTCCCACAACAGCTTCAGACCCGTGAGCCCCATGCCGACGTGGAAGAGCCGGTAGAACAACACCGGCGACACCCTCTTCACCAGCCGCACGCCGATCCAGACCCCGAACACGGCTGCCGGCAGCAGCACCAGCGCGGTCATCATGTTGCGGCGGTCGATCAGCCCGAGCCAGGCGTAGGGCACCCACTTCGCCATGTTCACCGTGGCGAAGAACACCGCCATCGTCGCTGCGAACACGACAGGCTTGAGCTTCAGCGGCAGCACGTAAAAACCCACCGGCGGGCTGCCGGCGTGGGCGACGAAACTGGTGAAACCCGACAGCGTGCCGAGCACAAAGCCCAGCCAGCGTGGCGGCGGCGGCGCGTCGGCGCGTGGTGGAAAGACGAGCCGGATCGCCAGGAAGGCCAGCGTCAGCGCGCCCAGCAGCCCGGCCACGGCCTGCGCCGAGAGCACGCCGAAGAGCAGCGTGCCGATCAGCACGCCCAGCAGGCCGGCGGGCAGCAGCAGGCGGATCAGTGCCCGGTCGCGCTGGCGCACCAGCGCGGCCAGCCCCATCGCGTCGGACACCACCAGCAGCGGCAGCATGATCGCCGCGGCCTGCGGCACCGGCACCACCAACGCCAGCAGCGGCACGGCAAGCGCACCGAAGCCGGCGAAGCCGCTCTTCGACAGGCCGATCAGCAGCGCCGCCGGAACGGCCGCGGCGTAGAACCAGAGATCGGTGATCAAACCAGGCTGCAGGCCTCTTCAAAGCTCAAGCGCGGGCTGCGCCCGAACACCTTGGCCGGGTTGCCATGGCCGAGCGAACAAATGAAGTTGGTCTTCACCGCGGTGCCGGCCCAGAAGGCGGCGTCCATCTTCGTGGCGTCGAAGCCGCTCATCGGGCCGCAGTCCAGGCCCAGCGCCCGCGCGGCCAGGATCATGTAGCCGCCCTGCAGCGACGAATTGCGAAATGCCGAGGCGTCGATCATCGGCTGGTTGCCGACGAACCAGCTGCGTGCGTCGGCGTGCGGAAACAGCTGCGGCAGCTTGTCGTGGAAGGCCATGTCCATGCCGACGACCACCGTCACCGGCGCTTCGGTCACCTTCTGCACGTTGCCGGGGCTGACGCAGGTGAGCAGCTTGGCCTTGGCCTCGGCCGAACGCACGAACGTGAAGCGTGCCGGGCTGCTGTTGGCCGCTGTCGGGCCCCACTTCAGCAGTTCGTAGAGCTGCTGCAACTGTGCGTCCGAGACGGGTTTGTCGAGGTAGCCGTTTTGCGTGCGCGCTTCGGTGAAGAGCTGTTCGGTCGTGACGTTCATGGGGTGTTCTGCGAGCCTGGGTTGGAAGACGGACAATTCTCTGATGTTCCAACCTTCCCAGAACGACGTAAGGCGATTCTTCTGCGCCGCCTACGCCAAACACCGCGACGGCCTGCCGGTGGACACGATGGAGGCGATCGCGACACGCTGGATCGCCGAGCACCCGGAGTACCACGCCGACCTCGCCGATGTCGACACCGCGCTGGCTGCCGTCTACACCGTCGAAGACGGCCGCACCAATCCGTTCCTGCACCTGAGCATGCACCTGAGCATCGAAGAACAGTGCAGCATCGACCAGCCCACCGGCATCCGCCAGGCCGTGGCGCTGCTCGCGGCGCGGCGCAACTCGCTGCACGACGCGCACCACGAGGTGATGGAAGCGCTGGGCGCGATGGTCTGGGCCAGCCAGCGCAGCGGCCTGCCGCCCGACGGCCAGGCCTACATCGACGCCGTGCGGCGCCGCGCTACGGCTTGACCGTGATCCAGGTCACCTCGAGCCAGTTGTCGGCGCGGTGCACCGCCTCGACATTGCTGCGTGCGGCCCAGGGAATGATCTGCCGGTGCAGCGGAATCACCTGCACCTGGGCCCGCGCTTCCTGCAGCACCGCCTTCACCAGCGCCTCGCGTTTTTTCGGGTCGGCTTCGACGCTGGCCAACGCCGCCAGTGCGTCGAGCTTGTCGTTGCGCGAGTTGCCGTAGTTGTAGAAACCCTGGCCGTTCGGCGCCCGGTTGCGCAGCACCGGCGTGATGGTCGTTTCGGCGTCGGTGATCGAACCACCCCAGCCCAGCAGGTACAAGCTGGTGTCGAGCTTTTCCAGCTTCGGAAAGTAGGTCGTGCGCGGCATCGCGTTGATCTTCACGTTGATCTTGATCTGCGCCCACAGGCCGGCCAGCGCGATGCAGATGCGTTCGTCGTTGACATAGCGGTTGTTCGGGCAGTCGAGCGTGACCTCGAAGCCGTCGGCGTAGCCCGCCTCGGCCATCAGCGCACGTGCTTTCGCCACGTCGAACGGCAGCCGGGTTTCGAGCGCTGCGTCGTTGTAGGCGCCCAGCGGCGACGGCGTCAGCGCGCCGGTGGGCACACTCTGGCCGTTCATCAGCTTGGTCTTGAGCGTTTCGATGTCGACGGCGTGGTACATCGCCTGGCGCACCCGCAAGTCCTTGAACGGGTTCTTGCCCTTCACGCTGGCGTAGAGCAGCTCGTCGCGGCCCTGGTCCATGCCGATGAAGAGCACGCGGTTCTCGGGGCCGTCGATGACCTTGACGCCGCTGGTCTGGCGCAGGCGCGGAATGTCGCGCGGCGCCGGGTCGAGCAAGAGGTCGATCTGGCCCGAGACCAGCGCCGCCAGCCGGGTGGCGTCGTTGGCGATCGGCGTGTAGACGATCTCCTGCACGTTGCCTTCGGCACGGCCCCACCAGTTCGGGTTGCGTTTGTAGACGGTCTTGATGCCGGGTGCGCGGTTCACCAGCATGAAGGGGCCGGTGCCGTTGGCGTTGAACGAAGCGAAGCTCTCTTCGCCGCTCTTGAAGTCGAGTGGCCGGGTGACCTTGTGCGCTTCGCACCAGGGCCGGCTCATCATCCACAGCGTGTCGATGTGCTGCAGGAAGATCGGGTTCACCTTCTGCAGCCGGAACTCCACCTCCAGCGGGCCCAGGGCGACCGCCTGGCCCACGGGGAAGGCATAGGCGTTGATCTGCGAGGTGGGTTCCCGCGCGCGGGCCACCGAGAACACCACGTCGTCGGCGCTGAAGCTGCTGCCGTCGTGGAACTTCACGTTCGGACGCAGCTGGAAGCGCCAGGTCAGCGGCCCGGTCTGCTGCCAGGCCGTGGCCAGCGAGGGCACCAGCTGCAGGTGCCGGTCGCGCCGCGTCAGGCCTTCGTAGACCTGGCCGTTGATGGCGTTGGTGAGGCCTTCGTTCTGCGCATGCGGGTCCATCGTCTGCGGGTCGCCCGCACTGGCCCAGCGCAGCGTCTGCGCCGCGGTGGTGCCGGTGACGAACACCAGCGCCAACACCGCGGCGAAGGCCTTCACTTGAGGTTGATCCAGGCCACCTCAAGCCAGTTGTCGGCGCGGTGCGGCGCTTCGACGTTGGTGCGCGCGGCCCACGGGATGACCTGGCGGTGCAGCGGGATCAGGTGCGCCTGCTGCGTGTATTCGCGCAACGCCGCCTTGACCAGCTCTTCGCGCTTCTTCGCGTCGGGCTCGCTGCTGCTTTGCACCGCGATGGCGTCGAACTTGTCGTTGACGACACGGCCGTAGTTGTACAGCCCGACGCCGCCCGCCGCGTAGTTGCGCAGCACCGGCGTCAGCGTCGTCTCGGCATCGGTGACGGCGCCGCCCCAGCCCAGCATGTACATGCTGGTGTCGAACTTCTCGAGCTTGGGGAAGTAGGTCGCACGCGGCATCGCGTTGACGCGGACCTTCACCTTCAGCTGCGCCCACATGCCGGCCAGCGCGATGCAGATCTCTTCGTCGTTGATGTAGCGGTTGTTCGGGCAGTCGAGCGTGACCTCGAAGCCGTCGGCGTACCCGGCCTCGGCCATCAGCGCACGCGCCTTGGCCAGGTCGAAGGGCAGGCGGGTCTCGATCTGCGGGTCGTTGTAGCTGCCCAGCGGGCTCGGCGTGATGCCGCCGGTGGGGAAACTCTGGCCGTTCATCAGCTTGGTCTTCATCGTCTCGATGTCGACGGCGTGGTACAGCGCCTTGCGCACCCGGATGTCCTTGAACGGGTTCTTGTCGCCAGGCACGGCGCCATAGGCGAGCTTGTCGCGGAACTGGTCCATGCCGATGAAGACGACGCGGTTCTCGGGGCCGTCGATGATCTTCACGCCGGCGGTGTTGCGCAGGCGCGCCACGTCACGCGGCGCCGGATCGAGCACGAAGTCGATCTCGCCCGAGACCAGCGCTGCCAGGCGGGTGGCGTCGTTGCTGATCTGGGTGTAGACGATCTCCTGCACGTTGCCTTCGAACTTGCCCCACCAGTTCGGGTTGCGCTTGTAGACCGTCTTGATGCCGGGCGCGCGGCTGGCCAGCATGTAGGGGCCGGTGCCGTTGGTGTTGAACGAGGCGTAGCTCTCTTCCTTGTTCTTGAAGTCCAGCGGCTTCGTCACCTTGTTCTTCTCGGACCAGGGTTTGCTCATGATCCACAGCGCGTCCATGTGCTGCAGGAAGATGGGGTTGACCTTGGCCAGGCGGAACTCCACCGTCGCCGGGTCGATCGCCACCGGCGTGCCCACCGCGTTGGCATAGGCGTTGACCTGCGAGGTGTTTTCCTTGCCGCGGTTGATCGAATAGACCACGTCGTCGGCGTTCATCGTGCTGCCGTCGTGGAACTTGACGCCGGGGCGCAGCTTGAAGCGCCAGGTCAGCGGGCCGGTCTGTTCCCAGCTGGTGGCCAGGCCGGGCACGATGTTGAGCTGGCGGTCGCGCTTGACCAGCTTCTCGTAGACCTGGCCGTTCATCATGTTCGTCATGGACTCGTTCTGCGAGTGCGGGTCCATGGTCTGGGGGTCGCCCTGGCTGGCCCAGCGCAGGGTTTGCGCGTGTGCCGCACCGGCGGTGAGCAAGGCCGCGAATGCGACGCTCGTGATCAGTGATTTCATCGGGACTCCTGCCGAAGGGAAGTGCGCCGAGTGTAGGCAAGCGCCGTGCCGGCCTGCTGGCGGGGAAAACCCGATCAGGCCGGCGCGTAACCTTCTTCGCTGAGCGCAGAAGCAAAGGCCTGTGCCGGCTGCGGCGACTCGATCTGCACCTTGTGCGTGGGCAGGTCGATGCTGACACGCGCCTGGGCGTCGACGCGGTGCACCGTCTCGGTGACAGTCTTGACGCAATGACCGCAGGTCATCGTGGGCAGGGTGAGTTCGATCATGGCGGGTTCTCCTGGCGGCCATTGTGCCGCGCCAGGGCGCGCCTGCTTACTTCGCGGCCTTGCGCAAGTCGGGGTCGATCCAGAGGTCGTCGACGTGTTTGAAACCCCACTTCTCCGGCGCCTCGCGGCCGGCGATGCGGTCCATCGTGTGGTCGCGGGCCAGGTCCAGCCGCACGGGGGTGATCGGCATGTTCGACTTGGTCGAGAAGAACAGCTTCAGCACCGGCGCCGAGAGTTTGTCGGCGTTCTGCTCGACGACCACGCCGATGCGGCCCGAGCTCATGCGAATGATCGAGCCGGTGGGGTAGATGCCGATGCTGCGCACGAAGGCCTGGAACATCGTCGGGTCGAAGTGGCCCTTCCACGACGCCATGCGGGCAATCGATTCGGCCGGATCCCAGCCCGCCTTGTAGGGGCGGTTCGAGGTGATGGCGTCGTAAACATCGCAGACCGCGCCCATGCGCGACAGCGCGTGGATCTGCTCGCCCACCAGCTTGTGCGGGTAGCCGCTGCCGTCGAGCTTCTCGTGGTGGTGCAGGCAGACTTCGAGCGCGGCTTCGCCAGCGCCCTTGCCTTCGAGCAGCAGCCCGTGGCCACGCTCGGGGTGGGTCTTCATCACCGCGAACTCGTCGTCGGTCAGCTTGCCGGGTTTGTTCAGCACCAGCGTCGGCATCACCGCCTTGCCCAGGTCGTGCAGCAGGCCGGCCAGGCCGGCGTGGCGGCACTGTTCTTCGTCCATGCCGAGCTGGCGCGCCAGCGCCACCATCAGCGCGCAGACGGCCACCGAATGCATGTAGCTGTAGTCGTCGGCCGTCTTCAGCCGCGCCAGGCTGACCAGGGCCCCCGGGTTGCGGAAGACCGAACTGGAGATTTCCTCGACCAGCGGCAGGCACTGTTCGGCGTCCAGCGCCTTGCCCAGGCGCGCGTCGGTGAACATCGAGACGACCGCGCGGCGGCCCTTCTTCACCACCGCGGCGGCCTGCTGCATCTCTTCCTGGAACGAGGTGCTGGCGCGACGCACTGGCGCAGGCGGTGCGAGTGGCGGGGGTGGTGGCGATGGCGGCGCTGCAACAGCGGCGGCCTGCGGTGTCTGCTGTTCCGGCGCACACACGTCCAGCCCTTGCGCGACGTTGATCCAGACATGGCGCACCGCGCTGGCACGCGCCTTCTTCAAATCGGCTTCGTCGTCGACGACAAAACGCGTGCGCCAGAACGGATGGTCCATCCACGGACCGTCGAAGGCATGCAGGTGCATGCCCAGGCGCAATTCGTTGACTTCGATCCGTTTGAGCATGGGCTGGGTCTTGATGCGAAACCGGGCGCAGCTCCCGTGCACGCCTCTCAGGCCTTTTCGACCCCCGTGGTTCTGACTTGAGCTTGGGTAGCCCAAAAAGCAACAGGCCCCACCGAGGTGGGGCCTGTTGCACGAACCGGGATTGCGAATTCAGCGAAAACGCGGCTCGGGCACGGTGCGCACCTCACCGGGCAGGCTGGCCAGGTAGTTGGCGATGGCCTTCAGTTCGGCGTGATTGAACTGCTTCACCTGCCCGCCCATGATGGCGTTGGCCCGGCCCACCTGCGGATTGCCTTCGGTGCTGTAGGCGCTGAGCGCGACATACAGGTAGTCGGCATGCTGGCCGGCCAGCTTCGGGTAGGCGCCGTCGATCGGCTTGTTGTAGTTGGGGCCGTGGCACGAAGCGCAGGCGCCCTTGGCCAGCAGTGCCGCCACGGCAGCAGGCGCGACAGGCGCCGCGGGCGGCGACGTCTCGGCCACCGGCTTCAGCGACGACGCGCCTTCGGTTTCGTAGAAAGCCGAGAGATCGGCGATGTCCTTGTCGGTCAGCGACGCGGCAATCGCTCGCATCGTCGGATGTTTGCGTTCGCCCTTCTTGTACGCATTCAGCGCGGCACCGATGTACTTGCCGTTCTGGCCCGCAATCATCGGCACCTTGTGCACCTGCGGGAAGCTGGCCTGGTAACCGGGGATGCCGTGGCAGCCGATGCACATGTCGGCCTTCTTGTAGCCGGCGGCGGCATCCTGGGCCTGGGCTGTGGTGGCCAGGAGCATGGAGCCGGCGCACACCAGCAGCAACTTGAATGCGTTGATCATCGTCGGAGCGAGGTGAAAAGACGGGCGATTATAGGGCCCCCTTATACTGACCCGACCCCTCTCCACGACAGTGCAGCGCCTCATGAAATTCCAGGGTTCGGACAACTACGTCGCCACGCAGGACCTGATGCTGGCGGTGAACGCAGCCGTCACCCTGCAGCGCCCGCTGCTCGTCAAGGGCGAGCCCGGCACCGGCAAGACGATGCTCGCCGAAGAGGTGGCCGTGGCGCTGAAGATGCCGCTGCTGCAGTGGCACATCAAGAGCACCACCAAGGCCCAGCAAGGCCTGTACGAATACGACGCGGTGAGCCGGCTGCGCGACAGCCAGCTGGGCGATGAAAAGGTCAAGGACATCCACAACTACATCGTCAAAGGTGTGCTGTGGCAGGCCTTCACCGCCGAGCAGCCGGTGGTGCTGCTGATCGACGAGATCGACAAGGCCGACATCGAATTTCCGAACGACCTGCTGCGCGAGATCGACCGCATGGAGTTCTACGTCTACGAGACCCGTGAGCTGGTGAAGGCGACACACCGGCCGCTGGTCTTCATCACCAGCAACAACGAGAAGGAACTGCCCGACGCCTTCCTGCGCCGCTGCTTCTTCCACTACATCAAGTTCCCCGACGCCGAAACGATGCAGCGCATCGTCGACGTGCATTTCCCCGGGCTCAAGAAAACGCTGCTGGGTGCGGCGATGAAAACCTTCTACGACGTGCGCAACCTGCCCGGCCTGAAGAAGAAGCCGAGCACCAGCGAACTGCTCGACTGGCTCAAGCTGCTGGTGGCCGAGGACATTCCGCTCGAAGCGCTGCAGAGCAAGGACGAGAAGGTCGCCGTGCCGCCGCTGGTGGGTGCGCTGCTGAAGAACGAGCAGGACGTGACGCTGTTCGAAAAGCTCGTCTTCATGCAGAAGCACAACCGATGAAGCCGGTGGTCGGCGTCACGCTGGAGCGTGGCTCTGTTCGGCTGGTGCCGCTGACGCTGGAGCACGAAGCCGGCCTTGCCGCCGCTGCCGCCGACGGCGAACTCTGGAACCTGCGTGTGACCTCGGTGCCCGAACCCGGTGCCACCCGCGGCTACATCGAAGCCGCGCTGCGCATGAACGCCGAAGGCACGCGCCTGGCGTTTGCTGTGCTCGACAGCGCCAGCGGCCAGATCATCGGCAGCAGCAGCTACCACGACATCGTGCCGGCGGTCGAACGCCTGGAGATCGGCTACACCTGGTACGCCAAAAGCTTCCAGCGCGGGCCCGTCAACACCACTGCGAAGTGGCTGCTGATGCAGCACGCGTTTGAGGTGCTCGGTGCCCGGCTCGTCGGCTGGCGCACCGACAACTACAACTTCGCCAGCCAGCGCGCCATCGAGCGCCTGGGTGCGCGCAAGGACGGTGTGCTGCGCCACCACGGCTTGCGCCGCGACGGCACGGTGCGCGACACCGTGATGTACAGCCTGGCCGCCGGCGAATGGCCGGAGGTCAAGGCGCACCTCGAACACCAGCTCACGAAGCCGCGTTAGAACGGGCCATCCCATGCCAAAACAAAAACCCATCGACGTCGAAGACCTCTGGCAACTCGAACGCCTGGGCGTGCCCAGCCTGTCGCCCGACGGCGCGCAGGCGGTCGCCGCCGTGACGCGGTTTTCGATGGACGACAACAAGTCCAGCAGCAGCCTGCTCCTGCTGTCGACGCTGGGCGGCGCCGCACGGCCGCTGACACAGGCTGGCGAGAAGGACGGCCAGCCGCGCTGGAGTCCGCGCGGCGACCGCATCGCCTTCGTCGCCAAGCGTGAACAGCAGCGCGCGAAGGACGAGGCGCCGCAGCTCTACCTGATCGCGCCCGACGGCGGCGAAGCCGAACGTGCGGCCACCGTCGCCACCGGCGTCGAAGGCTTTCGCTGGTTCCCCGACGGCAAGCGCATCGCTTTCGTCTCGTGGGTCTGGCCGCAGCTGAAGGGCAGCAAGGCGCAGGACAAACAGGCCAAGGCGTTCAAGGACCGCAAGGAAAGCGGCTACGCCACCAGCGAAGCCCAGTACCGCTTCTGGGACCACCATCTGCCGATGGGCCGTGTCGCCCACCTGCACGTGATGGAGCTGCCCAGTGGCGGCGAGGCCAAGGTGCGCAACCTGTTCGAAGGCCTGCCCTACGAACTGGGCCGCGCCGACCCCGGCGCCGACTGCTTCGATATCTCGCCCGACGGCCGCCGCATCGCGTTTGTCTTCGACCCCGCGGCCGAGAAACGTGTCGGCAACTGCTTCGCGCTGGCCGAGCTGGACCTGAAGAGCGGCCGTGTCGACGTGCTCGTGCAGGACGCCGCCTGGGACCTGGGCGCACCGCGCTACAGCCCGAGCGGCGCCGACATCGCGTTTGTCGCCAGCCACCAGGGCATCAAACACACGATGCCGGCGCAGCTGGCGCTGTGGGAACGGGCGCAGAACACCTGGGACGTCGTCAGCGGCGAATGGGACCACGAGGTCCACACGCCGCTGCTCTGGGAAGAGGATGGCCAGGCCCTGCTGTTCACCGCCGAGCAGAAGGGCCGCAACCACCTCTGGCGCTTCGACCTGCCCGACCGCCGCGCCGAGGTGGTGGTGCACGGCGGCCATGTCGGCGGCTTCGACAAACGCGCCGGCACGCTGCTGACGCTGACCGACAGCGCCACGCATCCGGCGCAAATCCGCGTGCACCCGCCGGGTGAAGAACCGCGCCGGCTGGAACAGGTCAACGACAAGAAGATGGCCACACTCGCCAGCGGCCGCACCGAGGAAGTCTGGGTCAAGGGTGCACTCGGCGACGACGTGCAGATGTGGTTGACCTACCCGCCCGGCTTCGACGCGAAGAAGAAGTACCCGGTGATGCACAACATCCACGGCGGCCCGCACACCGCCGCCGGTGACACCTGGCATTACCGTTGGAACACGCAGGCCTTCGCGGCGCAGGGCTACGTCGTGGCCAGCGTCAACTACCACGGCTCGTCGAGCTTCGGCTACGCCTTCCTCGACAGCATCACGCACCGCTGGGGCGAACTCGAACTGCTGGACGTGGAAGCCGGCACCGACTGGCTGCTGCAGCAGCGCTGGGCCGACAGGAAGCGCATCTTCGCCACCGGCGGCAGCTACGGCGGTTTCATGGTGGCCTGGATGAACGGCCACGTGCCGGCGGGTCGTTATGCCGCCTACATCTGCCATGCCGGCTGCTTCGACTGGACCGCGATGTTCGCCGACGACGCCTACACCTGGCATGCCAAGGAACTGGGCGCCTGGTACTGGGACGACATGGCGAAGATCCAGGCCCAGAGCCCACATGCCTTCGCCGCGGCCATGATCACACCGACGCTGGTGATTCACGGCGCGCTCGACTACCGCGTGCCCGACGCCCAGGGCCTGGCCTACTACAACACGCTGAAGGCCCGGGGCGTGGACGCGCGACTGCTGTGGTTTCCCGACGAGAACCACTGGATCCTCAAACCGCGCAACTCGAAGCAGTGGTACGGCGAGTTCTTCGGCTGGCTGCAGGCGCACGACCCGGCCACCGCCAAGGCCGCCAAGCCGCGCAAACGTTGACGCTGCAGGCGCACCCCGCATCTGAGGGGTTCGCCACCGGTTGCGGGTCCATGACACTCCGCGCGCGCCACTTTTCGAGCGCGAGGAGGAGACCCCATGAAGACCCTTGCAGCCCTCGGCCTGCTGGCCCTGGCCGCCACGTCGGCACAGGCCCTGGAGCCGTTCCGCAGCTACGACAACTTCGGCAGTTCGCCGCTGGACCCGGCACGCTGGGCCGACAGCGAACGCATCCGCAGCATCAAGGCCGGCGCGCTGAACCTGATGCAGCGCCAGAGCGGCGCCAACACCGCCGACGCCGGCGCCACGTTCTCCAATTTCAACGAGAACCTGACCAACCCGGCGGCGGTGACGGCACTGCGCGCGAAGATCACCGTCAACGCCGTCGAGGCCAACGCCTGCGCCGCAAACACGACACCGGCCCAGGCACGTGCCCGCATCGTCGGCGGCTTCTTCAACACCGGCACGCCGACACCGGGCTCGCAGCTCGGCGACGTCACGGCGCAGGTGCGGCTGACGCGGCTGTCGAACTCGGCCGATCCCGCCGGCACGCTGCGTGTGCAGGGGCTGGTGCTGCATTGCACCTCGGCCGACTGTGTCGCCGGCAGCGTCATCGGCAACATCGTCGACCTCGGCACCGTGGCGCTGGGGCAGTCCGCCGTGGTCCAGATGGAATGGGACCAGGCCGGCAAGAGTTTCCTGTTCGCTCGCGACGGTGGCGCTTTCAGCGGTGCGGTCGGCTACGCCGAAAGCGACACCAGCCCACCGGGCGTGCTGTTCCGCCAGCTGTCGACGCGGTTGGATCTGCCGTCATGCCAGAGCGCACCGCGTGTCACCGGCGTCATCGACGCCAGCTTCGACAACATCGCCGTCAACAAGTCGGCAGCGCCTTGACCGGCGGCGCCTGCACGACGCGGTTGCGGCCTTCGTGTTTGGCGCGGTAAAGCGCGGCGTCGGCGCGGGCCAGCGCTGCTTCCGCGCCTTCGGTTGCCGCGTTCACCAGGGCCACGCCGACACTCACCGTCAGCGCCTGCTGCGCCGCCACCACGCTGCAGACACGTTGCGCCAGGCCGCTGGCGGCCTGCAGGTCCACGGCCGGTAGCAGCAGGCAGAACTCTTCGCCGCCGAGGCGGCCGACCACGTCGTCGCCGCGCACGCTCTCGGCCAGCAGCCGCGCCACGCGGCGCAACGCGGCGTCGCCGGCGGCATGGCCCTGTTCATCGTTGATGCGCTTGAAGTGGTCGATGTCCACCATCAGCAGCGCATAAGCCACGCCGCCGTGCAGCGCGTGGCGGTGCACCCGCTGCAGCGCCAGCATGAAACCATGGCGGTTGGCGACGCCGGTCAGCGCATCGCGCTGGGTCTGCGCCACAAGCCGCTGCAGCACACGCCCGAGCACCAGGCGAATCTGCGCCAGGTTGAACAGCCCGGCGACGAAAAACAGGCCGATCGCGACACCGGTGTCGAGCCGGTGCTGCGGGTCCAGCGCCGCCAGCGCCAGCGCCGCCACCAGCAGCGCGGCAGCCACCACGCCGGCCAGCCACAGGCTGCGCCGCCGGCCATGGCGCCAGAAGGTCAGCGCCAGCGCCGCGCAGCCCAGCGCCAGCGTCGACGACAACAGCGCCATGCGCCAGCGTGGCGCGTCGCCCAGCGTGGCGGAGAACACCAGCGCCGCGGCGGCCACGAGCGCCGCCGCCAGGTACCTGCGGTCGGGCAGCGGCTGGCGGTAGAAACGCAGCACGCCCCGGTGCACCAGCAGCGTTGCCAGCACCACCAGGGCGTCGCCCAGCAGATGCAGCACCGGCTGCCTGGCCACGAGGTACAGGCCGAGCGCCAGCGCAATCGCCGCCCAGAAGGCCGCGAAGTGGCCCTCGGGACCACGCGGCTGGCGCTGCATGGCCGCCGCCATCGCCCAGCCGACGGCATGCACCAGGAACTGTGCCGCCATCAGTGCCGTCAGCAGGATCACCAGCGCGCCTCAGTCGCCGCCGCAGCGAAGCAACCGACCAAGCTTCCTGCCACGGAACCGGCTCCGCCGGCGCTCGCTGGCGAGAACCAGTCCGCAGGGACTGGTTCTCGTCCGGCTCGCCCCCCCTCGGGGGGTAGCGAGCGCCAGCGAACTCGGGGGCTCCATGTCAAGCGAGCCCGCCACCCACCAGCCGACGGCGAACAGGCCCTGCTGTAGCGCAATGATGGTGAGGACGATGGTCATGGTGGGCCGGCCGAGAAGTATCACCGCTGATCGCCGCTGCAGCAGTTCAAGTTCAGCGCCGCGCTGCCGTAGATGCAGGGGTCCTTCGCACCCCTTACTGGAGAAACATCCATGTCCAAAATCCATCTCCGCGCCGCCGCCGCTCTGTTGCTGAGCGCCGTGATCAGCGTTTCCGCCTGGGCCGCCGGTGCTTCGCGCACCGAAGCGCAGGGCCAGGTCGGCGCCGCCGTCGGCCATGTCAAGAAGGTCGGTGTCGAACAGGCCGCCAAAGACTTCAACGCCGCGCCCGAGTGGAAGGTCAAGGGCATGAACGTGATCTTCAACGACATGAAGGGTGTCGTGCTCGCCAGCTCGCTCAACGAGCGGCTGGTCGGCAAACAGACGCTGGAGATGAAAGACCCGTCGGGCAAGGCCTTCGTGAAGGAGTTCACCGCCGCGGCACAGAAGGGCGAGGGCTGGATCGACTACCAGTTCATCAACCCCGAGACCAAGCAGCTCGAAGAGCGTTCGATGTTCGTGCGCCGCGTCGCCGGCTTCGACGGCTACATCGGCGTGGCGATCACGAAGTAGTCCGCCCGAGACCACCACCATGCTGCAGCGCTTTCGCATCGGAACCCGCCTGGCCATCGGCTTCGGCACGCTGATCGTCGCGGCCAGCGCCGCCTTCACCGCCGCCGCGGTGATGGGGCGCCAGGGCCAGGCGGCCATCCAGCAGGTCGGCGAAATCGCCGCCGAGCGCATCGCCACCGTACAGGCGATGCGCGAAGCCCAGCTGATCGTGGCTTCGACGATCCGCAGCGCCGGGCTGCAGACCGATGGTGGTGCGCTCAACCGCGATGTCGAGACCTACCGCGCAACGCTGAAGGCGCTGGCGCAGCACGAGACGGCCTTCGGCGCCGCCGAGCTGACCGCCGACGAACGGGCGCTGCTCGACAAGGCCGCCGGCCTGCGCAAGCAGGCCGAGCCGGTGGTCGACGAAGCGGTCAAGTTCACGATGGCCTTCGCCGGCGACCAGGCGGCCAAGGTGCTCTCGGAGAAGTTCACGCCGATCGAACGCCAGTGGTCGGAACAGCTGACGCAGCTGACGCGGCTGCAGGGTGAACGTGCACTGGCGGCCAAGGCCGAGATCGCCCGCGCCAACGACCGCCGCCTGCTGCTGCTGGCCGGCCTGCTGGTGCTGGTGATCGCCGGCGGCGGGCTCTTCGCGGTGGCAATGACCCGTTCGGTGACGCGGCCGCTGCGCGAAGCAAGCGTTGCCGCGACGCGCATTGCCGACGGCGACCTCGCGGTGATCATCCACCCCCAGGGCAACGACGAAGCGGCGCAGCTGCTGCGGGCGCTGCAGGCGATGGCACAGCAGCTGTCGACGATGGTCAGCTCGGTGCGCGAGTCGGCCGAGTCGATCGACGTCGCGTCGCGCGAGATCACCCAGGGCAACCTCGACCTCTCGTCGCGCACCGAGCTGCAGGCGGCTTCGGTGCAGGAAACGTCGGCGTCGCTGAACGAGCTGACCGGCATGGTCAGCGAAAACTCGAACAACGCGCAGACGGTGCGTGAGCTGGCCGAGCACACGGCCGGCGTCGCCGGCCAGGGTGGCCAGGCGATGGACCACGTGGCGCAGACGATGACGCGCATCAGCGAATCGTCGCGCCGCATCGCCGACATCATCGGCGTCATCGACGGCATCGCCTTCCAGACCAACATCCTGGCGCTGAACGCCGCCGTCGAAGCCGCACGCGCCGGTGAACAGGGCCGCGGTTTCGCCGTCGTCGCCAGCGAGGTGCGGGCGCTGGCGCAGCGGGTTTCCGGCGCCGCCAGCGAAGTGCGTTCGCTGATCAAGGAATCGGTCGGCCGCGTCGACGACGGTGCACGCCAGATCGGCGGCCTGGGCGACACGATGCGCGAGCTGGTCGGCAGCGTCGAACGTGTGCGCGGGCTGATCGGCGAGATCAGCACCGCGTCCAGCAACCAGAACCGCAACCTGGTGGCGGTGAACGAGTCGGTGCGCGCCATCGACGGCTCGACGCAGCAGAACTCGGCCCTGGTCGAACAGGTGGCCGCCGCGGCGCAAAGCCTCAGCGGCCAGACCGAAAGGCTGACCGGCCTGGTGCGGCGTTTTCGCGTCAGCGCGGCTTGAACGCGACGTAACCGAAGCCAGACCCGCAGCGGTTGCCGGCGCGCCGGCACACGCCACAATAGGGCCCACCAGGCAGAGCGAATGCCTCGTGAGGCCCCATGCTGATCAACTTCTTCTACACGCTGCGCGCGGCCAAGCTGCCGGTCTCCGTCAAGGAGTACCTGGTGCTGCTCGAAGGCCTCAAGGCCGAGGTCATCGGCCCCTCGGTCGACGAGTTCTACTATCTCGCCCGCACCACGCTGGTGAAGGACGAAGCCCACTTCGACAAGTTCGACCGTGCCTTCGGCGCCTACTTCAAGGGCGTCGAACTGCTGACCGACTTCGCCCAGGACCTGCCGCTCGAATGGCTGCGCAAGACGCTGGAGCTCGAACTCAGCGCCGAAGACAAGGCCGCGATCGAGAAGATGGGCTGGGACGAGCTGATGGAAACGCTGAAAAAACGTTTCGAAGAGCAAAAGGAACGTCACGAAGGCGGCAACCGGATGATAGGTACCGGCGGCACCAGCCCGTTCGGCGCCTACGGCTACAACCCGCAAGGTGTGCGCATCGGTCAGGACAAGGGCCGCAACAAGAGCGCGGTGAAGGTCTGGGACCAGCGTTCGTACAAGGACTACGACGACACCAAGGAACTCGGCACACGCAACATCAAGGTGGCGCTGCGCCGGCTGCGGCGTTTTGCGCGTGAAGGCGCCGAAGACGAACTCGACCTCGACGGCACCATCCACCGCACGGCCGCGAACGCCGGCATGCTGGACATCAAGATGCAGGCCGAACGCCACAACAAGGTGAAGGTGCTGCTGCTGATGGACGTGGGCGGCACGATGGACGAACACATCCACCGCGTCGAGGAACTCTTTTCGGCGACGAAGACCGAACTCAAGCACCTGGAGTTCTATTACTTCCACAACTGCGTCTACGACTTCATGTGGAAGAACAACCGCCGCCGCTTCAGCGAGAAGTTCGCCACCTGGGACGTGATCCGCAAGTACAACAAGGACTACAAGCTGATCTTCGTCGGCGACGCGACGATGAGCCCGTACGAGATCCTGCAGCCCGGCGGCAGCGTCGAATACAACAACGAAGAAGCCGGCGCCGACTGGCTGCAGCGGCTGACCAACGCCTTCCCCAAGTTCGCCTGGATCAACCCCGAGCCGCAAGGCGTCTGGCAGTACCGGCAAAGCATCTCCATCGTCCAGCAGTTGATGAACCAGCGCATGTTTCCGCTGACGCTTGCCGGCCTGGAAGGGGCGATGCGGTTGCTCAGCAAATGAGGTTCTGGCGGGCTGCGGCCTGGGTGGCCGGCGCGGCGGCAGCGACGTTGTGGCTGACCGGCTGCGCCAGCCTGCTGGCGCCGTCCAGCGCGCCGCCCACCGAGGCCGGTGCGCCGGGCACCGCCGCGGCGCCTGCATCGCAGCCCGGCTCGGTGCTGGAGGTCATTGCACCGCCGGAGCTGAAGACCCTGCTCGAACGTTATCTCGACCTCGCCCGTGTCAACACCCTGGCCAACGGCGAGCCCATCGACGACAGCGAATGGTCGCGTCTGATCGACGCCGCGCCGGCCCAGGTGCGTGAACTGCTGCAGACCGAAGGTTATTTCGACCCCAAGGTGCGCGTGACACGCGAAGCCAGCGACGACGGCGAACAGCGCCGCGTGCGGCTCGAACTCGACCCCGGCCCGCGCACGCTGGTCACGCGCTTCACGCTGGAGGTCGAAGGTGAACTCGGCCGCAACGCCGCCGCGGGCGACGAACAGGCGCGCAACACCTTGCAGGCCTTGCGCGGCGCCTGGTCGATGGGCGAAGGCCAGCCTTTCCGCAACCCGGCCTGGAACGAGGCCAAGGCCGCGGCACTGGCACGCCTGCGTGCCGCCGGTTATGCCACCGCCAGCTGGACCGGCACCGGTGCCGACATCGACGCCGACAAACACGCCGCGCGGCTGTTTCTGGTGGCCGACAGCGGCCCGCTGTTCCGCTACGGCGCGCTCGATGTCGAAGGCCTGGTGGCGCACGACCTGGCGACGGTGCAGGTGCTCGCCAGCTTCGACCCCGGCACGCCAGTGAGTGAACAACTGCTGCTCGACTACCAGGAGCGGCTACAGAAGTCAGGCCTGTTCGACAGCGTCACCGTCACGCTCGACCCCAACCCCGACACCGCCGCCCAGGCGCGCATCCTGGTGCGCCTGCGCGAAGCGCCGCTGCAGGTGTGGACCTTCGGCGTCGGCGTCAGCGCCAACACCGGGCCGCGCGCGTCGGTCGAACACATCTACCGGCGGGTCTTCGGCTACCCAGCGACGGCACGCAACAAGCTCGAGGTCGGCCGCCTCAAGCAGGCCTGGGACGGCGAAATCAGCACCCATCCACGGGACAGCCTTTATCGCTACCTGCTGGGCGGCGCGGTCGAGCGGCTGGAGTCCGATTCCGACATCGTGCTCTCGCAGCGTGTGCGCCTGGGCTACACGCAGGACACGCAGCGCATCGAACGCCTGTACTACGTCGAGGCCGAACGTTCGGCGCGCGAGACGCTAGGCGACACGCCCACCCGCAGCACGACGGTGGCCACCTCGTTGCGTTACGACGGCGTCTGGCGCCAGCTCGACAGCGTGATCCTGCCGACCGAGGGTTATTCGATGTCGATCCAGCTCGGCATCGGCCGCTCGCATGGCACCGACGCCGAGACCGGCCCGTTTTCGCGGCTGTACGGCCGCTTCACCGGCTACCTGCCGCTGGGCAAGGCCTGGTACGGCCAGGCCCGTGTCGAACTCGGCCAGGTCGTCAAGAAAGACGCCGTCGCGGTGCCCGAGTCGCAGCTCTGGCGCGCCGGCGGCGACGATTCCGTGCGCGGCTACAGCTACCGCAGCCTGGGCCCGCTGGTCGATGGCGTCGTCAGCGGCGGCACCTCGCTGCTGACAACCAGCTTCGAGCTGGCGCGGCCGATCAGCAGCAAGATGCCCTCGTTGTGGGGTGCGGTCTTCGTCGACTACGGTGGCGCCGCCAACAGCGTCAAGACGCTCGAGCCCTCGCTCGGCGCCGGCGTCGGCGTGCGCTGGCGCAGCCCCGTCGGCCCGCTGCGGCTGGACCTGGCCTATGGCCGCGATGTCAGCGCCTTCCGTGTGCACTTCAGCGTCGGTATCGCGTTCTAGTGGACATGCAGCCCGAGACCGCCCGCCCTGTCCGCACCACGCTGCACCTGCTTTGGCCGCTGGCCTGGGTGCTGCTGCTGCTGGCCGTGCTGCTGGGCGCTGCCGGCGGCGGCGCGGTCTGGCTGCTGACCAGCGACAACGGCACCCGCTGGCTGCTCGACAAGCTGCCGCTGGTGCAGGCCAGCGGTGTGCGCGGCGCGCTGCTGTCCGAGCATTTCGAAGCCGATCGCTTGAAGATCAGCTGGGGGGTGGGTGGTGCGCAATCGGTGACGATCACGACGCTGCGCGCAGAGGGCCTGGCCTGGTCGTGGCGGCCGGTGCCCGGCGCCTGGGTCGGGCTCGACGCAGCCCGGCTGTCGGCGCACGAGGTGGTGGTCGCCAGCGGCCCGCCGTCGGGCAAGCCGCTGGTGCTGCCCGACACACTCGACCTGCCGCTGCGGCTGCAGGTGGCGGCGCTGGTGGTGGACGAACTGCGCATCGACCAGCTCGCGCCGCTGCGTGCGCTGCAGGCACGTGTCGGCCTGGGTGTCGACGGACAACACCGTGTCGACGCCCTGCAGGCCGACTGGGACCGGCTGCGCCTGCAGGGCCAGGCGCAGATCGCCGCTGCAGCACCGTTTGCGCTGGCCGCCACGCTCAGCGCCGAAGCGCTGGACAGCAGCGCCGCTGCTTTCTCGGCCACGCTGCGCGCCGGCGGCACGCTGGCCCGCGTCGGCGCCGAAGCCACGGTGCGCGGCACGGCACGCGACGGCCACGCCGCGCCGACGGCCGACGTCAAGGCCACGCTGACGCCGTTTGCGCCCTGGCCGCTGGCCGAGCTGAGCGCGCAGACGCAGGCGCTCGACCTCGCGGCGCTGACCACGGCGCTGCCGCAGACCCGGCTGAGCGGCCATGTGCAGGTGCGCAGCAGCGCCATCGACGCGCCGATCAGCGCCTCGGTGCAGCTGGACAACAGCGCGCCCGGGCGCTGGAACGAACGCCGGCTGCCGCTGCGCAGCCTGGCGCTTGAACTGCAGGCCAACGCCCGCCAGCGCAACCAGATCGACCTGCAGAAGTTCGACGCCGTGCTCGGCAGCGGCCCACGTGCCGGCGGCCGCCTGAGCGGCCGCGGCCACTGGCTGGGCCATGCGCTGAGCCTGGAGACGCTGCTGGCCGACGTGCAGCCGCAGCAGCTCGACGGGCGTGCACCGGCGATGTCGCTGTCGGGCCCGCTGACCTTCACGCTGACCGGGCTGCCCTCGCCCGACGGCGGCGACAAGGCGCCGCTGCCGCCTTTGCTGGCCGATCTGCGCACCACGCTCGACGGCCGCCTCGACGCCGCGCCGCAAGCCGTGAAGCTGACGCTCGAAGCCAGCGCCGACGCCAACCGCATCGACATCCGCCAGCTGCGGGCGCAGGCCGGCGCCGCCATCGCGCAGGCCAAGGCCACGGCCGAACGCGCTGGCGCTGGCGGTGCCGGTGGTGGCGCCTGGCAGCTCGTCAGCGCCGGCTCGCTGACCGACTTCGACCCCCAGCCCTGGTGGCCCGGCGACGCCGGCGCGGCCTGGCGCCAGGGCCCGCACCGCTTGTCGGCCGGCTGGCAGCTCGACCTGCGTGTGCCGGCCGATGCCCGCACCCTGGCACCGCTGGCGCTGCTGCCGCGGCTGGCAGGCAACGGCACGCTGCGCTTGAGCGAATCGCTGCTGGCTGGCGTGCCGCTGTCGGGCGAGTTGACGCTGACCCAGGCCGCCACCGGCGCAACCCCGAGTGCGCTACGCGGCGAGCTGCGGCTGGGCAGCAACAAGATCGCCGTCGACGGCCATGGCGACCCGGCCGGCCCCGGCGACAGCGACCGCCTGCGCCTGGACATCGACGCCAACGCCCTGCCGACACTGGCGCCGCTGCTCAAGCTGAGCCCCGCGCTCGCGGGCTGGGCGCCGCGCACCGGCAGCGCCACCGCCACGCTCAGCGCCCAGGGGCGCTGGCCGAACCTCCGCACCGAAGGCCAGGCCAGCATGCAGCAGTTGCAGAGCGGCGCACTGTCGCTGGCCAGCGGCAGCCTGTCCTGGCACCTCGACACCGGCGGCCAGGCCCAGCAGCCGCTGGAAGCCCAGGCCGAACTGGCCGGCGTGCGCTGGGGCACGCAGCGTGTGGAACAACTGCGTGCCGACCTGCGCGGCACCTGGCGTGAACACAAGCTGCTGCTGACCGCCGCCATGCCGATGGCGCCACCCGCCCTGGCCGAACAGCTGCTGGCGCTGCGCGCCGGCGCCGGCACACGCGCGCAGCTGCAGGCCGAAGGCAGCTGGGAAGCCGCCGCGGCGGGCGGTGGCCGCTGGCAGGGCCGCGTCGCGCGGCTGGCCGTGGGCAGCTGGGACGGCGCCACTATCAGCGGCGACACCACGGCCGGCTGGATCGACGCCCGCGACCTGCGCGCCGACCTGCAGTTCGGCGCCGAGGGCCGGCTCGAACGCCTGCATGCCGAGCCGGGCCGCATCAAGCTCGCCGACGCAATGGCCTTGCGCTGGGACGAGATCGTCGTCGAACCGAAGGGCGACGCGACCCGCATCGACCTGCGCGCCGAGCTCGACCCCTTCAACGTCGCGCCGCTGCTGGCACGGGCCCAGCCGGCCATGGGCTGGGGCGGCGACCTGCGGCTGAGCGGCAAGGTGCAGATCCGCGCCGCCGAACGTTTCGACGCCGATGTCGTGTTCGAACGCGCCGACGGCGACCTCACCGTGCGCGACGACGCCGGCCTGCAACTGCTGGGGCTGACCGACCTGCGGCTGGCGCTGAACGCACACGACGGCCAGTGGACCTTCACACAGGCACTGGCCGGCCGCACGCTGGGCGAGATGGCCGGCGCCCTGAGCGTGAAGACCACCCCGCAGGCACGCTGGCCGGGCGCCGACGCGCCGCTGGACGGCGTCATCGAGGCGCGCGTGGCCAACCTCGGCGTCTGGGGCAACTGGGTGCCGCCGGGCTGGCGCCTGGGCGGCGAGCTGCGCACCAGCGCCACCGTCAGCGGCCGCTTCGGCGCACCCGAATACACCGGCAAGGTCAGCGGCAGCAAGCTGTCTGTGCGCAACCTGCTGCAAGGCGTGAACATCGGCGACGGCACGGTGGCCGTCACGCTGCGCGGCGAGGCCGCGACGATCGAACAGTTCAGCTTCAAGGGCGGCGAAGGCACGCTCAAGGTGAGCGGCGGCGCCGAGTTCGGCGCCACGCCCAACGCCAAGCTGAAGGTGGTGGCCGACCACTTCCGCCTGCTCGGCCGCATCGACCGCCAGCTCAACGTCAGCGGCAACGCCGACGTGCTGCTGCAGCGCGACCTGGTGCAGGTGGACGGCCGCTTCAACGTCGACGAAGGCCTGTTCGACGCCAGCCGCGGCAACGCGCCGGCCCTCGACGACGACGTCACCGTGCGCCGCGCCAGCGACGAACCGAAACCCGAAGAAGTCCCCGGCGCGGCACGGCCGCGGCGCAACGTCGCGGTGACGCTGGCGGTCGACCTGGGCGAGAACCTGCGCGTGAAGGGCCGCGGCCTCGACACCGCGCTGCGCGGCCAGCTGCGCATCACCACACCCGGCGGCCGGCTGCAGATCAACGGCACCGTCAGCACCGAAGGCGGCACCTACGCCGCCTACGGCCAGAAGCTGGCCATCGACCGCGGCATCGTCGCCTTCAGCGGCTCGGCCGAGAACCCGCGGCTGGACATCCTGGCGCTGCGCCCGAACATCGACAACCGCGTCGGCGTCGCGATCAGCGGCAACACGCTGAGCCCACGCGTGCGGCTGTACGCCGAGACCGACATGAGCGACACCGACAAGCTCTCGTGGCTGGTGCTCGGCCGCGCCCCCGACGGCCTGGGCCGCACCGACACCGCGCTGCTGCAACGCGCCGCGGTGGCGCTGCTCTCGGGCGAAGGCGAAGCGCCGACCGACGCGCTGATGAAGAGCCTGGGCATCGACGAGATCTCGCTGCGCCAAAGCGACGGCGAAGTGCGCGAAACCGTCATCAGCCTGGGCAAGCAGCTGTCGCGGCGCTGGTACGTGGGCTACGAACGCGGTGTCAACACCACCACCGGCACCTGGCAGCTGATCTACCGCATCGCCCAGCGCTTCACGCTGCGCGCGCAAAGCGGGGCCGAGAACTCGCTGGACATCATCTGGGTCTGGAAGTTCGACGAGGTCCCGCTGCCGGGCATGACAAAATCGAAACCGCAGCCACCGTAGTTCAACGGATAGAACGGGCGCCTCCTAAGCGCCAGATACAGGTTCGATTCCTGTCGGAGGCACCAGCGTCGAGCAGCCCTCAGTGCCCCGCCAGCGCCGCCCTGAACTCCCGCAGCCGCCGCAACTCCAGCACCACACCCCGCGGAAAACCTTCGCGGCCGCCGCGGCGGTCGTTCAGCAGGTCGTCGAACACGGCGTCGATCAGCACCGTGTCGCCCCAGCACCAGGCGATGCGGTTGGCCACCCGCGGGAAACGTTCGCACAGCCGCAGCGGGCGCCGGCCCGCGGGCAGCTGGCGCAGCCAGGCGCGCGAGGTGCCGTTCAGCGCATCGTCGCAAGCCCGCGGCGTGCGCCGCAGCCGCGCGGCGGGCGGCAGCACGTCGTCGGGCGGATCCTGCAGAGACAGCACGCGAAAAATCGAGAACATGTCGGCACTATCGGCAGCGCCGCGCGGAACCTGATGTCCTGCGTGTTGCCGATCGTTGCCATGCCTCACCGCGCCGGCACGCGCAGCGCGCGCGACAGCAGCATCACCGGGATCAGCCCCACTGCCACGATCGCCAGCGACGGCAGCGCGGCTTCGGCCAGGCGTTCGTCGCGGGCGAAGTTGTAGGCCACCACGGCCAGCGTGTCGCTGCCGAACGGGCGCAGCACCAGCGTGGCCGGCAGTTCCTTCATAACGTCGACGAAAACCAGCAGCGCCGCCGCAAGCGCCGAACGTTTCAGCAGCGGCAGGTGCAGTTCGACGAACAGCCGCCTGTCGCCGCCGCCGAGCAGGCGCGCGCTTTCGTCGATCGACACCGGCACCCGTGCATAACCCGCCTCCACCGACTGCAGCGCCACCGCCGAGAAACGCACCAGGTAGGCGTAGAGCAGGCCGAACAAGGTGCCGGTGACCAGCGGCGACACCGGCGCCTCGGGGAACCGCGCCTGCAGCCAGCCCACCGGCAGCAGGATGCCCACCGCGATGACAGCGCCCGGCACGGCGTAACCCAGCGACAGCACACGCGCTGCCGGCGGCAGCAGACCACCGCCGCGCCGGCGCAGCACAAACGCGAGAGCCAGCGCCAACGCAGTCGCAAGCAGCGCCGCGGCAGCGGCGAGCTTGAAGCTGGACAGCGCCCACTGCGCAAAACGCGCCAGCGGCAGGCCGAATTCCGACACCGTGGCCTCCTGCCACAGCAGCCAGGCCAGCCAGGCCACCGGCAGCACAAAGCCCAGCAGCACCGGCAAAGCGCACAGCGCGATTGCAAACGCTGCCGCGCCGCCGCGCAGACGCAGCGGCCGCGCTTCGGCCGCCCCGCCACCACCGCGGCCGGCGGCAAAACGCAGCCGCCGCTGGGCACGGCGCTCGGCCCAGAGCAGCAGCGCCACCACGGCCAGCAGCAGCGACGCCAGCTGCGCCGCCGCGACACGGTCATTCATCACCAGCCAGGCCTTGTAGATGCCGGTGCTGAAGGTGGTGAGGCCGAAGTAGGCGCCGACGCCGTAGTCGGCCAGCGTCTCCATCAGCGCCAGCGCGGCGCCGGCGGCGATCGCCGGCCGCGCCAGCGGCAACGCCACTTCGAGCAGCCGGCGCCGCGTGCCAGCGCCGAGCAGGCGCGCCGCTTCCATCATCGGCACCGCACGTTCACCGAGCGCGCCGCGCGCCAGCAGGTAGACGTAGGGGTACAGGCACAGCACGAACAGGATCACCGCGCCCCAGAGGCTGCGCACGTCGGGCCACAACGCACCCTGCCAGCCGAAGGCCGCGCGCAGCGCCATCTGCAGCGGGCTGCTGTACTGCAGCGCGTCGGTCCAGGCGTAGGCCAGCACATAGGCCGGCATCGCCAGCGGCAGCAGCAGCGCCCATTCGAAAGTGCGGCGGCCGGGAAAGTCGAACAGCGTCACCGCCGCCGCCGCGCCGGCGCCCATCAGCACCACGCCGATGCCCACGCCCATGGCCAGCAGCAGCGACTGCAAGGCGTAGCCCGCGAGCACCGTGCTGGCCTGGTGCCGCAGCACGGCCAGCGCAGCGGCGTCCAGCGCGAACCACGCACCCAGCACGCCCAGCACCGGCAACGCCAGCAACAAACAGAAAGTGGTGAGTAGAAAGCGCATGAAGGGCAAGAATGAGAACGATTATCATCGACGCATGTTCCTGAGCCTGGAATCGGTGTCGGTGCAGTACCTCGGGTCCGCCCGCTCGACCGCGCGCCGCGCCGCGGTGGCGGCGGTGACGCTGGGCTTGAAGGCGGGTGACATCGGCGTGCTGATCGGCCCGTCGGGCTGCGGCAAGACCTCGCTGCTGCGCGCCGTGGCGGGGCTCGAACGCTGCTATGGCGGGCGCGTCGTGATGGCAGGACGCACGCTGAGCGACGCCGCGGCCGGTGTGCATCTGGCGCCGGAAAAGCGCCGCATCGGCATGGTGTTCCAGGACTACGCGCTGTTCCCGCACCTCAGCGTTGCGCACAACGTGGCCTTCGGCGTCGCCCACCTGCCGCGTGCCGAACGTGAACAGCGGGTGCAGCAGATGCTGGACCTGGTCGGCCTGGGTCATGCCGCGCAACGCGCGCCGCACCAGCTCTCGGGCGGCCAGCAGCAGCGCATCGCACTCGCCCGCGCGCTGGCGCCGCAGCCGCAGTTGCTGCTGCTGGACGAGCCGTTTTCCAGCCTCGACGCCGACCTGCGTGAAACCCTGGCGCAGGAGCTGCGCGCCATCCTCAAGGCCAGCGGCACGACGGCGCTGTTCGTCACGCACGACCAGTTCGAAGCCTTTGCCCTGGGCGACGTCATCGGCGTCATGCACCAGGGGCACCTGGCGCAGTGGGACGACGCCTACACGCTGTACCACCGGCCGGCGACACGTTTTGTCGCCGAATTCATCGGCCACGGCGTGTTCACGCCGGCGCGCATCGTCGGCCTCAGCGTGCAGACGCCGCTGGGCGCGCTGAACGACCTCGACGAATGCCCCTTGCCCGCCGCGTTCCCGAACGGCGAATGCGACGTCTTGCTGCGTGCCGACGACATCGTGCACGACGACCTGAGCCCGGTGAAAGCCTGCATAGAACGCAAGGCGTTTCGCGGCAGCGAATTTCTTTACACATTGCGCCTGGCCAGCGGCGAACGTGTGATGGCCCATGTGCCGTCGCACCACGACCACCAGTTGGGTGAATGGATCGGCATCCGCGCCGAGGTCGACCACGTCGTCACCTTCGAACGCGCCCCCGCCGGCCTCGCCGCAGCCGATTGAACGCCGATTAGGAGCGCCGGGCGTGCGACCCCGCACGCTTGAGGGGCCTTGTGAAGCCCCTGCACCGCGCTCGGTGCGAGTGCCCGGTTCTATACTGGGCGCAGCGCAAGGTCCATTCGCCGGAGACATATCGCATATGGGTGCCAAACTGAGAGTTGCCGGCCTTCTGGCCGTGGGGGCCCTGGCGGGCGCCCTGACCACCATGCAGTTGCAGGCCAACGCCCGCAACTCGCTGGCGCCGCTGCCGCTGGAAGAGCTGCAACAGCTCGCAGCGGTGTTCGGCATGGTCAAGAGCGACTACGTCGAGAACGTCGACGAGAAGAAGCTGATCTCCGACGCCATCGGTGGCATGGTGGCCGGGCTCGACCCGCACAGCCAGTACTTCGACAAGAAGAGCTTCAAGGAATTCCGCGAAAGCACCGGCGGCAAGTTCGTCGGCATCGGCATCGAGATGGGCATGGAAGACGGCCTCGTGAAGGTGGTCTCGCCGATCGAAGGTTCACCGGCCTTCCGCGCCGGCCTCAAGCCCGGTGACCTGATCACCCGCATCGACGACGCCGCCGTCAAGGGCCTCACGGTCGACCAGGCGGTGAAGAAAATGCGCGGCGACCCCAACACCAAGGTCGTGCTCACCGTCTTCCGCAAGGCCGAAAGCCGCAGCTTCCCGGTGACCATCGTGCGCGAGGAAATCCGCGTGCAAAGCGTGCGCGCCAAGATGTACGAACCCGGCTACGCCTGGGTCCGTGTCACCCAGTTCCAGGACCGCACGGTCGAAGACTTTGCGAAGAAGGTCGAAGACCTCTACAAACAAGACCCGAACATCAAGGGCATGGTGCTCGACCTGCGCAACGACCCGGGCGGCCTGCTCGACGGCGCCGTTGCCATCTCGGCCGCCTTCCTGCCCGCCGACGTGGTGGTGGTGTCGACCAACGGCCAGATCGCCGAAAGCCGCGCCACCTTCAAGGCCAGCCCCGAGTTCTACGCCCGCCGCGGCGCCTCGTCCGACCCGCTGCGCCGATTGCCCGCCGCGCTGAAGACGGTGCCGCTGGTGGTGCTGGTCAACGAAGGTTCGGCCTCGGCCAGCGAGATCGTCGCCGGTGCGCTGCAAGACCACAAACGCGCAACAGTGATGGGCGCGCAGACCTTCGGCAAGGGCTCGGTGCAGACGGTGCGCCCGCTGTCGGCCGAAACCGCGCTGAAGATCACCACCGCGCGTTACTACACACCGGCCGGCCGCAGCATCCAGGCCAAGGGCATCGTGCCCGACATCTGGCTCGACGAAACCGCCGAAGGCAATGTCTTCGCCGCCTTGCGCATGCGTGAGGCCGACCTCGAAAAGCACCTTTCCGGCGCCGACGAGAAGAAGGACGAAGCCCGCGCCAAGGCCCGCGAAGAAGCGCGCACCAAGCTCGAAGAGCAGCTCGCCAAGAGCAAGGAACCGCCGAAGCCGCTGCCCGAGTTCGGCACTGCCGAAGACTTCCCGCTGCTGCAGGCCGTGAACCAGCTGCGTGGCACACCGGTCATCGTCAGCAAGACGGCGGTGGAACGCAAGGCCGAGGCCGAAGCGGCGAAGCAGTAAACCGCCCTCGCCTGCGAACAAGCCCGCCACCCGGCGGGCTTTTTTGTCTCCGGCCGGTGCTGCGCACCTTGACTTCGCTGCGCGAAGTCAGCCTGCGACGCAGCCGCCGCTGGCGGCTGTCATGCCTATAGTCCCAGCTTATGAACGACGACCAGCTGCTGCGTTATTCGCGCCATGTGATGCTCGACGCCATCGGCATCGAAGGCCAGCGCCGGCTGCTCGCGTCACACGCCTTAATCATCGGCGCCGGCGGCCTGGGTTCGCCGGTGGCGCTGTACTTGGCCACCGCCGGCGTCGGGCGGCTCACGGTGGTCGACCACGACAGCGTCGACGTCACCAACCTGCAGCGCCAGATCGCGCACAACCTCAGCCGCGTCGGCCAGCCGAAGGCCGAATCGGTGAAGCACAGCATCGGCGCGATCAACCCCGACGTGACGGTGCGCGCGCTGGCGCAGCGCGCCGACGCAGCGCTGCTCGACAGCTTGCTGCCCGAGGTCGACGTGGTGCTCGACTGCACCGACAACTTCCGCACCCGCCACCTCGTCAACAGCGCCTGCGTCAAACACCACAAGCCGCTGGTCAGCGGTGCGGCGATCGGCTTCGACGGCCAGGTCTCGGTCTACGACACACGTCAGCCCGAGGCACCCTGTTATGCCTGCGTGTTCCCGCCCGACGCCGCGTTCGAAGATGTGGCCTGCAGCACGATGGGCGTGTTCGCGCCGCTGGTCGGCATCATCGGCAGCGTGCAGGCGGCCGAAGCGCTGAAGCTGCTGGTCGGCGCCGGCACGCCGCTGGCCGGCCGGCTGCTGATGCTGGACGCGTTGTCGATGCGCTGGGACGAGATCGGCATCGCGCGCCAGCCCGGCTGTCCGGTGTGCGGGCAGTGCGGGTAAGCTGCCGGCCATGAACGACAAGCACCCCGACCTCACCGCCCGCAACTTCCCCAGCGCCGAAGAAGAAGCCCGCGTCGTCGAACCGCCCGCCGGCCTCTACGCCGGGCCCGAGAGCGCCTACCGCCTGGCCTTCACCGACACCGATTTCCTGCTGCGCGAGGAGTTGCGCCCGGTGCGCATGCAGCTCGAACTGCTCAAGCCCGAGATGGTGCAGCAGGAACAAGGCATCGAGTCGACGATCGTGATCTTCGGCAGCGCACGCATCCTGCCGCCCGAACTGGCGCTGGAACGGCTGGCCGCGGCGCGCACGCAGGGCGAAACCACGGCCGTCAAACGCGCCGAAGTGGCCGTCGACATGAGCCGCTTCTACGACGAGGCGCGGCGCTTCGCCGGCATCGTCACCGAACGCTCGCGCACGCTGGCGACACCGATCTACGTCGTCACCGGCGGCGGCCCCGGCATCATGGAAGCGGGCAACCGCGGCGCCCACGAAGTCGGCGGCAAGAGCATCGGGCTGAACATCGTGCTGCCGCACGAGCAGGCGCCGAACCCGTACATCACGCCCGAGTTGTGTTTCCAGTTCCACTACTTCGCGCTGCGCAAGATGCACTTCGTGATGCGCAGCATCGCGCTGGTGTGTTTCCCCGGTGGCTTCGGCACGCTCGACGAACTCTTCGAGACGATGACGCTGATCCAGACCGGCAAGAGCCGTGCGCGGCCGATCCTGCTGTTCGGCCGAGCGTTCTGGGAAAAGCTGATTGACCTGCAACACCTGGTGGACACCGGCATGATCAGCCCCAGTGACGTGAACCTGTTCCGCTTCGTCGAAAGCGCCGAAGAGGCCTGGGAGCATCTCTCGGCGTTCTACGGCTTCGACCTGCCCGAGACCACCACCGGCGAGTTCGCCGACGACGTCTAGGCAACACGCCGCCGCCGCGCCAGCGCGCCGACTACCCCCAGCCCGGCCAGCCACAAGGCCCAGGTGCCGGGCTCGGGCACCGCGGGCATGTTGCCCAGCGGCGCGGCGATGAGCAGCACGCCTTGGGTGCCCAGGCGCGAGAAATCCAGCCGAGTACGGTCGAAGCCGGTGACGGTGATGCGCGAGGGGTCGAAGGCGCCGACGAAGCTGTCGAAGTCGATCAAGGTCAGCCGCGTGGTGGCCGGGGCCGTGAAGTCGGCGCCGAAGGCGAGCGTCAGTGCGCTCGCGAACGACAGCGTGCCGATGTCGCTGAGGCGGTCGAAGCGGCCGGCGCCGGCGCCGTTGATCTCCAGCGTCAGCACCGAAGCCTCGGCGAACTTCACGTTGCCGGCGCCGAAGCCGACGTTGGCAATGCCTTCGCCGGGCGCAAAACCGGCCAGGAAACCGATGTCGCCGGCGAAGCCGCCGCTGGCGCTGACATCGCTTTCGAAGACCAGCCTGCCGTCGCTGGAATTCACCTGGCCGGCGTTGACGAAGCGGCCCTGCACCGTGGTCTCGCCGGTCGAGGCCAACGTGCGTGTCGCCGCCAGCCGCAGGCCGTTCGCAGCGTTGAGCAGGCCGCCGTTGGCCAGGGTCGTCAAGCTGCCCAGATCCGCCAGATCGCTGTCCAGCAGCGTCACCGTCTGGCTGCCGACATCAAGCGTGCCGCGGAAGGCATAGCCGTTGCTCGCCGAGGCCCGGCCCAGCGACAACGCGCCTGTCGCAACGATGTTCATGCCGAGGCCGCCGGTCACCGCGGCGTTGACGACACCGTGGCCGCGGAGCGTGCCGATGTCGCCCATGTCGAGCACCGCGCCGGCATTGGTGGCGACGACGCTGCCGCCGTTCAGCGCCAGCGTGCCGGCGCGCAGCCGGCCCCCGGCCAGCTGCAGTTCACTGCCGGTGCCGACGGTCAATGCCTGGGTGACATCGAGCACACGCGCCGTAGCCAGGGTCAGGCGCGTCGGCAAGGACTGGCCGTCGAGCGCAGCGCCATCGGTGCCGGTGATGTTGATCTGCCCGGCTCGCCACTCCAGCCGTGCCGGGTCGGCGAACGAGAGGCTGGTGGTGCGCAGCGTGCCGCCTTCGAGCTGCAGCCGCCCCTGGGCGCCGACGCGGGTTGCGCCCGCCGTTTCGACACTGCCGCCGGTCTCGATGCGCAGCGTCGCGCTGCCCAAGGCACCGACCGTGAGCGGGCCGGTCAGCGTCCAGTTCGCCGCGCCACCACGCACGGCACTGCCCAGCGTCACCTTGCCGGCACCGGTGCTGCCGGCACCGATGACGCCGCTGGCGCTGCTGAGTTGACCGCCCGCGCCGATGGTCAAGGTGCCGGTGCCGCGGTCGGCGATCACGGCGTCGCCGCTGACCGCCAGCGCTGACGCGCCCAGATCGAGCCCGCCGTTGCTGCCGGCATCGCGGCCGACGAGCAGCGAAACGGTCTGCATGCTGGCGCCGGCCACACCACTCGCGCTGCTGAAGCTGAGCGTGCCCGTGCCGCCGGCGCCGACGATCAGGTCGCCACGATTGAGCCACGACGTCCGCGAAGCCAGCGTGCCGGTGCCGACGCCGCCTGCAAGCTCGCCGAAGGTGGCGTGGCCGGTGGTGATGCCGCCCTGGTCGCCGAGCAGCAGGGTGGCCGCGCCGGCGCCGCCGACGCTGAGCGTGCCAGCCAGATCGAAGCGCGAGCCGGCGCCCTGGACCGCCAGCGCGCCCAGGCTGCTGCCGCCCACGGCCAGCCGCAAGGCGTCGCTGCTGCTCAGCGTGCCGCCGCGTTTCACCTCCAGCGTGCCCTGGCCACCCTGACCGACCGTGAGCAGCCCGTGGTTGACCCAGTTGCCGCCATCGATCTCGACCTTGCCGACGCCGCCGACCGCCCAGCCGATGGCGGCGCTGGCGCTGTCCAGCCGCGCGCCGGTGTTCACGGTCACCCGGCCTTGGCCACCCTGGCCAACCGTCAGCAGGCCGGCCGTCGACCACTGCGTGTCGGCACCGGCCAGCGTCACCGAACCGTTGCTGTCCGATGCCAGGCCGACGGTCGACAGCGCGGCAACGAGCCGACCGCCGCCGCTCACATCCACACTGCCGCGGCCGCGGTCGCCGACGACCAGGCTGGTGCTGTTGTTCCAGGCCGTGCCGGCGCCGGTGATCGCGACACTGCCCTTGCTCGGCCGTTCGTCGCCGACGAGCCCGAACTTGCTGTTCAGCACCGCGCCGCTGTCGAGCGCGATCGTGCCGTCGCCGCTGCGGCCGACACCCATCGTGCTGCCGACATCCAGCACCGTGCCGGCGCCTTGCAGCCAGATCGCGTTGCCGCTGAGCGGTGTGTTGTCGACGTTGACCGACGCGGCGCTGACCTTGCCGCCCTGGCGCACCAGCAGTTCGGCGTTGCCGCCGGTGCCGACGCTGAGCACGTTCTCCACCTTCCACAACGTGCCGCTGCCCTGCACCGAAACCAGGCCCGCGGCGCCGACGGTGGCTCCGATCACCGCGCTGCCGCTGCTGGCACGGGCGCCGGCGGCAAGGTTCAGTTCGCCGCTGCCGACGGCACCGACGACGGTGGTGCCGCTGTTGGCCCAGAGCGCCGAGCTGCCGCTGAGGCCCACCGCCGCGAGCGCGGTGCCCGGCATCGTGCCGATGTTCAGCGCGCTGCTGCTGACGTTGCCGGCGAGCTGGCTGAAGGTGGCGGCCGCGCCGAACTCGCTGCCGATGTTGACGCTGCTGGCGACGAGCTGGCCACCGGTCTGCGTGACGCGCGCAGCGGCGTTCTGCGCGCGCAGGTTCAGCGTCAACGCGTTCAGTGTGCCGCCGCGCAGGTTGTAGTCGCCGGCCAGCACATCGAGCCGCGAAGTGGCACTGACGAGGCCGGCCTGCTGGTCGATCTGGCCAACCACGTTGCTGCCGGTCTTGCCGAGCGCGATGGTGCCGACGAGCAGCGTGCCGCGGTCGACGTTCAGCCCGGCGGCGAACGTGCTGCTGCCGCTGAGCGACAGGCTGTTGGCCTGGCCGACAACACTGCCGCCGCGCACCGGCGCGGCGAAATTCACCAGCAATGGCGCCGTCGCCGTGGGCGCCTGGATGAGGACATCGTCGGCCGCGCTCGGCGCGCCAGCCCCGGACAAGCCTGATGGCAGCGCCGACCAGCACGTCAGCTGGCCTTGTGAATTCGGGCCGGCGGTGACGCTGAACCAGTCGGCCGAGCCGCAGCCGCCGATGAAGGTCCAGTGGCGTTCGGCGGCCTGGGCTGCGGCCGTGGCAAGGGCTGTGGTCAGCAGCGCGGCGGCAAGCGCCACCGGGCGCAGAGACGGGGTCTGAACGGGCATGGAGTCCTCCAACTGTTGTGCAAACAGTCTAGGAACCAGGCCCACGCGCCGCCATCCGTCAGACGGATGCGCCGACCCCATCCGTTCGGATCGGTGCCGGCGCCGTGGCGGCACGGCATCATCGCGCGATGCGATGGTCGACCCTGCTGCCCCAACCCGCCGACAACCGCACACGCGACGCGATGCTGCGGCTGTTCTACGCCCAAAGCGGCGTCAGCCTGGCCGCCGCGGCGCTGCTCGTCGTGCTGCTGTGCGGCTACGCCTGGGAGCGTGTGCCGCGGCCGCTGCTGCTGGGCTGGGCAGGGGCCTTTGCGCTGCTGCTGCTGGTGCGGGCGCAGTGGCGACGTGTCGTGCAACGGCTGGACGACGCTGCCTTGGCCACCAGCGCCGCGGCCTGGCAGCGCCGCGCGGCGGTGGGCGCCGGACTCACCGGGCTGCTGTGGGCGGCGGCGATGGCGATGGTGTTCCGCGAGTCCGACCCACCGAGCCACATGTTCGCAGCGATGCTGGCCTGCATCACCGGCGTCGCCAGCATCAACGTGATGGCGCCGCAGCCGCGCGCCTTCCTGCTGCTGATGGCGCCGATGACGCTGGTGCTGCCGGCCCAGTTCATCGCCATGGGCAGCTGGGCCGGCCTCTACTACGCGACGCTGGCGCTGGCCGCCGCGGCGCTGGCGACCTCGCTGATGCTGCGCCACACGCGCCTGCTGCACGAAAGCCACGCGATGCGCTTCGAGCGCGAAGCCCTGCTCGCCGAGACCCAGGCCGCGCGCGACGCGCAGGCCCGTTTCCTGGCCGCCGCCAGCCACGACCTGCGCCAGCCGGTGCACGCGCTGGGCTTGCTGGCGGCGCAGGCCGAGGTCGAGCTGAAGGGCCGGCGCGCTGCGGGCACGGCGGCGCAGCTGCAGAACATGGCGCAGGCGCTCGACGGGCTGATCGAGGCGCTGCTCGATGTCTCGCGCCTGGACAGCGGCGCCGTCGTGCCGCGACCGCGTGCGCTGCCGCTGGCAGCGCTGTTCGAGCGCCTGGCGCCCGAGTTCGCGGTGCTCGCCGACGCACGCCGGCTGCAGTGGCGGCTGCGGCCGACAGCGCTGTGGGTGCACAGCGACGAGATGCAGCTCGAACGCATGCTGCGCAACCTGTTGTCGAACGCCTTGAACTACACCGTCGAAGGCGGTGTGCTGCTCGCCGCGCGCCGTTGCGGCGGCCAGGTGCGGCTGTGTGTCTGGGACACCGGCCCGGGCATCGCGCCCGAACACCAGGCGCGCATCTTCGACGAGTTCGTGCAGCTGCAGAACCCGGGCCGCGACCGCCGCCGCGGCCACGGCCTGGGCTTGTCCATCGTCGCCCGGCTGTCGCGGCTGCTGCAGCACCCGGTGGCCTTGCGCAGCCGGCTCGGCCGCGGCAGCTGTTTCAGCGTCAGCTTGCCGCTGGCCGTGGCGCCGGCCCTGCCGATGCACGACGGCCCGGCCGCGCCGGCGCTGGCGCCCTTGCTGCCGCTGCAAGGCCGCAGCGTCGCGCTGGTCGAAGACGACGAGGCCGTGCGCGAAGCCACCGTCGCGCTGCTGCAGGCCTGGGGCTGCGTCGTCTGGGCCGACGCCGCGGTGGCACCGCTGCTGGCGCGGCTGCAGGCCGAAGGTGTGCGGCCGGAACGGCTGATCAGCGACTGGCGGCTCGAAGAAGGCGACGGCATCAGCGCGATCGCCACCCTGCGCGGCTGGGCCGGTGCCACGGTGCCGGCGCTGCTGATCAGTGGCGAGACGCTGCCGCTGTTGCCCGAGCAACTGGCGGCGCTGCAGATCAGCGCGGCACGCAAGCCGCTGCCGGCGTCGGCACTGCGGGCCTGGATCGGCGCCAGCACCTCTTCAGCAGAACCCGCCTGAAGCCGTGCGCAGTTGGGCACGCAGGTGGCTCTGCCCGGCGCTCACCGCCTCGGCCCGGTTGCGCACCCGCAGCACGCGGAAGATCGTCACCAGGTGGCCCTTCACCGTCGGCTCGGCCATGCCCAGGGCACGTGCGATCTCCTTGTTGCTCAGCCCCTGCACCAGCTGGCCGAGCACCGCGAGCTGGCGTTCGGTCAACGACTCCTGCGGCGCCCGCACCGGCTGCTGCTGCAGCAGAAAGGGCGGCACGTAGCAGCCGCCGGCCAGCACGAGTTCGATCGCACCGAGCAACACGCGCGCGTCGGCGGCCTTCGGCAGCCAGCCGCAGGCGCCGGCGCGCAGCGCCTGCGTCGCCAGCTCGGGGTCGGTGTCGGCCGAGAGCAGCACCACCGGCAGCAGCGGGTGGCTGCGGCGCAGCGTGTGCAGCGCCTGCAGCGGCGGCTGGCCCGGCAGGTGCACGTCCAGCACCAGCAGCGCCACATCGGGCCGGGCCGCGAGGACACCCTGCGCACCTGCGAGGTCGGCCGCTTCGCTGACCTCGCAGCCACCGCCACGCAGCCCACGCAGCAGCTGCGCCAGGCCCATGCGGACGAGGGCGTGATCGTCGACGATCAACAGATGCAGGGGCTCGGTCATGCGGCAGGCGCGACGTTACCAAATGTCGCAGCTCGCCGGGCACCGCCGTGGACCGCCGTGGACCGCCATCAGGCAGCGCGGCGGGCACAATGTCGGACATTTTGCGAAAGCCCGCGATGAAGCCTTCCATCAGCCTGATCGGCGCGCCCACCGACATCGGCGCCGGCGACCGCGGCGCCAGCATGGGCCCGGAAGCGATGCGCGTGGCCGGCATCCAGGCCACGCTGGAAAGCCATGACCTGGAGGTCATCGACCGCGGCAATCTGGCCGGCCCGGCCAACCCCTGGTTGCCCCCTGCCGACGGCTACCGCCACCTGCAGGAAGTGGTGGCCTGGAACCAGGCGGTGCACAACGCCGTGCACGCCGAGCTGCAGCTCGGCCGCCTGCCCATTCTGCTCGGCGGCGACCATTGCCTGGGCATCGGCTCGATCAGCGCGGTGGCGCGGCATTGCCGCGAAGCCGGCAAGAAGCTGCGGGTGTTGTGGCTCGACGCCCATGCCGACTTCAACACCAGCGTGCTGACGCCCAGCGGCAACATCCACGGCATGCCGGTGGCCTGCCTGTGCGGCCATGGCCCGCGTGAACTGGTCGAGATCGGCGGCCATGTGCCCGCGATCAACCCCAAGGTCATCCGCCAGATCGGCATCCGCAGCGTCGACCCCGGCGAGAAGCGCTTCGTGCACGAGATGGGGCTCGAAGTCTTCGACATGCGCTACATCGACGAGATGGGCATGCGCCACACGATGGAGCTGGCGCTGGCGACGCTGGACAGCAACACCCACCTGCACGTCAGCTTCGACGTCGACTTCCTCGACCCCGACATCGCACCCGGTGTCGGCACCACCATCCCCGGCGGCCCGACCTACCGCGAGGCCCAGCTCTGCATGGAGATGATCGCCGACACCGGCCGCCTGGCCAGCCTGGACGTGATGGAGTTGAACCCGGCGCTCGACGTGCGCAACAAGACCGCCGAACTCGCTGTCGACCTGATCGAGAGTCTGTTCGGCAAGAGCACGCTGATGCGCAAATGACGAGTGAAATGAGCGGCACGAGCGGCCCGGGCAGCACCGCGGCGTTCGACTTCGCCATCGTCGGCGCCGGCATCGCCGGCGTTTCGCTCGCCGCGCGGCTGGCAGCAAAGGGCCGTGTGCTGCTGCTCGAACGCGAAAGCCAGCCCGGCGCTCACAGCACCGGCCGCAGCGCCGCGATGTTCATGGAAAGCTACGGCCCGCCGCAGGCGCGTGCGCTCACACGCGCCAGCCGTGCCACCTACCTGGCGCCGTCGCTGCTGCCGATCCTGTCGCCACGCGGTGCGCTGTATGTCGCCTGGCAGGGCCAGGAGGCGCTGCTCGAAACAATGCAGGCGCCTTGGCTGCAGCCCGTCAGCGCCGAAGCCGCGCTGGCCCGGGTGCCGGTGCTGCGCGCCGAAGGCCTGATCGGCGCGCTTGTCGAGCCCGATGCGATGGACATCGACGTGCACGCGTTGCTGCAAGGCTGGCTGGCACGTGCACGCCAGCTGGACGCAACGCTGTGGACCGGCGCCGATGTCGACCATGCCCAGCGCGACGCCGGCGGCTGGACGCTGAAGCTGGCCGACGGCCGCAGCGCCCGCGCCGCCGTGGTGGTGAACGCCGCCGGTGCCTGGGCCGACAGCGTGGCCGCGGCCGCCGGCCTGCCGCCGCTGGGCCTGCAGCCGCACCGCCGCAGCGCTTTCAGTTTCGACGCACCGGCCGGCCTGGACCACCGCGGCTGGCCGGCGGTGAGTGGCGTCGACGACAGCTGGTACTTCAAGCCCGACGCCGGCCAACTGCTGGGCTCACCCGCCAACGCCGACCCGGTGCCGGCGCACGACGTGCTGCCCGAAGCGCTGGACATCGCGCAAGGCATCGCCAACATCGAGCAGCGCACGACGCTGGCCATCCGCCGGCCGCGCCGCACCTGGGCCGGGCTGCGCACCTTCGCACCCGACGGTGAACTCGTGATCGGCTTCGACCCATTGGCCAACGGCTTCTTCTGGCTCGCCGGCCAGGGCGGCTACGGCATCCAGAGCGCCGCCGGCGCAGCGATGCTGGCCGAAGCGCTGATCACCGGCGCCCCACTGCCCGAGGCACTTGTGCACGAAGGTGTCGACCCGGCGCTGATGGCCCCGGCGCGGCTGCGCAGCTAGGCTATCCTGTGGCCAACCTCTCAGCCCTGGAGCCCCTTGCCGTGACCCCATCCCTGAAGTCCATCGCCGCGCTCACCGCCCTCTTGCTGGCGGCTGCCGGCGCCCAGGCCGACAGCTTCACGTCGTCGGCATCGAGCGCGTCGTCCGAATCGATCGGCAGCGTCTCCACCTCGGTCGGCAAGTCGAGCGACAGCTCGTCGGGCGAGAAGAAGGTGGCCGACGGCGACTACCGCGTCATTCACACCGCCGCCCTGCCCGAACGGCCGGGCCAGTTGCGCCTGACGCTGCGCGCCGTCAACCAGGCCGACGAGTTCTACCTCTACGTGCCGCAGCAGACGGCCGAACGCAGCGGCATCACCGCCGGTGCCACCGTCAGCGCGCGCCAGCGCCCGTACGGCATCGAGTTCAGCCGCGCCGAGACCGGCCGCGCCTTCTTCCTGGCGCTGGCCGACGACTGGTTCAACGAGCTGTCGTCGAACGCCGTCAAGCTTTGATCCTGCCGGCGCGCCGGCTGGCGCTGCTGCTGCTGTCGTTGTTGCCGCTGGCCGCACAGGCCGATTCGCTGCGCCTGTGCGACCACTCGACGGCGCTCGATGCCGCCCAGCGCGACCAGCTGCTGCGCGTCGCGGCGGTCGTGAAGAGCACGCTCGACCGTTCGGGCCGCAGTGTTGCGCTGCTCTCGCGTTCCGGCCTCGACCTCGACCGCTTCGGCGTGCGCTATTCGCATGCCGGCATCAGCCTGCGCAGCAGCGCCAACGGGCCCTGGTCGGTGCGCCAGCTCTACTACGCCTGCGACGAAGGCCGGCCGCGCATCTTCGACCAGGGTGTCGCCGGTTTCGTGATGGGCATCTCGGCGCCCGAGCAGGCCTACCTCTCGGCGGTGACGCTGCCGGCCGCCGCCGCGGCCGAACTGGAACGCGCCGCGCTCGACAACGCCAGCGCGCTGCAGTTGCTGGGCAGCCGCTACAGCGCCAACGCCCATGCCTTCGGCCTGCTGTACCAGAACTGCAACCAGTGGGTGGCCGAGCTGCTGGCGCTCACCTGGGGCCGGCCCGCAAGCGACGCACCGCCGCGTCAACGTGCGCAGCAGTGGCTGCGGCAGCAGGGCTACGAACCCACCACGGTTGCGGCCGGCCCCTTGTACATGCTGGCCGGGCTGTTCGTGCCCTGGGTGCACCAGGGCGACCACCCGGAAGCCGACCTGCAGCGCGGTGTCTACCGTGTCAGCCTGCCGCAGGCGATCGAAAGCTTCGTGCAGCGGCAGGTGCCGGGCGCCGAACGGCTGGAGTTCTGCCACGACGGCCGCCGTGTCGTCGTGCACCGCGGCTGGACGCCGATCGCGCCCGGCTGCGTGCCGGGTGCCGGCGACGAGGTGGTCGCACTCGACTAGGCTGAACGTCGGCAGCGCCCCTCAGTGGCGATGACCGTCGCCGTGCACCGCCCCTCTGGCGTCCTTCGGCATCGTGTGCCCGGTGGACGCGCGCAGGCTCAGGATGCGAGCCCGGTCGTTCAGCGCACGCTGCGCTGCGGGCAGCGCGCTCGCAAACGCATCTCGCGCCAGGACGACCTTGCCGCCGACCATCGTGAGCAGGACGCGATTGCGCCCAAGTTCCTCGTCGGGCACCGACATGAAGTTGCGCTCCAGCACGATCAGGTCGGCGAACTTGCCGACCTCGACAGACCCGACAACCTTGTCCAGGCGCAGCTGGTGGGCGGAGTTCGTCGTGATCGACCGCAACACGTCCATGCGCGACAGTCCAGGGTCGGCATTGATCGGGCCCTCGAAGATGGGGGCGATGCTCGCTGCGCTGTGCGGGTTGCTCGGGTCACCCGAGCGCGTGACGCCGATCTTCAACGCGAGGAAGGTGTCGAAGGGATCGATCGGCCAATCGCTGCCGTGCACCACGCGCGCGCCGGCGTTGCGCAGGCTGCCCGAAGGCTCCATGCGCGCGAATCGGTCCGCGCCGAGGTGGTTCTCGGTATCGCCGATCGAGTATGGCGCCCGCTGCGCCCACTGGAACGACATGGTCGCCATCACGTCCAGCGCGGCAAAACGCGGGTAGTCGGCCACTGCCACGGTCTCGTTGTGCGCGATCGCGGGCCGGAAGTCTGCCTGGGGCCGCTGGGCGCGCAGGAACCCGACGGCGTCCAGCACCTGGCGCACCGCGCGGTCGCCGGTAGCATGCAGATGCATGTCGAGCCCGGCATCCGCCGCCTCGATCATCAGCGGGCTCAAGACCTCGGGCGGGTAGTAGATCGAGCCCAGCGTGTCCCCGGCCACCCAGTGCGGCGCGGCCTCGGTCCCCGCATTGGTGAAGTAGGGCGTCAGCAGTGCGCCGGTATCGGCCGGGGCATTGACCACACCGTCGATGAAGACCTTGACGACACGGGCGTTGAGGCCCGGGGCGACAACAGGTGCGCCCTGGTCGATCTGGCTTGCCAGCGCCTTGGCGTCGGCGATCGTCTGCTTCGGATTCGATGCGGCGGCATCCGGCGACAGGTTGATCGCCAGGTTCACACGCGCGGTGAGTTCGCCGGCCTGCTGCAGCGCCTTGAAGGTCTTGCCATGGACTGCGTCCGCCGCGGCGTCCATGAAGCTGGTGATGCCCTGCTCGCGCAGCGCTGCGAGCGCAGCACGCCCCTGCTTGAGCAAATCGGCATCGCTGTCGGGCGGGATCGCGGCCTTGAGCTGGAAGCCCGCGGCGTCCTCGCAAATGCCCGAAGGCGCGCCGCTGGCGTCGCGCAGAAACTTGCCGCCGGCCGGGTCGGGCGTTGCCGCGGTCACGCCAGCCAGGCTGAAGGCACGGGAGTTGGCCAGCACGCCGTGAAAGTCGCTTGAAGTCACGGCGATCGGCCGCTGCGTGTTCAAGCCGTCGAGCAAGGCTTTGCTCGGATCGCCGTCGATGCCCCCGGTGGCCTGCCTGTCCCAGTTCACGGCCTCGAGCCAGGTGTCCGGCTCCAGATTGGCCGAGGCGTCCAGGCAAGCCTGCAGCTTGCCCGCCAGCTGCGTGTGAGACAGCGGCGCGTAGGCCAGGTCGCACAGCAGCAGCGCCCGCCCCCCGGCCAGCGCGTGCAGGTGGGCATCGACAAAGCCAGGCAGCAGCGTCCGGCCGCCAAGGTCGATGACCTTGGTCGATGCGCCGATCCAGGCCTGCGCACCCGCATTGCTGCCGACGTACACGATCTTGCCGCTGCGCACCGCGACGGCTTCCTGGCTCGAGTCCTTCGCGTCCATGGTGAGCACCTGGCCGTTGCGCAGCACGGTGTCTGCCACGTCTTCGCCGTCGCCGCCGCAGCCCACCACCACCGTCAACAGCGCCACGGCCGATGCCATCGCGCCAGCCCAGGTCCTGCTCCAGATCATTCGCTTCTCCACCCCGTTTCGGATGCAGATCACGATAGCGAGCAAGCGCAGGCGTGCCCCCCTGCAGATGCAGAGGGGCGGGCGACTACCCGTGCCTGCGGTCCGTGGGGTCGAGCGCGCCGCTCAACTCGATCTTGTTGCGCACACCGAGCTGGACGTAGACGCTGCGCAGATAGGTGCGCACGGTGGCCGGGCTGAGCTTGAGCAGGCGGGCGATTTCCTTGTACGAATGACCCTTGGCATAGAGCATGGCAACGCTGCGTTCACGGGGCGGCAATCGGGCCACGCGCCCGCCGCGTTCGATGGTGAGCGTGACCAGCTCGCCGCAGGGTTGCAGCGTCAGCTGGTGCGCACCGAGAGCAGCGGCGCGCGGCGCGCAGGCAACCAGCGAGGCCAGGTCGCCAGGCAGCGTCGAGCCCTTCCAGGTTGGGTGGCTCTCGTGCAGCAGGCTGCCGAGGCGGGCGCCGAGGTACAGCAGGTTGCCATTCCTGTCAGCCAGGCCGAAGGCGTCGCTGGCCCGCGGGTTCGCGCCAAGCAGCAGTTCCTGCACGCGCATCCGCCAGTGGTACGCCAGATGAGAGAAGAACTCCGTGAACAGGGCGCCCTCGCCATCGTCGAACGCCGGACCGGGCTCACCGCGGTACAGGGCGGCAAAGAACATCAAGCCGCTGCCGGGCAGTTCGAGGGTCATCGCCATGCCATGGTCGAGCGCATGGCGTTGCGAGAAAGCCGACACGGCCGGATTCGGGTCGTCGTGGCCGCTGAAGCGCTGCACTTGACCCAGGTTGCGCATCGAACCCCTGGCGAAAGTGTCGGCATCGGCGAGCCGGTTCCATTCCTGCGCGAAGGTGGCGCTCAGGTTGATCCGGCCATGCAACCAATTGCGAGGCGTGGGATGCACCTGCTCTTGTTCCGAGCACTCGCCCCACCACGCCGATCGGAAGGGCACCAACGGCCTCAGCGCGACAAGGGCATCGTGAATCAAGCGCTCGGCAGGGGCCGAACGTGCAACAGCGGACAGCGTCAGCAAAGCGGCGCTGAAGGACTGCAGCGTGCCGAGATCGAGCTTCAAGGTGGCGCCGGTTGCGTGACCCACAGCATCAGCACGGCAGCCACGGCCAAGCCCGCCAGCGCGCAGGGAAACAGCGCATCGAGCCCGTGCGACCCGATGACCGCGCCCGCGAGCAGCGGGCCGAGCGCCAAGCCGAAGGCGAACGCCAGGTTGGCGGCAGACATCAGGCGGCCGCTCGTGTCCTGGCCGGCGATGGCGGCGAAGACATAGGGGACGCAGAAGTTCCACGCCAGCGAGAACACGCAGCAGCCGGCCGCGAACCCTGCCGGCCCGCGCGCGAACTGCAGCAGACCCGCCCCGAGCAGGATGCCGAGATAGCCCGCGATCAGCAGGCGTCGGCGCGGCAACGCGTGGCCGATCAGGAAGGCCGCTGTCGCGCCGGCGAGGCCGGCCGCCGTGGCCCAGGCGAAGACAAGCGTCAGGCGGGCCGGCGGCGGGCCGGCGCCGGCGTATTCAGCGGCGAAAGACCAGAGTCCACCGACCACCAGGTTGAACACCATGGCGAAAGCGATCGCCAGCATGGTCGTAGCCCAGGGGATCGGACGGTCCGGCAGCCCGGTGCGCGTCGACGACCCGTGGCGGCCACCGGGGCGGGACAGCGGCCCGGCCGCGACGAAGCCGAGCCCGCCGAGCCACGCGCTGGCGTAGAACACGTCGTGCAACATGCGGCCGTCACGCGCCACCGCCGACAACATCCAGAGCATCAAGGCGCCCGAGGCAAGCTGTGCGAAGGTGATGAGCGCATACATCCGATCCGGGTTGCGCGTGCGCGCTGCCATCCACATGCCAAGAACCATCAACGTACCGGCTCCGAAGCCAGTGACGGCGCGGCTGGCCGCGTAGAGCGCGAACGACTCGAGGCACAGCAACGACAACACGTTGCCCAGGATGAACGCCGCGTAGGCACAGCGGGCGGCGCGGGCGGCATCGATCCTGCCGACCCACAGGCACGCCGGGATGGAAGCAGTGCCCATGGCCGCGAGCTCGACAAAAAACACCGCGCCCACCTGGCCGGGTGAAAGCTGAGCGACCTGCCGCAGGTAGGGTTCGACCGCGGGCGCCACGCTCAACATGATGATGGCGACCGACGTGGCGCAGACCATCGACGCCAGAGCCGCACCGTCCAGGTCGGTACCGCCGGACGACTCCCGCGCATGCGCGGTCAATGCGGTGGCCCCGGCCGCTGCGCACATTCATCGAACACCCGCAGCGTGCAGCGGGCGCAGATGGCATCGTCCAGCCGCGGCACGATGCTCGCAATGGCTTCGTGTTTGGCGTCGAAGACATGCTCCGGGCCGAGCCGTTCGATGAAACCACGGCCTTGCCAGGTCTGCAGCACCTCGGGCCGCGGCCGGTGGAAATACAGGTCGCCGCCCAGCGCCAGCCGCCGCAGGTGTTCCTGTTCCCACATCGTCGCGCCGGCGTCGTCGACGAAGTTCATGCTCTTGGCCATCACCAGCAGGTGGCGCGCCGGGTCCTTGGCGCTGCGCAGGGCCTGCAGCCGGTCCGACACATGGGCGACGGCGCCGAAGTAGACCGAACCTTCCATGCGCAGCAGCTTCAGCTGCGGGCATTCGGGGGTGGCCGTGCCGTCGATCACGACCATCGGCCGCAAGGCGTCCTTGCGCATGAAACCCAGCGTACGCAGTGCCGGCCGCGACGTGCGGTACAGATAGTTCACCAGCGACAGCCCGACGCCGCCAAGCACGGCCTCCTGCAACGGCAACACCAGCGTCGCGGCGAAGGTCGCGGCGGCTATTGCCCCTTCGCTGCGGTCGTGCTGCAGCAGCCGCTGCCAGTGTTTGCGGTCGACCAGCGTGCCGGCCACCCACAGCAGCAGCCCGGCGATGGCCGCCAGCGGCACCCAGGCGATCAGCGGCGCCGCCGTCAACGCCAGCGCCAGCACGAACAGCCCCGAGAACACCCCCGCCAGCGGCGTGCGCGCACCGGCGCTGAAGTTGGGCACGGAACGGTTCAACGAACCGCTGGAGACGAAACACGAGAAAAACGAACCGACGATGTTCGACAACCCCTGGCCCAGGCATTCGCGATTGACGTCCAGCGGCTGCCCGCTGCGTGCCGCCAGCAGCTTGGCGATGGCCACGGTCTGGCCGAGCGAGACGATGGTCAGCGCCACGGCGATGCCGGCCAGCCGCGGCACGTCGGCCCATTGCAGCGACACCGGCCGCCACGCCGGCCAGGCCTGCGGCAGCGTGCCGACAAAACCCAGCGGCAGCCCGGCGAAACGCAGCAAGGCCCAGCCGGCCACGGTGCCGGCGGCCAGCGCGATCAGCAGATAAGGCCCGCTCGCCCACAGCCGCCGCAGCAGCGCCGCCAGCGCCAGCGTGCCCAGACCGACAGCAAGCGCCGCTTGTTCGTCGACGAGGCCGCTGCCGGCATGCCAGGCGATCAGCACCGCGGCGCCGCTGGTGAAACCCAGCATCACCGACGGCGAGATGAAGTGCGCCAGCAAGCCCAGCCGCAGCAGTGCCAGCGCCGCCTGCAGCAGGCCGACGCTCAACGTCAGCACCAGCGCCAGCCGCAGGTGGTCGGCGCTGCCGGCCACGGCCAGCGGCGCCAGCATCGCCGCCAACGCCAGCGAGACGGCGTTCGTCGGCCCCGACAGCACGAAGCGGCTGGACCCCGCCAGCGCCGCCACGATGCAAGGCACGACGGCCGTGTACAGCCCCCAGGCCGTCGGCAGGCCGGCCAACGCGGCAAAAGCGATGGCCTGCGGCAGCGCCAGCACGGCACCCAGCAGGCCGGCCTGTGCATCGGCGCGAAGACTGTGGCGGTCGACCTCGTGGACCCAGGGCCCGAGCAGGCGCGAAAGCGTCATGCCGGCGAGGTTAGCACCGGCCCGCGCACGGCCTGGCCGCCTGCTCCGACGCTCACTCCGACGCTTACTTCGACGCTTACTCCGGCTTGATGCCCGCGGTCTTGATCACGCGCGTCCAGCGCTCGACCTCGCTCTTGACGAAGGCTGTGTAAGGCTTCGATCCCTGCGTCGGAATCACGAAGCCGTTCTGGTCCATGCGCTGTTTGATCGCCGGCAACGCCATGATCTTCGAGAACTCGGCCTCCAGCCGGTCGGCGATCGGCTTGGGCGTTCCGGCCGCCACCGACATGCCCGACCACGACAAGGCCTCGAAGCCCGGATAACCGCTCTCGGCAATGGTCGGCAGGTCGGGGTACAGCGGGTTGCGCTGCGCGCTCGACACCGCCAGCGCGCGCAGCTTGCCGGCTTTCACGTGCTGCAGCGCGACGTCCTGGTTGATGAACATCAGGTCGATCTGGCCGCCCAGCATGTCGGTCATCATCGGGCCGCCGCCACGGTACGGGATGCCAACCATGAACAGGCCCTTGCAGTTCTTCGCTTCGCCCTTCTTCGTCGATTCCGGGCACTCGCTGACCGTCTGCTTCAGCAACTCCATCGCCATGTGGCCCGACGCCGCAGGGGTGTAGCCGTAGGTCAGCTTGCCGGGGTTGGCACGGCCGTAGGCCACCAGTTCCTGGAAGGTCTTGATCGGCCGGTCGGGGTGCACCACCAGCACGTTGGGGCCGCCGTGGATCTGCGAGAGGTGGATGAAGTCCTTCACCGAGTCGTACGGCAGCTTCGGGTCGAGCCCGTGCGCCACGGCGTTCTGGCCGACCCCCGTCTGGATGATGGTGTAGCCGTCGGCCGGCAGCTTCAGCGCCCGCGCCGTGCCCGTCGTGCCGCCGGCACCGCCGGCGTTTTCGATGATCACCGGCTGCTTCAGCGCCTTCGCCAGCTCGTCAGACACCATGCGCGCCATCACGTCGCTGGTGCCGCCCGGTGGGAAGGGCACGATGATCTTCACCGGCTTCGACGGCCAGGTGTCTTGCGCCAGGGCCAGCGCTGGAACGAATGCCGCGATGACGGCGAGAAGGGTGCGTCTGAACATGGGTGGTGTCTTTCGGTGGTTGTCGGTTCTCAGCGCCCGCGGGCGGCGCGCCAGGCGGCGAAGTCGCTGCGGCTTTGTTCGTCGGTGGGCGGGTACAGGCCGAGGATGCTGCGCCCTTCCATCACCTTTTCCTGCACGAAGTCTTCGAAGGCCGTCATCTCGGTGGCCTCGGCAGCGATCTCGTCGGCAATGTTCGCAGGGATCACGATGACCCCTTCGCCGTCGCCGACGATCACATCGCCCGGCCACACCGGTGCGTCGCCGCAGCCGACAGGGCCATTGATCTCGACCGCCTGGTGCAGCGTCAGATTGGTCGGTGCCGCGGGCCGCTGGTGGTAGGCCGGGAACGGCAGTTTCGCGATCTCGGGCGAGTCGCGGAAACCGCCGTCGGTGACGACACCGGCAACACCGCGTTTCATCAGCCGCGCCACCAGAATGCCGCCGGCCGACGCGGCGCGGGCATCCTTGCGGCTGTCGATCACCAGCACCGCGCCCGGTGGGCACTCTTCCACCGCCTTGCGCTGCGGGTGGCTGCGGTCGTTGAACACCGTGATCGGGTTCAGGTCTTCACGCGCCGGGATGTAGCGCAGCGTGTACGCCTCGCCCACCATGTTCGGCAGCGCGCCGTTCAGCGGCCGCACGTCCTGGATGAACTGGTGGTGCAGGCCGCGTTTGAACAGCGCGGTGCACAACGTCGCGGTGCTGACCTGCATCAGCTTGTCTCTGGTTGCCTGTTTCATCATCAGAAGATGTCCGGTTCACCGATGGCGGCGCCAAAGGTCGTCTCGAGGTAGTCGAAGTCGCAGCCCTGGTCGGCCTGCAGAATGTGTTTGCTGAACATCCAGCCCCAACCGCGTTCGAAGCGCGGCGGCGGCGGCACCCAGGCGGCACGGCGTGCAGCGAGTTCGGCATCGCCGACGTTCAGGTGGATGCTGCGTGCCGGCACGTCCACCGTGATCATGTCGCCGTTTTTCACCAGCGCCAGCGGCCCGCCGATGTAGGCCTCGGGCGCGCAATGCAGCATGCAGGCGCCGTAGCTGGTGCCGCTCATGCGTGCGTCGCTCAGCCGCAGCATGTCGCGCACACCTTGCTTCAAGAGCTTGGTCGGAATTGGCAGCATGCCCCATTCCGGCATGCCGGGCCCGCCCAGCGGGCCGGCGTTGCGCAGCACCAGGATGTGTTCGGGTGTGACATCGAGGTCCGGGTCTTCGCTCGCCTTCTTCAGCGACGGGTAGTCGTCGAACACCAGCGCCGGGCCGGTGTGTTGCAGGAACTGCGGCGCGCAGGCGCTGGGCTTGATGACCACACCATCGGGCGCCAGGTTGCCGCGCAGCACAGCGAGTGCACCTTCGGCGTACAGCGGGTTGCCCATCGGCCGGATGACGTCGTCGTTGTAGACCTCGGCGCCTTCGATGTTCTCGCGGACGGTGCGGCCGTTGACCGTCATCGCGTCGAGCGCGAGTTTGTCGCGCATCACGTTCATCATCGCCGGCAGGCCACCGGCGTAGTAGAAGTCTTCCATCAGGTAGGTGTCGCCGCTGGGCCGGATGTTGGCGATCACCGGCACGTGGCGGCTGGCCTTGTCGAAGTCGTCCAGCGTCACCGGGTGGCCGGCGCGGCGCGACATCGCGACCAGGTGCACGATGGCGTTGGTGCTGCAGCCCATCGCCATCGCCACCGCGATGCCGTTGTCGAAGCTTTTGCGGCTGAGCATCGTTTGCGGCGTCAGCCCGTCCCACACCATCTGCACCGCGCGGCGGCCGCATTCGCTGCTCATGCGCACATGGTTCGCATCGGGCGCGGGAATGCTGGACGCACCGGGCAGCGTCATGCCGATGGCTTCGGCGATGCCCATCATCGTCGCCGCCGTGCCCATCGTCATGCAGGTGCCGTGGCTGCGTGCAATGCCGCCCTCCACTTCCAGCCATTCGGCCTGCGTCAGCTTGCCGGCGCGGCGCTCGTCCCAGAACTTGAAGCCGTCGCTGCCCGAACCCAAGACACGGCCCTTCCAGTTGCCGCGCAGCATCGGCCCGGCCGGCAGGTAGATGCAGGGCAGGCCGGCGCTGAAGGCGCCCATCAGCAGCCCCGGTGTGGTCTTGTCGCAGCCGCCCATCAGCACCGCGCCGTCGACCGGGTGCGAACGCAGCAGCTCTTCGGTTTCCATCGCGAGGAAGTTGCGGTAGAGCATCGTCGTCGGCTTGACGAAGGCTTCGCTCAGGCTGATGGCCGGCAGCTCGATCGGGAAACCGCCCGCCTGCAGCACGCCGCGTTTGACATCGTCGACACGCTGCTTGAAGTGCATGTGGCACTGGTTGATGTCGGACCAGGTGTTGACGATGGCGATGACGGGTTTGCCTTCCCAGTCGGCCGGGCCGTAGCCCAGCTGCATCGCACGCGAACGGTGGCCGAAGCTGCGCAGGTCGTCGGGGGCGAACCAGCGCGCGCTGCGCAGGGTCTTGGGGTCTTTCATCGGGCTCCTGTGGCTGTGACCAGCGCCGAGAGCCTAGTCGATGCGCGGCCTTTCACCGATAGGAACAGCCCCTGGGTGCTTCAGCCGGCCCGTGCGTAGGTCAGCATGCGGCCCTTGTAGGCCAGGTGGTCGCTGCCGGCGGCCGCGTCGAGCCGGACCTCGCTGACACCAAACCCCAACGCCCGCATCTGCCGGTTGAAACCCGGCCGGTTGCCGCGGTCGGGGTCGACGATCCAGACCTCGGCGGCGGCCGCGGCATGGCGGCCAATGAACAGGCCGAGCAAGGCACTGGCGTCGCGGTCGTAGAGCAGGTCGCTGCCGATGATCAGGTCGAAGCGCCCCATCACGTGGCGCCGGCCGCTGGCCGGCAGCCACGGGCCATGGCGGTACTTGATCGGCGCCATCTGGTTCAGCTTCAGGTTGTGGTGCAGGAAACTCGCGGTCAGCGGGTGGTTGTCGCTGGCCGTCACGTCGGCGCCGCGGCGGTGGCCCACCAAGCTGGCCAGGCCGAGGCCGCAGCCCACTTCCAGGATGCGTTCACCCAGCCGCACCGGCCGTGCCGCCAGCCGCGCTGCGAGGTAGGCACCCGAAGGCCAGAGCAGGCCGAACAGCGGCCAGGTCGCCGACGAAATGCCCAGCCGCTGGGCCTGGCCTTCGGGATCGAAAAACTGCTGGCGGTCGAGCAGCGAGCGGATGACCAGATCGTCGACGCCGGCCACCACGATGCGCTCTTGTTTCGTCAGATAACCTGACGGACCGGTAGACACGGCGTGCCTTTGGCGCTGTGATGGAGGCTCAGGGTAACAGGCCGGGCTTCCAGCGGTCCCAGGCGCGCGCCGCCACCGGCTGGCCCCAGAGGTCGATGCGCACCGGCGTGCCGGCATGCACCTGCTGCGCCGCCACGCCACGCACATAACCCAGCGCGAGGCAGCGTCCGCTGCTGAACCCCCAGCCCGCCGAGCTGAGTTCACCGACCGCTGCACCATCGACGAAGATGGCTTCACCGCCCCAGGCATAAACGGCAGGATCGTCGAAGACGAAGCTCAGCAGCTTCTTCTGCAGCGGCCGGCCGTGCGCCGCGCGCAGCGCGGTCCGGCCGATGAAAGGCGCCGCCTTGTCGAGCTTCAGGCCCACCAGCAAACCGGCGTCGAACGGTGTTTCGTCGGGGCCGAGTTCCGCGCCCCAGGCACGGCGGCCGGCTTCGATGCGCAAGGCATCGAGCGCGTAGTAGCCGGCGTCGCGCAGACCCAGGTCATCACCCGCAGCTTGCAGCGCGAGATAGACATGGCGCGCCATCTCCACCGGCACGTACAGCTCGTAGCCCGGGCCGCCGACATAACTCATCCGCGCCGCGCGCACACGCGCATGGCCGAGGTCGATCTCTTTCGTCGTCGACAGCTGCGTCGGCAGCGCATCGGGGCTCACACGCGACAGCAGTTCAGGTGCCTTCGGCCCCATCAACGACAGCACGCAGCTCATCGCGCTGACATCGGTGAGCGCGACATGCCGGCCGGGTTCGATGTGGCGCGTGATCCAGTCGGCGTCGCGGGTGGCCTGCGCCGAGCCGGTGACGACGAGAAAGCGCTCGGGGCCTAGGCGCAGCACCGTGAGGTCGCTCTCGAAGCCGCCGCGTTCGTTCAGCATCGGCGTGTAGACCATCTGGTCGACGGCCACGTCGACATCGTTGGCGCACAGCCGCTGCAGCAGCGGCAAGGCATCGTGGCCTTGCAGCAGCAGCTTCGCAAACGAACTCTGGTCGTACAGCGCGACGGCCTCGCGGGTGGCGCGCTGTTCCTCGATGACCCAGGCTAGCCAGCCCGGCCGACTCAAGGTGTGTGCGGGCCGCGGTGCCTCGGCCGGCACGCGGAAATAGTTGGCGCGTTCCCAGCCGAACTTGGCGCCGAACTCGGCACCGCGTGCCGCCAGCCGGTCGTACAGCGGGCTCGTGCGCAACGGCCGTGTGCTGACCAGTTCCTGCCGCGGCCAGCGCATCGCATAGTGCAGGCCCAGAGTTTCGCCGGTGCGTTCGGCCAGTGCCGAGCGGTTCGCCATGAAGGGGCCGAAGCGGCGGATGTCGACGTCCCACAGGTCGCCCGGCGCCTCGCCCGCCAGCACCCATTCGGCGATCAGCTGGCCGGCACCGCCGCTGTTGGCGATGCCGGCCGAGTTGAAACCGGCGCAGACGAAATAACCGCGCAGTTCGGGCGCTTCGCCAAGGATGAAGTTGCCGTCGGGCGTGAAACTTTCCGGGCCATTGAGCAGCATCTTCACCGGCGCCGTTTCCAGGCAGGGTGTGCGGTGGATCGCGTTGTGCATCAACGGCTCGAACTGCTCCCAGTCTTCGTCGAGCAGCTGGAACTGGAAGTCGTTCGGAATCGGCTCGCGGCGCCAGGGTTTGGCCACCGGCTCGAAGCCGCCCATCAGCAGGCCGCCGACCTCTTCCTTGTAGTAGATGAAACCGTCGGGGTCGCGCATCACCGGCAGCATAGTGTGCACACCGGGAATGCGGTCGGTGACGATGTAGAAGTGTTCTGCCGGGTACAGCGGCACGTTGACGCCGGCGAGTGCGCCGAACTGGCGCGCCCACTGGCCGGCGCAGTTGATCAGCGTTTCGCAGTGCACAGTGCCTTGTGCTGTGCGCACACCCGCGACACGGCCGTCTTCGACGACGACTCCGGTGACCTCGAAACCTTCGAGCAGCGTCGCACCACGCTGCCGCGCACCCTTGGCCAGCGACATCGTCAGGTCGGTCGGGTTCGCCTTGCCGTCGCCGGGAATCCACATCGCGCCCTGCAGGTCGTCAGTGCGCATCACCGGGTACAAGTCACCCGCCTCCTTCGGCGTGATCAGCTGCACCTCGACACCGAAACTGCGTGCCAGCGCCGCCTGCTTCTGCAGCACCTGCCAGCGTTCTGGCGTCTTCGCGACATTGACGCTGCCGCACTGTTTCCAGCCGGTGGCCAGCCCGGTCTCGGCTTCGAGTGCGGCGTAGAGACCGATGCCGTACTTGCTCATGCGCGTCATCGCGCGGTTCGGCCGCATCTGGCCCACCAGCCCGGCGGCATGCCAGGTGGTGCCGCAGGTCAGCCGGCCCTGTTCGAGCAGCAGCACGTCGGTTTCGCCCGACTTTGCCAGGTGATAGGCCGTGGAGCAGCCGGCGATGCCGCCGCCCACGATGACGATGCGGGCATGTGTCGGGAGTGCCATGGCCGCAGGCTAGCGCAATTCAGAATCGGGCCATGACCAACCTGAACGACTTCCCCATCACCCGCCGCTGGCCCGCCCAGCATCCCAGCCGCCTGCAGCTCTATTCGCTGCCCACGCCGAACGGCGTGAAGGTCTCGATCCTGCTCGAAGAACTGGGCCTGCCCTACGAGGTGCACCTGGTCGACTTCGGCAAGAACGACCAGCTCACGCCCGAGTTCCTGTCACTGAACCCGAACAACAAGATCCCCGCCATCATCGACCCCGACGGCCCCGGTGGTCAGCCGCTGGCGCTGTGGGAATCGGGCGCGATCCTCGTCTACCTGGCCGAGAAGACCGGCAAGCTGCTCCCGTCCGACGCCGCCGGCCGCTACCAGGCACTGCAGTGGCTGATGTTCCAGATGGGCGGCATCGGGCCGATGTTCGGCCAGCTCGGTTTCTTCCACAAGTTCGCCGGCAAGGACTTCGACGACAAACGCCCGCGCGACCGTTATGTCGCCGAAAGCAAGCGCCTGCTGGCCGTGCTGGACCAGCGGCTGGCAACACACGAATGGCTGCTCGGCGCCGACTACAGCATCGCCGACATCGCGACGTTCCCGTGGGTGCGCAACCTGTTCGGCTTCTACGGCGCCGGCGAACTGGTGGGCCAGGCCGAGTTCACGCACGTGGCTCGGGCGCTGGCGGCGTTTGTGGCGCGGCCTGCAGTGCAGCGGGGACTGGAGATTCCGCGCCGGCCCTGAAGTCGGGGTTCAGCGCCGCGTACAAGGCCATGTCGCAGAACTGGCCGTGCACGTCGCGCTCGTGGCGGCGCAGCAGGCCTTCGTACTGCATGCCCAGCGTTGTGGCGAAATGCAATGCCCGCGTGTTGCGGGCATCGCTCATGGCCTCGATGCGCTGGAAGCCGAGCCGGAAGCAGAGTTCGATGACCGCCAGCACCGCTTCGCGCATCAGGCCGCGGCCGGCACGGCGCACGTCGCCGACGTAGCCGACCTCGCCGCGCGCCGCCTTGAAGTCGATGGTGTGCACGTCGATGCGGCCGACCCAGCCGCCGTCGGCGATTTCGAAGACATGGAAGTCGAGATCCTCGCCGGCCGCGACGCAGCGTGCATCGTCTTCGCAGAAGGCGCGCGCCCAGGCCACGTCGCGCGGCTTCAGGCCCCAGCGCACGAAACCCAGTGCCGGCATCGACGCCGCGACGCCATCGGCAAAAGCCTCGGCATGGTCGCTGCGCGGCACCTCCAGCCGCAGCCGCGGTGTCAGCAGCAGGTGCGGTGCCGTCTTCAGGTCGATGCCGCTCATACCCGCGCCAGCCGCTGCAAGGCGCCCTGCCCTTGCGCCAGCGCCTGCAGCCGCTGCTCCAGATAACGTGTCAGCCGCACATGCTGGCTCAGCACGACATTGAAGCGCAGGCAGGGTGCGGCCGTTCCCACCGGGCTGAAGGTGGCGCCGCCGGCGAGCAGGATGCCTTGTTGCCAGGCGTCTTTCACCAGCAGGTCGACATCGACACCGTCCGGCACCCGCCCCCACAGGAACAGGCCGGCGTCGGACGGGCTTTCGAATGTGATGCCGGCAGCGCCCAGCAGCCGCAGGCTGGCCGTGCGCGCCGCGGCGAGTTGGCCTTGCAGCCGGTCGAAGTGTTTGCGCACACGGCCGGCGGCCAGCAGTTCCAGCAGCACGCCTTCGTTGAGCGCCGAGCCGCTGAGCGAGGCATAGATCTTCTGCCGCAGCAGCGGCTTCAGCAGCGCAGGTTCGGCAGCGACATAACCCATGCGCAGCGTCGGGCTCAGCACCTTGCAAAAGCTTGAGTAGTAGATGACGCCCGACAGGCTGGACAACTGCGCCAGCCGCGTGCCGGCGCCCGGCAGCAGGTGGCCGTAGACATCGTCTTCGGCGATCAGCACACCATGGCGTTCGGCCAGCGTCAGCAGCCGGTGCAGGTTGGCCGGCGGCGCCGTCCAGCCGGTGGGGTTGTGCAAGGTGTTCTGCACGAAAAACAGCCGCGGCCGGTGTTCGACGAACAGCTCCTCCAGCTGCGCCAGGTCGATGCCGTCGGCACGCCGCGCCACTGCCAGCACCTTCGCGCCCGACTGCGCCACCCGCGCCGGCAGCAGGTGGTAACCCGGGTCTTCGACGACGACGGCATCGCCTGGCTGCACAAACGTGCGGCAGATCAGGTCGATGGCCTGCGACGCACCGTGGGTCGTCAACACACGACTGGCGTCGACCGGAATGCCCTGGCCGCGCATCAGCAGCGCCAGCCGTTCGCGCAGGCCCGGCAGGCCTTGTGGCGGGCAGCGGGTGGCCATGCCGCCAGGCAGGGCGGCGAACGCACGCTGCAGCACGGTGCCGGGCACGGCGTCCTGCAGCCAGCTGGCGGGCAGCGCGCTGCTGCTGGCCAGCAGCAGGCCGGGCGGCTGGTCGTTGCTCTGCTGCGCCAGCCAGACGGGGTCCTGCTCTTCACCGGCTTCGAGCAGCGCGGCGGTTTCGGCGCTGCCGTGCAGCCAGGTCGAGACGAAATAACCCGCCTTGCCGCGCGCTTCGAGCGCCGCTTCTGCGACCAGCCGGTCGTAAGCGATCACCACCGTGTTCGGGCTGACGCCGAGCTGCTGCGCCAGGCTGCGGATTGACGGCAGCCGCGCGCCGGCAGCGAGCTGGCCGCGGTCGAGCAGCAGTTGCAGCTGCTGTTCGATCTGCGTGGCCAGCGGTGTGGCCGATTGGCGGTCCAGCGTGAACAGGGGCGGGCTCCGAGGTGGTGCGGACGGTGGTCGATTGTGGCCCGGCGCCATTCAAGGCGGCAGTGTCAGCGTCAGCACTGCCGGGCTGGCGGGCACCCGCAGCAACTGCCCATGCCAAGCGAACCAGATCCCGCCCGGCGGCTGGCGCAGGCCCGGTGCCAGCTGCAGCTGCCAGCTGCGCGGCGTCAGCGCCGTCTGCGGCTCCAGCCGCCAGCCCAGCAGCCCCCAGGGCGTGCGCAGCCCGTCCACCGCCACCGGCCCGGCGCGCCACCAGGCTTCGGGCACACCGGCGCCCAGCACCAGCGCGTCGTCGGACTCGCGTTCGTAGGCCAGCACGTCGAGCGCCGAGCGGATGAAGTCCGAGGCGATCCAGGCATGTGGCATGTCGCCGACAAAACGCGGCTGGCGTGGCAACCGGCCCACGACTTCGGCCCACTGGTTCCAGCCTGCCGGCCGCTGGTCACGCAGGAAGAAGTCCAGCATCGCCTGCGCCCGCTCGGGCTGGCCCAGGCGCAGCAGCGCCGAGACCGAGCGCAGTTCGTACGGGGTGTAGTCCTGCCAGTCCTGCGTGCCTTGCTGGCGGCGTTGGCTTTCCTGCCAGTAACGTTCCCAGGTGGCGTCCAGCAGATCGGCGGGCACGATGTGTTCGGCGCCTGCGGGGCTGAAGATCATCGTGCTCGACGAGGGGTCGTAGTCGCCCAGTTCGGCGGCACCGGGCAGATGGCGGAGGCGGTGCCATGCCACCGCTGCAGCCAGCGACGTGCGCAGCTCACCGCGGAATTCACCCAGCTGCAGCGCCAGCTCGGCGGCACGGGCCTCGTTGCCGAACACACGCGCCAAAGCCGCCGCGTCGCGGTAGCCGGCCAGGGCCCAGAAGTTGTCCCAGTACGAGTGCATGGGCTTGGCCGAATAACCTTCGTGGCTGATCGACGCCGGCATCAGGCCGAAAAAGACCGCGCGGTCGGGCTCGCGGTTGGCCGGGGTGCGTTCGGACTGGCGCAGCTGCTCCATGTAACGCGCCGCGGCGTCGACCTTCGGCCACAGCGGCGCGACCAGCGCCCGGTCGCCGGTGTGGCGCCACAGCAGCGCCACCGCGTGGATGAACTGGCCGTGGCTGTCGTTTTCAGCCACCGGGTCGGCGCCGCGGGCGTCGACGCAGCACGGCACCTTGCCGTTGGCGAAGACATGGCCGGCGTACCACTGCACGAAGTCGCGCGCGGCCTCCACCTCGCCCAGCCGCAGCAGGCCGGCGACCATCATCGCGCCGTCGCGCACCCAGCTGCGCGCGTAGCTGCGCGTGCCGGGCTGCAGCGCCGGGCCGTCGCGCGAGACCAGCATCTGCGCCAGCGCGCTGCGCAGGCTGTCGTGCAGCGGCTGCGCCGCCGGCGGCAAGGTGAAGCGCACGCGGTTCAGGCGTGTGCGCCAGGCCTCGGCGACGGCGTCCAGCCGCGCCGCCGCGGCACGGCGATCGACAGCGCCCGCGCTCACGCCAGCACCCGCCAGCGGCAACACCACCGCCACGCTGCGCGACGCGCCCGGCGCCAGCGCCAGACGCCAGCGCAGCACCGCGCCGGCCAGGTGCTGCGGGTCGGTGACCGCGTGGCGCGGCGGCCCGGCCAGCACCAGCGGGTCGCCTTCGTCGAAGGTGGCGGTGCGCACCGCCGTCGGTGGGTCCAGCGCCTGCAGCCAGGGCTGGCCGTTCAGCAGCAGCCGGTTCGGTTGCCAGGCCAGTTGGCGCACCGTCGCGCTGACACCGCCGGCGGTGTTCAGAAACTGCTGCGGCGGGTTCACCTGCCAGGGCCGCAGCGCCAGCGCCAGCGTCAGCACCCGCCGCCGGTTGCCGGTGTTGCGCAGTGTGTAGCGCGCGATCAGCCCGGCCTGCGCAGGCTGGCCTTCGGCACCGGCTTCGATGGCGAGATCGAAGCCGGGCGCCGACCACTGCAGTTGCGGCAGCGGCAGATAACCGTCGCGCAGCCTGTGTGTGATGCGGCTGGCACCGGCCCAGCCGGTGACGGCACCGGCCTCGTCGATGACAAACGGCTCCAGCGACGGCCCGGCCCGACGCGGTTCGATAGCGCCGTCTTCGGAGATCAGCGCGGCATGGCCGCCACCACCGTCGACGCCGACCAGCGTCCAGTAGTTCTGCTCGCCGCGGAAGGCCCGCGGCAGGCGGCCTGGCGGTTCGGCCGCCGCCAGCGATTGCAGTGCGACGTTGAAGGTCGGCCAATCGGCAGGCCCCTGCGGCTGGAACCCCGTCAGCACCGGCTTGCGCTGCGGGCGGCCGTGCACCTGCAGCCGCAGGTGGCGCGTCTCCAGGCTCTCGCCGTTGTCGGCCAACCAGATCGGCAGCACGTTGCGCTGGCTGCCGCGCACACGGCGCAGCGTGTGCCACTGCCGGCCGTCGAGCGAGTGCTGCAGGTCGAAGTCCGCCGCGCGAGCACCTTGGGTCCAGCGCAGCAGAACGCCGTGCAGTTCCCGCGTTATGCCGAGGTCGAGTTGCCACTGCCGCGCGCCGGTTTGAAGCACCGGGGCCGGCGTCGGCTGTGGTGCCGGCAGCGCCTGCAGCGACAGCCGTTCGAAACACAGTTCACCGCGCCCGCCGGCGCCGCTGGCCACCACCAGCTCCAGCCGCGCGCTGCGGCGCAGCGTGCGCTCGGTCGTCGGGCCCCAGGCGAATTCGATCTGGCGCTGGCGCACCCGCAGTTCGTGCATCTGCCGCGGCGCTTCGAAGCCGGGGCGGTTGAACCACCAGACGTTGTCGCCACTGGCGTCCACCAGCTTGAGCTGCAGGCTGTTTGCAGGCCCGCTGCCGCGCAGCCGCAGCGCCAGCGCATAGTGCGCCGGCAGCTCCAGCGCCAGCGGCCGTGCCAGCACCGCATAACCCGAGACGCGACCGAAGTCGTAGCGCAGGCACAGGCTGCCGTCATCGGCGCGCACGGCGCTGGCCTGCACGTCATCGGACGCCGCGGCCCGCCACGCGGTGGCATCGCTGAAGTCGTCGAGCAGCGTGGTCTGGGCGCCCGCCTGCAACGCAATGCACAGCAACGCAGCGGACAGCAGCAGCCGACCAAGCTTCCCGCCACGGATCCGGCTCTGCCGGTCCGTCGGCGGACGGCCCCCCCGGGGGGTAGCGAGCGCAAGCGAGCTCGGGGGCTTCATTTACTGCTCCCCATCGTCAGCCCCGCTAAATAGTGGCGCTGCAGCGCCAGGAAGATCAGCAGCACGGGCAGGATCGTCACCACCGCGCCGGCCATCATCAGTTCGGCGTCCTGCACGTGTTCACGCGACAGCGAGGCCAGCGCCACCGGCAGTGTGTGCAGGCTGCTGTCGGTCAGCACGATCAGCGGCCACATGAAGTCGTTCCAGCTGGCGAGAAAGGCGAACATCGCCAGCGTCACGACGATGGGCCGCAGCAGCGGCAGCACGATGGTGACGAAGATGCGCCACTCGCCAGCGCCGTCGATGCGCGCGGCTTCGAGCAGCTCGTCGGGCAGCGTGCGTGCGTACTGGCGCACGAGGAAGATGCCGAACACGCCGGCCATGCCCGGCAGCACCACGCCGGCCCAGGTGTTGACCAGGCCGAGCTGCTTGAGCATCAGGAACAGCGGCAGCATCGCCACCTGGCCCGGGATCACCAAAGCCGCCAGCAAGGCCTTGAACACGGCCTCGCGGCCGCGGAAGTGCAGCTTGGCGAAGGCATAACCCGCCATCACGTTGAACAGCACCGAACTCAGCGTCAGGCCGGCGGCGATGCCCAGGCTGTTGAGCATGGCGCCGCCCATGCCGGCCTGGGCGAAGAGCTCGTGGTAGTTGCCAAGGGACGGCACAGCAGGCAGCAGCGGCGGCGGATAGTGGGTGGCCTCGCCCGGTGCCATCAGCGAGACCGAGGCCATCCAGACCAGCGGCCCCAGCGCAAAGGCCGCCGCCACCGCCAGGCCGGCATGCACCCACAGGCTGCGCGCCAGCGCCGGCCGCTTCATTGCGGTTCCTCGGTACGCCGCGCCAGGTGCATCAGGCCACGGGTGGCCACGATCATGAGCACGAACAGGAGAAAAGCCACCGCCGAGGCGCGGCCCAGGTTCCACCAGCGAAAACCTTCTTCGTACATCAGATACAGCACCGAGACCGTGCTTTCGAGCGGCCCGCCCTGCGTCATCACATAGGGTTCGGCGAAGAGCTGGAAGTAGCCGGTCATCGTCAGCACGCCCACCAGCAGCAGCGTCGGCCCCAGCATCGGCAGCGTGATGTCGAGGAACTGGCGCCAGCGGCCGGCACCGTCGATTCGCGCGGCTTCGTACAGCTCCAGCGGAATCGCCTGCAGCGCGGCGACGAAGATGATCATGTTGGCGCCGAAGCCCTTCCACACCGAGAACAGGATGATCGAAGGCATCGCCCACGCCGGGTCGCCGAGCCAGTCCACCGGCGCCAGCCCGAGGTCGGCCAGCCAGGCGTTGAGCAAGCCGTAGCGCACATGGAACAGGTAACGCCAGATCACGGCCACCGCGACCACCGTGGTGACCACCGGCGCAAACAGCGCCGTGCGGAAAAACGGCTTGCATCGCGCCAGCGGCGACTGCAGCAGCAGCGCGCAGGCCAGCGACAGGCCGATGGACAGCGGCACGCCGACGAGCACGAAATACAGCGTGTTGCCCAGCGCCTTCCAGAACAGCGGCAGCGCCAGCACGTGGGCGTAGTTGTCCAGGCCGGCAAAACGCAGGTTGCGCAGATCGGCCAGCGCGTAGAGGTCGAAATCGCTGAAGCTCAGGGCCAGCCCGGCCGCCACCGGCAGCACGAAGAACAGGCCGATCACCGCCAGCGACGGCGCGACGAACACCCAGCCGGCGAGCGAACGTGTCATGCCGCCGCTCCGCGGTCCAGCATCCAGCGCCGCTTCGTGAGGAAGCCGTCGACACGTGCGTCCAGCGTCGCCGCGGCTTCGGCCACCGGCGTGCCGTAACGTTGCGCACGCGCCGCCTGCAGCTGCATTTCCTGCAGGATGCGCTCCCACTCGGGCACGGCGGGCGTCGGCTTGGCGAGTTCCAGCTGCTGCAGAAAGGCCGCGGCGCGGCGTTCGCCGGCCAGCGGCGCCAACGCCCAGGTGCTGCGCCGCGGCGGCAGGTTGCCGGTGAGCGCGTGGAAGTGCAGCTGGGTCTGCGGCCGGCCCAGGAAGGCCAGCACCTGCAGCGCTTCTTGGCGCCGGCGCGAACGCTGGAAGACGACCAGGCTGGAGCCGCCTGCCGTCGATGCCCCATGGCGGCTGCCCGGCACCGGCCCGGGCAGCGGCGCAGTCGACCAGCGGCCCTGCAGATCGGCGGGCAGGCGCCGGTCGAGCTCGCCGATGTTCCAGGGCCCGGAGATGAAGGCGGCGAAGCTGCCGCGGCCGAACTCCTGCCAGAGATTGGCGATCTGGTTGTTGGTGAGAAAAGGTGCGTGGCCACGCTGGAAACGTTCGATGTAGAAGACCAGCGTGCGCTGGAAACCGGCGCTGCGGAAGTTGCCGTAGCGGCCGTTGTCGCGCAGCAGCGGTTCTTCCTGTTGCAGCGCCAGCGCCAGCAGCGGCTCGGCCTCGTTCAGCGGCAGCAGCAGCGGGTGCGCGACGCCGCTGCGCTGCAAGGCGTCGAGCGCCTGCACCAAGCCGGGCCAGTCGCCAGGCACCGTGGCAACGCCGGCGCGTTCGAACAGGTCGCGGCGGTAGAACATCACCCGCGTGTCGATGTACCAGGGCACACCGAGCAGACGCCCGCCCGCCTGGTTGGTGCGCCAGATGCCGTCGAAGTGGTCGGCCGCGTCCAGCCCCATGGCGCCGGCGTCCAGCGGCTGCAGCGCGCCCAGCGCCGCCAGTTCGGCGATCCAGGTGTTGCCGAGTTGCGCGATGTCGGGCGTGGCGTCGCCGGCAAAGGCGGTCAGCAGCTTTTCGTGCGCCGCGCTCCACGGCAGTTTCTCGACCCGCACACGCAGCGCCGGCTGTTCCCGCAGCAGCGGCGCCAGCAACGTTTCGAGCACCTCGCCTTCGCGCCCCATGGCCCAGAAGCGCAGCGGTGCGCCAGCGCCGCCACGGCCGCAGCCGGCCAGGCCCAGTGCGGCGCAGGCCGCACTGGTGACGAAAGCGCGGCGCCGCGGAAGCATTACGTCTCGTCGAGCCAGCCACCGGAGAAACCGGCACGCTGCAGGCCACGGCGCAGCGGCGGGCAACCGTGCATGGCCTGCCACACCGTGCCGTCGGTGAAGTTGGCGATCATCGCCAGGATGGGGCCCTGGTCGATGCCCAGGTAGTCGGTCGCGACCCAGCCGAAGCCGGGGATGACACGGCCGTGTATCAACGCCACCTCGTAGCGGAAGCTGGGGTTGAAGGCGTCGAGGAAACCGTAGGTCTTGTAGATGTGCTGGCCGTAACGCGTGACCATGGCCTCGATCGCCGGCAGCACGATTTCCGGTGCAAAGGCGATCGACGCCGCCGCGGCGGTGGGCGCGATGGTGCCGTCGTCGAAGGCGTCGGGCCCGCCGGTGCCGCGGGCCCAGTAGCTGCGGAAGCGCCGCAGCTCGCCCTGGTAACGCGCCATCATGTCGGCCGGGCCGTCGCAGGCCGTCCAGCCCCAGATGTCGGCGTCGTAGCCGAGCCAGCGCCGTGGGTTCAGGATGCCGTAGGCGCGCTGCGCATAGGCCGCGCGGCGGCTGTTCTCGAAGTAGCTGCTGCCGCGGCCCTTCATGAAGCTGTCGTTGATGCCGCGGAAGTCGACCCAGACGCCGGAATACTGGTGTCCGAACAGCGGCGCGAACTGCAGGCCCTGGGTGCCGTACGAGGTGGACCAGTGTTTGCGATAGGTGCTGGTCCAGACACCCCAGGCCGCGGCGTCGACCGGCCGTTCGCGCGCGCCCATCGCCAGCAGGTACAGCACCGCCGCTTCGTTGTAGCCGCGCCAGTCGTAGGGCAGGAAACCCTTCTCGGGCGACCAGCCGAGTGCGATCGACGGCGGCCGCGTCTGGGCCCAGCGCCAGTCGACACGGTCGACCAGGGTGTCGACGATGCTGCGGATGCCGACCTCGTCGGGCTCGTCGGTGTCGAAGTACTGCTGCATGTGCAGTGCGCCGCACAGCATCAGCGCGGTGTCGACGGTCGAGAGTTCGCAGTCGCCGGCACGCAGCCCGTTCGACATCTCGAGGAAGTGGTAGAAAAACCCCTTGTAGCCGGCAACGCCACGCGGCTGCGGACCCTGCGGCAGGTCGCGCAGGAAACGCAGCGTCACCAGCGTGCGCTGGCGCGCCTCGGCACGGGTGATGTAGCCGCGTTCGACACCGATGGCATAAGCCGTCAGCGCAAAGCCGATTGCCGCCACGCTGCACGGCGAAGACGTCGGGTAGCGGTCGGGCGCCAGGCCGCTGCCGGCATCGCTGGTTTCCCAGAAGAAGCGGAAGGTGCGCCGCGCCAGGTCTTCCAGCAGCCCCGGCGGCGGCGCCTCGGCCGGGCTCAGGTAACGTGTGCCTTCGCCAGGCGGTGCCAGCCGCAGGATCTGCGGCACCGGCGTCGCGCAGCCCGACGCCGCCAAAGCCGCGCCCCAGGCAATGACGCTGCGCCGGCGCGGCTGGTCCTTACCAGGCGTAGGCAAGACCGAGCTTGAGTGTTCGGGTGGGCCCGAGCAGGCTGCCGCTGGGCTGCCCGAAGGCGGGATTGGCCTCGCCGTTGATTCCCCACCAGGTGTCATAACCATCGTAATTCTTGGTGTTCAGCACATTGATCAGGTCCGCCCGCAGCCGCAGAGTTCCACCCGGCACCTTGAAGGTCTTGGAAACTGCAAGATCGAACTGGCGGAAGCTCTGCGTCGGCTCGAACTGGTCGATGAAACAGCCGCTGGAATCGCTGGCCAGGCAGTTGGTGCCGTAGCGCGGCGCCTGGCTGGCGTAGATGAAACGCGCCGACGCCACCGAGTCCAGCGGGCCGTCCAGCACGCCGGTGGCAACCACCCGGTGTTTGCTGACACCGCCTGCGCGTTTCCAGCCGTAGTCGGCCAGTGTCGGGTAGTCCAGTGCAAAGACCTCGCCGAACTGGCGGTTCTCCTTCGCGTCGGTGTAGGTGTAGGCCAGCGCCGCGCCCCAGCCTTCTGACACGTTGTACGGCTTGTCGACCTTGATGTACAGCGCGTCGGCCTTGGTGCTCAGACCATTGGTGCCCAGCAGCAGCGAGCCAAAGCCAGGAATCGGCGAGCCGAAAGGCGCGTTCCACACCGCGCCCGGCACGAAAAACGTGCCGTCGGCGCGCCGGTTGCCGAGCAGGAAGACGAAGCCGTCCTTGCTCTCGACGTGCGACACCGCGACCTCGGTGTTCCAGTCCCCGACGCGGTTGCGCATGCCCAGGCTGAACTGGTCGGAGTGCGGCGTCTTCAGCCGGTTGTTGATGAGTATCAGCTCGCGGCCGGCGCCGGTGCTGCTGGCCAGGCCGGAGAGCACCGCGGGGTCGTAGTAGCTCGGGTCCCAGTCCAGGCAGGTGCTGCCGTCGCAGGGGTGGCCGGCGGTGTCGAAGAAGAAGGTGTACGACGGGAACGTGGCCTTGGTGCGTTCGAGCTGCAGGTTGTCGAACAGATTGCGGTCGTAGGCCCGTGCATAACCGCCGAAGATCACGTGGCGCTGGTCGGCGTCGAGGTCGAACGAAAAACCCAGCCGCGGCTGCCAGGCGTCCTTGAAGGTCTTGCGGTTGCCGCCGGTGGCGATGTAGTCGTCGATGTTGACGCCCGAGCCGGGCACGTTGATGCCCGGTGCGGCGCGCAGCGCCGCCACCACGTCGGCGGGTGTCACGTAGTCCAGGTAGGCCGGGCTCTTTTCGATGTCCCAGCGCAGGCCGAGGTTGAGGCTGAGGTTCTTGTTGACCTCCCAGTCGTCCTGCAGGTACAGCCCGAGCTGCGTGTTGCGCGAACGTGCACGGCCGTCGCCGATGCCGGCCAGCGGCGCGCCGAAGACCATCTTGTACGGCACGTCGAAACTTTGCGCGATGTCGTAGTAGTACTGGGCGTTGAGCGGGTTCTGCTCCTGCGCGTCGACCGTCACGCGCTTGACCTTGATGCCGGTCTTCAGCACATGGCTGCCCCTCCACTCGAAGCCGGTGTAGGTGAAGTCGTTCTGCAGCGCCACGCCGTCCTGCGCCTTGTTCTGGAAGTCGCGACCGCCACCGGCGCGGAAGATCTCGGACTGGTCGGGGTTGGTCAGCACATAACCCGGCGCCACCGTGCGCGCGCGCGGTCTGAACTCGGCGTCTTCGTAGCTGATGCGGGCGTCGTTGACCCAGGTCGCGGCGCTGCGCTGCCAGCGCAGGTCGGCACGCGTCTCGTCGGTCTTCTTGTCGGTGCCGTAGGGCGCGCTGCTCTGGTCGCCGACGCTGGTGACGTGGTTTTCACGCCGCAGCTTCATGCTCAGCTCGACCAAGTTGTCGTCGTCGATCGACCAGTCGAGCTTGCCGAACAGCAGGTCTTCGCGGAACGGCGCGTTGGTCGGACCCACCAGCGGGCGCAAGGCTGGCGGCAGCGCACTCGTGGCGACGCCACCGCCCGGCACGACCGTCTTCGGGAAATCGATCGCCTTGCCTTCGTAGGCAAAAAACCAGTGCATGCGGTCGACGACGATGGGCCCGCCCATCGACAGCCCGTACTGGTCGTCCTTCGACGGCACCTTGATGCCGTCCTTCTTCTCGCGTGGCGTGCTGGCGCGCCACGCCGTGGTGCTGTGGTCGCCGAAGACCTCGCCGTGGAATTCATTGCTGCCCGAGCGCGTGACGGCAATCACCGCGGCGCTGGAGAGCTGGTCGAACTCGGCCTTGTAGTTCTGCGTGATCACCTTGTATTCGGCGATCGCCGACTGCGGGAACGGGTTGCCGGCGCTCGTGTCCTGGCCGGTGATGCCGCCCTTGAGCACGTAGCTCTTCTGGCCGACGCCGTCGATGAAGATGTTGACGCCCGAAGCCGACTGCGCGCCGCTGCGCATCTGGGTCGAGCCATCGCCCAGGGTCACGAACTGCACGCCCGGCGCCAGATCGGCGAAGGCCAGGAAGTTGCGGGTGGTCTGCGGCAGCGAGTTGATCTGCTTCTGCGTGACATGGGTGCCGACTTCGGAATTGCGGTTGTCGCGCAGGCCGGTGATGACGACGGTCTCCGACGCCGCGGTCGCGCTCGTTGCAGGTGCTTCGGCGCTCAGCGTCAGGTTCAGCGAAACGTTCTGCCCCACCTGCACCGTGATCAGCTGCATTGCCGGCGCCGTCTCGGGCGCGGTGGCGACGATGCGGTAGGTGCCCGGCGGCAAGGCCAGCAGCGTGTAGCTGCCGTCGGCGTTGCTGGTGGTGCGCATGCTGTAGCCGTTGGCGGTGTTGGTGGCGACGATGGCGACGCCGGCACGCACCTCGTTGAACAGCGTCACGTTGCCGCGCACGGTGGCGCTGGAGAGCTGGGCCGCCACCGGCAGGGCCAGCGCCAGCGCGGCGGTGGCCAGGGGGTGCAGCAGCCAGCGAGCCTGGCATCGGGTCATAGTCGTCTCCTTCTTGTCGCGTTGGAGCCAGCCCCTGGCCCCACAAGCCGTCAGAGGCCGGCACCTCCTCGGGCGATGACCTCGGCGTAGTAGCGGGCGCTGGCCTTGGGCGTTCTCTGCTGGGTTTCGAAGTCGACATGCACGATGCCGAAGCGCTTGGAGAAGCCCAGCGACCACTCCAGGTTGTCGAACAGCGACCAGGCGCAGTAACCGCGCAGGTCGACACCCTGGCGCATTGCGTCGGCCACCGCGCCCAGGTGGCGGCGGAAATACGCCACGCGCAGCGCGTCGTCGATACGGCCGTCTTCGGCCACCGGCGGGTCGAAGAAAGCAGCGCCGTTTTCGGTGACGTATTGCGGGATGGCGCCGTAGCGGCTGCGCACCCACAGCAGCGTGTCGGTCAGCGCCTGCGGGCAGACCTCCCAGCCGGTCTCGGTGTAGGTGGCGCGCTTCTGCCGCACCATCGAAGCCTTCAGCGGCCATTGCGCTTCGTCGTGGCGCACGACGTTGCGGGTGTAGTAGTTGATGCCGACGAAGTCGATCGGCTCGTGGATCAGCGCCATGTCCTCGGCCGGCCATTCGGGCCAGGCTTCGCCGAAGATCTCGCGCATCTCGTCGGGGTAGGCGCCGAGCAACACCGGGTCGAGGTACTGGCGGTTCATGTAGGCCTCGGCCCGCGCGGTGGCCGCCAGGTCGGCCGGGCTCTGCGACGCCGGCACCTTGGGTTCGATGTTGACGACCAGGCCCACCTGGTGCCGGCCCAGGGCGCGGTAGGCCTGCACCGCCTTGCCATGCGAGCGCAGCAGGTGGTGCGAGGCGATCGGCGCCTCGAAGCGGTTGCGGTGGCCGGGCGCGAGCGCGCCGTGCAGGTAGCCACCATCGGTGACGACCCAGGGTTCGTTGAGCGTGGCCCAGCACTGCACGCGGTCGTCGAGCGCGCGGTAGACGACGCTGGCGTAGTCGGCGAACCAGTCGGCCACGTCCGGGTTGAGCCAGCCGCCGCGGTCGTCCAGCGCTGCCGGCAAGTCCCAGTGGAACAAGGTCACCAGCGGCTGGATGCCGGCGGCCAGCAGCGCATCGACCAGGCGCTCGTAGAAGCCCAGCCCTGCAGCGTTGACCTTGCCGCGGCCCTCGGGCAGCACACGGCCCCAGGCGATGGAGAAGCGGTACGCGGTGAGGCCGAGCGACTTCATCAGCGCCACGTCGCTTTCGAAGCGGCGGTAATGGTCGCAGGCGACATCACCGGTGTCGCCGCCAACCACCAGGCCGGGCGTGCGCACGAAGCGGTGCCAGATGCTGGGGCCGGCGCCGTCGGCCAGCGGCGAGCCTTCCACCTGGTAGGCCGAGGTGGCCGCGCCCCACAGGAAACCGGGCGGGAAGACACTGGCCTCACGCGAAGCGGTAGGTTTGGGGGTGCTCATGCGTTCACGCTGCGACTGCGTCGTTGGACAAGGGACAGCCCAGGTTAGCGGCCAGGGCCGAAAGAGCCGTAACGGTGTGTAGGCAGGGTCTTCCGCGCAGCCGCGGCAAACCCTTCGGCGCGCAGCGTTCAGGCGTCGTGGAACGGGCCGAAACGTTCGGCGCGCCCGCGCTCCAGCCGCCGCAGGCGCCATTCCAGGTCGGCAAGGTCGCTGGCGCCGCGCAGGAACCGTTCGTCAGCATCGAGCGTGAGCGTGGCCCAGGCGCGGCGCAGCAGGCGCTGCCATGTGGGCATGCCCGTGGCTTCAGGCAGGGGCCGGGGCAGGACGATGGTGCGTTGCATGGCGGTCTTTCGTGATGCGGTGCTTCACGATAGGCAGCCCGCGCACAGCGGGCCAGACACAGGCAGGCCGCCTGTGCAGTCGACTGTGTCAGTGGCCGGGCTCACACAGGCGCCGGGGCGCCGGCCCTGCCACCCTCACCCGCCGTTCACCAGTCGCGCAGTACGCCGCTGACCCCGGCCTTCGATGGGCGCGCGCTCGGCGTGCGTGTCGCGGTGCCGAGGCCGATCCAGCCGATCAGCGTTTCTCCCGGGCCGCAGAACGCGGCGACGACCCGCGGGTCGCGCGCCTTGCGCCCCGACAGCATCTTGCCGGCGAAGCCCAGCAGGTGCGCGGCGTTGAGAAAATTCGTCAACGCGCCACCCACCGCCATCCACTGCTCGTGCGCCGGCACCAGCGGGTGGCCCATGTCGATGCGTGCGATGACCGCCACGGTGACCGGCGCGCGCCGTGCCCGCTGTGCGTCCATCGCCACGGCTTCGGCATCTTTGCCGGCGTCGCTGGCGGCCTGCGCAAACAGCTGCGCCAGCCGTTCGCGCGCCGCACCGCGAACGACGGCGAAGCGGAACGGTACCAGCGACGCGTGGTCGGGCGCGCGCAACGCGGCTTCGGACATCAGCGCCAGCTGGCTGTCGTCGGGTGCCGGCTCGGCGAGATGTTTGATGCCTTGGGAATGGCGGTTCAGCAGCGCGGCGAGTGTCTGCTCCATCATGTTCACAACCCCAGTTCGCGCAGGATGGCCTCGCGCAGGCTTTGCGCCTGCGGACTGGTGAGCCGGCGCGGATGTGGAATGTCGACATCGAAGCTGGCCTGGATCGTCGCCGGCCGCGGCGACAGCACCATGATGCGGTCGGCCATGTAGATGGCCTCTTCGACATCGTGCGTGATCAGCAGCACCGTGTGGCGCTCTTCGCCGAGGATGCGCAGCAGCTCGTTGCGCATGCGCAGGTTCATCAACGCGTCCAGCGCCGAAAACGGCTCGTCCATGTACAGGATGTCGGGCTTGACGACAAAGGCGCGCGCCAGCTCGGCACGTTTGAGCATGCCGCCCGACAGTTCGTGCGGGTAGCTGGCTTCGAAGCCCTTCAGGCCCACCATCTCGGCGTAGTGGTCGGCCAGCGCCGCTTTGTCGCCGTGGCCATCGCCATTCAGCCCGAACATCAGGTTCTGCTGCACCGTGAGCCAGGGAAACACCGAGCCATGCTGCGAGATCACGATGCCCTTCGGGCTGGGGCCCAGGTGCTCGGCACCGTCGACGCGCACCTGCCCGGTATCGGGCCGCTCGAAGCCGGCGATGATGTTCATGAGCGTCGACTTGCCGCAGCCCGAGGGCCCGACGATGGCGACGAACTCGCCGTCGGCAACATGGAAGCTGACGCCACCGATGACAGGCAGCGCGCCCTTGTCCGTGGCGAAGCTCTTGCGGATGTCGGCGACGACGATCTTGTCAGCGGACAAACTGTCAACGGACATAGCGCCACCTCACCGTCTTCAGCCGTTCCAGCAGCCGCGTCGTGCCGTCGAGCAGCAGTCCGATGGCGCCGATGATGATCATGCCGGCGATCACCAGGTCGTAGCGGTTGCCGGCGTTGCGCGAGTCCATGATCATGTAGCCCAGCCCCGAGCGCAGCGCGATCATCTCCGCCGCCACCACCACCAGCCAGGCAACACCGATGCCGATGCGCATACCGACGATGATTTCGGGCAGCACCGCCGGGATCACGACACGCTGGAACAGCACCTGGCGCGAGACGCCGAAGTTCGCTGCCGCACGCAGGTAGCGGCGCTCGATGGTGTGCACGCCCGAGGTGGTCTGCACGATCATCGGAAACACCGACGAGATGAAGATCAGGAAGATCGGCGACATGTCGCCGACGCCGAACCACAGGATGGCGAGCGGAATCCAGGCGATCGGCGAGATCGGCCGCAGCATCTGGAAGATCGGGTTCAGCGTGCGGTAGGCGCCGCCGACCCAGCCCATCCACAGCCCCAGCGGCACGGCCACCAGCAGCGCCAGGCCGAAGCCGGTGCCGACGCGGAACAGCGATGCGCCGATGTGTTCCCACAGGCTGCCGTCTTCGGCCAGTTCCCAGGCCCCGGTGATGACCTGCCAGGGTGTCGGGAAGATCGCGCTTTGTGTCTGCACGACGACGGCCCACCAGACCGCCACCACTGCCGCCATCACCGCCAGCGGCGGCGCAAACCGTTGCAGCTTCAGCATGCCGTCACACCGCGCTGGCCAGGCGCCGCAGGCGCCAGCGCAAGGCCGGCCAGCCGCGTTCGGGGTGGGGGTCGACGATCACGTTCATCTGGCCGCTGGCGTGCGCCGTGCAGGCAAAGCTGTAGGTCGAAGCCTGTTCGAACGGCAGCCGGAAACTCTGGCCCGGCATGATCAGCGCCGGGCCGAAGACCTGCGGCACGTCGTCGAGATTCTTCAGCAGCAGCACGTCGTTGACGCCCAGCGTGAGCCGGATCGTGTCGGGCAGGATCTCGATCTTGTCGCCAGCCATGCGGCGTGCCCAGGTGCCGGCCGGAATCTCGAACAGCGCGTCGCGCGACGCTGCCGTCACCGGCGAGAACGCAGCCCAGGCCGCCCAGGCCAGCGCAGCCAGGCCACACACCAGCAGAAGCAGGCCGCCGTTTCGGAGCCAGCGTTTGTGCATGCGGCGTCACTGCGCGAGCAGCAGCTGGATGTCGTGCACGAAGTCCCGGGCGTCGCGGCCGTAGGGCATCATCGCGCGCAGCTTGCCTTCGCGGTCGATCAGGAAGATCGACGAAGTGTGGTCGACGGCGTAGCTGCCGCCCATCGGCACCTTGTTGGCGACGACGCCGTAGTCCTTGCGCATCGCAGCCAGCGCCTCGGGCTGGCCGGCGCCGCCGACGAAGCTGGGGTCGAACGCGGCCAGGTAGGCCTTCATCTGCGCCGGGCTGTCGCGTTCGGGGTCGACCGTGACGAACACCACCTGCACGGCACCCGCCGCCGCGCCCAGCGCCTTGCGGGCCTGTGCCAGCGTGGCCAGCGTCGTGGGGCAGACGGCGGCGCAATGGGTGAAGCCGAACGACAGCAGCACGAGCTTGCCGCGGTAGCGCGCGAGGTTCAGCACGGCGCCGTCGGAGCCGCGCAGCGCAAACTCGGGCGCCTGGCGCGGCGGTTCGAAGACACCGGCCTTCAGTGCCGGCGCGGTGGGCGCCGCGAGCGCGGCGGCCGCCAGGAGCAGCGGCATCAGCAAGGCGGCAACACGTTTCAGCGCGGGCATCGGTTCATCAGTTCACAAGCTCACAACGGGATGGCGGCGGCGCGGGCCGCCTTCGCAAAACTCTCGTCCATGTACTTCTCGTAGGCGATCGGTGCCTTGATGGTGCCGGCTTCGATGGAAAGCTGCATCAGTTCATCGAACTCGGCGCGGATCATGCGCAGGTCGCCGTAGGTCACGCGGTCAACCGGATTTTCCATCACGAAGCGGATGATGTTCGGGTCCTGGTTGAAGAACTTGCGCCCGGCGGCTATGGCGACGGCCTTGTTGCGGTTGTCCTGTTTCTGGTCGAGCCACTGGCCGGCGCCGAGCACGTGGTTCACCAGGTCCTGCACCAGCGGCCGGTTGTCCTTGATCAGCTCTTCGCGCACGGTCAGCACGCAGCAGATGTAGTTGCGCCATTCGTCGCGTGTCATGCGCAGCGCTCGCGCATAACCGGCACGCTGCGCAGCGGCGCCGAAGGGCTCACCGGTGCAATAGGCGTCCACGGCCTTGGCGTACAGCGCCGCCGGCATGTCGGGCGGCGGCATCTCGACGATCTGGATGTCCTTGGGTGTCATGCCTTCGCGCGCCAGCATCTTGCGCAGGAACAGGAAGTCCACCGCAAAGCGGCTGGGGATCGCGATGCGCTTGCCGGCGAGCTGCTTGAAGTGCTGGTACGGCGAATCGCTGCGCACCATGATCACCGCGCCCGAGCGGTGGCCGAGCGAGACGATCTTCACCGGGATCTTCTTGTCGGCCAGGTCCATCACCAGCGGCGCCAGCATGTAGGCGGCCTGGATGCGGCCGGCCATCAGCGATTCCTTGATCTCGGGCCAGCCGTTGTACTTGCTGTATTCGAAGGCAAACGGCGCATCCGCCGTGGCGGCACGGGCGACGCAGGCCACCGGCAGCGTCAGGTTGCAGGTGACCGGCAGGCCGCCCACCACCAGAGGCTTGGGCGACGCGGCCTGCGCCGCGGCGGGCAGCAGCGCCGCGGCCATGGCGCCACGCAGCAGCTGGCGGCGGCCCAGGCGGTCCGGGCGGTCGGGGGGTTCCAGCGGGGCGAGAGCTTCGGTCGTCATGGCAACCCGATTCTCCACGAGTCGGACGCTGCCCATGTAAGCTGGCCACATGCCCAACATCCGCCACCTTGCCGCCTGCCTGGGCCTGGCTGCCGGTGCAGCCTTCGCGCAGGAGGACGTGCCCTTCATCACGACGCCGGACCATGTGACGCTGGCCATGCTGCAGATCGCCGGCGTCGGCGCGGGCGACCACGTGATCGACCTCGGCTCGGGTGACGGCCGCATCGTCATCAGCGCCGCGCGGCGTTTCGGCGCCAGCGGCCTGGGCGTCGAAATCGTCGGCGACCTGGTGCGCAAGAGCCGCGACAACGCCCGCATCGCCGGCGTCGCCGATCGCGCCGAGTTCCACGAGCAGGACCTGTTCGCCACCGATCTGCGGCGGGCCACCGTCGTGACGATGTACCTGCTGCCTGCCGTCAACCTGCAGCTGCGGCCGCGCCTGCTGGCCCTGGCAGCGGGAACGCGGATCGTTTCGCACGACTGGGACATGGGCGACTGGACACCCGACCGGACGCAGCTGCTCGAAGTGCCGAACAAGGCCGTCGGCCTGGAGAAGACTTCGCGTGTGCATCTCTGGGTTGTGCCGGCGCAGGTGCACGGGCTGTGGTGCAGCGCGGACGGCAGCCTGGACGTGACACAACGTTTCCAGTCGTTTTCGGCCACGCTGCGCAGCCGGCAGAGCACGACGCCGGTGATGGTGTTCGACGGCCGCATCGACGGCACGACGCTGCGCGCGTCGGGGCCGCAGTCAGCGGTGCTGAACGCGCGGCCCGATGCGGTGCAAGACACGCTGCAGGTCGCCAGCATCGACACGGTGGGCCAGTCGTTCGCCGGCCGGACTTTCACCCGCGCCGTGGCCGGCAGTTGCCGCTGACCGCGTTAAACGGCATCAGGCGACGTCAGGCCGCGATTTCCTTGGCGCTGATGGTGTAGCGGAAGCTGTCGGGCACCAGTTCGTCGAAACGGCCGCTGTCGTTTTCGCCGTTCGGGTACATCAGGAAGGGCAGCGTGCCGCCCGCCTTGTTCGCGGCACTGCCCGGCAGCGTCACGTCGTGGCCGCTGTTCCAGCCCAGCCAGTTGCCTTCCCAGCGGCCGAACAGGCCGGCGTGCACGGGCGCGGCGACCGGATGTTTCGGGTCCTTGATCCACTCGTGTGTTTCCTGGCGCATCACCTTCAGCACGTCGGCCGGGTCCATCGCCACCCAGCCGTGGCTCTTCAGGAAAACCTCGGCGCGGCAATGCTGTGCGCCCTTCAGGCTGGCCGGGTTGGCGCCCAGCTCCTTGTAGCCGAAGGCCGAGGGCGCCAGGCGCAGGCCGTAGATGTCGCGCGCCGGCACGCCGCTGGCGCGGCACAGGCCGACGAAGACGGCGTTGAGGTCGGCGCATTTGCCGCCCAGGTTGCCGGTTTCGAGCATGGCCTTGATGTCGCCGGTGCCGCAGCCGCGGGTCTTCGGCTCGCGGTGGGCGTTGGCGACGACCCAGGTGTAGATCGCACGCACCTTGTCAACATCGCTGCTGGCGCCCGCCGTCACCTTCTTCGCCGTCGCGGCGACGATGCCGTCCAGCGGCAGCAGTTCGGTCGGTGCCAGCGCCGTGCGCAGCAGCGCCGGGTCTTCCTTGGCGGCCAGCGTCTGGTTCCAGGCGACGGCGCGGCTGCGTGTCTGCACCCGGCTCGTCAGCGTCAGCGTCGGCACGGCAGCGCCGGGGGCGAACTCGGCATACAGCATGCGCACACCGCGCGCCGCGTCGCTGACCAGGCGCGCCTGCGCGGCATTGCCGGTCCAGCTGCTCTCCAGCGACTTCTGGTAGTCGCTGTCGACGCCGGGCACCGGCAGCCACAGCCGTGTCGTGCCCTTGACATCGGCCACCTCGACGGTGGTCGTCACGTCGAACGTGCGCCAGGCGCCGACCTGGGGCTCGAAACGGCGCTCCTGCGCGAAGGCCGGCAGCGTCAGCAGCGGCGAGGCCGCACCGGCCCGCAACAAAGTGCGGCGGCTGAAGCGATGGGTCATGGTGTTTCTCTTGGAAGTTGAAAGGAGGTGAAGTCAGAGCACGCCGGCCAGCCACTGGCGGGCTTCGCGGCCGCCCCAGTCGACTTCGCCGGTGGCGGTGAATGCAGCGCGGCCGTTGCGGCCGATGACGACGGTGCTGGGGAAGACACGCACCTGCCAAGCACGGGCCGCGGCGCCGTCGCTGTCGCGCAGGATGTTCAGCGTCAGCGGCCATGCCGCCAGGAAACGCCGGATCGCGCCATCGGTTTCGCGGTGGTTGATTGCCTGCACCTGCAGCCGGTCGCCGGCATGGCGTTCGGCCAGCAGTTCCAGCGACGGCATCTCGGCGCGGCAGGGCTCGCACCAGCTGGCCCAGAAGTTCAGCACCACCACCTGCCCGCGGGCATCGGCCAGACGGAACGGCGGGGCTTCCCACGCCGGCAGTTCGAGCGCCGGTGTCGGCCGCGATGCCGGCCAGGCGCGGCGCTGCGCGGCCGGCGCATCGCCTTGCGCTTGTGCACCCACCAGCGGCGCCAACGCCGCTGCAGCGAGCAGGCTGCGGCGACCGGCAGCGCGTTGTTCCGCAGACATCAATGCAACCCGCTCCAGAAACAATAACGGGCGCCGCTCAAGCGCCCGTGCAACGCGTATTGTGCCGCGCGGCGGTGTCGGACCCTCAACCCAGCCGCAGCGCCATCACACCCAGCACGACGACCCCGGTGCCCAGCGCCCGCTGCAGGCCGAACTTCTCTTTCAGCAGCCAGGTGCCGAGCAGCGCCGCGAACAGCACCGAGGTCTCGCGCAGCGCCGCGACGCTGGCCACGGGCGCCTTCGTCATCGCCCACAGCGCGATGGCATACGAGCCGATCGACGCCGCACCGCCCAGCGCCGCCAGCGGCCAGCGGCTGCGGGCGTAGTGCAGCATCTCGCGCCGGCCGGCACGGCCGCGTTGCCAAGCCACCAGCAGCGGGTACGGCAGGCCGTCCAGCACGAACAGGATCAGCACGTAGCGCAGCGCGTCACCGCCGAGCCGCACTTCGGTGCGCACGCCGCTGCCGTCGACGAAGGTGTAGACCGCGATGATCGCGGCATTGGCGAACGCAAAGGCCAGCGCCTTGCGGTGGTGCAAGGCCTCGCCCGGATGCGCCAGCCCGACCAGCGCCACGCCGACGGTGATGCCGATGGTGCCGAGCCAGGCCGCTGTGGAGGGCACTTCGCCGATCAGCGTGCCGCTGCCGATGGCCACCAGCAGCGGCGCAAAGCCGCGCATGATGGGGTAGGTCATGCCCAGCTCGCCGTGTTGGTAGGCACCGGCCAGCGCGATGTAGTAGCCGATGTGGATGACCAGCGAAGCGGCGATGAACGGCCAGCTCTCGGGCCGCGGCAACCCCACCCACAGCGCCAGCGGCAGTGCGACGATGGCGCCGCAGAAGTGCACCAGCGCGGTGTCGAGTGTCTTGTCGCCCGCCGACTTGACCAGCGCGTTCCAGCCGGCGTGCAGCGCGGCGCCGAACAGCACGGCCAGCATCACCGGCCAGGTCAAAGTCATGCCAGAGAGATGCGTTGTGCGCGGGCGAGAAAGTGGTCCAGCGTCGGCGTCACCAGCCCTTCGGCCTTGGCCAGGTCGTCCCACAGGCGCAGCCGCACGGCATCCATCGCACCGGGCTTGGCGGCGAACTCCGCCGCCTGCTCGGCGCTGAAGACGCCGCCCTGCAGCACCAGGCTGCGCTTCGAATCGGCCGAGAGCGCGTCGTGGTACGCGGGCCGCGTCGCGCAGAGGTAGCGTTTGGCGTCGACATGACCCTGGATCGCGTCAAGCACCCGGTTCGGAAACAGCCCGCGCAGAAACGGCAAGGCGGCGTACTGGTGCACGTCGTCGACACCGCGCAGCGACGGTGTCTCGCCCAGGTCGTGCAGCAGATGGCCCAGGTCGTGCAGCAGCGCCGCCGTCACCAGTTCATCGTCGGCGTCCTCGCCTTCGGCCAGTGCCGCACTCTGCAGCGCATGTTCGAGCTGGGTCACGGGCTCGCCGCTGTACTGTTCGGCACCGCGGTGATCGAACAAGGTGCGGATGTCTTGCAGGCTCAGCATCTCAGCGGTCCATTGCCGACAATCGTTCGACGTGTCGTAGCGGGCCGAGGCCGCTGGGTACCGGGCTCCGCTCATGTCCCCCGGCCCGGCTTGCTGCGCAAGCCGGGCCTCCTCCTTTACTTCCCTGCGCCCGGTACCCACCGTCCTCGGCCTGCCACCCGCTTGGCATGCCTGCCGGTGGCGGGCCACCAGTGGTGCCTGAGCGGGCGATTGGGGTGCCCTGTGGAGCGAAGTAAAGGAGGAGCCCCAGCTTGCGCAGCAAGCTGGGGCGGGGGACATGAGCGCAACAGGGCACCCCAAGCGCACGCGACCGCCACAGACCCAACGGCTGCAACGGGCCGATTGCCGAACCTTGTGCAGCACGCTTCATTTCAGTAGCGCTTCGCTTCGGGTTGGTCGGTGGCATAACTGTGCACGGTGTAGCGCACAGTGCGGCCGTTCGTCTCTTGCCGCACGAGGCCGAAGCCGGGTTCGTTCGCCGGGCGGTTGACGATGAAGCTCATCGCGATGGTCTCGACATTGCGTGTCGAATCGAAGGCCATCATGCGGATGTAGTGGTTCGGAAAGGTCTTGCGGCAGGCCTGCAGTTCCATCATCACGCCGGCGGGGTCGGCCAGGTCGAACATCGGCATGCCGAACATTTCCCAGTAGGTGTTGCGCGGGTGCGGGTCGTCGGTGTATTCGACGCTCCAGGCATAACCCTTGCGCAGGCCGTAGTCGATCTGTGCCGTGATCTCTTCGTCGGTCAGGTCGGGCAGGAAGCTGAACTGGCCTTGGGTGATGCGGCCGGTGGGGTTGGTCATCATGGTGCTGTGTCTCCTCAGGCGACCGCAGGGGTCACGGCGTAGTCGGACGTGTCGGTCGACGCGTAGTTGAAGCTGATCTCGCCCCAGGTGTCCAAGGCCTGCTTCAGCGGCGTGCAGCTCTGCGCCGCCTTGCGCAGGATGTCCGGACCTTCGTTGAGGATGTCCTTGCCCTCGTTGCGCGCCTTCACCATGCATTCGAGCGCGACGCGGTTGGCCACCGCACCGGCCTGGATGCCCGCCGGGTGGCCGATGGTGCCGCCGCCGAACTGCAGCACCACGTCGTCGCCGAACAGGTCGATCAGCTGGTGCATCTGGCCGGCATGGATGCCGCCGCTGGCCACCGGCATCACCTTCTTCAGGTCGGCCCAGTCCTGGTCGAAGTACAGACCGCGCGGGTAGTCGGTTTTCGTCACGCTGTCGCGGCAGACGTTGTAGTAACCCTGCACCGTCATCGGGTCGCCTTCGAGCTTGCCCACCGCCGTGCCGGTGTGCAGGTGGTCGCAGCCCGCCAGCCGCAGCCACTTCGCGATGACGCGGAAACTCACGCCGTGGTTCTTCTGCCGGGTGTAGGTGCCGTGGCCGGCGCGGTGCATGTGCATGATCATGTCGTTGGCGCGGCACCATTCGGCCATCGACTGGATCGCCGTGTAGCCGATCACCAGGTCGACCATCACGATGACGCTGCCGAGTTCCTTCGCGAAATCGGCGCGGCGGTACATCTCTTCCATCGTGCCGGCGGTGACGTTGAGGTAACTGCCCTTGACCTCGCCGGTGGCGGCGCTGGCCTTGTTCACCGCGTCCATCACGTAGAGGAACCGGTCGCGCCAGTGCATGAAGGGCTGCGAGTTGATGTTCTCGTCGTCCTTCATGAAGTCGAGGCCGCCCTTCAGGCCTTCGTAAACGACACGGCCGTAGTTGCGGCCGCTCAGCCCCAGCTTCGGTTTCGTCGTGGCGCCGAGCAGCGGGCGGCCGAACTTGTCGAGCCGTTCACGTTCGACGATCAGGCCGGTCGGTGGGCCTTTGAAGGTCTTCACATAAGCCACCGGCACGCGGATGTCTTCCAGCCGTGCGGCCTTCAGCGGCTTGAAGCTGAAGACGTTGCCGATCAGGCTCGCCGTCATGTTGGCGATCGAGCCTTCTTCGAACAGGATCAGGTCGTAGGCGACCCAGGCGAAATACTGGCCGGGGTTGCCCGGCACCGGCTCGACCTTGTAGGCCTTGGCGCGGTAGCTGTCGCAGGCGGTGAGCCGGTCGGTCCACACGACCGTCCAGGTGGCGGTGCTGCTCTCGCCGGCCACCGCGGCGGCGGCTTCGATCGGGTCCACACCTTCCTGCGGCGTGATGCGGAACAGGCACAACACATCGGTGTCCTTGGGCACGTAGTCGCCGTTCCAGTAACCCATCTGGCGGTACTTCAGCACGCCGGCGCTGTAGCGCTTTTTCTTGTCGGTGATCTCGGCAATCTCGGTAGAGCCAGGTTCGTGGGGCTTGTTCATGCAGGTCTCCGTTCGGTGTGAAGGTGACTCTAGGGACCATGACGGTTAAATCAAAGTTAAACTTTCCAAACGTTTGAGTAAGGTTTTACTTAACCATAATGAACATCACCTTCCGTCAGCTGCGCGTGTTCGTCGAGGTCGCACGGCAGAGCAGCGTGCTGCGCGCCGCCGAGGTGCTGCACCTGACGCCGCCGGCGGTGAGCCTGCAGATCAAGGAGATCGAGTCGCAGGTCGGCCAGCGCCTGTTCGACCGCGCGAACCGGCGGCTGACGCTGTCGACCGCAGGTGAGTACTTCCTCGTCTATGCGCGCCGGCTGCTTGGCACGCTGAAGGACGCCGAAGACGCGATGGCGCGTTTTTCGCGGCTCGAAACCGGCCGGCTGACGATCGGCATGGTCAGCAGCGCCAAGTACTACCTGCCGCAGATGCTGGCGCAGTTCCACACCGAACATCCGTCGGTCGACGTGCGGCTGAAGCTCGGCAACCGCGAAGCGCTGGTGGCCATGATGCAGCGCAACGAGGTCGACCTCTGCGTGATGGGCCGGCCGCCGGTGGACTTCGCCAGCCGCGCCGAGCCGTTTGCGATGCACCCGCATGTGCTGATCACCGCACCCGAACACCGCTTCGCCCATGCCGAAAGCGTGCCGGCAGCGGCGCTGGCCAACGAGCCCTTCATCGTGCGCGAACCTGGCTCGGGCACGCGCACGGCGCTGCAGGAGTTCCTGGACGAGTACCGGCTGAAGCCGACCTTCATCATGGAGATGCCGAGCAACGAAGCCATCAAGCAGGCGGTGATGGCGGGCATGGGCGTAAGCCTGCTGTCGCTGCACACCATCGGGCTCGAATGGCGCAGCGGGCTGATTGCGGCACCCGCCGTCGAAGGCCTGCCGTTGATGCGGCGCTGGAACGTCGTCAACGCCGCGGCCAAACAGCTGTCACCTGCGGCCGAGGCCTTTCGCTACTTCATCCTGGAACGTGGCGAAGGGCATCTGGCGGGCATGTTCAACCGCGAGGTCGGCTGAAGCCCCGGGTTCAGGGCTCGTCTTCTTCTGGCCACGGCAACGCGCGCCCGCCTCGCTCCACGTAGAGCGAACCCGGCCGACCCCGGGGCTTCGTCAGCCAGAAGTTCCACTCCCGAGCGCCCTTCTCGCCGCGGAACTCGTATCTGCTGCTGCCACCGGAAAAACCGGCCTGCACCTGGTTGGCGTCGGCCCACTCGGTGTAGTGGCTGGCGATCGCCTTGAGTTCAGTTTCGGGCGCCAGTTCGAACTGGTAGATCACCCGCTGCGCCGCAGGCCGCGTCAGCGTCAGGACACGCTGGCAGGTCGAGCCGGGATAGATCGGCAGCCCGCCCAACGCTGCAGGCGTTGGAGGCGCAGTGCAGCGTTCCAGGCGCGCTTGTGATCCGGCAAGCAGGTTGCCGTCGACCCACATCCAGCCGCCGTCGCTGCGGTGGCTGATCAGCACGTCGCGCACGCCATTGATCTTGTGCACCTCGATCTGCGGGTGCGCCGCGATGAAGGCTTCGAGGTACGGCGGTGTGACCCACGGCATGTGCTCCCACGGATCGGTGTGGCCCAGCGCATAGACGCCACCGACACCGGCCCAAGCCAACGCCGTGCCCATGAACGCGATCAGGCCGATGTTGGGCCCGTACTCCAACCCGCGCGCCCACTGACCGCGCCAGATGCCCAGCACCGGTACGATGACCAGCGAAGGCGCAACCAGGAACATCGCGCTCGGCAGCGCCAGCTCGCCCATGCGACGCAGCAGATCGATCGGCACGGGCACTGCGCCCAGCACCAGCCACTGCAATCCGGCCAGCCACAGCGTCAGCGCCAGCCAGACCAGCGCGGCGCGGCGCGCCAGCTTCAGTGTCGAAGGCGCGGGCCAGGGCGCGGTGGCCTGTTGGCCTGGGGCCAGCCGCGCAGCGGGTTCTTCGTCGTCGTTGGCGTCGGGCATCCTGATCACAGGATAACTTCAGCTCCCACGCTTCTACCAGCCGTAACACCTTCGAGAATGCAGCGCACCGTTTTGCGCGGCAGCATTGGCATCCCTTATTCAATGCTGCCCTGCGTCCATGTTGCGAATTGCCGCCCAAGCCCTGACCGCGATCACGATCACCCTGCTGGTGCAAGCCGGCCACGCCGCACCCGAACCCCCGCCCACCGATCTGAAGACGGCGCAAGACCACCCGGTGCTCAAGCGTTTTGCCGGCTCCATGCTGGTGGGCTACCGGCAGCAGGAATGGGCCGCCACCACACTGCCCAGCGCTGCGGGTGTGAAAGAAGGCGGCAACAGCTTCGTGCAGCCGCTCGCGCTGGAGGGCAAGGTCACCCGGCTGCTGTACACCGCACCGAAGGGCAAGACGCCGCTGGAGGTGTTTCGCAACCACCAGCAGGCCCTGGCTGCCGCCGGCTTCAAAACCGCCTACGTCTGCGACGCCGGCGAGCGCGGTTGCACCCAGGCCTACTTCGCCCTGGACGTGGCCAGCGGCCGCCTCGACGGCATGACACGCAGCAGCCAGTACATCGCATCGGGCGGCGGCGGCAGCTACGGCCTGGCGCCGACGTTCGAAGAAGGGCGCCTGCTGGCGGGCACGCTCAATCGCAGCGGTCAGGCCCTGCACCTGGTGCTGTACACGGCGTATGCGGCGCACAAGGACACGGACACGGCCGTCACGTACGTGGAGATCGTCGAACCCAAGGCCATGCAGACCGGCCAGGTGGCGGTGGACGCCAAGGCCATCGGCCAGGGCCTGCAGGCCGAGGGCAAGGTGGCCTTGTATGGCTTGTTCTTCGACACTGGCAAGGCCGACATCAAGCCCGAGAGCAAGGCGCAGCTGGACGAGATGGCCAAGATGCTGCAAGCCCAGGCAGCGGCCCGGGTGTTCGTGGTCGGGCACACCGACAACGTCGGCGCTTTCGACACCAACCAGGCCCTGAGCCTGGCCCGCGCGCAGGCCGTGGTGGCGGCGCTCGGCGCTGCCCCCTACAAGATCGACGCCAAGCGGCTGACGGCCAAGGGCGCTGCCAACATCGCACCCGTGGCCAGCAACGCGGGCGAAGAGGGGCGCGCCAAGAATCGGCGTGTGGAACTGGTGTTGCAGTGAACCCTTCAAGGTGTCAATGGTCGCCCGCCCCGGCCTGGGGCTGGCGGCCTTCGCGCCTGCGCGCAGACCGGACGGACAGCCCCAGAGCGGCGAGCACGAGCGTCCAGGTGGCGGGTTCCGGCACGGCAGTGGCCAGGTCGAAACGGAAGTTGTCGTAGATCAAGCCACCGAAGTCGGTGGAGGAAATGACGAGCCGGGTGACGTTGCCGTAGCCGGCCAGGCTCACCAGGTCGAAGGTCGCGCTGGTGTCGTCGGCAACCACCATGTCCAACAGGCCGAGCAGGTCGGTGCCCGAATAGATCTCGACATCGCCGATGTCGTCTCCCACCACGTGGTCGTTGTTGGCGCCGAACTCGAAGCTGATGTTCGACGCAGCACCGGCGAAGTCCAGCTCCAGGCTCAGAGAGCAGACGGCGGCGTCGTAGTCTCTTACCGAGGGGCACAGGGCCTTCTTGCTTGAGGTCGTCACGACGTTGAAGCCGCCGACCGTGGTGAACGTCGCTCCCGACAGCTCCAGCGGGTTGGGGTTGTTGCCCGTCGGCTGGCCCGTGAAATCGACCAGCGCTGCGTGCGCCCCGATGGACAGGCACGAAGCCATGACCAGCAACGCAGCCTTCACTCCGGTCTGCCGGGCTTGGCCTGGCGACATCCCGGTGCACGGTACGGGTCGGCAAGCAAAACGCTGGGCCGTGGCGACGGCAATCGCCGCAAAGTGGCGCAATGAAACGGTCATGGCTGCTCCTGAGCGCCCCCAGCGCCGGGCCTTTGCCCAGCCCGCCCCCAGCGGAGGTCGAACAAAGGTGGCCAACCCACACCTGTTCGAGAGGATGTGGATGCGATCGTCCAGCGCTGCCGTTGCGGCGCCGTTGCGTGGCGGGAGCGATACCTGAGCACGTAGCGGGTGTGCGGCGCCTTTTGCGACTGCGCCGCGTGGGGTTCATGTCACGGCTGAGCGCCTGGGCCAGCGATAGACTGGCGCGATGTCCGCTTCTTTCTGGTGCCGCCTTGTCTTTGTTGTTGCCGTCACGGCGCTGTGCGGTCCGGCGTTGGCCCAACCCCTGCTGACCGCCGCCGCGCTGCAGGACGATCTGCGTTCGCTGCGGCGCGCGATCGACACCACACACCCGGACGTGCACGCCTTCGCAGACGCTGCAGCACTCGACGCTGCGTTCGGCTGGGTCGATGCGCAGCTGCGCGTGCCGATGGACCGCGACGCCGCCTGGCGTGTCTTCGCGACCTTGAACCCGGTGTTCGCCGACACCCACGTCACCGTGCTCAGCCCGGACGCCCGCGGCCAGACGCTGGCTTGGTTGAAAGCCGGCGCCGGCCTCTTCCCCTTCGAAGTGCAGGTGCACGCGGCCGGCGATGTCGAGGTGCTCGCCGATCTCGGCGGCGCGCCGGGCCGTTTCGCCGGCCAGCGCATCCTGCGCATCGACGGCAAGCCGATCGAAGCCATCGCCAGCACCTTGCTGGCACGCACGAGCGGCGACACCGCGGCCTTTGCCCGCGCCAACCTGTCGCGCCGCTGGTGGTGGTTCTACTGGAAGACCTTCGGCGCGCCGCAGCAATTCGAGATCGAGCTGCAGCCGGGCGGCGGCGACAAGCGCACTGTGCGCGTCGCTGCCAGCAACAGCGCACCCGCCTGGCTGCTGGACACCGACCCAGCCAACTTCGACCGCGCCTTCAGCCTGCGCCCGCTGGCCGACGGCGTTGCGCTGCTCACCGTGAACACCTTCGACTGGCCCGACAAAACACGCTTCCACGCCTTCATGCGGGGCGTCTTCACGCAGTTGCGCGAGACCAAGACATCGACGCTGGTGATCGACATCCGCAACAACGGCGGCGGTGACGACGAGCTGTGGAAGGAAGGCCTGCTGCGCTACATCGCCGACAAACCCTACCGCCATGGCTCGGCCTTCCTGCTGAAGGTGATCGAAGGCCGGCAGCGCGACGGCCAGAAGGTCGGCGATGTCGTGCAGGGGCAGATCCAGGGCTGGGTGCAGCCTGCCGCCGAAGAGCCGCTGCGTTTCCGCGGCAAGACCGTCGTCGTCGCCGGCAGGAACACCTATTCGTCGGCCGTGCTGTTCAGCAACGTCGTGCAAGACTTCGGTTTCGCCAGGCTGGTCGGTGTCGGCGGCCATGCGCGCACACGCCAGACCGGCGGCACACAGGTCCACACCTTGCCGAACAGCGGCTTGCAGATCGTCGTGCCGCGTTTCATTCTCGACCGGCCTTCGGGCGCCCGCGAACCGCCGCTGTTGACGCCAGACATCGAACTGGCAGACGATCCGCGGAACCCGCAGTCGCTGCTGACCGCGCTGCTGAAAACGCTGAAACTGCCATGACGATCGCACTCGACCACACCATCGTTCCGGCCCGCGACCGCAGGGCTTCGGCCGAACTGCTGGCCGGTCTGCTCGACGTGCCCTGGGCGTTGACCGGCGTCGGCCCGTTCTGCCCGGTCTACGTCAGCGACAGCCTGACACTCGATTTCGACCAGGCCGAGGGATCGTTCGCCGTGCAGCACTACTGCTTCCGCATGGACGATGCCACCTTCGACGCCGTGCTCGGCCGGCTGCAGGAGCGCGGCATCGCCTACAGAAGCCTGCCGCACGGCACGGTCGACATGCAAGTCAACACCCACCACGGCGGGCGCATCGTCTACTGGAGCGAACCCGACGGCCACGTCTGGGAAGCGCTCACCGTCAGCTACGCGCGCGCCGCAAACCAACAGGAGCCACAGACACCATGACCCGACAAGCCCTTCTCGTCATCGACCTCCAGCGCGGTGCCTTCGACGGCGTGCGCTGCCCCGTCATCCACGGCCAGCAGGCCTTGATCGACAACGCCGTGCAGCTGGTGCAATCGGCACGCGACGCCGGCACACCTGTCGTCTTCGTCCAGCACTGCGAGAAAGAAGCCGGCTCGCCGTTCGAAGAAGGCACGGCGCATTGGGAACTGCACAACGCGCTGCAGCCGCTGCCTGGCGACAGCGTGGTGAAGAAGTCCGCGTCGAGCGCCTTCGAAGGCACCGATCTCGCCGCCAAGCTGCAAACACTCGGCGCGCGCGAGCTGGTGGTCTGCGGCCTGCAAAGCGAGTTCTGCGTCAGCAACACCACGAAGTCGGCACTCGAACTCGGTTTTGCTGTGGTGGTAGCGCAAGACGGCCATGGCACCTGGCCCTGGGACGGCGAAGAAGCCCCGGTGATCTCGGAGCGCGCCAACCAGACGCTCGCGGCCGCCGGCGCGACGCTGCAGACCACCGCAGCGCTGGCGCGTTCGTTGCGTGCAGCCTGAGGGCATGGACGCCTACATCGTCATCGGCAACCCGAACACCCGCAAGTCGTCGGTCATCCGCAGCCTCACCGGCTGTTTCAACCGCAGCGTGCGCGACATCCAGCGCCAGGACGGGCTGGGCCCGGTGCGCATCTACGCCCGTGCCGGCGCGCTGCAGGACACGCGAACGACGGCCGACGACTTCATCGCCGAGGCGCAGCGGTCGCGCTGCGCCGCCGTGATCTGCTGCCTGCTGCCGTCGGCGCACCCGAACCATCCGCTCGAGGGCCCCGATGCCGGCAGCTACCTGGCCGCCTTCAAGGCCGCCGGCTGGCGCATCAAGTCCATCGCCGTGCTGGGGCAGGACGGCGGCGGCGTGCGCTCGTCGAACCTGCGCCAGTTCACGCAGGCGTCGACGGCGCCAATCAACACCACGGCCCACCAGGTGCGCAGCCACTTCGGCTGGCAGTGAACAGGCACCATGCACACAGCAACAAAGGTCGCGCTGCCGGCCGGCTCACGCATCACCGGTTTCTACGCTGCAACGAACCTGGCCGATGCGTTCGCCATCGGCCTGCCGGAAGGCACGCTGCGGAACCCGGAAACGCTGGCGCGTTTCCTGTTTGCGGCGCAGCCGGCGTGGGTCGGCCACTTGATGCAGCTGCGCGACACGCTGGTGGCCGGCTTCGGCCTGAAGACCGCGCGTCAGTTGACGGCTGCAAGCGGCCAGCGCGTCGGCATCTTCAAGGTCTACGAGACCCATGCCAACGAGATCATCCTCGGCGAAGACGACAAACATCTGGACTTCCGCGTCTCGGTGCTGGTGCGGCCCGGCGCCGCGACCTCGCAGCTGGTGGTGTCGACGGTGGTGCATTGCCACAACCTGCTCGGGCGCAGCTACATCACGTTGATCGCGCCGTTCCACCGCCGTGTCGTGCGTGCACATCTGCAACGGGCAGCCCGGCTGGGCTGGCCGCGGCAGGCCTGAGCGCCTGCGTTCAGGGCTTCGAAAAGGCCGCGGCGAAGAGCTCGACAAACGCCCGCACCCGCAGCGAATGCTGGTGGCGCTGCGGCCAAACGGCGTAGATGTCGGCGTCGGGGGTTTGCCAGCCCGGCAGCACCGGCACCAGGCGGCCGCTTTTCAGGTGGCGGGCGATGTCCCATTCGGCGCGCATCAGGATGCCGTGGCCGTCCAGCGCCCACATCACCGCGATCTCGCCGTCGTTGGTGCTGAGGTTGCCGCGGGTCTTCACCGCTTGGGCACGCGGCTGCCGGCCACGCGCGGGGGTCAGCCGCCACAGGCCGTAGGCTTCGTCGCCCTGGCGGATGCCGATGCAGGCATGGCGTGCCAGATCGGCTGGCGCCTTCGGTTCACCATGCTTCGCCAGGTAGGCGGGTGAGGCGCAGAGCAGCCGCCGGTTGCGTGCGATCAGCCTGGCGATGACCCGCGAATCGGGTGGCGCGCCGAAGCGGATGTTGACGTCGAAGCTGTCGTCGCTGGTCGGCGGCGGATTCACCGACAGCTGCAGCTGCACGTCGACCTGCGGGTGTTTGCGCACGAAGCGGCTGATCACCGGCGCCACATGGCTGCGGCCGAAACCGAGCGTGGCGTTGATGCGCAGCAGCCCCTGGGGTGTGCCGCGCGAAGCGCCCAGCTGGCGCGCCATCTCGTCGATCTCGGCCAGGATGCGGCGGGCATGTTCCAGGTAGAGCTCGCCTTCGGGTGTCAGCCCCATGCGGCGTGTGCTGCGCGTCACCAGCGCCAGGCCGAGCCGCGTTTCCATCAGCGCCAGGCGTTTGCTCACTGCCGGCGTGGAAATGCCGAGTTCCCGCGCCGCGGCGCTCAGGCTGCCGGCGGCGGCCAGGGTCGAGAAGAAGCCGAGTTCGGCGGGCAGGATGCTGGCGATCATTGTTCACCTCAGGTTCAAGCCGGTTTCACTTTAGCGTCGAATCCTGAACCGGTGCCGGTTCTACAGTGCGTCACCCCAACAGGAGACACACGATGAAGACGTACAGAGTAGCCACCATCCCCGGCGACGGCATCGGCAAGGAAGTGGTACCCGCCGGCCGCGAAGTGCTGCAGGCGCTGGCCGCCGCCGGCGCCAACTTCAAGTTCGAGTTCACCGACTTCGGCTGGGGCGGCGACTGGTACCGCGCCCACGGCGAGATGATGCCGGCCGACGGCCTGGACGCGCTGCGCGGCATGGACGCGATCCTCTTCGGCAGCGCCGGCGACCCGCACATCCCCGACCACATCACGCTCTGGGGCCTGCGGTTGAAGATCTGCCAGGGTTTCGACCAGTATGCCAACGTGCGGCCGACCCGCATCCTGCCCGGCATCGACGGGCCGCTGAAACGCTGCAGCGCCGCCGACCTGAACTGGGTGATCGTGCGCGAGAACAGCGAAGGCGAGTACTCGGGTGTCGGCGGCCGGGTGCACCAGGGCCACCCGATCGAAGCCGCGACCGATGTCTCCATCATGACGCGCGTCGGCGTCGAACGCATCCTGCGCTACGCCTTCCAGCTGGCGCAGAGCCGGCCGCGCAAGCTGCTCACCGTCGTCACCAAGAGCAACGCGCAGCGCCATGCGATGGTGATGTGGGACGAGATCGCGCTGCAGGTCTCGAAGGACTTCCCCGACGTGCGCTGGGACAAGGAACTCGTCGACGCCTGCACCGCACGCATGGTCAACCGCCCGGCCAGCCTGGACACCATCGTCGCCACCAACCTGCATGCCGACATCCTGAGCGACCTGGCCGCGGCGCTGGCCGGCAGCCTGGGCATCGCGCCCACCGGCAACATCGACCCCGAGCGCCGCTACCCGAGCATGTTCGAGCCGATCCACGGCTCGGCCTTCGACATCATGGGCCAGGGCCTGGCAAACCCGGTCGGCACCTTCTGGTCGGTGGTGATGCTGCTCGAACACCTGGGCGAAAACGAAGCCGCGGCGAAGGTGATGCAAGCCATCGAAGCCGTTACCGCGAACCCGGCGCTGCACACCCGCGACCTTGGCGGCCCCGCCACCACGGCGCAGGTCACCGCGGCGGTCTGCGCTGCGCTGGCGGCATGATGCGCCGCCATCTGCTGCAGGCCGCCGCCTGCCTCGTTCTCGCCGGCAGCGCACACGCACAGGGCTGGCCCACCAAGCCGGTGACGCTGGTCGTGCCCTTCCCGCCCGGCGGCACCACAGACGTGCTGGCGCGTGCGCTCGGCGAGCGTCTGTCGGTGAGCCTGGGCCAGCCGGTCCTCATCGAAAGCAAACCCGGCGCCGGCGCGACGCTGGGTGCCGACCTCGTGGCCAAGAGCAAGGCCGACGGCTACACGCTGTTGATGGGCGCGGTGCACCACACGATCGCGACCAGCGTCTACAAGAAGCTGCCCTACGACTACCAGAAGGACTTCGCGCCGGTCAGCACCGTGGCGCTGGTGCCCAATGTGCTGGTGATCAACGCCACCAACCCGGCGAAGACACTGGCCGAACTGGTGGCGCAGGCCAAAGCCGCGCCGGACAAGACCTCGTTCGGCTCCAACGGCAACGGCACGGCGCAGCACCTCATCGGCGCGCAGTTCGAAGCGATGACGGGCACGCAGATCGCGCACATTCCGTACAAGGGCAGCGGCCCGCTGGCCACCGACCTCATCGGCGGCCAGATCACGATGAGCTTCGACACCGTGACACCGGTGCTGCCGCACATCAAGGCCGGCAAGCTGCGCGCCATTGCGGTGACGACCGCGAAACGCTCGTCCGCCCTACCCGACACGCCGACGCTCGACGAACTCGGGCTCAAAGGCTTCGACATCGGCACCTGGTTCGGTGTGCTGGCGCCGGCCGCGACGCCACGCGAGATCGTCGTCAAGCTCAACGGCGAGATCGTGAAGATCCTGAAGGCCGACGACTTCAGGAAGCGCATGGCCGAGATCGGCGCCGAGACCGTGGGCAACACACCCGAGCAGATGGCGGCGCAGATCAAGAGCGACACCGAGAAGTTCGCCGCGCTGGTGAAGGCCGCCAAGGTCGTGATCGATTGAGCGGACCGGGGGACAATCGCGGCTGTGAATGCCGCTTTAGCTGTCCCCCCGCTGCGTGTGTTGAGTGTCATCCCACCGATGACGCAGCTGAACACGCCCTACCCGTCCACCGCCTACCTCACCGGCTTCCTGCGCTCACGCGGCATCGACGCGGTGCAGGAAGACCTGGCGCTGGCGTTGATCCTGAAGCTGCTGTGTGCCGACGGGCTGCGCAGCGTGCAGGCCTGCATCGCCGCCGGCACCGATCACACGCCGCGTGTCGCGGCTTTCGCCGAGCAGTTCGACCGCTACCTCGCGACCATCGGCCCGGTGATCGCCTTCCTGCAAGGCCGCGACGCGACGCTGGCGCACCGCATCGCCAGCCGCAGCTTCCTGCCCGAAGGCCCACGCTTCGCGTCGCTCGATTTCTACGTCGACGACGATGGCGGCGACCCGATGGCCTGGGCCTTCGGCTCGCTGGGTGTCAACGACCGCGCGCGCCACCTCGCCACGCTGTACCTGAACGACATCGCGGATGTTCTGCGCGACGCTGTCGACCCGCGGTTCGAATTCGTGCGGTATGCCGAAAGCCTGGCAATGAGCCAGCCGACGTTCGAGCCGCTGGCCGAGGCACTCACCGCGCCGCCGAACCTGGTGGACCGCTTGCTGCAGACGCTGGCGCTGGACGCCGTGGCACGCCATCAACCGACGGTGGTGCTGATCTCGGTGCCCTTCCCTGGCGCGGTGTATGCGGCCTTTCGCATCGCGCAGGCGATCAAGGCCGCACATCCGCAGCTCACGCTGGCGCTCGGCGGCGGTTATGTGAACACGGAGCTGCGTGAACTCGCCGAGCCGCGGGTCTTCGACCACTTCGACTTCGTCACGCTCGACGCCGGCGAACGACCGCTGCTGGCGCTGCTGGAACACCTGCAAGGCAGGCGCTCGCAAAGCCGCCTGGTGCGCACCTTCCTGCGTGACGGGGACGCCGTGCGCTACGTCAACTTCGTCGAGCCCGACGTGCCGTTCGAAGAGGTCGGCACCCCCACCTGGGACGGCCTGCCGCTGGGCCAGTACCTGTCGCTGCTGGACATGCTGAACCCGATGCACCGGCTGTGGAGCGACGGCCGCTGGAACAAGCTGACGGTGGCGCATGGCTGCTACTGGAAGAAGTGCAGCTTCTGCGACGTGAGCCTGGACTACATCAGCCGCTTCGACGCCGCCAGCGCCGAGACGCTGGTCAACCGCATCGAAACCATCGTCGCGGAAACCGGCCAGACCGGCTTCCACTTCGTCGACGAAGCGGCACCGCCGAAGTCGTTGAAAGCACTGGCGGCCGAGTTGCAGCGCCGCGGCACGGCCGTCAGCTGGTGGGGCAACATCCGCTTCGAAAAGACCTTCACGCCCGACTTGTGCCAGCAGCTCGCCGACAGCGGCTGCATCGCCATTTCAGGCGGCCTCGAAGTGGCGAGCGACCGGCTGCTGGCGCTGATGAAAAAAGGCGTCAGCGTCGACCAGGTGGCGCGGGTGACACGCGGCTTTGCCGATGCCGGCATCCTGGTGCACGCCTACCTGATGTACGGCTTCCCGACGCAGACGGTGCAAGACACGGTGGACGCGCTGGAGTACGTGCGCCAGCTCTTCGCCAACGGCTGCATCCAGAGCGGCTTTTTCCACCGCTTCGCCTGCACCGTGCATTCACCCGTGGGCCTGCACCCGGAACAGTACGGCGTGACGCTGCAGCCCTTGCCGCCGGGCCTGTTCGCGAAGAACGACATCGGCTTCGTCGACCCCACCGGCACCGACCACGACATGCTCGGCCAGGCGCTGAACAAGGCGCTGTACAACTACATGCACGGCATCGGGCTCGAAGAAGACGTGCGGTCCTGGTTCAGCGTGCGTGTGCCGAAGACCAAGGTGCACCCGGAGCGCATTGCACGGGCGCTGGCCGCGGCCGCGGTCTGACGGCCCCGGTTTGATGGCCGCCCCCCGCCGGGCGCATCGTGGCGGCTAGAAGATTTGCGGCCAGTCCAGCAGCTCCGCCAGCCGGCACACCACCCACTGCGCTTCGGCTTCGCTGACCACCGCCGCGTCGCCCAGCAGCCCGGCGTGCATGCGTTCGAGCACGTCGCGTTCGGTGATGCCCAACGAAAACAGCTGCACCTGCGCCGGCTCCATCAGCATCTGCGCCATGTCTTCGCAGAGCTCGTGGCGTTCGGCGATGACTTCGCGCGGTTCGCTCGGTTTGATGCGTCCCGGCGGCACGAACAGCGCGATGAACGACGGCGGGATGACGATCTGGTTGTCTGAAGACATGTGGGCGACAGGGTAGCAGCCGTCCATCGTCGCAGAATGTGCGCATGCACAGTGCCGCCGCCCCCACCGCCGCCCCCGCCACCTTTCCCACCGCCTTCCGCGACCTGCCATCGCTGCTGGCCGAACATGCCCGGCTGCAGCCCGACGCGCCGGCCGTGCGCTGCGGCGAAGCCGCCATCGGCTACCGCGATTTCAACGCCCTCGTCGACCGGGTTGCCGCCAGCCTGCAGCGCGACGGCGTCAGGCCTGGCGGCGTGGTCGCCGTCTGTGCGGCGTCCAGCATCGACTACCTCGCGGTGTTCGTCGGCACGCTGCGCGCAGGGGCTGCCATCGCGCCGCTGGCGCCGAGCGCCACACCATCGCAGCTGGCCGACATGGCGGCCGATGCCGGCGCCAGCCATGTTTTCGTCGACGCCGGCACCGCGGCGCTGGGCGTGGCCTGGCCGGCGCCGGTGGTGGCACTCGACGACGCGGCCGGCCTGGCGCCGTTCAGCGGCTGGTTGTTGCCTGCAGGGCCCGCAGGCGCGAGGCCGGCAGCGGTGGCCATCGACCCCGAGGCGCCGTTCAACCTGATCTATTCGTCGGGCACCACCGGCACGCCCAAGGGCATCGTGCAGTCGCATGCGATGCGCTGGGCCCATGTGCAGCGCGGTGCACTGTCGGGCTACGGGCCGGCGGCGGTGACGCTGATCGCCACGCCGCTGTACAGCAACACCACGCTGGTCTGCGCCATTCCCACGCTGGCCTGGGGCGGCTGCCTGGTGCTGATGCCGAAGTTCGACGCCGGCCCCTACCTGGCGCTGGCGCAGGCCGTGCGTGCCACGCACACGATGCTGGTGCCCGTGCAGTACCAGCGGCTGATGGCGCGGCCCGACTTCGACCGCTTCGACCTCTCGGCCTTCCAGCTGAAATTCAGCACCAGCGCACCCTTCCATGCCGACCTGAAAGCCGACGTGCTGCGGCGCTGGCCCGGCGGGCTGACCGAGTACTACGGCATGACCGAAGGCGGCGGCACGGTGATCCTGCAGGCCCATCTCTACCCCGACAAGCTGCACACCGTGGGCCTGCCGGCCGAAGGCCACGACATCCGGCTCATCGACGAAGACGGTGTCGAGATCGCTCGCACGCCAGGTGGCGCCAGCGCCGGCAGCGGCGAGGTCGTCGGCCGCTCGTCGGCGATGATGACCGGCTACCACCACCAGCCCGGCAAGACCGCCGAAGCCGAGTGGCACGACGCCGAAGGCCGGCGCTACATCCGCACCGGCGATGTCGGCCGTTTCGACGCCGACGGTTTCCTGGTGCTGCACGACCGCCGCAAGGACATGGTGATCAGCGGCGGCTTCAACATCTACCCCAGCGACCTCGAAGCCGTGCTGCGCCGGCACCCGGCCGTGGCCGACGCCGCCGTGGTGGGTGTGCCCTCGGCCGAATGGGGTGAAACACCGGTGGCCTTCGTCGTGCTGCAGCCGGGCCACAGCGAAACCGCCGAAGACGTGCGCGGCTGGGCCAATGCCCAGGTTGGCAAGACACAGCGCCTGAGCGGCTTGCGCCTGCTGCCCGAGCTGCCGCGCAGCGCCATCGGCAAGGTGCTCAAGCGCGAGCTGCGCGAGCGCTGGGGCACGTGAAAGGCGGCATCGATCAGTCGGGCCGGATGTTCGCCGCCTGGATCAGCGGCGCCCACTGTTTCAACTCGCGCCGCACCACATCGTCCAGCGCCTGCGGGCTGCTGCCGACACCCACGGCGCCCTGCGCCAGCAGCCGTGCCGCGATGTCGGGGTTCTGCACCAGGCGATGGATCTCGGCCTGCAGCTTGTCCACCGCGGTGGCCGGCGTGCCGCGGGGCGCGAAGGCAGCAATCCAGGAGTCGACTTCGTAGTCGGGCAGGTTCAGCGCCTCGGCCACCGTCGGCACGTCAGGGAAGCTGGGGTTGCGCCGTTTCGTCGTCACGGCCAGCGGCCGCACCCGGCCGGCCTTGGCATGCGCTGCCGCGGCCGAGATCGACAGGATGCCGAGTTCGAGCTGGCCGCCCATCACGTCGGCCACCGCAGGCCCGCCGCCGCGGTACGGGATGTGGACGAAGAAGCTGCCGGTGCGCTGCTTCAGCCATTCGCCGGCGATGTGCGACGGCGAGCCGCTGCCCGCAGTGGCGTAGCTCAGCCGCCCCGGGTTCTTGCGCGCGTAGGCCACCATGCCGGCGAGTGTCTCGAAAGGCGCCTTCGTGTTGGCGAAGATCAGCTGCGGCAGGCTCACCACCAGGCTCACCGGCGCAAAGTCGCGTTCGACGTCGTATGGCGTCTTGAACACCAGCGGGTTGATGGTGTGCGACGACAGCGTCAGCAGCACGGTGTGGCCGTCGGGCGCCGCCTTCGCCACCTGGTCGGTGCCGAGCGAGCCGGCGGCGCCGCCGCGGTTGTCGATGTTGACCGCATGGCCCAGCGCACGCGACAGCGGCTCCTGCAGGATGCGCGCGACGACATCGACACCGCCGCCCGGCGGATACGGCACCACCAGGCGCAGCGGCTTGTTCGGGAACGACTGCGCACGCGCCTGCGGCAGCGCCATCAGCGCGCCGGCCGCGAGCAGCGCGCGGCGGTGCAACAGGGAATCGGGTGGGCTCACGGCAATTTGCCTCGTTGAAAGTGGGCGAGGCTAGGCAAGCCTGCGCGGGCCGGCAACGAAGCATTTCGTTCAAGCTCATGCGCCGTGCAAACGGCGCACAGCTACAGCACCGCCGTCTTCAGCCCAGGAAACACCTTGCCCACCTTGCCGAGCACGTAGTCGCCATAAGTGCCTTCGAAGGCATGCACGCTGGCGCCGTCCCAGCGTGTGGCATGGTCATCGATCTCGGGCGTGCGGATCGGTGTGATGTGCACGTCGAAGTCGGGGTCGAAGAACAGCGGGAACGAGAGCCGGTCGTGGCCGCTCGTGTTGATGCGCACGCGGTGCGGCGTGCTCTTGTAGAAGCCGCCGGTCATGCGGTCGAGCATGTCGCCGATGTTGCAGACGAAGGACTCCCGCAGCGGCGGCGCTTCGATCCAGCCCGCGGGCGTGTGCACCTGCAGACCGCCAACCGCGTCCTGCCGCAGCAGCGTGAGCAAGCCGTAGTCGGTGTGTTCGCCGACGCCGTACTGTGCGCCCACGCCCGCCGGCACCGGGCGGCTCGGGTACAGGAAGATGCGGAACAGCAGCAGCGGATCGGCGGTGTAGCGGCTGGCGAAATAGTCCGCCGGCAGGCCGAGCGACGCTGCAATGGCCGCCATCACGCGGTGGCCGAGTTCTGTCACCTGCTGCATGTAGGCGAACACGGTTTCGCGCAGGCCCGGCAGCACGTCGTCGCCGGGCAGCAGGTTGCGGCCGTGCAGCGGCACGCCGGCGCGCACACGCGGGTGCGTGTCGGGCAGTTCGGTGCCCAGGTACAGGCCTTCCTTCCAGTCGGGCCGGCCCGAGGTGAGTTCACCGCCCAGCGGGAACCAGCCGCGCCAGGCGCGGCCACCGAGCGCCATGGCGTAGCGCGCCTTCACGGCCTCGGGCAAGGCGAAGAAGCGGTGGCTCAGGGCTTCGAGCCGCTGCCCCAGTGCCTCGTCCACGCCATGGCCGGTGAGGTAGAAAAAACCATGGGCGCGGCACGCAGCACCGATGCGGCTGGCGACTTCGGCGTCGCTGCACGAGAGATCGACCACAGGCAGTTGATCCATCGTGTTCATGGCATCGCGCTTCGGTGTGTTGTGCCAGGCGCCTGATCACGGCGACAAAACGGTCGACATCATCGCAGGTGGTGCTGTGCCCGTCGAGCACGAAAGTCAACGCGCTGGCCTTGTCTGCCGCGGTGCACACGCAGCTTCTCGCCGTGCGCCAGGCGCTGCAGGCCACGCACGCGATCTGAAGCCTGGCTTCAGGCCAGCATTTCGCGGTTGGCCAGCACCGCGTCCAGCACGATCGGCGACAGACCGACACCCTCGTGTGCGTTGACATGCTCCAGCAGCCCACGCCGCATGCGCGGCTCCCAGTAGCGGCGCAGATGCGTCGCGACACCGGTGGTGGCTTCGTCGCGGTCGGGCATGGCCTGGAAAAACTCGCCGATGCGGTTGGCCATGTGGATGAGGTTGTCAGTGTCCATGGTGGAGCCCGAAGCGTTCGGGAAAGGTGTAGGCCACGCAGTCGTCGCCGCGCACAAAACCGGCCAGCGCGAGGCCGCAGTCGTGTGCGGTCTGCACCGCCAGGCTGGTGGGCGCCGAGACGGCAGCCAGTGCGCCGACCCCGGCCGCAGCCGTCTTCTGCACCATCTCGAAACTGGCGCGGCTGGTGATGCAGATGAAACCTTGCGCCGGGTTCACCGCGGCCCGTGTCATCGCACCGACAAGTTTGTCAAGCGCGTTGTGGCGGCCGATGTCTTCACGCGCCAGCAGCACCTGGCCGTCGAGGCCGCACCAGGCGGCGGCATGCGCGGCACCCGTCAGTTGCTGCATCGCCTGTTCGTGCCGCAGCTCGCGCTGGGCACGTGCCAGGGCTTGCGGCGCTACCTGCACTGCCGGCAGCGCTGGCAGTTCGCGCCGCACCTGGACGAGGCTGTCGACACCGCAGAGGCCGCAGCCGGTGCGGCCCGCCATCGAGCGGCGGCGCTCCTTCAGCCGCCAGGCGCAGGATGAAGCCACGTCCATCTGCACTTCGATGCCGGTGGCGACCGGCTGCACGTCGACGCCGTAGAGTTCCGCAGCGCTGGCCAGCAGCCCTTCGGTCAAGCCGAAGCCGAGCGCAAAGTCTTCCAGGTCGGCCGGGCTCGCCAGCATCACCGCATGCGAGATGCCGTTGAACACCAGCGCCACCGGCACCTCGTCGGCCAGCCAGTCGGCCTGCGCACGCACTTCGTCGCCGCGCCACACCGTCACCTGGGCGTTGCTGACGCCGGCCGGCACCAGCGTTGCGTCGAAAGGCTTCATTTGCCCACCACCTCGGCGCTGCGCGCCTGGGCCAGGTGTTCCAACTGCTGCTTGTTGAAGTCCGCATAGTCACGCTGCCAGTCCGAAGGCTGCATCACCTTCGCCACCTGCACCGCTGTCACCTTGTATTCCGGGCAATTGGTCGCCCAGTCGGAGCTGTCGGTGGTGATGACGTTGGCACCCGATTCGGGGAAGTGGAAGGTGGTGTAGACAACCCCCGGCTGCATGCGTTCGCTGACCTCGGCGCGCAGCACCGTCTGGCCGGCGCGGCTGGCGATGCCGACCCAGTCGCCATGGCCGATGCCACGTTCCTGCGCGTCGTGCGGGTGGATCTCGAGCCGGTCTTCGTCGTGCCACTGGTTGTTCGGCGTGCGCCGTGTCTGCGCGCCGACGTTGTACTGCGACAGCACCCGCCCAGTGGTCAGCAGCAGCGGGTACAAACGCGTGATCTTCTCTTGCGATGCCACGTACTGGGTGTTGAAGAACCGCCCTTTGCCGCGCACGAACTTGTCGATGTGCATGATGGCCGTGCCGGCGTCTTCGGTGTCTTCGTTGCACGGCCATTGCACGCTGCCCAGGCGGTCGATCTTGGCGTAGCTGACACCGCGGAAGGTGGGGGTCAGGTCGGCGATCTCTTCCATGATCTGCTCGGGGTGGGTGTAGTGCATCGGGTAGCCGAGTGCATTCGAGAGTTTCATCGTCACCTCCCAGTCGCCCAGCCCGGCCAGCGGCGGCATCACCTGGCGCACCCGCGAGATGCGGCGTTCGGCGTTGGTGAAGGTGCCGTCCTTTTCCAGGAACGAACTGCCCGGCAGCAGCACATGGGCGTACTTCGCGGTTTCGTTGAGGAAGATGTCCTGCACGACGATGCACTCCATCGCCTCCAGCGCCGACGCCACGTGCTGGGTGTCGGGGTCGGACTGCACGATGTCCTCGCCCTGGCAGTACAGGCCGAGGAAACTGCCGGCCAGCGCGGCGTCGAACATGTTCGGGATGCGCAGGCCCGGCTCGGGGCTGATCTCCACGCCCCAGGCGGCTTCGAACTGCGATCGTGCCGTCGTGTCCGAAATGTGGCGGTACCCCGGCAGTTCGTGCGGGAAGCTGCCCATGTCGCAACTGCCTTGCACGTTGTTCTGGCCGCGCAGCGGGTTCACGCCGACGCCTTCGCGGCCGACCATGCCGCAGGCCATTGCGAGGTTGGCGATGCCGATCACCATCGTCGAGCCCTGCGCATGTTCGGTCACGCCCAGGCCGTAGTAGATGGCCGAGTTGGGGCCGGCGGCGTACAGCCTGGCGGCAGCGCGCACGTCGGCCGCGGGCACGCCGGTGACGGCTTCGAAGGCCTCGGGCGAGTTCTCCGGCAGCGCGACGAAGGCCCGCCATTCGCCGAAGCTCTTGCTGTCGCAACGCTCTGCCACATAGGCTTCGTTGACCAAACCTTCGGTAACGACCACATGCGCCATCGCGGTGATCACCGCGACGTTGGTGCCGGGCCGCAGCGCCAGGTGGTGCTGTGCTTTCACATGCGGCGCGTTGACGAGTTCGATCTTGCGCGGGTCGACGACCACCAGCTTCGCGCCTTCACGCAAACGCCGTTTCATGCGCGACGCAAACACCGGGTGTGCGTCGGTCGGGTTGGCGCCGATGACGACGATGACATCGGCCTCTTCGACCGACTTGAAGGTCTGCGTGCCCGCCGAGGTGCCGAAGGTTTGGCCCATGCCGTAGCCGGTGGGCGAGTGGCAAACGCGCGCACACGTATCGACGTTGTTGGTGCCGAACGCGGCGCGGATCAGCTTCTGCACCAGGTAGACCTCTTCGTTGGTGCAACGTGAGGACGTGATGCCGCCGACCGCGTCCTTGCCGTGTTGGGCCTGGATGCGCTTGAACTCCGAGGCCGCGTGGTTGATGGCTTCGTCCCAGCTGACTTCGCGCCACGGGTCGGTGATCTTGGCGCGGATCATCGGTTTCGTGATGCGGTCCTGGTGTGTTGCATAGCCCCACGCAAAACGGCCCTTGACGCAAGAGTGGCCTTCGTTGGCCTTGCCGTCTTTCCACGGCACCATGCGCACCACCGTGTTGCCCTTCATCTCGGCCTTGAAGCCGCAACCGACGCCGCAGTAGGCACACGTGGTGATGGCGCTGTGCTCGGGCTGGCCGAGTTCGATGACGGTCTTTTCCTGCAGCGTCGCGGTCGGGCAGGCTTCGACACAGGCGCCGCAGCTGACGCAGTCGCTGTCCATGAAGGGCTGGTCCTGGCCGGCGGAAACCCGGCTCTCGAAACCGCGGCCGCTGATCGTCAGCGCGAAGGTGCCCTGGGTCTCTTCACAAGCCCGCACACAACGGTTGCAGACGATGCACTTGCTCGGGTCGTAGGTGAAGTACGGGTTCGACTCGTCCTTCTTCGATGTGGTGTGGTGCGCGCCCGCCGCCGCGCCGACACCGTAGCGCACATTGCGCAGCCCCGTGACACCGGCCATGTCCTGCAGCTCGCAGTTGCCGTTGGCGCTGCAGGTCAGGCAGTCCAGCGGGTGGTCGCTGATGTAGAGCTCCATCACGCCTTTGCGCAGGTCTTGCAGCTTCGGCGTCTGCGTGTGCACGACCATGCCGTTTTCTGCCGGCGTGGTGCACGAAGCCGGAAAACCCTTGCGGCCTTCCACTTCCACCAGGCACAGCCGGCACGAGCCGAAGGGCTCCAGGCTGTCGGTGGCGCAGAGTTTGGGCACCTTGATGCCGGCGTCGACCGCAGCGCGCATCACCGACGTGCCCTTGGGCACCGTGACGCCGTAACCGTCGATCGACAGCGTGATCGTCTCGTTCGACGTGCGCGCCGGCGTGCCGTGGTCGATCTCGACTTTCAGGTGTTGCAGCATGTCTTGTGTCCTCAGGCGGCCTGGCGGTCGGGTGCCGCGATGCCGAAGTCTTCCGGGTAGTGGTTCAGCGCCGAGAGCACCGGGTACGGCGTCATGCCGCCCATCGCGCAGAGGCTGCCGTTGACCATCGTGTCGCAGAGGTCGCGCAGCAAGTGCACCTGCTGCGGCCGGTTCTGGTTCGCGGTGATGCGGTCGATGACTTCGACACCACGGGTCGAACCGATGCGGCAAGGTGTGCACTTGCCGCAGCTTTCGATGGCGCAGAACTCCATCGCGTAGCGCGCCAGCTTGGCCATGTCTGCCGTGTCGTCGTGCACGACGATGCCGCCATGGCCGACGACGGCGCCCATCGCTGCGTAGGCTTCGTAGTCGAGCGGCACGTCCCATTGCGATTCGGGCACATACGCACCCAGTGGGCCGCCAACCTGCACCGCCTTGATAGTCCGGCCGCTGCGGCTGCCGCCGCCGAAGTCGAACAACAGTTCACGCAGCGTCAGGCCGAAGGCTTTTTCGACCAGGCCGCCGTGCTTGATGTTGCCGGCCAGCTGGAACGGCAAGGTGCCGCGTGAACGGCCCATGCCGTAGTCGCGGTAGAAGGCGGCGCCGCGGGCCAGGATCAGCGGCACACTCGCCAGGCTGATGACGTTGTTGATGACGGTGGGCTGGCCGAACAGGCCTTCGATCGCCGGCAGCGGCGGCTTCGCGCGCACGATGCCGCGTTTGCCTTCGATGCTTTCGAGCATCGCGGTCTCTTCGCCGCAGACATAGGCGCCGGCGGCCTTGCGCACTTCGAGTTCGAAGGCGCGGCCGCTGCCGCAGACGCTGTCGCCCAGGAAGCCCGCTGCCGTGGCACGCCGGATCGCGGTGGTCATCGTCGCGATGGCATGCGGGTACTCCGAGCGGATGTAGATGAAGCCCTTGGTCGCGCCGACCGCGAGCCCGGCAATGACCATGCCTTCGATCAGCATGTAGGGGTCGCCCTCCATCGTCATGCGGTCGGAGAAGGTGCCCGAGTCGCCTTCGTCGGCATTGCAGACGATGTACTTCTGCGCCGCAGAAGCGCCCAGCACGGTGCGCCACTTGATGCCGGCCGGAAACGCCGCGCCGCCGCGGCCACGCAGGCCGGCGTCCAGCACCTGCTGCACGATGGCGGCGCCGTCCATCTGCAGCGCGCGCGTCAGCCCGACCCAGCCGTCGTGCGCTTCGTAGTCGGCCAGCGAGAGCGGGTCGGTCACGCCCATGCGGCTGAAGGTCAGGCGCTCCTGGCGCGCGAGATACGGGATCTGCTCGGTGAGGCCGTGGCCCAGCGCGTGGTTCGCGCCCGCCAGCAGGCCGGCGTCGAGCAGCGCGGCAACGTCTTCCGCCTGCACCGGGCCGTAGGCGACGCGTCCATTGGCGGTTGCCACTTCGACCAGCGGCTCCAGCCAGAACAGGCCACGTGAGCCGTTGCGCACGATGTCGACGTTGAGGCCGCGGCGCGCACATTCGGCAGCCAGCGCCTCGGCCACTTCGTCGGCGCCGACCGCGAGCGCGGCCGAGTCGCAGGGCACGTAGACGGTGACGGCACTCATTGCGCGACCTCGAGTTGGGAGAGCAGTGCCTGCAGCCGCTGCGGCGTGACACGGGCATGCAGCTTGTCGTCGATCTGGATCGCCGGCGACGAGGCACACAGGCCGAGGCAGTACACCGGCTCCAGCGTCACGTCGCAGCCCTGCAGCTGCTTTTCGGCATTCGCGAGCAGCGCTTCCGCGCCGCAGGCCTGGCAGGCTTCGGCGCGGCACACCTGCACCACATGCCGGCCTGCGGGCTCGCGCCGGAAGTGGTGGTAATAGGTGACGACGCCGTGCACTTCGGCGCGCGAGAGGTTGAAACTTTCGGCCAGGATGGGCACCGCGGCGTCGGGCACATGGCCCAGCGCGTCCTGCACCGCGTGCAAGGCCGGCATCAGGCCGCCGGGGGTCTGGCGGTGCGCCTCCGCGATGTTGCGCACGGTGCCGAGGTCGATCTGCATGCACGGTCTCCTGTTGTCGAACCGGGCGCTTCTCATATGCTTCTTGGAACATATGCCGCCTGCCCTGCCGTGCCCGCAATGTAGGTGCAGGCCAGCGGTGCCGCAATATGATGGGAGCGGTTGAACTCATAGGCTGCATACAGCCTATTAATGGAGAACCCTCACATGTTCCAGGTGTCCATCTCTCCGGTCTGGACCATCCGCCACCGCGACGGCGCCAGCCTCGGCCCGCGGGTTGTCGAGCTGCTGGTCAAGGTCGACGAACATGGCAGCCTGGCCAGCGCCTGCCAGGCCATCGGCGCTTCCTACCGCCATGCCTGGCAACTGCTGCGCGAAGGCGAAGCGCTGTTCGGCCAGCCGCTGCTGGTGATGGCACGCGGCAAGGGTTCGCAGCTCACCGGCCTGGGCGAACGGCTGGTGTGGGCGCAGCGGCGCATCCAGGCGCGGCTGTCGCCACTGCTCGACACCTTGGCATCGGAGCTGAGCGCCGAGATCGAGAAGGCGGTGTCCGCGGCGCCGGCACGTCTGCGCATCCACGCCAGCCACGGTTTTGCCGTGCAGGCCTTGCACGAGTTCATGGACCGCGCCGCCGTGGCGCACGAACTCAAGTACTGCAGCAGCGCCGAGGCGCTGGCCTCGCTGAGCAACGGCGGCTGCGATGTCGCGGGCTGCCACGTGCCGCTGGGCGAGTTCGAGGCCACCGCGGTCGAACACTACCGGCCCTGGTTCAACCTGCGCACGCACCGGCTGATCGGCCTGGCGACACGGCGGCAAGGCCTGATGGTGGCGCCGGGCAACCCGAAGAAGATCTACGCAGTGACCGACCTCGTGCGGCCCGACCTGCGTTTCATCAACCGGCAGCCGGGCTCGGGCACACGTTATCTGCTCGACCTGATGCTCGAAAAGGGCGGCATCGATGCCGCTGCGATCCGCGGCTACGAACAATGTGAATTCACGCACGCCGCGGTGGCCGCGTTTGTGGCCAGCGGCATGGCCGACGCGGGTTTCGGCGTCGAGGTGCCGGCACGCGAGTTCAAGCTCGAATTCCTGCCGGCGCAGCAAGAGCGCTACTTCCTGCTCTGCGACGAAAAGAACACCGAGACCGCCGACGTCCAGCAACTGCTGCAGGTCTTGCGCGGCGACGACTACCGTGCCGCCGTGAACCGCCTGCCGGGCTACAGGGCCGACGAGGCCGGCACCGTGATGACACTCGAAAACGCCTTCCCGACGCTGGGCTCTGCGGCAAAGCGGCGCAGCTGAACCCAAACCCTCTTAGGGACAACGAGCAGTCCGATTTCCCGAATCTTGATGGCCGTCAATGGCGTTGAAGCCGGCGGCGCACGAGCATTCAACGAAGCCGGGATCTCATCTTCGTGACCGACAGCACCAAGTCGGCAAGCCCCGGCATCCTTGTCTAGGAGACATCAATGTTCGGAATTGGAAACGGCAGTTGCGGCGCTTGCGGCCAGTGGGCGCTGCGCGCTGCGCGGTCGACGCTCGCCATCGCGTTGATGGGCGTGTTCGGCCACGCAGCCGCATGGGAGCCGACGAAGCCCGTCGAGTTCGTCGTGCCCGCGGGCACCGGGGGCGGCGCCGACCAGATGGCACGCATGATCCAGGGCACTATCGTCAAGCACAAGCTGATGAAGCAGTCGATGATCGTCGTGAACAAGTCCGGCGGCGCCGGCGCCGAAGGGTTCCTGGCGGTGAAAGACGCCAAGGGCGACCCGCACAAGGTCATCATCACGCTGTCGAACCTGTTCACCACGCCGATGGCCACCGGGGTGCCGTTCACGTGGACCGACATGACCCCGGTCTCGATGATGGCACTCGACCAGTTCGTGCTGTGGGTCAATGCCGACTCGCCGCACAAGACCGCGGCCCAGTTCGTCGCTGCCGTCAAGGCCGGCGGCGCGAACAAGTTCAAGATGGGCGGCACCGGCTCGAAGCAGGAAGACCAGATCATCACGGTGGGCCTTGAAAAAGTCACCGGCGCGAAGTTCATCTACGTGCCTTTCAAAGGCGGCGGCGAAGTTGCGGTGCAGCTCGTCGGTGGCCACATCGACGCCACCGTCAACAACCCGATCGAGGCCGTGGCGCAATGGCGCGCCGGCAAACTGCGGCCGCTGTGCGTGTTCGACGAACAGCGCATGCCGTACAAGGAAAAGGTCACCGACAAGGAGTCGTGGGCCGACATCCCCACCTGCAAGGAAGCCGGCGTGCCCACCAGCTACGTGATGCTGCGCGGCCTGTTCATGGCCCCCGGCGTCACGGCCGAACAGACGGCGTTCTACGTCGACCTGCTGAAGAAGGTGCGCGCCACGCCCGAGTGGAAGGACTACATGGAGAAAGGTGCGTTCAACACCACCTCCATGAGCGGTGCCGACTACGTGAAGTGGCTCGGCAACACCGAGATCCAGCACCGGCTGCTGATGACCGAAGCGGGCTTCCTGGCCAAACCCTAGTCCGCCAGAGCCGCACCGCCACCGCGTTCAGCCTGACGGCGCTGCCGGGCCCTTACCGAGCCTGGCCGCGGCCGCGCCATTCTCCTGGAGCCTTTTCATGTCAGACAAACCGTCTTCCGACGACGCAGCCAGCCCGCCGCTGGCGAAGAACTGCACCGTCGATCTGGTGGTTGCCGCGCTGCTGTTCCTGATGGGCGCCGTGGTCGTCGTCGAAGCGCGCCGACTCGGCGCCGGCTGGACCAGCGACGGCCCCGGCTCGGGCTACTTCCCGTTCTACATCGGCCTCGTGATCTGCATCTCGGCGCTGGGCATCATGGTGCAGTCGCGGCGCGCCGTCTCACGCGACGACGGCGTCTTCGTCGACCGCGAACAGATGGGCCGTGTGCTGCAGATCCTGCTGCCCGCCATGGTCTACGTGCTGGTGGTCTGGGTGCTCGGGCTGTACGTGGCTTCGGCGATCTACATCGCGCTGTTCATGATCCTGCTCGGCAAGTACCCGGTCATCAAGAGCGTGGTGCTGGCCCTGGTGTTCAACGCACTGTTCCTTGTGCTGTTCGAGGCCTGGTTCAAGGTGCCGCTCTACAAGGGCACGCTCGATCCGCTGCGTTTCCTCGGCTACTGAGCCTCTCGAAAGACACGTTCCCATGCTAGAAATCAATGCCCTGATGCAGGGTTTTGCCGTGGTCCTCACGCCGATGAACATCGGCCTGATGTTCGTCGGCATCATCCTCGGCGTGCTCATCGGTGTGCTGCCCGGCCTGGGTGGCGCCAACGGTGTCGCGATCCTGCTGCCGCTGACCTTCACGATGTCGCCGACCTCGGCCATCGTGATGCTGTCGTGCATCTACTGGGGTGCGCTGTTCGGTGGCGCGATCACCTCGATCCTGTTCAACATCCCCGGTGAACCCTGGTCGGTGGCCACCACCTTCGACGGTTACCCGATGGCGCAGAAAGGCCAGGCCGGCCAGGCGCTGACAGCCGCATTCACCTCGTCGTTTGTCGGTGCGCTGATCGCGGTGCTGATGATTACCTTCCTGGCGCCGCTGGTCGCCAAGTTCGCGTTGAAGTTCGGGGCGCCGGAGTTCTTTGCCGTCTATTTGCTGACCTTCTGCAGTTTCGTCGGCATGGGCAAGGGGTCGGCGTTCAAGATATTGATCTCGATGGGCATGGGCTTCGCGCTGGCTGCGGTGGGCATGGACACCGTCACCGGCCAGCTGCGGCTGACCTTCGGCCAGCCCGAGCTGATGCGCGGCTTCGACTTCCTCATCGCGGTGATCGGCCTCTTCGGCATCGGCGAGATCCTGCTGTCGATGGAAGAAGGCCTGCAGTTCCAGGGCAAGTCGGCACGCATCAACGCCAAGGTGGTGTGGGAAACCTGGAAGGAACTGCCGAAGTACTGGGCGACCTCGCTGCGCAGTTCGCTGGTCGGCATCTGGATGGGCATCACACCCGGCGGCGCGACACCGGCTTCGTTCATGAGCTACGGCCTGGCAAAGAAGTTCTCGCGCAACGGCCCGAAGTTCGGCACCGGCGAGATCGAAGGTGTGGTCGCGCCGGAAACCGCCGCGCATGCCGCCGGCACCAGCGCGCTGCTGCCGATGCTGGCGCTGGGCATCCCGGGCTCACCCACCGCCGCGGTGCTGCTGGGCGGCCTGCTGATCTGGGGCCTGCAGCCGGGGCCGCTGCTCTTCGTCGAGCAGAAAGACTTCGTCTGGGGCCTGATCGCCAGCATGTACCTGGGCAACCTCGTCGGCCTGATCGTGGTGCTGACGACGGTGCCGCTGTTTGCTTCGATCCTGCGCATTCCGTTCTCGATCATCGCGCCGGTCATCGTCGTCATCTGCGCCATCGGCGCCTACACCGTGCACAACGCGATGCTCGACATCTGGTTCATGCTCGGCTTCGGCGTCGTCGGCTACGTCTTCAAGAAACTCGACTACCCGCTGGCGCCGCTGGTGCTGGCGCTGGTGCTCGGCGACAAGGCGGAAGACTCGTTCCGCCAGGCGATGCTGGTCTCGCAGGGCGACCTGTCCATCATGTGGGCGAACCCGCTGGTGGGCTCCATCACGACGCTGGCGCTGGTGATGCTGCTGTGGCCGCTGCTCTCGAAGCTGATCGCGCTGGTGCGCCAGCCCAAGGCCGATGCGCTCGCCGAGCGCTCTGCCGGTTGACCGAAGGAGAAATCACATGCCGGTCATCGCACTGACTCAAGGAATGGGCTCGCTGGCCCAGGACATCGCCGAGCAGCTCGCCAAGGAGCTGGGCCTCACGACGCTGCAGCATGAAGTGGCTGAGCGTGTGGCCAACAAGATGAACGTCTCGAAGAGCCTGATCAGCCGGCTGCGCGCCGGCAAGGCCGGTCCGATAGAGCGCCTGACGGCCGACCGCGAGAGCATGGCGGTCTACAGCGCCGAAGAGGTGCTCGAAGCGGCGGCCGGCGGCAACGTCGTGCTGCGCGGCTGGGGCGCCACCTGCCTGCTGCGCCCGGTGCCGCATGTGCCCTGCATCCGCATCATGCGGCCCTTCGCCAAGCGTGTGGAATGGCTGATGCGCGAGCTCGACACCGACGACATCGAACTCGCCGAAAACGAGATCAAGCGCAGCGACCACGCCAACGCCTCGCGCATGCACGAACAGTTCGGCGTCGACTGGGGCGACCCGGTGCTGTTCGACCTGGTGCTCAACACCGACCGGCTGTCGGTCGACACCTGCGTGGCGCAGATCCGCGCGCTGCTGGCGCGGCCCGAGTTCGCCGAAACCGCCGCATCGCAGGCGCTGCTGCAAGGCATGGCGCTGAGCGCACGTGTGCGGGCGGCGCTGAAGGGCCATGAAGAAACCGAATCGGTCGATGTCACGATAGACAGCGTGGTCGACAGCACGGGCGGCACGGTCACGCTGCGCGGCATCGTCGTCAAGGCCTCGGAGCGCGACGCCGCCGAAGCGGTGGCCGCCGCCGTCAGCGGCGTTGCCGCGGTCGACAACCAGCTGCGCGTGATGGCCAGTTCGCGGCTGTTCACCTACTCGAAGACCTGAGGCCGGCCGTGCACGCCTCGGTTCGAACCTCAGTCCGGGCTTGTTTCCTCGGCTGCTGCCTTGGCCGCACCCTTGCGCTTGTGGATCAGCCGGCTCAGCGTTTCGGCCGACAGGTTCAGGTACGACGCCAGCTCCTTCTGCGGCACCTTGTCGCGCAGTTCAGGGTGTTTGCGCGTGAAGCGGTGCACCCGGCCGGGTGCGTCCAGCAAGTGCAGCGTGATCGTGTGCGCCATGATCTCGCTCATGCCGCGCATCACGGCAAATTCGAAGGCCTTGGCCAGCTTGGGCCGGCGCTCGATGAAGCCCGCCCACTGCGGCAGCGGCAGCCGCGCCACGCGCGCCTTCGTCACGCAGACGATGGAATACGGCGTCGGTTTGCCCAGCCGCCAGGCCGCGTAGCTGGTCTCCATGTCGCCTTCGGCGGCAAAGCGCAGGATCATCTCCTTGCCCTTGCCGTTGGCGACCACACGCTTGAGCGTGCCGTCGAGGATGAAGTACTGCTCCATCTTGCGCACGCCCTGCATCAGCAGGAAGTCACCCTTCTGGCCGTCGGTGATCTCGAGCAGTTGCTCGAACTCGGCGAAGTCTTCGGCCTCCAGCGCCTGCAGGGCCGCGTTTTTCCGCAGCTGAAGTCGGATGACGTTCTGCTCGGGATGTTGCGTCAGCTGGGTCATGGTGGCGGCAGCACTGTTTTTCGAAATCTTGACCGCGGTCATCGGCGACCGCGAGGGCCAAGGATGATAGTCCGGCCGCGCACTCGCGGCCTGCATCCAGCGGCCGTCAGACCAGCGCAGCACCGGTGCTGCAAGACCACGGAATCCAAGGCAAGACGGAGAGTTTTCACATCATGACCAGCGTGATCAGCGACATGCAGCCCAGCGAAACGATCGACGGATTCCATCTCGTCATCGAGGCCCTGAAGCTCAACGACATCCACACCATTTTCGGCCTGCCCGGCATTCCGATCACCGACCTGACGCGCATGGCGCAGGCCGAAGGCATGCGGGTCATTTCTTTCCGCCACGAACAGCATGCCGGCAACGCGGCTGCGGCGGCAGGCTACCTGACGCAGAAACCCGGCATCTGCCTCACCGTGTCGGCGCCCGGCTTCCTGAACGGCCTCACCGCGCTGGCCAACGCCACGGTGAACTGCTTTCCGATGATCCTGATCAGCGGCTCGAGCGAGCGCGAGATCGTCGACCTGCAGCAAGGCGACTACGAAGAGATGGACCAGCTGGCCATCGCCAAGCCACTGTGCAAGGCGGCCTACCGCGTGCTGCATGCTGAAGACATCGGCGTCGGTGTTGCACGCGCCATCCGCTCGGCGCTGTCGGGCCGCCCAGGCGGTGTCTACCTCGACCTGCCGGCGAAGCTGTTTGCGCAGACGATGGAGGCGGTGGCCGGCCGTAATTCGCTGATCAAGGTCGTCGACCCGGCGCCGCGGCAGATACCGGCGCCTGACGCCGTACAGCGCGCGCTGACCCTGCTGAAGGGCGCGAAGAAGCCGCTGATCGTGCTTGGCAAGGGCGCTTCCTACGCCCAGGCCGACGCCGACATCCGGGCGCTGATCGAAAAGACCGGCATCCCCTACCTGCCGATGTCCATGGCCAAGGGCTTGCTGCCCGACACGCATGAACAGTCGGCGTCGGCTGCACGTTCCTACGTGCTGGCCGAGGCCGATGTCGTGATGCTGGTCGGCGCACGGCTGAACTGGCTGCTTTCGCACGGCAAGGGCAAAACCTGGGGCACACCCGGCTCGGCGCAAAGCCGGCAGTTCATCCAGATCGACATCGCACCGACCGAGATGGACAGCAACGTGCCGATCGCGGCGCCGCTGGTCGGCGACATCGGTTCCTGCGTCGCGGCACTGCTGGCCGGTGTCGGCCCGGGCTGGACGCGCCCGCCTTCGGACTGGACCGGCGCCATCGCCGACCGCAAGGACAAGAACCTGTCGAAGATGGCGGCGACGCTGGGGCTGAACCCGTCGCCGATGAACTTCCACAGCGCGCTGGGTGTGATCCGCGAGGTCATCAAGGCCAACCCGCACGCGATGCTGGTGAACGAAGGTGCCAACACACTCGACTTCACGCGCAGCATCGTCGACATGTACGAGCCGCGCAAACGGCTCGATGTCGGCACCTGGGGCATCATGGGCATCGGCATGGGCTTTGCCGTCGCAGCGGCAGTGACGACCGGCCAGCCGGTGATCGCGATCGAAGGCGACAGCGCCTTCGGGTTCAGCGGCATGGAAGTCGAGACGATCTGCCGCTACAACCTGCCTGTGTGCGTCGTCGTCTTCAACAACAACGGGGTCTACCGCGGGACCGATGTCAACGCCTCGGGCACGGCCGACGTGGCGCCGACCGTGTTTGTCAAAGGCGCACGCTACGACAAGATGATGGAAGCCTTCGGCGGCATCGGCGTCAACGCCACGACCCCTGCCGAACTGCACAAGGCCATCAACGAAGCCATTGCGTCGGGCAAGCCGACACTGATCAACGCTGTCATCGACGAAACCGCCGGTACCGAGAGCGGCCGCATCACGAGCCTGAACCCCGCGACCGCAAAGAAGAAATAGTCCCCCAGCCGTTCACAGCTTTCTAGGAGAACCCCCATGAGCGACCTGCCACTCAAAGGCATCAAGATCATCGATTTCACGCACGTCCAGGCAGGGCCTGCTTGCACGCAGATGCTGGCCTGGTTCGGCGCCGACGTCATCAAGCTCGAGCGCCCGGGCGCCGGCGACGTGACACGCACGCAGCTGCGTGACATTCCGAACGCCGACGCGTTGTACTTCACGATGCTGAACAGCAACAAGCGCTCGCTGACGCTGAACACCAAGGCCAAGGAAGGCAAGGAAGTCCTCGAGAAGCTGATCAAGGAGTCCGACGTGATGGTCGAGAACTTCGGCCCCGGCGCGCTCGACCGCATGGGCTTCACCTGGGAGCGCATCCAGGAGCTGAACCCCGGCATGATCCTGGCGTCGGTGAAGGGCTTCTCCGACGGCCACCACTACGAGGACCTGAAGGTCTACGAGAACGTGGCGCAGTGCGCCGGCGGCTCGGCGTCCACCACCGGCTGGTGGAAGGGCGAAAACTCGCAGCCGACCATCAGCGCCGCGGCCCTAGGCGACAGCAACACCGGCATGCACCTGGCTATCGGTATCCTGACGGCCATCATCGGCCGCCAGAAAACCGGCAAGGGCCAGAAAGTGGCGTGCTCGATGCAGGACGCGGTGCTGAACCTGTGCCGCGTGAAGATGCGCGACCAGCAGCGCCTGGAAAAGATCGGCTACCTCGAAGAGTACCCGCAGTACCCGCACGAGATGGACGCGTTCAAGGACAGGGTCACGCCGCGCGGCGGCAACGCCGGCGGCGGCGGCCAGCCGGGCTGGATCCTGAAGTGCAAGGGCTGGGAAACCGACCCCAACGCCTACATCTACTTCACGGTGCAGGGCCACGCCTGGGAGCCGATCTGCGAAGCCTTGGGCAAGCCGGAATGGAAGACCGACCCGGCCTACACCACAGCCAAGGCGCGCCAGCCGCACATCAACGAGATCTTCGCGACGATCGAGGACTTCATCAAGGACAAGACCAAGTTCGAGGCGGTCGACATCTTCCGCAAGCACGACATCCCGTGCGCGCCGGTGCTGTCGATGAAGGAACTGCTGGTCGACGAGTCGCTGCGCAAGAGCGGTTCCATCGTCGAGGTCGACCACAAGGAGCGTGGCAAGTACTTCACCATCGGCAGCCCGATCAAGTTCTCGGGCTTCAAGCCCACCGTCACCGGCTCGCCGCTGCTTGGCGAACACAGCGCCGAGGTGCTGGCCGAGCTGGGCTACACCGCGGAGCAGATCGCGGCCATGCAGGCCAAGGAAATCTGTTGAGGCGGCGCGCATGAACACCGGCGTCGACTGTCACGCCCTGGTCGCGTCGGCGCCGGACGCGATCGTGGTGTCCGACGCCCAGGGTGCCATCGCGCTCTGGAACGCGGGGGCCGAGCGCATCTTCGGCTACACCGAAGCCGAGGCGCTCGGCAAGTCGCTCGACCTGATCACGCCCGAACGGCTGCGCAAGCGGCACTGGGAGGGCTACGACAAGTCGATGCAGACGGGCACCACCAAGTACGGCACGACGCTGCTGAAGGTGCCCGCCACCCACAAGGACGGACGCCCGCTGTCGATCGCCTTCACGGTCGCCATGCTGTTCGGGGCCGACGGCAAGGTGGCATCGGTCGTTGCCGTGATCCGCGACGAGACCGAGCGCTTCAACGAAGAGCGGGCGTTGCGCAAGCGCCTGCAAGAACTGGAAGCCGCGCTCAAGGCGGCGACGGATCCCGGTGCAGGCCAGGCCGCCTGAGCTGCGGTGACAATGGTTCGGCACGCGGGACGCAGCAGCCCGCCGGACCACGGAGACATTCGATGAGCAAGGCCCTGGAAGGCGTCCGCATCCTCGACTTCACGCATGTGCAGTCGGGCCCCACCTGCACCCAACTGCTGGCCTGGTTCGGCGCCGACGTCATCAAGGTCGAACGTGCCGGCGAAGGCGACGCCACGCGGGCGCAGCTGCGCGACATTCCGAACGTGGACAGCCTCTACTTCACGATGCTGAACCACAACAAACGCTCGATCACGCTCGACACCAAGAAAGAGCGCGGTCGCGAGGTGCTCGACCGGCTGATCAAGACCTGCGACGTGCTGGTCGAGAACTTCGCCCCCGGCGCGCTCGAACGCATGGGCATCACCTGGGACCACATCCAGAAGATCAACCCGCGCATGATCGTCGCGTCGGTGAAGGGTTTCGGCCCGGGCAAGTTTTCGGAGTGCAAGGTCTACGAAAACGTCGCCCAGTGCGCCGGCGGTGCCGCGTCGACCACCGGGTTCGACGACGGCCCGCCGGTCGTCAGCGGCGCCCAGATCGGCGACAGCGGCACCGGTGTGCACCTGGCCCTGGGCATCGTTGCCGCGCTCTACCAGCGCAACAGCACCGGCCGCGGCCAGAAGGTGCTGGCGCCGATGCAGGATGCGGTGCTCAACCTCTGCCGCGTCAAGCTGCGCGACCAGCAGCGGCTGGAACGCACCCACACGATGCACGAATACCCGCAGTACCCCGACGGCAAGTTCGGCGAAGCGGTGCCGCGTGCCGGCAATGCATCGGGCGGCGGCCAGCCGGGCTCGATCCTCAAGTGCAAGGGCTGGGAGACCGACCCCAACGCGTACATCTACTTCATCACCCAGGCGGCAGTGTGGCCGGCGGTGTGCAAGGTGATCGGCGAAGAGGACTGGATCAATGACGAGGCCTACGCGACACCGAGCGCACGGCTGCTGCACCTGAAGCCGATCTTCGCGCGCATCGAGAAGTGGACGATGACACGCGACAAGTTCGAGGTGATGGAGATCCTGAATCAACACGACATTCCCTGCGGGCCGGTGCTGTCGATGAAGGAGATCGCCGACGATGCCTCGCTGCGAGAGTCCGGCACCATCGTCGAAGTCGATCACCCCGCCCGCGGCAAGTACCTCACGGTCGGCAACCCGATCAAGATGTCCGACAGCCCGACCGTGGTGACCCGTTCGCCGCTGCTCGGTGAACACACCGAAGAAGTGCTGCGCCAGCTCGGCTACAGCGGCGCCGAAATGGCCGCCTTGCGCGAAGCGCGCGTGATCTGAACAGAGACAAGCCATGAACCACCAGGTGATCCCGATCGCGGTGATGGGCGCGCAGGACGCGCAGCAGACCCGGCAGCGCAAGCGCGAGGCGCCGAAGGGCCGGCGTGTCGACGACAGCGCGTTGCAGGCCGTGCGCGCGCTGCTGGGCGACACATCGCGCCAGCGCGACCTGCTGATCGAACACCTGCACAAGATCCAGGACAGCTTCGGCCACCTGTCGGCCGCGCACCTGGCCGCGCTGGCGCAGGAGATGCGCCTGCCGCAGGCCGAGGTCTTCGAGGTCGCAAGCTTCTATCACCACTTCGACATCGTGAAGGAAGGCGGCACGGCACCCGCCGCGCTGACCGTGCGTGTCTGCGACGGCCTCTCGTGCGAGATGGCCGGTGCCGGCGACCTGCTGGCGCGCCTGCCGGCGCTGCTGGGCCCCGGCGTGCGTGTGATCGCGGCGCCCTGCGTCGGCCGCTGCGAACAGGCACCGGCCGTCGTGGTCGGCCAGAACCCGGTGGCACCGGCGCAGGCCGACGCCGTGGTGGCGGCCGTGGCCGCCAGCCACACGACACCCGAGGCCGGGCAGTTCCTCGACTACATCGACTACGAGGCCTACCACGCCGGCGGCGGCTACCAGCTGTTCCAGGAATGCATCGCCGGACAGCGCGATGTCGAAGCCGTGCTGACGACGCTGGAGGCCTCGGGCCTGCGCGGCCTCGGCGGCGCCGGCTTCCCGGCCGGCCGCAAGTGGCGCATCGTGCGCGCCGAGCCCGGCCCGCGGCTGATGGCGGTGAACATCGACGAAGGTGAACCCGGCACCTTCAAAGACCGTGTGCTGCTCGAACGCGACCCGCACCGTTTCCTGGAGGGTGTGCTGATCGCCGCCTGGGCCGTCGGCATCGCCACCATCTACATCTACCTGCGCGACGAATACCACGGCTGCCGCGAGATCCTGACGCAGGAGATCGAGACGCTGCGCCAGGAACTGCCGGTGTCCGGCCTGCCCGAGATCCACCTGCGCCGCGGCGCCGGCGCCTACATCTGCGGCGAAGAGTCGGCGATGATCGAGTCGATCGAAGGCAAACGCGGCATGCCGCGGCTGCGCCCGCCCTACGTCGCCCAGGTCGGCCTGTTCGGCCGGCCGACGCTGGAGCACAACTTCGAGACGCTGTACTGGGTGCGCGAACTGCTCGAAAAAGGCGGCGCCTGGTTCACTTCGCACGGCCGCAACGGCCGCAAAGGCCTGCGCTCGTTTTCGGTCTCGGGCCGGGTGAAGAAACCGGGGGTCAAGCTGGCGCCGGCCGGGATCACCGTGCGCGAGCTGGTCGACGAATACTGCGGCGGCATGCAGGACGGCCACACGCTGTACGCCTACCTGCCGGGCGGCGCTTCGGGCGGCATCCTGCCGGCGGCCATGGACAACATCCCGCTGGACTTCGACACGCTGCAGCCGCATGGTTGTTTCATCGGCTCGGCCGCGGTCATCGTGCTCTCGAACCACGACACCGCCACCGCGGCCGCGCGCAACATGATGCGTTTCTTCAAAGACGAGTCCTGCGGCCAGTGCACGCCCTGCCGCAACGGCACCGCCAAGGCCTCGGCGCTGATCGAGCAACCGGTCTGGGACCTGGCCTTGCTGGCGGACCTGTCGGCGGTGATGCGCGACGCGTCGATCTGCGGTCTCGGCCAGGCCGCGCCGAACACCTTCGACAGCGTGACACGCTACTTTGCGCACGAACTGTCCTGACCCGGGAACCATTGTCATGAACGCGATCAGCAGACAAGAAGCCGCCCAGCTGGCTTCGCCGTCGGTGACCTTCCAGCTCAACGGCCGCGAGGTCACCGGGCGCAGCGACGAGACCCTGCTGCAGATCGCGAAGCAGGCAGGCATCGAAATCCCGCACCTTTGCTACAAGGACGGGCTCGAACCGGTGGGCAACTGCCGCGCCTGCATGGTTGAAGTGGCCGGTGAGCGTGTGCTCGCACCGGCGTGCTGCCGTCAGCCGAGCAAGGGCATGGTCGTCACCACCGACAGCGAACGTGCCGTCAAGTCACAGAAGCTGGTGCTGGAGTTGCTGCTGGCCGACATGCCCACGACTGGCAGCCACACACGGCACAACGAACTCGACCAGTGGGCGGCGAAGCTCGAGATGGGCCTGCCGCGGTTCACGGCACGCGCCGCCGTCGTACCCGACCTCAGCCACCCGGCCATCGCCGTCAACCTGGACGCCTGCATCCAGTGCACACGCTGCGTGCGCGCCTGCCGCGACGAACAGGTCAACGGCGTCATCGGCCTGGCGCTGCGCGGCGAACACGCGAAGATCGTCTTCGACATGGACGACGCCATGGGCGCGTCGACCTGTGTCGCCTGCGGCGAATGTGTGCAGGCCTGCCCCACCGGCGCGCTGATGCCGGCACGCGAGGCGGCCCTGGCCGTGCCCGACAAGCAGGTGGCCTCGGTGTGCCCGTACTGCGGTGTCGGCTGCCAGCTCACCTACAACGTCAAGGACGACAAGATCCTCTTCGTCGACGGTCGCGACGGCCCCGCCAACCACGGCCGGCTGTGCGTCAAGGGCCGCTACGGCTTCGACTACGCGCACCACCCGCAGCGCCTGACGAAACCGCTGATCCGCCGCGACGGCGTGGCCAAGACCGGCAGCTTCACGATGGACCCGAACGGTGTCGACGCGGTCTTCCGCGAAGCCAGCTGGGACGAAGCGCTGGCCTTTGCCGCCGGCAAGCTGAAGGACATCCGCGACCAACATGGCAAACGTGCGCTCGCCGGCTTCGGCTCGGCCAAGGGCAGCAACGAAGAGGCCTACCTGTTCCAGAAACTCGTGCGCACCGGCTTCGGCAGCAACAACGTCGACCACTGCACCCGGCTGTGCCATGCCTCATCGGTGGTGGCCTTGCTCGAAGGCATCGGTTCGGGCGCGGTGTCGAACCCGGTGATGGACGTGACCAAGGCCGAGGTGGTGCTGCTGATCGGCGCCAACCCCACCGTCAACCACCCGGTGGCCGCCACCTGGATCAAGAACGCCATCGCCAACGGCACGCAACTCGTCGTCTGCGACCCGCGCCGCTCGGACCTGGCGCGCATGGCCAGCCACTACCTGCAGTTCAAGCCCGACACCGACGTGGCTTTGCTCAACGCGATGATGAACGTCATCGTCAGCGAAGGCCTGGTCGACGCAGACTTCATCGCCAGCCGCACCATCGGCTTTGACGAGTTGCGGCGCAACGTCGAAGCCTATGCACCCGAGGCGATGGCGCCGCTGTGCGGCATCCCGGCACAGACCATCCGCGAAGTGGCGCGGCTGTACGCCACGTCGAAGGCCTCGATGATCCTCTGGGGCATGGGCATCAGCCAGCACGTGCACGGCACCGACAACGCACGCTGCCTGATCGCGCTGGCGCTGATGACGGGCCAGATCGGCCGCCCCGGCACGGGGCTGCACCCCTTGCGCGGCCAGAACAACGTGCAGGGCGCGTCGGACGCCGGCCTGATCCCGATGATGTACCCCGACTACCAGCAGGTGGTCGACCCTGCGGTGCGTGCACGTTTCGAAGCCGCCTGGCAGCTGCCGGCCGGCAGCCTGGACGCCCAGCCCGGCCTCACGGTGGTGGAGGTGATGCACGCCATCAAGAGCGGTGGCATCCGCGGCATGTACGTGATGGGCGAGAACCCGGCGATGTCCGACCCCGACGCCAACCACGCGCGCGAAGCGCTGGCGGCACTCGACCATCTGGTGGTGCAGGACATCTTCCTGACCGAGACCGCCTACCTCGCCGATGTGGTGCTGCCTGCGAGTGCCTTCCCGGAAAAGGACGGCAGCTTCACCAACACCGACCGCCTGGTGCAGATGGGGCGCCAAGCGGTGAACCCACCGGGCGACGCGAAGCAGGACCTCTGGATCATCCAGCAGATCGCGCAAGGCATGGGCCTGGACTGGCAGTACGGCCATGTCAGCGAGGTCTTCGACGAGATGCGGCACACGATGCCCAGCATCGGTGGCATCACGTGGGAACGGCTGGACCGCGAACACGCGGTCACCTACCCTTGCGTCAAGGAAGGCGACCCCGGCGACCCGGTGGTTTTCGTCGACGACTTCCCGCGCGCCGGCGGCAAGGCGCGTTTTGTGCCGGCCGACATCATCCCGGCCGATGAACGCCCCGACACCGACTACCCGATGGTGCTGATCACCGGCCGCCAGCTCGAACACTGGCACACCGGCAGCATGACGCGCCGTGCCAGTGCACTCGACGCGCTGGAGCCCGACCCGGTGGCGCTGGTGCATCCGCTGGACCTGGCCGCCATCGGCGTGTCTGCAGGCAACGTCATCACGCTGCAGTCGCGCCGTGGCGAGGTCACGCTCTACGGCCGTGCCGACGAAGGCACACCGCGCGGCAGCGTCTTCGTGCCCTTCTGCTACTACGAAGCCGCGATCAACCGGCTGACCAACGCAGCGCTCGACCCGTTCGCGAAGATTCCCGAGTTCAAGTACTGCGCCGTGCGCGTCACCGCGGGCGGCGCAGCGCCGGTGCAGGGCAGCTACGGCGGCGGCATCCTGCTCGAACCGGCCGCCATACCGAGCTGAGGCCCCGCGAAACAGGCTTCAGGCGATGCGTACCTGCCGCGACTCGCTCTCGGTCTCGGCGGCTGCGCCACCGGCCGTGATGAAGGTCTGCACGCTGTAGTCGCCGGCGGCCAGGCCGAGGTCGCTGGCAGCACCGTGATGGGCACGTCGGCCAGCGCCGGCAACACCCACACCCGGCCGACGAGGCCGCCGCATGGACTGCCGCTCACTTCCCAGGCCATGCGGACCTTGCGGTTGACCTTGACGTGGGCCAGCAGTCCGCCGATCGGCAGGTAGCGGTCGCCGAGCGTGGTCCAGCCCTCGACACGCACCAGCGCTTCGGCGGCCTCGATGTGCTGGTGGCGCCGCAACGCCTTGGGGCGTGTAGCTGTAAGTGCGTGCAGGTCGGTCCAGACCACGGCGCGCACACTGCGTTCGCCCTTCGGGCCGGTCCAGACCCAGCGGTGGTCGACAACGGCATGCCAGCCGTACGGCAAGCCGCGCACCATGAGGTCGACACGTTTGTGGATGGTGAACGGGCTGCGCACCGCCGCGTCGATGCGCACCGGGTTCTGGCTCGACGCGCCGCCGGAGTCGAAGCTGAACACGTTTTCCTGAGCCCAGTGGTTGTTGGTATCGATCTCGCCGGGCTGCGGATAGGGCCTCGCGTGCAAGCCATCCGGCCCGCACCGGTTCTGCCGGCGGGGCGCGACGCTGACGACGGGTCTTCGTCCGGACGGATCACGCTGGCCCGCACAGTGGCCAAGGTGTGCCGCACCACGTCGGCCGGACGCCACCCGCGCTGGACCACCAGGTGGTGCCAGGTGTCGCCCAGCAGGCCGCCGCGCTGCAGCGCCATGCGGCTGTCCCAGGCCTGCCGCGCTTCGGCATCGGTGACCGCGGCGGCGCGCAAGGTGTGCGCCACGTCGAACACGACGGGCACGTACTTGAACCAGCCGCGGACCGTGGTTTCCAGCGCCTGATCGAGTCAACCGTGAATTCGGGCACGATTGCATTTGCTGACTAACGTGACACTAAGCTCATACTTGCCAGCAGGAGAACGTGATGTCCAACACCTTGGTCGAGACACTGACAAGTACTGAAGCCGCTCGGATTTGCGGCGTGAGTTTCCGCACGGTGATCCGATGGATCGAGCGTGGTGATCTGCAGGGCTATCGCCTGCCGGGACGTGGCGACTATCGCGTGACGGCGGCCGAGTTGCTCCGCTTCATGCGCGCGCACGGCATGCCCGAGCCCGATGATGCGCCGGGCGTCCCAAAACGAATCCTGGTAGTCGACGACGAACCGGCCATGGCCAGCGCGATCAAGCGAGTCGTGGTGCGGGCGGGCTTCGAGACGATCATCGCCAGCGACGGCTTCCTGGCCGGCTCGATGCTGCATACGTTCAGGCCGCACCTGATGACGCTGGACATCCGCATGCCCGTGATTGACGGTTTCGGCGTCCTGCGCGTCCTGCGCGATCACCCGCCGCCGTTTTCGCTCAAGGTGCTTGTCGTCTCCGGTGAAACCGAGGATCGCTTGCGGCAAGCGCTCGCCTTGGGTGCGCACGGCGTGCTGGCCAAGCCGTTCGAGAACGAGCACTTGCTGGAGGCCATTGCTCGAATCTTTGGCGACGGCCTGCCGCCCGGGCGCGGCGGTCGAAGCAAAGGTCGCTGAGATGACCATCGAACGCATTTGCAGCCCATTTGTTCGTGCGAGCCGCCAGCTCGTTGTTCGAAGAGGCGCGCCAGTGCGCGTCTCGCTCTGTTTCGGGCGACATGCAGTGGCCAAGGGCCGCAATCGAGCGTGCGTTGATCGAATCAACAGCCATCGCAATGGTCATCGAACCACCCAACAGGACACTCCATGAGTCAACAGATTTCAGCCCACACCCCTAGGCCGGCGCTGCCCGAAGTCGCACGCGGCGGTGCGGTGGCCACCCCCATCCGCGAGTTTCTTGCCTTCAAGCTCGGCGCCGAGGAATACGGTATCGACCTCTTGCGCGTGCAGGAGATCCGCTCCTACGAGGAGCCGACCCGCATCGCCAGCGCTCCCAGTTTCATCAAGGGCGTGGTCAACCTGCGCGGCGTGATCGTGCCCATCGTCGACATGCGCATGAAGTTCAACCTGGAGCAGGTCGGCTACGACAGTTTCACGGTGGTGATCGTGCTCAACATCGGCTGTCGCGTGATCGGAATGGTGGTGGACGCGGTGTCCGACGTGATCACTCTCACGCCAGAGCAACTGCGCCAGGTGCCGGAGTTCAACTCGGCCATCCAGAGCGACCACCTGCTGGCCATCGGCGCCCTTGACCAGCGCATGCTGATCCTCGTCGATATCGAAAAGCTCATGTCCACCGCCGAGATGGGGTTGGTCGAGCAAACCCTGCAGTAAGCCATTTCGCTTGATCCTTTGAAGGAAAATCTTCATGCACCTCTTGAGCAGTTTCGGCATTGCCAAACGCCTGTACCTGGTTTCGTTCGTCCTGATCGCGTCGCTGGCCGGTCTGGCCGTTGCCGCCTGGGTGCAACTCAACCAGGTGGCCAGTCTGGCCGCGCAGACCGGCGCGAACCGGACGCCTCAGCTGCAACGCATGGCCGAGGTCGAGTTGGAGGTGACACGCGTGTCGCTGCAGCTGCGCCACGCCATGCTGGTCAAGACACCGGCCGACCTGGCATCGACACTGGCCTATATCGGCGACAAACACAAACACATCGACGAGGTCTTCCAGGCCTATGAAGCCGGGCTGTTCACCCCGGCCGGCAAGGAAGCGTTCGTCAAGTTCCCGCCCTTGGTGAAAGACTTCTGGGCCATTGCCGGCGCCAACGTCGCACTGGTCGAAGCGGGCAAGAAGGACGAAGGCTTCCAGATGCTGGTGGACAAGACGATCCCGGCGCGCAATCTGCTCTTGGCCGCGCTCGAAATCGAGAAAAAACGCCAAGGCGCCGCGCTGGCGGCCGACCTCAATACCATCCAACAAGAAGCCAGCACCACCCGCACCGAGATTGTGGCGCTGGTTGTCGCCATCGCCCTTGGTGTGCTGGCCTTCGCCTGGTACATCGCCAGCGTATTGCAGCGGCGTGTGGCAATCTCCCAGGCGGTGGCCGAGCGGGTGCGTGATGGTGACCTGACCGTGCCGGTAGTTGACGATGCCCGCGACGAATTCAGCCCCCTGCTGGCTTCTTTGCGCGACATGCAGACCTCGCTGACCAAGGTGGTGGGCAGCGTGCGTCAGAACGCCGAGTCCGTGTCCACCGCATCGTCCCAGATCGCCCAGGGCAACCAGGACCTGAGCCAGCGCACCGAGGAGCAGGCCTCGGCTCTCCAAGAGACCGCTGCGTCTATGGAGCAACTCAGCTCCACCGTCAAGCAAAACGCCGACAACGCCAAGCAAGCCAACCAGCTCGCGCTGAGCGCCAGCACGGTGGCCATCCAGGGCGGCGAGGTCGTCGGCCAGGTGGTGAACACGATGAAGGCCATCAACGACAGCTCGAAGAAGATTGCCGACATCATCAGCGTCATCGACGGCATCGCCTTCCAGACCAACATCCTGGCCTTGAACGCGGCGGTGGAAGCGGCGCGTGCCGGTGAGCAGGGCCGCGGCTTCGCCGTGGTGGCCACCGAAGTGCGCAGCCTGGCCGGCCGTTCGGCCGAGGCAGCCAAGGAGATCAAGAGCCTGATCAACGCCAGCGTCGAACGGGTGGAGCAAGGCACGACGCTGGTCGACCAGGCCGGTGTCACGATGACGGAAGTGGTCAACTCGATCAAGCGCGTGACCGACATCATGGGCGAGATCAGTTCGGCCAGCGCCGAGCAAAGCGCAGGCGTGTCGCAGGTGGGCGACGCCGTCAGCCAGATGGATCAGGTCACGCAGCAGAACGCGGCGCTGGTCGAAGAAAGCGCCGCTGCGGCCGAGAGCCTGAAGGGGCAGGCGCTGCAACTGGTGCAGATCGTGTCGGTCTTCAAGCTGGCGCAGGGCGACATCGTGCGCGCCGCGACGCACAGCGAGGCGCCTTCCCAGCCTTTCACAGCCGCCCCCGTGCGCAACACCGAGCGCCGCGGACCGGAGCGCGCCAAGAACGTGACGCGACCCGCCTTCGGCAAGGCCAAGCCGGCTGCCGTCAAGGCCCCGCACGCGCAGCCGCCTGCCGAACCCGCAGCGCGCACGGGCACCGACGACTGGGAATCCTTCTGAGAATGGACCCGTGCCCGGCGGCGCCGTGCCTCCCACCGTCGTTGAGACCGTGGTGGCTGAAGGAATCGTTATGCCGCAGTGCACCCGCTGTGGGCTCGACTGTGAAGTCGCTGCCTGAGGAACCCCAGACGCACCCTCGCGAGATCGACGAAGGTCAGATCCGACGACGGGAAGCCACCAGTCGCCAATGGCGGCCGATGGCCGAATGCGGGCCAGGGCGTCTGAAGCGAGCGCTGGGGTTTCGCTTCAGTTCGACCGCTTCGGCGCTGTCTGCAACAAGTCCTGCAGCGGCGCCTTGTAGAACTTCGCCATGCCCGTCGTGCCGTGGCCGCGGGTCTCGGCGCTGGCCGGGATCATGTGCAGCTTCGCGCCGGGCACACGCCTGAGTTCGCGCTCCAGCAGCCCGGTCTCGGGCGGGTTGCGTTCGTCGTCGGCGGCGTTGATCACCAGCAGCGCGGCGCGGATGCGTTCGAGCTGTGGCGATGCGTCGTAGTCACCCGACGACTCCCACTGGTAGAGGAAGTCGTTGGCATCGGCCGTGAACGGCGCGTTCAGGCGGCTGTCGAGCAGCTTGTCGGCGGCCTCGCGGGTGGGCGCCTGCTGCTGGTAGGCCAGCGTGCCGCCGTTGGTGGCGATGCCGAAGAACACGTTGGCGGCCTTGATCGCACGCGGTTGCGTCGTGTAGTTGCCACCCAGCCATTCGGGGTCGTTGCGGATCGTGTCGATGATGAGGCGGCGCATCATCCAGTTGCGGCTGGCCATCGCGGTCGGCTGGCTCGCCATCGGCGCCAGCGCATCCATGAAGCCGGGGTACTTCACGCCCCACAGCCAGGTGTGCATGCCACCCATCGAATTGCCCATCACCAGGCGCAGGTGCTTGATGCCGAGCACCTCGGTGACAAGGCGGTACTGCGCCTGCACCATGTCGTCGTAGTTGTAGCGCGGGAACTTCGCGCGCAGGCCGTCCGAGGGCTTGGCCGACCGCCCCGCACCCAGCGCGTCGGGCAGGATGATGAAGTACCTGCTCGCGTCCAGCGGCTGGCCGGCACCGAAGAGCTCGCCGGCGAAGGCCGGGTTGAGCATGCTCGCGGCCGAGCCGGCCGTGCCGTGCAGCACCAGCACCGGCTCGCCGGTAGCGGTGCCGACGGTCTTGTAGTGCACTTTCAGTTCGGCCACCACCTCGCCGGTGTGGAAGCGGAAGTCGCGCAGCACCGCGTCGGCCTCCTTGGGCGCCGGGTAGTCGGCGGCCAACGCCGTGGCGCCCGCGACCGCCAGGGTCAGGCACAACACCATGCGGCAGGCCCATGTGGACAGCTTCATCGATCGTCTCCGTTGTTGCGCTCGGCCGGGCGGCCGCGGGCCATCATGCTCGCGTGCCGCCACGCCCACAAGCGGGCGGCGGCCGCGCCGCGTCACGCGCGGTCCGCCAGCTCCACCGCGTTGCGGCCAGCGCGTTTGGCGCGGTAGAGCGCCCGGTCGGCGCTGTCGATCAGCAAGTCCAGCGCGGTGCCGTCGCCGGGGCGGATGCAGGCAGCGCCGACGCTGCAGGTCACCTGCAGGGTTGCACCGTCGCCCAGGTCGAACGGCGTGGCCGCGATGGCCAGGCGCAGGCGCTGCAGGCCCGGGTCGGCTGCGCCGGTTTCCGGGTGCAGGCCGGGCAGCAGCACCAGGAACTCCTCGCCGCCGTAGCGGCCCAGCAGGTCGTAGGGCCTCATAGCAGCGCGCAGCCGTGCCGCCGCCTGGCGCAGAACCTGGTCGCCGGCGGGGTGGCCGTGGGTGTCGTTGACACGCTTGAAGTGGTCGATGTCCACCAGCGCCAGCGTCAACGGCCCTTCGCCGCGCTGCACGCGGCCGTGTTCGCGTTCGGCCGCTTCCATGATGGCGCGGCGGTTCATCGCACCGGTCAGGCCGTCGGTCAGCGCGAGCTGGCGCATCTCGTTGCGTGAGGCTTCCAGGTCGCTGGTGCGCAGCCGCACCTGCTCTTCCAGCTGGGCTTGCAGCTGCGCCTCGCGCCGCACCAGCGCACGCAGCCGCCATCGGTGCAGCGCCAGGCCGGCGGCCAGCAGCAGCAGCGCGGCAGCGGCCAGCGCCGGGCCGGTGCGCCACCAAGGCGGCAGCACGTCGATGCGCAGCGTGGCCACCGCGGATCGTTGCCCGAGGTCCAGGTTCTCTGCCACCACGGCCAGCCGGTGTTCACCCGGCGGCAGCGTGTCGAAACGCAGCCCTTCGCGGCCGGCGGCGACCCAGGGAGCGTCGTCGTCGCCGAGCCGGTAGGACACGCGGTGTGCGGCGCGGTTGCTGAAGCCCGGCAGGTGCCAGTCGACGAACATCGGCTCGCGCGACCACGGCAGCGAGACCGCCTGCGGCCGCGGCCAGCGCTGCGCGCCGCGGCGCACGGCCTCTACTGCCAGCACCAGCGGCGTGGCCACGGCCAGCGCCGTCGGGTCGGCCAGCAGGCTGACGCCGCGGCTGGTGCCCACCCACAGGCGGCCCTGCAGGTCTTCGTGCAGCGCGCCGGCATTGGTGTCGTTCCAGACCAGGCCGTTGGAGGCGTCGAAGCGGCGCCAGCCCTGCGGCGTCTGCAGCACCAGGCCGTGGTCGGTGCCCACCCACAGCCAGCCACGCCTGTCCTGCAGCAGCGCGACCTTGGAGCGCCGCTCCAGCAAGGCCGGCCGCAGCGCCTGGGCTCGCCAGCCCGCCCCATCGGGTGCCACGGCCCACAGGTCAATGGCGTCGAACACCGCCCAGACACCGCCGTCGCGCCGGCAACCGAGCATGGTGATGCGCCCGGCCGGCAAACCGGGGACGGGTTGCGCGCGCAGCTGTCCGTCGGGCAGGCGCAGCACCAGGCCTGCGCCGGTGCCCAGCCAGACACCGGCCGCCGTGGCGCACAGGCGCGTGACCTCCGGCTTCGCGCCGAGCAGCGTGTCCAGCGCCTGGACACGCTGTAGCTGCGGCCGGGCTTGCGCGGCGTCGCGCAGTTCCAGCAGGCCGGTGCGTGTGGCCGCCAGCAGGCTGCCGTCCGGCAACTCGAGCAGCTGATACACCAGCGGCAGGCCACGTGCCACGGTCTGCCAGCCGCTGCCGTCGCGGCGGCGCAGGATCTCGCCGCTGAAGGTGGCGGCCCAGAGCCAGCCGCCGCGCCCCTGCAGCAGACTGCCGACCTGCTGGCCGCTGTCGCGCGGCCGCGGCACGACGGCAGCGCGGGCGGGGTCCAGCAGCGCAGCGCCGGCGCCGCTGCCGACCCACACGCGCGCGCCGTCCGCGTCGGCGAAGGACCAGGCTTCGTCGCTGGGCAGGCCCTGGGCCCGGGTCCAGCTCTGCCAGTCGGCGTAGCCGCGCCACTGCAGCACACCCAGGCCGGCTGTGCCCAGCCAGAGGTCACCGTCGCCATCCAGATGCATCGTGTGCACACCGCCGGCCACTTCCAGCCCCTGCGCCGCAGCCATCGCCTGCCAGCGGCCTGCCTCCCAGCGCAGCAGGCCGACGTCGCTGTGCACCAGCACCCGGCCCCGCCGGTCTTCGACCATCGGCAGATGGATGTGCACGGTGCCCTGGGCCAGGCCGCGCGGCGTGATGTCTTCGAAACGCGCCGCACCGGGCGGCCGGCGCAGCACGCGGGCATCGCTGCGCGCCCACAGCGCTCCGTCGCGCGCCAGCAGCACGCCGGCCCAGCGGCCTTCGGGCACGCCGTCGGCTGTGCCCAGCCTGTGCAGCCCCGCTGGTGTCCAGTGGCACAGGCCACGGCCGCAGCCGAGCCAGAGTTCAGCGTCCGCGGCGGCCTGTGTCGCCGGTACTGCCGCCGGTACTGCCGCCTGTACTGCCGCCTGTACTGCGAGTACCGACACCACCCGGCCGGCTTCGGCCTGCTTGACGACCGTGTCGACGCTGGCCGGCGCACCATCGCGCCAGCGCACACGCAGCAGATCGCCACTGCTGACGACCCAGACGCCACCGGGCGCCGCGGCCAGCGCCATGCCGTCGTCCACCGGCAGCGGGCGGCTGCCGACGGCCTGCAGGCCGGGCGCGTCGGGCAGTTGCACCTGCAGACCCACCCGCATGCCGGCCCACAGGCGGCCGTGCGCGTCGGCGAGCAGCCCGCCGACAACACGGTCGGCGGACGGCGGCAGCTTGTCGTCGACGGCTTCGACACGTTCGCCGCCGTAGCAGAAGAGGCCGTTCTCGGTGCCGATCCACAGCCGGCCCGCGGCGTCTTGCGCGAGGGCGGTGACGGCCAGGTTCTCCAGGCCGTCGGCGTGCTGCAGCGGCCGCAGAGACAGCGTCTGCGCCGCAGCGCCGGCCGTCAGCAGGCCGGCGAGCAGCGCGACGAGGTGTCGGCGCAGCACGAGGCCGAGCAACGCGTCAGCCACCGACCGGGGAGATCCGCTTGTGTTCAACCCGCCGGCGTGGCGCCACTGGAATCCGCTTCGAAACCCATCGCGGAATTGTGCGCTCGCGGCCTGCGCGTGCCGCGCCGGCCGGGCGGCGTTGCGCAGTCAGACTGCACGAAACGGCGCCGGACGCTGACGCCGACGCCGCTGCGTTCAGCGCTGCGCGCGCACCAGCACCGCCTGCTGCAGCGCAGCATCCACCGACGAGTCGCCGACGATAACGCGGTACATGCCCGGTACCACGGCCCACTGCCCCGCGGCCACGTCGTAGATCGAGAACGCACGCTGGTCGAGCGCGATCGTCACGCGCCTGGACTCGCCCGGCGCGAGCAGCACCTTGTCGTAACCCTTCAGCAGCGGCACCGGCTCACCCGCGGCGCGCGGGAAGTCGACATAGGCCTGCGGCACGACGGCGCCGGCGCGGCTGCCGCTGTTGGTCACCGTGAACGTGGCCGTGACGCCGGGCTGGCCCTGCAGCGTGCCGTCGCTTCCGGCCGTGCCGGCGGTGAAGCCGCGGCGGTCCAGCGTCAGGCCGCTGTACTTGAAGCTGGTGTACGACAGGCCGTGGCCAAACGCGAATTCGGCGCGCGGCGCACCGGGGGCATTGAAGTGGCGGTAGCCGATGGACAAGCCTTCGCTGAATTGAGCCACCTGGCTGACGCCGGGGAAACGTTCGGGCGCAAAGGTCGGCAGGTCGGTGTCGGCCTTCGGGAACGACACCGGCAGCCGGCCCGACGGGTTGACGTCGCCGAACAGCACCCGCGCCAGCGCCGTGCCGCCGCGGGTGCCGCCGTACCAGGCCTCCAGCACGGCAGGCACCTTGCGCAGCCACGGCATCGTCACCGCGCTGCCGGTGGTCAGCACGACGATGGTGCGCCGGTTGGCTCGCACCACGGCTTCGATCAGCCGGTCCTGGTCGTTCGGCAACGTCAGGCTCGGACGGTCGATGGCTTCGGATTCGAGGTCACGCACGACGACGATGGCCACGTCGGCGCGTGCCGCCGCTTCGGCCGCGGCACGCAGGTTGGCGTCGTAGGCGCCCGCCGGCGGCTTGAAGCCGACCTTCAGCTGCGGGCTCGTGGCGGCGTTGGTTGCGTAGTCGACACGCAGCGTGTGTGTGCCCTGCGCCAGGTTCAGGTCGGTGGCAACACGTGCCGTGCTGCCGTCGCTCTTGGCGACGAGCACGCCATCGACATACAGGCTGGCGATGCCGCTCGTCGCCAGATCGAAGCCGTGGCTGCCGCTCATTTCAGCGGTCAGTGTCGCGCTCCAGGTCGTCGTCACGGTGCCGGTGGGCGGTGTCTGCGCGGTGGTGACGCTGCTGTTGAAGTTGCTCTGCGGTGCGTAGCAGACGCAGAGGTCGGTGCGCTTCGCGAGCAGCGTGCCGTCGGCGGCGAAGTAGCTGGCGGTGGCACCTTGCACGGCCGACTCAGCGGCGATCAATGCGCCCGAAGGAAGCTGTGCGTGGCCGGGTGCGACGGCGATCGAAAAGATCGGATCGACGCCACGCTGGAACTCGACCACCGCGCCGGGTACACGCGCCTGGATCGCCTGCAGCACCGTGTCCTTGCCCTGCGGCGCCGGGTTGCTGGGGCCGCCGTGTGTCAGCGTGTTGTCGGCGCCGGTGCCGATCACGGCGATGCGCTGCACGCTTGCGGCGTCCAGCGGCAGCGCCTGGCCCTGGTTGCGCAACAGCACGATGGCGTTTTCGGCCACTTGCTGCGCGGCTGTTGCGCCGGCTTCGAGGTCGGCGCCGGTGCGCACCGGCGGTTCGTCGAAGATGCCGTAGGCGATCATCGTGCGCAGGATGCGCTTGACCGCGGCGTCGACCGCTGATTCGGGGAAGGTGCCGGCGCGCACCGCGTCGATCAGCACCGTGCCGTACTGCGACACCGAGCGGAATTCCTGGTCGACGCCGAGCTGCAGCGATTGCAGCGTGTGCGCGGCGCCGGCATCGGTGCGCACGATGCCCTGGAAGCCCCACTTGTCGCGCAACAACCCCTTCAGCAGCGCTTCGTGGTTGCAGGCGTGTGTGCCGTTGATCTTGTTGTAGGCGCACATGACCATGCCGACACCGCCATCGCGCACGACGTCGTGGAACGGTGCGACGTACAGCTCGTGCAGCACCCGTTCGTCGATGTGCACGTCGAGCGTCGTGCGGTCCTTCTCCACCGTGTTGACGGCGTAGTGTTTGGCGTCTGCGATGACGCGGTGGCCCTGGATGCCCTTCACGTACGCGGCGCCGGTCTGGCCGACGAGGTACGGATCCTCGCCATACGATTCGTGTGCACGGCCGTGGCGCGGGTCGCGCAACACGTCGACGTTGGGGCCGTGCAGCACGCCGTAGCCGAGCGCGCGTGTCTGGGCGCCGAGCGTGTCGCCGTAGCTGCGCGCGACATCACGCGAAAACGCTGCGGCCAGCGCCGTCGAGTTCGGCATCTGCGTCACCGCCGTGCTGCCCTGCCAGATGCCCGCCGGTGTGTCGCCCTGCGTCATGTCGGGGATGCCCAGGCGGGCATTGCCCTTCACGTAGACCTGCCAGGTCTGGCCGTCGACGGTTTTTGTGCCGTAGCCGTAGAGCAGCGCCGACTTCTCTTCCAGCGTCATCTGCGCGACCAGCGCTTCGGCGCGTTCGTCGGGCGTGACCGTGGTGCTGCTGGCCGCGAGCGCGGTCTTCATGCTGCCCGCCGGTGCGGCACTGCTGTTGTCGGGGCCGTCGGTGCCGCCGCAGGCCGCCATCGCCAGCACGGCGGCGATGGTCGTGGGGGCCAGTCGATGAAGCTTGAATGCAGCCATCGTTGTCTCCTCGTTGTCGCTGTTATCAGCCGATGTAGCGCGCGCCGGCGTAGTACTTCTTCGGGTCCACCGTCTCGGCGACCCGGCCCAGGCCCTTGAACAGCTCGTTCATCCCGGCGAGCCAGCTGTCGACGGTGCCGTCGCGCGTCAGCAGCGCGAGTTCCTGGCTGCTGTAGTACTGCGCGTAACCCGACTCGGCCTCCAGGCTGGCCTTCGGCGCGCCCAGCATCGCGGCGGTGGCGTCGACGGCTTCTTTCAGGTTGGCCTTGCGCCAGTCGTTGGCTTCCTTCAGCACGCGCACGACGGCACTCACCAGCGGTGCCTGCGCGTCGGCGTCGAGCTCGTTGCGCATCACGAAGGCGCTGGGGAAGCTGTTCTTCGGCATGAAGTCCTTGTTCGCCGCCAGCTCCACCAGGTCCGGCAGGCGTGCCTTGATCGTCGCCACATGCGGGTACCAGATGCCGGCGCCGTCGACCTGGCGCGAGATGAAGGCCGAGACGATGGTCGCCGGATCCATCGTCACGCGCTTGATGTCTTCGATGCGCATGCCGGCCTTGGCCAGCGCCAGCCGCAGCAGCATGTCGCCCGACGTGCCTTCGGGCACCGCGACCGTGCGGCCCTTCAGCTCGGCCAGCGACTTGATGCCGGCCTGCGCGATGACACGGTCGGAATAGCCGATGGCGTTGATGGCGACGAGCTTGGCGCGCCCGCTCATCGGCAGCCACAGCGCACCGGGGCCGATGTAGCCGAAGTCGAGGTCACCGGTGCCCAGCGCCTGGATCTGGATCGGCCCGTTCGTGAAGCCCTTGACCTCGGGCACCAGGCCGTGTTTCTTCCACAGCTCCTGCTTGTTCGCCACGGCCACCAGCGAGGCGCCGAGGAAGTCGCCGATGTAGCCGAAGCGCACACGCTGGCCTTGCGCATGCACCCGCGGGCTCGCCAGCGGGCCAAGCACCGCGGCGGCCGCGGCGGTTTGCAGAAAGCGGCGGCGGCCGCCGGTGTTCGATGGCGAGGTCATGCGTTGTCTCCTGGATCAGTGCTGGTGGTAGACCGCGTCCCAGACCTCGTTGCGGATCTGCAGGAACTGCGTCGACAGGCGCATCGCCTCGGTACGCGGGTAGGGCAAGTCGACCGGGACGACCTTGAACAGGCGCCCCGGCCGGGCCGCCATCACGACGACGCGGTGGGCGAGGTAGACCGCCTCTTCCACGTCGTGGGTGATGAACATGATCGTGCGTGCGTCCTGGCGCCAGGTGTCGAGCAGCTGGTCCTGCAGCGTTACACGCGTCAACGCGTCGAGCGCGCCGAAGGGCTCGTCCATCAGCAGCACCTTCGGGTCCATCGCATAGGCACGCGCGATCGCGCAGCGCTGCTTCATGCCGCCCGAAAGTGTCTTCGGCAGCGCATCGGCGAAGGCTTCCAGGCCGACCAGGCGCAGGCAGCGCTGCACCGTCTCTTCGATCTGCGCGCGCGGACGTTTCGCCACTTCCAGCCCGAAGGCGATGTTCTCGCGCACCGTCAGCCACGGGAACAGCGCGTACTGCTGGAAGATGACGCCGCGGTCCGGCCCCGGGCCGTGGACCTCGCGCCCGTCGACACGGACCTCGCCGCCGGTCGGGTCCTGCAGCCCGGCGGCCATGTTCATCAGCGTCGACTTGCCGCAGCCCGACGGGCCGACCAGCGTGACGATCTCGCCGTCGTCCACCGTCAGCGTCAGCCGGTTGACGGCGGTGAAGGGCTCGCCCTTCAGCTCGAAGCTGCACGAGACATCGTCGAACTCGATCTTGGGAGAGGTCATCGGCGTTCCTGCCAGACGGTGAGCCGCTTGTCGATCGCCAGCAGCAGCCGGTCCATCGCCATGCCGGTGAGGCCGATGGTGATCAGCGCGACGAAGATGGTCTCCAGGTCGTAGTAGATCTGCGCCTGCTGCATGCGGTGGCCCAGCCCTTCCTGCGCCGCAATCAACTCGGCGGCGACCAGCGTCGACCAGGCAGCGCCGAGCCCGGTGCGCATGCCAACCAGGATGAACGGCATCGACGCCGGCACGACGACTCGGCGGAAGATCACGGCGTCGCCGGCGCCGAGCGTGCGTGCAGCGTTGATCAGCACGCGGTCGACGCCGATCACGCCCTGGTAGGTGGAGATCACCGAGACGAGAAAGGCGGCCAGCGTGATGACGAAGATGCGCGGCACCTCGCCGATGCCGAGGAAGACGATGGCCAGCGGGATCATCGCCAGCGGCGGAATCGTGCGGAAGAACTGGATGTAGGGCTCCAGCAGCCCACGTGCCCAGCCGTACCAGCCCATCAGGAAACCGGCCGGCACCGCGAGCAGCGTGCCGATCGCGAAGCCGATCAGCACCCGCCGCACCGAGGCCCAGGTGTCGACGAAGAGTGCGCCGCTGGCAACCAGTTCGAAGGCACGTCGCAACACCGCCAGCGGCCCGGGCAGGCCGGCGACGTTCAGCGCCGCCAGCGCAATCCACAAGCCCAGGCCCAGCGCGGCGGCGAGCAGGTTCAGGCCGAGCAGGCTGCCCGGCTTGCGGCGGCGCCGGGGCGCGGCGGCCGCAGAAGGTGCGGAGGTGCTCATGGCTGCCAGTCGGTGCGGCTGCGGTAGGCGCTGGCGTCTGCCAGCAGGCCGTCGTAGGCGACCATCGCCGCGCCCTGCAGCGCACCCGCGACACCGAGTTCGCTGCACTGCAGCCGGAGGTCCAGCGTCAGCTCGGGTTCGGCGTGTTCGCGCAGCTTGGCCAGCAGGTCGGCAACACAACGCGGCGACGCCGGCGTGTAGATGCCGCCGAGCACGACGACACAGGGCTGCAGGATGTCGACCGCCACCGCCAGCCCGCGCGCCAGGTTGTCGACCGTCTGCGCGTAGAGCTTGCGCGCGGTGGCGTCGCCGGCGTCGCGGCGCTGTTCGAGCAGCGGCACGACCGGGCCGTCTGCCGGCCCGGCGCCGAGCACGGCCTGCAGATAACGTTCGCCGACGACGCTGAGCAGCCGCGTGTCGGTGGACACCGCGCGGAAGCCGTTTTTGCCCAGCGGCAACGCCGCCAGTTCGCTGGCGCCATAGTGGCCGTTTTTCGCCGGCGCGGCGCTGGCCACCATCGACGCACCAAGCCCGAAGCGTGTCTGCACGAACAGCAGCGGCTGGTCTTCGTGCAGCCCGAGGTGGCGGAACTCCGCCAGCCCCATCGCCCGCGTGTTGTTGTGCACCGCCACCGGCAGCTTGCACAAGGCCTCCAGCCGCTCGGCCAGCGGCACACCCTGCCAGCCCAGCGGCTTGGCCCAGAGCACGTTGCGCAGGCCGCTGTCGGTGGTGCCGGGCACAGCCACCGAAACAGCGCGCGCGCCGCCACCGTGGGCGGCACGGTGGCGTGCGATCAGCGCCGCGAGCTCGGTGATCGTTGCCTCGGGGTCGACGGCGGCGAAGGCATGGCGTTCCACCGCACGCGGCTCCAGGTCGAGTCCGACGATGGCCAGCGTTAGCGCGTCGGCTTCGATCGCGACCGCCAGCACTTCGCAGGCATCGGCGACGAGGCCGAGCGCGATCTGCGGCCGGCCGACTTCACGCGGGCGTTGCGATTCGGCTTCGACGACCCAGCCCAGGCCGATGAGGTCGGCCATGACCTTGGTCAGCGTCGTCGCCGACAGGCCGATGTGGCGGCCGAGCTCGACACGCGACAGCGGCCCATGGTCGCGCAGCGCAACCAGCGTCTCCTTGCGGTGTTTGATGCGCAAGGCCTCCACCGGCGTGACGGCGGGCGCTGCCGCACGTGTTTCGGTGCGGCGTGACGATGAGGAAGGAGGTTGATTGAACATATTTACTACCCGGTAGCAATTAAAGTACATTGTCAGTGCCCGCGTCAACGGGCGCGCCTCGGGGTTGTCCCTAGGGCTTTCATCGCAACCCACATCACGACGACGATGCCGACCCGCCCCAACATCCTCTTCATCATGGCCGACGACCACGCGTGCAAGGCCATCAGCGCCTATGGCCACGGACTCAACCAGACACCGCAGATCGACCGCCTGGCCGAAGAAGGTATGCGCTTCGACCACTGCTACGTCAGCAACTCGATCTGCACGCCGAGCCGGGCCGCGATCCTGACCGGCACCTACAACCACGTGAACGGCGTGATGACGCTGGCCGACGGCATCGACAACCGCCTGCCCAACGTCGCCAAACATCTGCGCACCGCTGGCTACCAGACGGCCCTCATCGGCAAGTGGCACCTCGGCGAAGGGCCGCGGCACCAACCCACCGGCTTCGACCACTGGGCCGTGCTGCCGGGCCAGGGCGACTACCACGACCCGGTGTTCCACGAAGCGGGCGGCGCGGTGCAGCACCGCGGCTACGCCACCGACCTCATCACCGACAAGAGCCTGGACTGGCTGGCACAGCGCGACCGCAGCCGCCCCTTCTTCCTGATGTGCCACCACAAGGCGCCGCACCGCGCCTGGGAGAACCACCCGAAACACGACGGCCTGTACACGGAGGACATCGCGCTGCCGCCGACCTTCGACGACGACTACCGGCACCGCGCCGCAGCGGCGGCGGCCGCGAAGATGCGTGTCGCCGACGACCTGACCTACCTCGACCTCGGCCTCGTGCAGCCCGAAGGCGGCGCCGAGGTCGGCGAACGGCTGCTGCCGACGCTGGACGTGCGCAAGCTGCCGCCGTGGTCAGCCGCGCTGCGCCTCATCGACCGCCGCAGCGGCGAGGCTTTCACGTTCGCCGACGTGGCCGCCTACAACCACTTCAAGTTCCAGCGCTACATCAAGCGCTACCTGCGCACGGTGGCATCGATCGACGAAAGCGTCGGCCGGCTGCTGGACTTTCTGGACGACGAAGGACTGGCCGACGACACCATCGTCATCTACACCTCGGACCAGGGATTTTTCCTCGGCGAACACGGCTGGTTCGACAAACGTTTCATGTACGAAGAGTCGTTCCAGATGCCCTTCCTCGTGCGCTACCCGCGCCTGGCGCAGGCGCGTTCGACCAACACGAGCATCGTCTCCAACGTCGACTTCGCGCCGACCTTCCTGGCACTGGCAGGCGCGCCGGTGCCCAGCTACATGCAGGGCCGCAGCATCGTGCCGCTGCTCGGCGGCGAAGCGCCGGCCGACTGGCCGCGCCACGCCTACCACCGCTACTGGATGCACCGCGACGAGTTCCACAACGCCTATGCGCACTACGGCATCCGCGACCACCGCCACAAGCTGATCCACTGGTACAACGAAGGTTATGGCCTGCCCGGCACGCTGCCCGGCGGTGAGCCGCCCGAGTGGGAGCTGTTCGACTGCGAGCGCGACCCGCTGGAACTTTTCAACCGCTACGACGACCCGGCGTACCGCAGCGTCGTCGATGAGATGACCGCGGCACTGGAGGCCTTGATGCAGCGCATCGGCGACGAACCGGTGCATCGCCGCGGCGCCTGAAAGCGGCCGCGGCGGTCACGGCGGCACGCCTCACGAATCGCTGCTGTCCAGCACCGCCAGGTTCGTGTAGACCGTTCGCAGCATCGCGCGCAAGGCATCGGCTTGTGCGCTGCTCAGGCCGGCCATCGAGACACGCTCGAACAGCTGCGCCAGCGGAATGATGCGCAGCGTGAGGTCGCGGCCGGCATCGGTGAGGCTCAAGGCCAGCGCGCGGGCGTCCTCGTCCGAACGGTCGCGCACGAGCAGCCCGCGCTGCAGCAAACCATCGACCACACGCGACAGCGTCGAAGGTTCGGCAGACGTGTGCTCCGCCAGCTGCGACAGCCGCTGGTGCGGCGCGTGGTGCAAGGCCGCACAGACACGCCATTCGGTCAACGAGACATCGAAACGGCGGATCTCCTTGCTGAAGGCCTGGCCCATGCGTGTGCCTGCGCGGGCCAGCAGATAGGGCAGCCCCTGTTCGAGATTGAAGTCGACCGAGATACCACCATCTGCAGGCACTTTTAGCGACCTGCGTCCGGCATTTCCAGGCTTTTTCAGCGGCACGGCGGCGGCGGCTTTCCTCTTGGGCATGGCGAGATCGTACCAGCGCACCAGGCGCAAGCCCTGGTGCAAACACCTAGCTTTTATTAATTGCAAACGCAACTGTTTTGACCTTAAATTCCCTTCCATCGAATGCCGTCCGTCCCGTGCTGGACAAGGAGCCCGTCATGACCGCTGGAGCCAACGCCTTCAACCGCCTGAGTCGCGTCGACACCGATGCGCCGGGTCGAAAGTCGCCGGTCGCGGGTGCGCCCGATCTCGCGAAAATCGTTGCTTGTGCAAGTGAACTGGTGCCGCTGTTGCGTGAGCGTGCACAGGCCACCGAAGAAGCCCGGCGCGTGAGCGATGCCACGACCGAAGCGTTCCACCAGGCCGGCTTCTTCAAGCTGATGCAGCCTGCGCGTTACGGCGGCTACGAATACGGCTTCACCGCCTTCATCGACGTCATCAGCGAGCTGGCGCGTGGCTGCACTTCGTCGTCCTGGGGCTGTTCGCTGGGTGCCATTCACCAGTGGCTGGTCGCCACCTTCCCCGAGCAGGCGCAGGACGACGTCTGGGGCCACGACCCGGCCGCCATCGTCTGCGGCTCCTACGCCCCCGCGACGATGGCCGAGAAGGTCGACGGCGGTTATGTCGTGCAGGGCAAATGGCAGTGGGCTTCGAACGTCGACAACTCGCAGTGGGCGCTGCTGGGCGTGCAGTTCCCGCCCGAAGAGAAAGGCGCGCCGCCGACAGCGGGTTTCCTGCTGGCGCCGCGCGCCGACTGGACGATCGAAGACAACTGGTTCGTCGCCGGCCAGTCCGGCACGGGTTCAAAGACGGTGGTGCTGGACAAGCCGACGTTCATTCCTGCGCACCGCAAGCTCAGCTTCGCCCAGGCGTCGTCGAACCAACCGCCGGGCTGTGCGGTCAACGGCAACCCGATCTACCGCATCCCCTTCCTGTCAGCCGTGCCGGTGTGCCTGGTGTCGCCGATCCTGGGCACGGCGCAGGGGGCAGTGGACGAACTGGTTCGCCTGGCCAGCCACCGCGTCACCCGCGGCGCCGTCGCTGGCGGCGGCAACCGGCTGGCGGAGTTCTTCCCGGTGCAGTCGCGCCTGGCCGAGGCCTCGGCCAGCGTCGACGCAGCGCGCCTGCTGCTGTACCGCGACACGGCGCAGGTCGAGCAGATGGCTGCCGACGGCCTGCCCATCAGCGTCGAACAGCGCATCCGCAACCGCCGCGACCATGCCTTCGCAGCGCGCCTGTCGCGCGACGCGGTCGATGCCGTGTTCGCTTGCGTCGGCGGTGCCGGCCTGGGGCTGGACCAGCCGATCCAGCGCATGTGGCGCGACGCGAATGCGATCTCGCGCCACATCAGCCTGAACTGGGACGCGGTGTCGTCGATGGTCGGGCAGTACCTGCTCGACCTCGAGCCCAAGGGCCAGTACTGAACGTCGGAGAAACGCGCGATGTTTTCCTGGGCCCTGATCACCGGCGACGCCGCGGAAACGGTCGACGCCCGCCAGTTCCGGCAGGCGCTCGGCGCCTTTCCAACCGGTGTGTGCCTGGTCACCACGGCAACGGCCGACGGCAAGCGCGAAGGCATGACGATCAACTCCTTCGCCTCGGTGTCGCTGGAACCGCCGCTGATCCTGTGGAGCCTGCGCGACGATGCACGAAGCGCCGACGCCTTCCTCGGCGCACGAGCATTCAACCTCAGCGTGCTGGCCGCGCCGCAACGTGATCTGGCCCTGCACTTCGCGCGGCCCGCGCCCGACAAGTTCGACCTCTTCGCCGACGCCTTCGAGACCGCGGCAAACGGCTGCCCGCGGCTGAAAGATGCCACCGCGACGTTCGACTGCAGCGTCTATTCGCGCCACGCCGAAGGCGACCACACGATCCTGCTCGGGCGCGTCGAACGTTTCACACGCAGCGACGCGGCGCCGCTGCTGTTCCATTCGGGCCAGATGGGCTCGCTGTGGGATTTGGCGAGCACACTCGCCCGACCGGCCTGAGCCCATGAACCAACACCCTGCCGCCGTCATGCCGACACCCTCTCCTGCCGCTGATGAAGAGCAAAGCCACAGCCAAGCGGCTGCACGCCTGTCGCGGGGCCTGGAGCGTCTGCTCGGCCTGATCTTCTGCGGCGTCGTGCTGCTGAACTTCGTCAGCGCGATGACCCGCTATCTCGGCGGCGGTGCCATCCTCGGCGCCGACGAGGTGCAGGTCTACGCCGTGGTCTGGCTTGTTTTCATCGGCGCTGCCATCGTCGCCTGGCGCGGTACACACCTGCGCATGGACGTGTTCTCGACGCGGCTGCAAGGCCGTGCCGCCGCGTTGCGCCACCTTCTGGAGTGCCTGCTCGCGCTGGCCGTTTGCGGCACGATGACCTGGGTCTCGCTGCGTTTCGTGCTGCAGATCCACGCGATGGAGCAGCACAGCGACGGCGCCGGCATTCCGATGTGGATTCCGCATTCTGCGGTGCTCGTCGGCTTCGCACTGATCACGCTCGCGGCCGCGTACGGCCTGGCGAAGCACCTTCGCGTCCTGCTGTTGAAACCATGATCTTCACCCTGGCCATCGTCCCCACCGCGCTGCTGCTCGCCGGCGCGCCGGTGTTCCTGGTGCTGCTGACAGCCTCGGCCACCACCGTGCTGTTCGTGATGGACGTGCCGGTCGAGGCGCTGCACCAGACATTGTTCGGCGCCATCGACAGCTTCGCGCTGCTGGCCGTGCCGTTTTTCCTGTACGCGGGTGAGCTGATGGGCCGCGGCAGCGTCGCCAAACGCATCGTCGACATCATGCAGGCGTCCACCGGTGCAATGCGCGGCAGCCTGCCGCTCACCACCGTGGGCACGTCGGCGGTCTTCGGCGCGATGTCGGGTGCCAGCGCCGCCACGGTGGCGACGATCGGCAGCCTGATGCTCAAGCCGCTGGAGCAGCGTGGTTACCCGGTGCACTTCCGCGCCGGACTCATCACCGCGGTGGGCGCCATCGACGTGATCATCCCGCCGTCGATACCGCTGATCATCTACGCCGCGGCGGCTTCGGAGTCGGTGCCCAAGCTCTACGCCGCAGGTGTGATCCCGGGCCTGCTGATCGCTGCCATCCTGGCCGTCTACGTCGTCTGGTACGCCCGCCGGCTCGGCATCTCCGACGGCTTGCCGTTCTCGGCGCGGCAGCTGTTCGTGGCGGTGCGTCGGGGTTCCTGGGCGCTGGGCGCGCCGGTCATCATCCTGGGCGGCATCTACGGCGGCCTGTTCTCGCCCACCGAGTCGGCTGCGGTGGCCTGCGTCTACGCGGCGCTGGTCACACGCTTCGTCTACCGCGAGCTGAGTTGGGACCAGATCGTCGAAAGTGCAGCGCGCACGGTGATGCTGAGCGCGCAGATCCTCATCATCGTGGCCTGCGCGAACGTGTTCGGCTGGCTGCTCACGGTGAACCAGATTCCGATGGCGCTGGTCGAGCTGGTGCAGGGCTGGCAGCTGTCGCCGTGGATGATTCTGCTGGCGCTGAACGTCGTCTTTCTGGTGGTGGGCTGCTTCGTCGACCCGCTGTCGGCCATCCTCGTGCTGACGCCGCTGTTGATGCCGCTGGTGAAGGCCGCGGGCATCGACCCGGTGCACTTCGGCATCGTCATCACGACCAACCTCGCCATCGGCATGTTCCACCCGCCGTTCGGACTGAACATCTTCGTCGCGCAGTCGCTGTTCAAGTTTCCGCTCGAAGTCATCTACCGCGGCATCGTGCCCTTCCTCTTCCTGTACCTCGCGGCGCTGGTGCTGATCACCTACATCCCCTGGCTGTCGCTGGTGGCCGTGCGACTGATCTACTGAACAACAAACCTGATGGAGACAACCATGCCCACATCCGCCTCTGCCTTCACCCGCCGCTCGGTACTCACCTTTGGCGGCGCTGCCGCGCTCGCCAGCTTCACCCCGGTCAGGGCCCAGGGCAACCCTGTGGTGATGAAGGTCACGGCGGCCACCATCAACGACGTCATCCACCACTGGATGAAGACCTTCAAGGCCGCGGTCGAAACACGCGCAGGCGGGCGCATCAAGGTCGAGCTTTATCCCGCCAGCCAGCTCGGCGCGATTCCACGCATGGTGGAAGGCGCGGCGCTCGGCACGATCGAATGTTTCGTCACCGCGTCGAGCTTCCTGACCAATCTCGATGCACGCTTCGAGATGTTCGACGTGCTCGGCACCATCGCCGACACCGCACACGCCCAGCGTGTCTTCTCCGATCCGGACTTCCGCCGCCTGGCCTTCGCCCTGGGCAACGGCAAGGGCATCGAGTCGATCTCGGCCTTCATGCACAGCCCGCAGAACGTGGTGTCGCGCAAGCCGATCCGCACAGTAGCCGACTTCAGCGGCCAGAAGATCCGCGTGCTCAGCACACCGCTGCAGATCGAACCGCTGAAGAAGTTGGGCGCAGCGCCGGTGCCGATGCCGCTGTCGGAAGTGATGCCGGCCTTGCAGAACGGCGCCATCGACGGTTTCATCGCCGCGTCGACGGTCTTCTCGGCGCTGAAGTTCTACGACGCGGCCAAGTTCCAGACCGAACTGCCGCAATGGCCGGTGATCGTCGTCGCCGCCTGCAACCGCAACTGGCTGGCCAAGCTGGCACCGGACCTGCGCGCCATCGTGCAGGAGGAAGCGGCCAAGGCCGAGGGCCCGACCAACGAGTTCGGCGCCAAGGACATCGTCGCCGCGCGCGAGGTCTGGACGAAAAATGGCGGCCAACTGCTGCAGTTGCAGCCCGCCGATGCGGCGGCGTTTGCGCAACAGGTCAACACCTCGGCGGCAGCCATCCTGCGTGAGAACGCAGCGGCGAAAGACGCCTTCGACAAGTACGCAGCCCTGGCGACCAAGCACAAGGCCTAACCCCGATTCGACACGGCGCAGCAGCGCCGAACAGGAGCCATGCCATGAAAGGAAAGATCGGTCTCGAAGAGCACTTCGCGATGCCCGAGACGCTGATGGACTCGGCCGGCTTCGTGCCGCCCGACTACTGGAAGGAGCTGAGCAAACGTCTGCTCGACATCCACGAAGGCCGGCTGCGCGAGATGGACGACAACGGCATGGAGATGATGATCCTGTCGTTGAACGCACCCGCCGTGCAGGCCATCCCCGACCGCGACAAGGCCTGCGAGATCGCGCAGCGCGCGAACGACTTCCTCGCCGAGCAGGTGGCCCGCCGTCCCGACCGTTTCCAGGCCTTCGCGGCGCTGCCGATGCAGGACCCGGACCGCGCCACCGCCGAGCTGGAACGCTGCATCAAAGAGCTCGGCTTCAAGGGCGCGCTGGTCAACGGTTTCTCGCAGGTCGACACACCCGAGAACGCGGTCTACTACGACGCGCCGCAGTACGCCGCCTTCTGGGCCGCAGCCGAACGGCTGGACATGCCGTTCTACCTGCACCCGCGCAACCCGCTGGCGTCCTGGGCGCAGATCTACGACGGCCACCCCTGGCTGCTGGGGCCTACCTGGGCCTTCGGCCAGGAGACGGCGGTGCACGCACTGCGGCTGATGGCCTCGGGGCTGTTCGACCGCCATCCGAAACTGCAGATCGTGCTCGGCCACATGGGCGAAGGGCTGCCCTACAGCATCTGGCGCGTCGACAACCGCAACGCCTGGGTCAAGGTGCCCAAGAACTACCCGGCGAAGCGGCCGCTGGGCGACTACTTCCGCGAGAACTTCCACCTCACGACCTCGGGCAACTTCCGCACACAGACGCTGATCGACGCGATGCTCGAAGTGGGCGCAGACCGCATCCTGTTCTCGACCGACTGGCCCTTCGAAAACGTCGACCACGCGGCGACCTGGTTCGACGCCGCGAGCATCAGCGAGGCCGACCGCGTGAAGATCGGCCGTACCAACGCCAACCAGTTGTTCAAGCTCGGCCTGTGACCTCGATGATCAACATCGACCAGCACACGATCACCGACGCGGTTCTGGCGGCGCAGGCAGGCAGCCCGTTGCCGCGCGTTCAGCAGGTGATGGCCAGCCTGGTCCGCCACTTGCACGACTTCGCGCGCGAGGTGGCGCTCACCGAAGACGAATGGTTCGAAGGCATCCGCTTCCTCACGCGCGCCGGCCACATCACCGACGACAAGCGGCAGGAGTTCATCCTGCTGTCCGACGTCCTGGGGCTGTCGACGCTGGTCACGGCGCAGAACAACGCCAAGCCGACGGGCTGCACCGAGGCCACGGTGTTCGGGCCGTTTTTTATCGAAGGCGCGCCGCGCGTCGAACCCGGCGCCGACATCGCCAACGGCGCCAAGGGCACACCCTGCGCCGTGCGCGGCCAGGTGCGTGCGCTCGACGGCGCACCGATCGCTGACGCAGTGATCGACGTCTGGCAGTCCGACGAAGACGGTTTCTACGATGTGCAGCAGCCTGACCAGCCCGGCCACCGTGCACGCGCGCAGCTGGCAAGCGGCAGCGACGGCCGTTTCCACTTCCAGTCGATCCTGGCCAACTGCTACCCGATCCCGCACGACGGCCCGGTGGGCGACCTGCTCACCGCGCTGGGTCGGCACCCGTGGCGGCCGGCGCACCTGCACTTCATGATCCAGGCCCCGGGCTTCGAGCGGCTGATCACCCACGTGTTCCGCCGCGGCGATGCCTACCTCACATCGGACGCCGTGTTCGGCGTGCGCTCGACGTTGATCGCCGACTGGCAGCGCCACGAGCCCGAAGACGGCGGCGCGCCGATCTACTCACTGGACTACGACTTCGTGCTGAACCCGACGCAGCAGGCGCCGAAGTGAGCTTGCCGCTCGACTTCGTCTACGAGGGCCGGCCCGGCCGCGTGGTCTTCGGCGCCGGCAGCCGGCGCCACGTCGAACGCGAGGTGATCGCGCTCGGCGCGAAGCGGGCGCTGGTGTTGTGCACGCCGGAGCAGCAGAGCACCGCAAACGAGATCGCGACACTGCTGGGCGACCGCGCGGCCGGGGTGTTTCCGGGCGCCGTGATGCACGTGCCGATCGAGGTCGCGCGCGAGGTCACTGCGCGTGCGCTGGCCCTCGGCGCCGACTGCTGCGTGGCCGTCGGTGGCGGCTCGACGGTGGGCCTGGGCAAGGCGATTTCACTCGACGCGGGGCTGCCCATCATCGCCATCCCCACCACCTATGCCGGCAGCGAGATGACGCCGATCTACGGCATCACCGAAGCCGGGCTGAAGAAGACCGGGCGCGATGCCCGTGTGCTGCCGCGCACCGTGCTCTACGACCCCGAATTGACGGCGACGCTGCCGCCTGCGATCCGCCTGACCAGCGGCGTCAACGCCATCGCGCACGCGGCCGAAGGCCTGTACGCGCACGACGGCAACCCGATCACCGCGTTGCTGGCCGAAGAAGGCATGCGTGCCATCGCCGGCGCGTTGCAGCTCTTCGGCAGCGACGACGCAGCAGTGCAGACCGAGGCGCAGGCGATGGCGCTGTACGGTACCTGGCTGTGCGGCACGGTGCTCGGTTCGGTGGCCATGGGGCTGCACCACAAGCTGTGCCACACACTGGGCGGCAGCTTCGATCTGCCGCACGCCGAAACGCACACGGTGATGTTGCCGCACACGCTGGCCTACAACGCTGCACATGCCGGCGCCGCGATGGCGCGCACTGCGCGCGCACTCGGTGGACCCGAAGCGCCCGCCGCCGTCTACGCGCTGATCGGCCGCAACGCCGGCCCGCTGTCGCTGCGGCAGCTCGGCATGCCGGCCTCCGGCCTGGACCGCGTGGCCGACCTGGCCGTATCGAACCCGTACCCGAACCCGCGCCCGCTGCAGCGCGTCGCCATCCGCGCGATGCTGCAGCGCGCCTGGGAAGGCCTGCCGCCACAGGCCTGAACCTTCACAACGCCCAGCGCAGCTGGAACAGCAGGCTGCGCCGGAACTCGCTGCGGACCGGTGCCTCACCGAACTCGGCATGCCGGCGGTCGAACAGGTTCTGGCCCACGACCGACAGCGTCAGTCCATCCGACAGCTGCAGGCCGTAGCGCAGATCGACCGCCGAATAGGCCGGGACCGTCGGCTTGGGTAACGCCGCCACACGCCGCACGGCAATGTCGAGTTCCTGGTCGGCGGCGATGTTGAAGGCGGACCGCAGTGACCATTGGTAGTTGGGGTCATTGCCGAGTGCGCTCGGGCCGACCGGGTCGGTGCTGCCCGCCTTCACGTGCAGATTTTCGCGCAGGGTGGTCAGGCCGGCGCTGATGCGCCAGGCCGGCATCAGCTGCCAGTTGGCCCAGGCTTCGATGCCATGTGTCGTGCCTTCGATCATGTTCTGCACCAGCGCGTTCGGGGGCAGCTGGCCGCTGCGCAGCTTGTCCCAGGCGTGGTGGAACGCCGTGATCGAAAACGAGAACCCGGGCGTCGGCGTCGCGCGCCAGCCGAGTTCGGTCACCGTGGCGACTTCGGAGACGAAGTCGGGGCCGCCGGCGATGATGTAGGGCGGCGCCGGCGGCAGCGAGATGTCGCGGTCCAGCCTGGCCGGTGCACGCACGGCCCGCGACAGGGCGGCCCAGAGCAGCTGTTCGTTGGCCAGCTTCCAGGCCAGCCGCGCGCTCGGCAGCGACTCGGTGCCGGTGTAGCTGTTGTGTTCGAACTTCATCCCGAGCGTGAGGTCGACCTCGGCACCGAGTGCGATCTCGTCCTGCACGAACAGGTTCTTCCAGCTCATCACCTTCTGCGCCGGGTGAAAGCCGAAGAAGAAGGCGGGCTGGATGTCGTCGCGCGAGCGGCGGTAGCCGCCGCCCCACACCAGCTTCTGCCCAGGCCATTGCAGCCCGTGCTGGAACTCGATGTCCGTGACGTCCATCTTCGGCCGGTAGATCAGCGCGTCGTCGCGCCGGGTCTGGTCGAAGTAGGCCTGGATGCGCAGACTCGATCCGTCTTCCAGGCGCTGGTCCCACCGCGCCAGCAGATTGAAGCCGGACACTTCGATCGGGGCGAAGGGGATCCCCAGGAAACTTTGCGGCTCGGCCTGGCCTTCGTAGGCGTCGCCTTGCAGCGTGAACTGCCCTGCCTGCCCTGCCATCGGCGACCAATCGCCGCGAAAGCCGATCTGCCGGCTGTCCCAGCCGTCGCTGAGCGCCGCGCCGTTTTCGTCCAGCGTGTTCTGCCGCAGTGTGCGCTTGGCGTAGACGCGGTAGCGCCCCGAGCCCGGCAACTCGCCGCCATGGCGCAGGCTGACCTGCGCTTCGCGGGCCCCGCCCTCGGCGACCAGCTGGGTTCCCTGCGTGGCCTGCGCCGTGCGCGTGATGACGTTGATGACACCGTTGACTGCGTTGGCACCCCAGAGCGTGGCGCCGGGCCCGCTGATGACCTCGATGCGGTCGATATCGGCGAGCACCAGGTCCTGCTGGTCCCAGAAGACGCCAGAGAAAAACGGCGTGTAGACCGTTCGCCCGTCGATCAGGACCAGCAGCTTGTTGCCGATGGCGTTGTTGAAGCCACGCGCGGTGATCGCATACTGCGACGCGTCGATCTGCGCGACTTGCAGGTTAGGCGCCAGGCGCAGCGCCTGCGGCAACGACGTGGCGCCTGAGCGGCGGATGGCCTCGGACGTGATCACATAGACCGAAGCCGCCGCGTCGCTGAGGCGCTCTGCACGCCTGGAGACCGACGTGATCTCGATGTTCGCCAGCTCTTCGAGCGAAAGATCGGCCAGCGATCTTTGCGTGACGGCCGCCGCCGACGATGCAAGCCAGCACAGCGCCATCGCCGCCAGACATCGCTCACGCCATCGCCAGCCCCAACGACCGGCCTCCCCACAACCCATCATGCCTTGCGTCCCATCCTTTGCGGTCGATTGAAGCAGGCACAGCGTGCGTTGACAAGTGTGGCTGACGCATGAGTGGCGCTTCTGCCCCACAACCTGTGAACCTCGACACATATCGAGATGCGAAACACGCTGCGCGAAAGTGCACAGGTCTCAAGGCTAACGCTTCAAGTTTGTCTTCGGATTGCCGATGAGGTCAGACCGTCGCTGCGTGATTCCGCGCGCAGTGCACCAGCGATCATCTCGAGGAACTCGTGTGACCTATCTTCCGTCGAACTACGACATCTGGATCGTCGCCGCATCACTCCTGATTGCCAGCCTGGCGTCCTATGTCGCGCTCGACCTGGCCAAGCGCGTGCGTTCCGAAGACCGCAAGATCGCCTTCATCTGGTGGGCGGCCGGCTCGGTGGCCATGGGCACCGGGATCTGGTGCATGCACTTCGTCGGCATGCTGGCGTTTTCGCTGCCGATCACACTCGGCTACACGACGGCGCTGACCGCGGCGTCCTGGGTCGCAGGGGTCGGCGTGTCGGCGGTGGCACTGGCGATTGCGAGCCGGGGTTCGCTCACCTGGCGCCGCCTGGCCGGCGGTGCGCTGGCCATGGGTGTCGGCATCTGCGCCATGCACTACACCGGCATGGCGGCGCTGGACATGACACCGGCCATCGTGTGGGACCCGCGGCTCGTCGCGGCCTCGGCGCTGATCGCGGCAGTCGCCTCGGCCGCCGCGCTGCTGATCTTCTTCTGGCTGCGGCGGGCCAGCGGCCGGCGCAGCCAGCTGTATCAAGTCCTGGCCGCGCTGGTGATGGGCACCGCGATCTGCGGCATGCACTACACGGGCATGGCCGCGGCGAGTTTTCCGGCGGGCTCGGTCTGTCTCAGCGCCGACGCCCTGGGCGGCAACAACCTCGGTGTGCTGGTGACGATGTCGTCGGTTGCGCTGCTGGGCATGACGCTGTTCACGTCGATGATCGACGCGCGCATGCAAAGCAAGACGGCCCGCCTTGCCGGTTCGCTCAAGGTGGCGAACGACAGGCTGCAGGCCTTCAACGACGAACTGAAGCAGCGCACCTTCATCGACCCCCTCACCGGGCTGCCCAACCGCCTGCTGTTCGAGGACCGGCTGTCGCACGCGCTGCAACGCTGCGAGCGCACCGACGGGCGCAGCGCAGACCGCGCGGCCAACAAGATCGCCGTCCTGTTCGTCGACCTCGACGGCTTCAAGACGGTCAACGACTCGCTCGGCCACGCCGCGGGTGACGTCGTGCTGCGCGAGGCCGCATCCCGCATGCGCGAGGCCGCACGCGAGAGCGACACCGTGGCACGCATCGGCGGTGACGAATTTGTGCTGCTGATGGAGGACGTGGCAGGCATCCCCGATTGCGTGACCTTGGCGCGCCGTGTGCTGGAGACGCTGGCGCGGCCGTTCGAGATCGACGGCCGACCCGTCGAGATCGCCGGTTCGGTCGGCATCGTCGTCTACCCCGATCACGCCGGCGGCAACAAACTCATCGCCCATGCCGACGCCGCGATGTACGCCGCCAAACGCGCCGGCGGCAACACCTACGCGCTGTTCGAGTCGCACATGGACGCGGGTGCACTCGAACAGCTGAGCCTGCAAAGCGATCTGCGCCATGCCATCGAGCGCAACCAGCTGCAGCTGTACTACCAGCCCAAGATCGACGCACAACACGGACAGATCCGCGGCGTCGAAGCCTTGCTGCGCTGGAACCACCCCGAACGCGGCCTGGTCAGCCCCGGCACGTTCATCCCGATCGCCGAGCGCTTCGGGCTCATCAACTGCATCGGCAACTGGGTCATCGACGAGGCCTGCCGCCAGATGCACCGCTGGGCCAGCAATGGCGTGCGCATGCGGGTCGCGATCAACTTGTCGGTCCACCAGCTGCGCGAAGAGGACCTGGTGGCACGCATAGGCGCGGCGCTGGCGCGCAACCACATCGACCCGTCGCGCCTGTTGTGCGAGATCACCGAGTCGGTGGCGATGGAAGACATCAAGGCGACGCAGCGTGCCTTCGACGGTCTGGCAAAGATCGGCGTCTTCCTGTCGATCGACGACTTCGGCACCGGCTATTCGAGCCTGAGTTATCTGCGCCAGCTGCCTGCCCGGCAGCTGAAGATCGACCGCAGCTTCATCAACGACCTCGAAGGCAATGGCGATGCCCGTGCCATCGTCAGCGCCGTGGTGCATCTGGCGCACGATCTCGGCCTGCGTGTCGTCGCCGAAGGTGTCGAGACCGAGGGCCAGCGCGACATCCTGCTGGGGGTCGGCTGCGACGAGTTGCAGGGCTTCTTCTTTGCCAGGCCAATGACGGCGGATGCGCTGGTGGCCTGGACCGAGGGACTCAAGCCCGAAGATGCCGCAGACTTTTCGCCGTCGGTCATGTGTGAGGACACGATGGCCTGAGCCTGCGCGCCGAGCCAGGGCAAACCCTATACTCGGCCCTTGCTGGTGGGCACCGATCCGCTGCCAAGGAGTTCGTTTGAACATGGCCGGCTGGTGGCGTGGCCCGCGGGGTTCGCCCCCTTGCATCAGCCTGGCGCTGCAAGGCGGCGGCGCCCATGGCGCCTTCACCTGGGGCGTGCTGGACACCTTGCTCGCCGAGCCGCGTGTTGAGTTCGAAGGCCTCAGCGGCAGCAGCGCCGGCGCGATGAACGCCGTCGTCCTGGCCAACGGCTGGATGAACGGCGGCCGCGAGGGTGCACGCCAGGGCCTGGCCGACTTCTGGACCGAAGTCGGGCAGCAGATGCCGGTCGGCATGGTGACCCAGGGTGAAGGCGACGAGATCACCTTGTCGCCCGCCAGCAAGCTGCTGGCGCACTGGGCTGGCTACTTCTCGCCGTCGCAGCTCAACCCCTTCGATCTGAACCCTTTGCGCAAGCTGATCGACCGCCAGATCGACTTCGAGCGCTTGCGCAGCGCCAGCCCCTTCAAGCTGTTCGTCGGCGCCACGCAGGCCAACACCGGCAAGCTGCGGGTGTTTCGCGAGAGCGAACTCACTGCGGAGATGCTGACCGCGTCGGCCTGCCTGCCGAAGATCCACCGCGCGGTGGAGATCGACGGCGAACCCTACTGGGATGGCGGCTACTCCGCGAACCCGGCCGTGTTTCCGCTCTTCTACGAGTGCGATGCCAGCGACGTGATGCTGGTGCTGCTGAGCCCGCTGCAGCACGACACCACGCCGAGCACGGTCGAAGAGATCGAGGCCCGCATCGTCGAGCTGGCCTTCAGCGCCCACTTCATGCGCGAGATGCGGATGTTCGTGCAGGCCCGCGAATTTTCGAGCCCGACCTTCCTGACGCGCGGCAGGCTCGAACGCCGGCTGCGGCAGATGCGCTTCCACATGATCGACTCCAGCGGCCTGGCAAGCCTGCAGCGCACGGACACCAAGCTGCTGGCGCACACACCATTCCTCGAACTGCTGCGTGAACAAGGCCGGGCACGCGCCGCGGCCTGGCTCGCGGAACACTTCCGGGGTGTCGGGCAGCGTTCGACGGTCGACGTCAGGAAGTGGTTCGCGTGAGCTTCAGGGCAGCGGCGTGAACTTCAGCTCCGACAGCGGCACGACCTTGTCTTCGCGCACCATCTTGAACTCGGTGTTCGGCCCCAGCCACTTGGTCCAGATCTGGTTGATCTCACCCGCCTTGTCCATCTCCAGCAGGGTGGCGTTGATCTTCGCCAGCAGCGCCGGTTCGTCCTTCTTCATGCCGACGCCGATGGGCTGGAAGGCCATCGGCTCGGGGATCATCTTGAGCTCGACGCCGCCGGTCTTGGACTGGTTGACGAGCTTGGTGATCGTCATCGTGTTGGCCACCATGCCGAGCGCCTTGTTCTGCTGCACGGCCATGTAGGCCGAGCCGGTGTCCTGGAAGGTCACGGGTTCGGAGCCGTTCATCTTGATCGACAGCTCCGAGGTCGAGCCCTTCGTCGACGCCAGCCGCTTGCCCTTGTAGTCGGCCTTGCTGCTGGCCGTGTCGCTGGCCTTCACCGCGAGCATCTCCTTGGCCAGGTAGTAGGGGTCGCTGAACTGGATCTGCTCGGCACGGCCCAGCGTGTAGGCCAGATTGGCCACGGTGATGTCGACGCGGCCCATCTTGACCTCGGGCACACGCGCTTCCACCGACAGCGGCGTCACCTTGGCCGCGACGCCCAGGCGCTTGGCAATCGCCATGCACAGGTCGACATCGAAGCCGACCATCTCACGTGTTTTCGGGTCCGGCGCGGCGAAGGGCGGCACGTCGGCGAAGGTGCCGCAGCGCAGCTCCTTGCGCTGCTGGATGTCCTGCAACTGATCGGCCCGGGCCACGAGGCTGGCGCCGCTCAGGCTGAGTGCAACGACGGCGAGGAAGAGCGTGGTACGTGGGATGGTCATCTCGGACTCCTGGGGTGATTTCAATGGGAACGCAGGTCGGACAGGAAACGTTGTGCGCGGGGGTGCTGGGGCTTGAGGAAAAACGTCTCAGGCTCGGCCGATTCGAGAATGCAGCCGGCGTCCATGAACCAGACGCGGTCGGCGACATCGCGCGCAAAGCTCATTTCGTGGGTCACGCACATCATCGTCATGCCGTCGCCGGCCAGGCTGCGCATCACCGCCAGCACCTCGCCGACCATCTCGGGGTCGAGCGCGCTGGTCGGTTCGTCGAACAGCATCGCCGGCGGCTCCATCGCCAGCGCACGTGCTATCGCCACCCGCTGCTGCTGGCCGCCGGAGAGCTGCGCCGGGTACGACAAAGCCTTGGCCGCCAGCCCGACGCGGTCCAGCAGCTGCATCGCCTTCTCGCGCGCCTCGGCACGTTTGACGCCGCCCACGTGCATCGGCGAAAGCATCACGTTGTCCAGCGCCGAGAGGTGCGGAAAGAGGTTGAAGCTCTGGAACACGAAGCCGATGCGGCTGCGCAGGCGGTTTAGCTGCGCGCCGCTCATGGCGGCGTGCATGTCCTGGCCATCGACCGTGACCTGGCCGGACTTGATCTCTTCGAGCCGGTTCACGGTGCGTATCAGCGTCGACTTGCCCGACCCCGACGGACCGCAGACCACCACCACCTCGCCCTTCTTGACCTCGGCGTCGATGTCGCACAGCGCGCGGTAGTCGCCGTACCACTTGTTGACCTTGCTGAAGTTGATCATGTCGTGTGGCCTCGAAGAAGGGCTCAGGGCTCGGCCGCCAGCGGCTGCGCCGCCACGGGCGGGCTGGTGGCCGCGCGCGCCGTGCCGGCGCCGGCACGTTTGGCTTCGATGCGCCGTTCCAGCTGCGTCGCGGCCCAGGTCAGGCTCCAGCAGACGACGAAGTAGATGACGGCGAGGATGAAGAACACCTGGAATGGCTTGGTCAGCAGTTGGTTGTTGATCTGGTTCGCCGCAAAGGTCAGCTCGGGCACGTTGATGACGTAACCCAGCGTCGTCTCCTTGATCGTCGAGACGAACTGGCTGAGCATGCTCGGCAGCATGTTGAACAGCGCCTGCGGCAGGATCACCAGCCGCATCGCGCCCAGGTGGCTGTGGCCCAGTGCACGTGCCGCTTCCATCTGCCCTTTCGGCAGCGCCTCGATGCCGGCGCGCACCACCTCGGCGAGGAAGGCGCCTTCGTAGAGCACCAGCGTCACCAGCATCGTCACGAAGCCCGAGACGTTGTGGCCGATCAGCAGCGGCACCAGGAAGTAGACCCACAGGATGATCATCAGCAGCGGCACGCCGCGCGCAACATAGATCAGCGCCGTGGCCGGCCAGTTGAGCCAGCGCCACGGCGAGATGCGCGCCAGCGCCAGCAGCACGCTGAGCGGAAACGCCAGCACGATGCCCAGCACCGACAGGATCAGCGTGCAGGCGATGCCGCCCAGCGGCCCGTTGGGGTACTGGCCGATCAGCAGCAGCAGCCAGTTGTCGCGAATGATGTCGAGCACGGAACCCATGGCTCACCTCGCCCCGCTGATGCGCGTGCGGCGGGCCAGCAACGCGCCGCCGAACATGATGAGCAGCGAGAAGCCCAGGTACAGCAGCGTCGCCAGCAGGTAGGTCTCGAAGGTGCGGAAACTCTGGTTCTCGATCTCCTTCACCGCGTGCGTCAGCTCGGCGACGCCGATGGCCATGGCCAGGCTGCTGTTCTTGAACAGCGAGACGCTGTGGTTCACCAGCGCCGGAATCGCGTTGCGCACCGCCTGCGGCATCAGCACGTGGCGCATCGCGCCGATGTAGCTGTGGCCCAGCGCACGTGCCGCCTCGGCCTGGCCGGGGGCCACCGAACGCAGGCCCGAGCGCAGGTCTTCGCTGAAGTAGGCGGCCTGGCACAGCCCGAGGCCGATGACCGCGAACACCGCTTCGGCGCTGTGCTCGGAGAGCCAGCTCTGCAGCGTGTTCGGCAGCAGGCTGGCGATGCCGAAGTACCACAGCATCAGCTGCACCAGCGTCGGCACGTTGCGGTGGTACGAGACGTAGGCCATCACGCCGCGCTGCGCAATGCGGCTGGGTGTCAGGCGCACGGCCAGCAGCAGCACCGCCAGCGTCATCGCCAGCAGCCACGAACCGAGCGCGACGACCAGCGTCAGTTTCACGCCGTGCAACAGCATCTTTCCGAACTCGGGGTTCAGGAGAATCGCCAACAGGTCGAAGCCTTTCATTCGTTTGCTCCGTGTCGGCGGCCGTGGCTGTTCAGGCCTGCGCTGCTGCGGGCCGCGTGGTCTGCAGTCCGCCAGGCACCTGCAGCGTCGGCGTGATCTCCATGTGGCCGATGTTCACCGCCGCCGGCGCTGCGATCGCAAAGGCAATCGCATCGGCGATGTCCCGGGCCTGCGGCAGCTCGAAGCCTTTGACGAAGCGCTCGTGCGTGTCCACCGAGTCGCCATGCACATGGGCGAAGATGTCGGTGGCGACACGGCCGGGGCAGATCTCGGTGACCCGCACACGTTTGCCGAAAGCGTCGATGCGCAGCTGCCGCGACAGCATGCTGACCGCCGCCTTGGTGGCGTGGTAGGTGGAATTGCCGTTGAAGTTGTAGGCGCCGGCGATCGAGCTGATGTTGATGACGTGGCCGCGGTCACGCGCCACCATGCCCGGCACGACCAGGCGGCACAGGTGCAGCACGGCGCGCAGGTTGACGTCGACGAGCAGTTCGATGTCTTCGGCATCGGCGTTCAGGAACGACTTCGGCCGGTCGACACCGGCGTTGTTGACCAGCACGTCGAACGACACTTCCTGCGTCAGGCGGGTGATGCCGGCGAGGTCGGTGACGTCCAGTACATGGGCGATGCAGCCGGTGCGTTCGGCCAGCGCCGCCAGCGCCTGCGCGCCGCGGGCCACGGCATGCACCTGCAGGCCTTCGCTGCAGAGCCGTTCGACGACAGCGGCACCGATGCCCGACGAGGCGCCGGTGACGAGAGCGGTCTTGTAGTCGGTGAAGGGCATGGTGGTCCTTGGGATGGGTTCAATTTATCGGTCGGCGTTCCGGCGCGCCAAGACGGATTGGGTGTGTCGAGATAAGCCGCTCTTATGTCTGGACAAACCCCCGGCGCTGTTCATGCCCGCTGGTGCGACATCGGCACGATGCGCCCGCCACTGCTTTCGATCTCGCTGCGCAGCGTGCGCGCCAGGGCCAGCGCCCCGGTCGTGTCGCCGTGGACCAGGATCGAACGTGGCTGCATCGTGATCACGGGGCCGTTGTACGTCGTGACGGTTCCGTGGGCCAGCAGCTGGCGCACACGCGCCAGCACTTCGCCTTCGTCGTGGAGCACCGAATTCGGCAGCCGGCGCGGCACCAGCAGGCCTTGTTCGTCGTAGGCGCGGTCGGCCAGGAAGGCGGTGGCAACACGCAGGCCGTTCTGTGCCGCCGCAGCTTCGATGGCCACGCTGCTCGACGAGCTGATGATCAGCGCCGGGTCGAACGCCGCCACCGCACGCACCAGCACCGCGGCCAGCGCGGCGTCTGCAGCGGCCAGGTTGCCCAGGGCGCCGTGGAAGCTCATGTGGGTCATGCGCTGGCCGGCGGCACGGGCGATACCGGCGAGTGCACCGAGCTGGTAGGTCACCATCGCGGCCAGCTCGCCGGGGTCGATCTGCATCACACGGCGGCCGAAACCCTGGCGGTCGGGGAAACCGACATGGGCGCCGATGTCGACGCCGCGCGCGCCGGCCATGCGCACCGTGCGGTCCATGATCACCGGGTCGCCGGCATGGAAACCGCAGGCCACGTTGGCCGACGACAGCACCTGCAGCAGCGCTTCGTCGTCGCCCATGCGCCAGGGCCCGTAGCCTTCACCGAGGTCGGCGTTGAGGTCGATGTCCATCGTCGTCGTGTCCTGGGTTGCTACGTCCTGGGTCCGTGGGGCGCCGCGCCCTGCAAGGCGAACAGCTGCGTGCCGTAACCGACCACCGTGCCGTGCGCCACAAGCAGTTCCAGCACGGTGGCGTCCGCAGGCGCCAGCACCGGCAGCAACAGCAGGCCGACCTGGAGCAGCCCCAGCGCCTGGCCGGCCCGCACGGCAGAGCCCGGCGCGGCCAGCGTGTCTTCGCGCAGTGGATGGCGGTGCAGGAAGACGCCGACCGAGGGCGCGTTGACGGTGTGCAAGACCGGTGCAGCGGGTGCAGCGGCGCCGTCGGTCTGGACGACATCGACGACCTCGACACCAGCGCCATCGTGGCGCAGCAGCAGCATCTGCCCGGGGCCGCGCAGTTCGAGCAGCCCGATGTCGGTGGCCGCCAGCCAGGCCGCGATCTGCTCGATCTGCGCTGCGTGCAGGCTGCTCACGGTCACCCTCGCTGCAGGCGCTGCAGCCCGACGAGGCGGTGCACCTCGTCGAGCCAGCGCCGGGTCTCGGCCAGCGCGGCGAGCGCGCTGTCCCAGTCGCATTCGACGAAGCGCACGCGGCTGCCCACTGGCGCCTGGCCCAGGCGCCAGAGATCGGCTTCGATCACGGTGCCCAGCTTGGGGTAGCCGCCCGAGGGTTGTGCGTCGCGCATCTGCACGATGGGCTGGCCGCCCGGTGGCACCTGGATGACACCGGGCACGATGCCGTGTGAACGCATCTCGATCGCCGCCAGCGCTTCGAGCGGCCGGCCATCCAGCCGGTAGCCGTAGCGGTCGCTCTGCGCGGTGATCTTCCAGGGTTCGGCCCAGAACGCCGCGCGCGAGGCCTCGGTGTAGTGCGTGTACTCGGCCGCCGGCAGCACGCGCACCGCGGGCAGGCCGTCCACCTGCAAAGGCATGGCCAGTGCCGGCGGCACGAGGCCCAGGCCGGCTAGGGGCTGACGGTCGGCCGCGCCGGCGCGCAGCGTGTCGCCCTGGCGCAGCGCGCGCCCGTCGAGGCCGCCGAAGGCCCCTCGCAGCTGCGTGCTGCGCGAGCCCAGCACAGCCGGCACGTCGACGCCGCCGGCCAGGCACAGGTAGGCCCGGCTCGCCGGCCAGACCGCGCCGCGCCGCGGCAGGCTCAGGTGCAGCACCTGCCCGGCGCGGGCTTGCACGGCCACCCAGGGCAGCAGCGGCTGCTCGTCCAGGCGTGCGTCGACATCGGCACCGGTGATGGCCAACGCGGTGTCGGCACCGAAGCGCACGCGGAACGGGAACACCGGCACTTCGACGCCCGCAGCACCCTCGTCGTTGCCGAGCAGGATGTTGCCGGCCGCCAGCGCCAGCGGATCCATCGCCCCCGCCGTGCCGACGCCCCAGCGCAACGCGCCTGCGCGCCCCAGGTCCTGCACCGTGGCCAGCGCGCCGGTGGACAGGATCTCGATCACCGGATCACCTTCTCGACGCGAAAGCGGATGCTGTCGCCGGGCTGCAGCAGCGCGGGTGGATCCCGGGCGGGGTCGAAGAAGGCCATCGTGGTGCAGCCGATGGTGTTCCAGCCGCTCGGGCCGTCGGAGGCCGAGACGCCGGTCTGCGTGCCACCGATCGACACCGCGCCACCGGGGATGCGCAGCACCGGCACCTTGCGCCGCGGCGTCGCGATGCGTGTGTCCATGCCGCCGAGGTAGCAGTAGCCCGGGTGGCTGCCAAGCGCGTAGACCGGGTACAGCGGTGCACTGTGGCGTTCGACGATCTCGTCGATGCGCAGGCCGGTGTGGGCCACGACGTCGTTGATGTGCGGGCCGCCTTCGCCGCCGTAGACCACCGGCAGTTCGACGACGCGGCCCTGCAGCGCCAGCGGTTCGATCGTCGACCATGCGGCGTGCAGGCGTGCGTTCAGCAGGTCCAGCGTGCGTGGCGGCCGCGTGAAGCTGAGCATCAGGTTGTTCATGCCCGGCACCGCCTCGTGCACCTCGGGCCAGGTCTCGGCTTCGCGCGCCAGCGCCCAGATGCGCTGCTGCGTCGGCAGTGTCGTTTCTCCGGGGGCTTCGAACAGCATCGCGCTCGTGCCGAGCAGGCTTGTTGAAGGCGCTGCGGCCGTGTTCATGCCGCGCTCCGCTGCTGCAGCCAGCGTTCGAGATGGTGGATGTCGACACCACCGGCGACGAAACCACTTTCGCCGACGATGCGCCGGTGCAAAGGCAGGTTCGTCAAGAGGCCGCCGACCTGCATCTCGTCCAGCGCCAGCCGCAGCCGCGCCAGCGCGTCGTCGCGTGTCGCGCCATGCACCACCAGCTTGGCGATCATCGAGTCGTAGTACGGCGGCACCAGGGTGCCCGCCGCGGCATGGCTGTCGACACGCACGCCGAAGCCACCGGGCAGCAGCCACTCGGTGATGCGGCCTGGCGCGGGCGCGAAGGTGTCGGGGTTCTCGGCGTTGATGCGGCATTCGAACGCGTGGCCGTGGCAGCCGATGTCGGCTTGCGTCAGCGCCAGGCGTTCGCCGCGGGCGACGCGGATCTGCTGCTGCACGATGTCGATGCCGGTCGTCATCTCCGTCACCGGGTGTTCGACCTGCAGCCGCGTGTTCATCTCGATGAAGAAGAAGGCGCCGTCTTCATAGAGGAACTCGAAGGTGCCGACGCCGCAGTAGCCGATCTGCCGGCAGGCTTCGGCGCAACGTTCGCCGACAGCGGCGATCGCCGCCGGGGCGATGCCCGGCGCCGGCGCCTCTTCCAGCACCTTCTGGTGACGGCGCTGCAGTGAACAGTCGCGGCTGCCCAGCCACAGTGCGTTGCCATGCCGGTCGGCCAGCACCTGGATCTCGACATGCCGCGGGTGCAGCAGGAACTTCTCGATGTAGACCTCGGCGTTGCCGAAGGCGCGCCGCGCTTCTTCGCGTGTCAGCGCCAGCGCGTCGACCAGGGCCGCCTCGTCGTGCACGACACGCATGCCGCGCCCGCCGCCGCCGCCGGCGGCCTTGACGATCACCGGGTAGCCGATCGCGCGCGCCAGCGCCTGCACCGCAGCGGGGTCGTCGGGCAGGCTCGTGTCCGGCCCCGGCACGCAGGGTACGCCGGCGGCGCGCATCGCACGTTTGGCCGAGACCTTGTCGCCCATGGTGCGGATGCAGGCGGCACTCGGGCCGATGAAGGTCAGGCCGGCGGCTTCGACACGGGCGACGAAGTCGCTGTTCTCGGACAGGAAACCGTAGCCCGGATGGATGGCCTGCGCGCCGCTGACCATCGCGGCCGACAGGATCGCCGTCTGGTTCAGGTAGCTCTGGCCCGGCGCCGCGGGGCCGATGCACAAGGCCTGGTCGGCGTGGCGCACGTACAGGGCATCGCGGTCTGCTTCGGAGTGCACGGCCACCGTGCGCAGCCCAAGGCCGCGGCAGGCGCGCTGGATGCGCAAGGCGATTTCGCCGCGGTTGGCAATGAGCACGGTGTCGAACATGGTGGCGATGTTCAGCGAAAGCGCAGCAGCGCCTGGCCCGCTTCGACTTCTTCGCCCGAGCTGACGAGCACCGCGTCGACAACGGCGTCGTGTTCAGCGCGCACCTCGTTGAAGACCTTCATCGCCTCGATCACACACAGCGTCTGGCCGGCGCGCACCGCCTGGCCGGCCGCGACGAACGGCGCCTCGCCAGGGCCGGCCTGCAGGTGCACGACGCCGTACAGCGGCGCCTGCAGTTCGTGGGCTGCGGCGGGTGTTGCCACGGCCGGCGCCACGCTGTGGACGGCGTGCACGGCGCGCACGGGCACAGCGGCTGGCGCCGGCGCGGCGTCGGCCGGCCGCCGCACCAGCCGCAACGTCCAGCCCTCCTGGCTGAACACCATCTCGGCGAGGTCCGACGACGCCATCGCGTCGATGAAGGACTTGATGTGCTGCGGGTCCATGGCCGCAAAGGTATCTGCGAACGTGCGCAGCGACCAAGACGGAATGGCTGTCCCCCGATAAGGACGGCTTATGACAGCGAAGAACTTATGGCAGCGACAGGCGGGTGTCGTCGCCGGCGATCAGGCTGCCGGGCAGCGTGGCCACCAGTTCGAGCAGGATCTCCTTGACCGCCTGCGCCGGCTCGGTGAGCGGCAGGTGGTCGGACTGGCACAGCGCCAGCGGCGCATCGATCGCCGGCTCGACGATCTGGCACAACCAGGCGTTACACGCTGCCACCACGGTGCGCGCCATCGACTCGGGCAGGATCGTCGCGCCCAGGCCGTCGGCGATGACGGCGGTCAGCGTGCTGGCCGATTCGATCTCGGCCACCACACGCGGCAGCAGGCCGATGCCGGCAAAGGCCTCGTCGACCATCTTGCGCACCACGTTGTACGGCCGCGCCAGATACAGGTCCATCTCGCCCAGCATGCGCAACGGCACCTGCGCGGGTGGCGCCGGCTGGCTTTCGGGCCCGACCACAAAAAGCTGCTCCTTCAACAGCGGCAGGAACTGCAGCCCGTGCACCGCGACCCGGCCGCCGTAGAGCACGGCCAGGTCCATGCGGCCGTTCATCACCAGCTCCGACAGCGTGCTGCCGTAGGTTTCGTTCAGGTACAGCAGCACACCCGGGTGGCGTGCGCGCACGGTGCGCAGCAGCGGCAGCGCCAGCCCTGCGGCGGCGGTGCCCGGCGCCAGGCCGACAGCCACCGCGCCCGAGAGCCCGCGGCCGGCAGCCTCCATGTCGACCTGCGCCTGGTCGCACTGGCGCAGGATCAGCTGCGCGTGCCGGTACAGCACCTTGCCGGCCTCGGTGGGTGTGACGCCGCGTTTGGTGCGCACCAGCAGCTGCTGGCGCACCTCGCCTTCCAGCGTGGCCAGTTGCTGGCTCAGCGCGGGCTGCGCGATGTGCAGCACATCGGCGGCCTGGGTCAGGCTGCCGATGTCGACGATCTTGACGAAGTATTTCAGGCGCCTGAGGTTCAAGTGGCCATCCTCTGTGCCGACAGTCTACGACGGCGGTCATAAGCATTGCCTATCCAGGCAGAGCGATCTCGTCTTGGCCTTCACGCTGCGCCCGTCCTACCGTTGCATTCGTTCCCGCAGCCAAGGAAGACCGTGAGCCATTCCCGCATCGCCGAACGTGTCCGGCGCATCAAGCCGTCGCCCAGCACCTCGGCCGCCGACCGCGCGAACGAACTGCGCCGGCAAGGCAAGTCCATCGTCAACCTGGTCGTCGGCGAACCGGATTTCGACACGCCGGCGCACATCCGCCGCGCCGCCGCGGAGGCCATCGAAAAGGGCGCCACGCGCTACACCTTGATGGCAGGCACGGTCGAACTGCGCCAGGCCATCGTCGCCAAGCTGGAGCGCGAAAACGGCCTGCGCTACGAGATGAACGAGATCATCGCCACCAGCGGCGCGAAGAGCGCGATCTTCAGCGCGCTGTCCGTCACGCTGGGGCCCGGCGACGAGGTGATCATCCCCGCGCCCTACTGGGTGTCGTACCCCGACATGGTGCTGGCCAGCGACGGCGTGCCTGTCACCGTCGCCTGTCCCGAATCCGCCGGTTTCAAGCTGACGCCGGCGCAGCTGGAAGCCGCGATCACGCCGCGAACGCGCTGGCTGCTGCTGAATTCGCCGAGCAACCCCACCGGCGCCAGCTACACCGCGGCCGAGTACCGCGCGCTGGCCGACGTGCTGGTGCGCCACCCGCAGGTGCTGGTGATGACCGACGACATCTACGAACACATCCGGTTCGACGGCCAGCGCACGCCGCACCTGCTGAACGTGGCGCCCGAACTGCGCGAACGTACGCTGGCGATCAACGGCGTCTCGAAGACCTACGCGATGACCGGCTGGCGCATCGGCTGGGTGGCGGGCCCGCGCGACCTGGTGCAGGCGCTGGACACGCTGCTGTCGCAGTCCACCGGCAACTGCTGCTCGGTCAGCCAGGCGGCGGCGGCCGCAGCACTGAACGGCGACCAGCACTTCGTCGCCGAGAGCGTGGCCATCTACAAACAGCGGCGCGACCGCACGCTGGCGCAGATCAACGCGATCCCCGGCCTGTCGTGCCGCCTGCCCGACGGCGCGTTTTATCTCTACATCAACTGCGCCGGCCTGATCGGCAAGACCACGGCCGACGGCAAACGCCTGAAAGCCGATGGCGACGTTGTGATGCACTTGCTGGAAAGCGTCGGCGTGGCGGTTGTCGCCGGCACGGCCTACGGCCTCTCGCCGTACTTCCGGCTGTCGATCGCAACCTCGATCGAGACCCTCGACGAAGGCTGCCGCCGCATTGCGCAGGCCGTTGCCGCGCTTCAATGAGCTTGACTGAAGAGAACCCGATGAGCACCTACAAAGCCCTGCGCAAGAACCCCTCGGCCCCGCAGGCCGACGAGACGCTGATCAAGGCGCTGCACGCGCTGCCGCTGGCCGCATTGAGCGACAGCATGCACCGCAACACCGGCACGGTGGGCCTGCAGCCCTACCACCGGCCGGGCGAGAAGACGATGGCCGGCACGGCAGTCACCGCGCGCTCGCGCGGCGGCGACAACCTGACCTACCTGCGTGCGCTGGAGTTCTGCCGCCCCGGCGACGTGCTGGTCATCGATGGCGGCGGCGACCTGGCCAATGCCGCGGTCGGCGGCATCCTCAGCTTCTACGCGGCGAAGATCGGCGTCGTCGGCCTCGTCATCGACGGCGCGATCCGCGACGTTGCCGAGATCCGCAGCCGCGACTTCCCGGTCTACGCGCGAGGTGTCACCCACCGCGGCCCGTACAAGGACGGCCCGGGCGAGATCAACGTGCCGATCTCGGTCGGTGGCATGGTCGTCAACCCGGGCGACATCGTCGTCGGCGATCAGGACGGCCTGCTCGCCTTTGCACCCGAGGACGCGGCCGAACTGATCGTCAAGGCGCGCGCCGTGCTGGAAGCCGAGGCGAAGACGATGCAGGCCATGCAGGAAGGGCGCTGGGACCGGTCGTTCATCGACGCGCTGGAGGCGCGCTGCAACAACTGACGACCAGGCGCGCCGCGAACCGCCGACCAGGCGCGCGTTCACTGCGCGCAGATCAGCGCAGCACAGCCGGCAGCCCTGTGCCACGCCGCTGAAACGTCGCGGCGATGGCCAGCGCCAGCGTTGCTGCATCGAGCGCCTCGCGCTCCACCATCACCACCAGATCGAGATAGTCCTTCAGGCGGCTGTTCACCATGCCTAGCACCACGACGGCATGCAACTTCTCGGCGATCACGGTGTAGACCGGATAGGTGCGCAGATGCGGCGCCGGCAAGTCGGCCAGCAGCACCGGGTAGACCGCATCGCTCGGTCCTGGGGTCATTGCGTCCCCGAAGCCAACGTCCACCTGGGCCACGCAGCGGGCGTTGGCAAGTTGGCCATTCAGCGTCACGCGCACGCCGCCGTAGCCTGCATCCTTGCGGATCACCGCGACCCGGACCGAAGCGGGATCGAAGACGATGCCGTCGTCTCCGGCCATGGCTGCGATGTCCGTGAACACTGCAGCCATCGACACCGTGTCGCTGGCTCCAAACCCCAGCAGGTCGGCATCCCGAGTGGCCCGGTGCGGCAGGTCGTACCAGAGCGTGAAGAGCAGCGCACCCTTCAGAACGAAGCGATCAGCATGGGCCGAGGTGGACAGGCGATACAACAGCCGCTCCAAGGCGAAACGGACCAGCACCAGGTTGAAGTCGCTGCCGGTCGCTTTGGCGACGTTCAGCAGCCGTGCCCGCACCGAGGCAGCGCGGTCACGACTCACGCCACCGCCTCCATGTAGGGCCGCATCACGTTGGCGACGCGGCAGACCTTGGCGCAGCGCCACAGATCATCGAAGCTGGCCCTGCCGTCCTTTCGATCTGGGGATCGGGCGTCCTTGAGCGCTTCCAGCGCCACGTCCATGCCGATCTTGTTGCGGTGCTTGAAGCAGTCGGCCACCGTCTTGGCCACTCCGTAGACCTGCAGTTTGACACCGTCACGTTCGTGGGTTTCGACCCCATGCGTGTAGGCCTCGCCGGTGAACTGCACCATCTTGATGGGCGGGTGGTCGAGTCGCGGCACGTGGCTTCCGCGAGGCATGGCGATCCAGACCTGCCACGGCAGTTGAGTGGTCAGCCCATGAAACTGCAGCGCGCTCAGCAGGCAGATCACCGCCTGCGGCACCTTGCGGGCCACGGTCACCAGTCCTTCGTGCTCGGAACTGCTCGCGCCCGGCAGGCGGTACAGACCGCGTGCCGCCCGCTCCAGTTGACCGCTGGCCGTCATGCGCGTGAGTACGACGCGCGGTATGCCCGCACCAGCCAGGTCGCCGGCGCGCAGCCAGCCGTGCTTGCGGACGAGCTGCAGCACTCTGTCGGTGTGGGTCGCGGCGGCAGGCATGACGGGTGGCCGTGGTCAGTCTGATTGACTCAAGTTTGTTCCAAATATTCGTCGATTGCAAATAACAGACGAAACTAAGGTCAACAAGCGGCTACCTCCGCCCGGTACGCCAGCCCGAGGAGGTTCTCCACTCTTATGCCGAACGTCAGTCGTCTGCCCGCAACCGCATCGACCAATTTCCCGCCATCGTCGGTGAGCCTGACCTGCAGACTCCTCATGACATCCAGCGAGCGACGCGATCGGCGATCGTCTCGGGGGCCAGCAGCGCATCGAGGCGCAGCACGCCAGGCTCGTTCAGCGGCGGCTCGAGTGCCTCGAACTGCGTCGCCACCAGGCCGGCCGGGAAGAAGTGCGAGGCACGCTGCGCCACGCGGGCCTCGGCCGCGCGGGGATCGAGGTCGAGCCACACAAAGCGCAGTCCCGGTACCGCGGCGCGCAGGCGGTCGCGGTAGGCGGCTTTGAGCGCCGAGCAGGTCAGCACCGCGCCGTCGCGCCGCGCTGCGAGTTCGGCGCCGAGCCGCTCCAGCCAGTCGGCGCGGTGCGCGTCCGTCAGCGGGGTGCCTGCTTGCATCAGGGCGCGATTCGTCTCGGAGTGGAACTCGTCCCCTTCCACCAGCGGCAGGGCCAACCGCGCTGCAATCGCCGCGCCCACGCGCGACTTCCCGCAGCCCGAGACCCCCATGACAACCAGCGTGGTCATCAGTCGGCTTGCGCGGGTCAGTCGGCGCGGATGTTGTTCGCCTTGACCACGTCACCCCAGGTCTTGAACTGCTCGCGAGTCATGGCGCCGAGCAGCTCGGGCGTGCCGCCGCCGGGCTCGTCGCCGCGGTCGACGATGCCCTTCGTGACGACCGGGTCCTTCAGCGCCGTGTTCAGCGCGGCGTTGGCCTTCCTCACGACATCGGCCGGCAGCCCTGGCGGGCCGTACAACCCGATGAACGACATGATCGTGAAGTCCTTCAGGCCGGCCTCGCCGGCGGTCGGCACGTCTGGCAGCGCAGGAACGCGCTTGTCGCTGGTGACGAGCAGCGGGCGCAGCTGGCCCGACTTGATGAAGGGCGCGATGACCGAGGTGGCGTCGAACATCGCATCGAGCCGACCGGCGATCAAGTCCGTCATCGCCGGGCTGCTGCCTTTGTACGGCACGTGGTTCATCTTCGGATTGCCCAGGCGCTCGCGCAGCAGCTCCATCGTGACGTGCGGCAGCGCGCCGACGCCGCCCGTGCCGTAGTCGATGCCGGTCTTGCCCTTGGCCTTCACGTGTTCCACGAACTGGGCGTAGGTCTTGATCGGCGAGCTTGCCGGGACCGCGAGCACCAGCGCCGATTGCAGCATCGTGCCGATCGGTGTGAGCTGTCGTGGATCGATGATGCCGAGCGTCGTGTAGACGTGCACCGCGATCGTCATCGAGCCGTTGCCCGCCAGCAGGCGGTGGCCGTCCGGCGCCGACTTCATGATGTCGGCGGCGGCAATGTTGCCGTTGACACCGGCCTTGTTGTCGATGACGACCGCCTGGCCGAGCGTGCCCTGCAGGCTGCCGAGCAACACACGGGCGGCGAAGTCGGTCTGGCCGCCGGGTGGGTAGCCGACGAGCAGCGTCACGGGCTTGGTCGGCCAGGCGGGCTGCGCCCGGGCGGCTGGCGCGGCGAGCGCCATCGCAAGCAGAGCGGCGGCACCCAGCAGGACGGAACGGCGGTGGGCGACGAGATGGATCGAGTGCATGGGATCTCCTGAACCTGGCGACGGACCGGGCGGTTGAATCTGGTGTTTGGACAGCGCTATCTTAGGACAGCGCTATCCTTAGAAAATACTGGTTTACCCGTATTCTTCTTGGAGATCGATGGCTTGGATCGTCATGGGCTTCATGCGTTCTGCGCGCACAACCAACAATCCTGGACAACGCTATCCTGATACAGTCGCGGCAACGTCCGACCCCCGCCCCCGATGCCGCCCAGTCCCACCCGCTCACGAGCCACCGGCCGCGTGACCCTCGCCGACGTGGCGGGCGTTGCCGGCGTCAGTCCGATCACCGTTTCACGCGCACTGCGCGGAGAACGTGCCGTCGATCCCGTGCTTGTCGCCCGCGTGAAGGCGGCGGCCGACCGCCTGGGCTACGTGCCCGACCCCGCCGCGCGTGCGCTGGCGTCGCGGCACAGCACGCACGTGGCGCTGCTGATCCCGATGTTGTCCAACGCGCTCTTCGTCGACCTGCTGGAAGGTGTGCAGCGTGTGCTGCGTGCAGCGGGTTACCAGACCCTGATCGGGGTGACCCACTACGACCCCGCGGAGGAGGAACTGTTGCTGCGTGAACAGCTGCTGCACCGGCCGGCCGGCTTGCTGGTCACCGGCCTCGAACGCAGCGCCTCGACGCGCGCGCTGATCGCCGGCAGCGGCGTGCCGTGTGTGCACCTGATGGAGACGGCGAACCTGCCGGGCTACTACTGCGTCGGCTTCTCGCAGGCCGATGCTGCGGCGGACCTGACGCGCCATCTGCTCGGGCGCGGGCGCCGGCGCATCGCTTTCGCTGCCGCGCAACTGGATCCGCGCACGTTGCAGCGGCTCGAGGGCTGGCGGCGCGAGATGCGGGCCAACGGCCTGCATGCACCGACACTCGAGTGGTTGAACCCCGCGCCGTCCTCGCTTGCGCTGGGCGGAACGATGTTCGAGCAGATCCTCGCGCAGACACCGCCGGTCGACGCGATCTTCTTCTGCAACGACGACCTCGCGCAGGGGGCCCTGCTGGCTGCGCTGCGGCTCGGCATTCCTGTGCCGCAGCGGGTCGCCGTCGCGGGCTTCAACGATCTCACCGGCAGCGACCAGATGCTGCCTTCACTCACCACCGTGCGCACACCACGCGCCGAGGTCGGAACGGCGGCGGCGGACATGCTGCTGAGCCTGATGCACGGGGAGCCTCCACCGTCGACGTTCATCGATCTGGCCTACGAGGTGGTCATCCGCCAGAGCACCTGACCCGTCGCCAGCATCCGACGCGCGCCGGGCCGGATCAGGCCGAGGGCAGGCCGTTCCCGCCATGCAGCATGACGGCGGTGCGAGCAGCGGCAGCCTGGCTCAGAATCCGTCAGCGATACCGTGCCCCGGGCGCGCCCTGCGCGCCCGGGGAAGCTTTGTGGCTGTTGCCGCCCGTGGAACACATGCACTTTTTGTGGCCGCACAACTTCTGGTGGATGCTGGTGCTACCGCTGCTGCCGGCGCTCTACCTGTGGCTGCTGCGTCGCCGTGGCAAGCAGGCAGTCCGTCTTTCCAGTTTGGTCGTCGTGCGCGCGGCCGCTGGCCGTTCATCGCGGCGGCACGTTCCGCCGGCGCTGGTCTTCGTGGCGCTGTCGCTGCTATTGCTGGCCCTGGCGCGCCCGACGGCGCCGTTGGCGCTGCCCTGGTCGAAGTCCACGATCTTGCTGGCGATGGACATCTCTCGGAGCATGCGGGTGCAGGACGTCAAGCCCAGCCGCATGGTGGCCGCCCAGGAAGCGGCCAAGGCATTCCTGAGCGAGGTGCCTCGGCAGATCGAAGTCGGGTTGGTCACCTTTGCCGGCACCGCCCAGGTGGCGCAACAGCCCACGATCGACCGCCCATCGGTCGTCGGCGCCATCGACGCCATCCAGATGCAGTACGGCACGGCCATCGGCAACGCGATCGTGGTGAGCCTGGCCGAGCTGTTCCCGGACCAGGGCATCGATCTGGGCGAGATGAGCTTCGGCCCGCGTCGGCAGGCGCGCAGCCTGGATGAGAAGACGGCGAAAGCGCCACCGAAGCAGATCACCCCGGTCGCACCCGGCTCCTACACGTCGGCCGCCATCATCCTGCTGAGCGACGGCCGCCGCACCACGGGGGTCGACACGCTGGTGGCCGCAAAGATGGCCGCCGACCGCGGCGTGCGGATCTACGTGGTTGGCTTGGGAACCGCCGATGGCCATGCTGCGATGGGCGAGGGTTTGGCCATCTACCTGCAACTCGACGAGCCGACACTGCGGCAGGTCGCGCAGATGACTGGCGGCGAGTACCACCATGCCGGCACCGCCGAGGCTCTGCGCAGCGTCTACCAGAACCTCGGCTCGCGTCTGCAGGTGAGCGCGCGCGAGACCGAGCTGACGGCCCTGGTGGCCCTGGTGGCGACGATGGTTCTGCTGGCGGCGACGGGGCTGTCGGTGCTGTGGTTCGGGCGCATCGCATGAGCGTCGACACGCAAAACGCCCCTTGGGCCCGGCGTGCCGTCAGGCCTGTGCCGTGACGATCTCTTCCAGCCTCGTTGTGTATCGAGGCGAGCGCCTTTGCTGCTTGCCGGCGTGCTGGCCGTTCTGGCTCTGGTGCTGGGCGCTGGCAACACCGACCGCGTCGCGCCCGAAGCGCCGGTTGAGCGTGTCGACGGCGTCCATCAAGCGCGAGGGAGCCGCGCTCGAAGCGCCTGAGACCGCGTCGCCGGCCCCGAACAGGTCCAGTTCACCCTGCTGTTGCCCTTGCGGCCGCAGGTCCACCAGCATGACGCCCGCCTTGGCGTAGTTGAAGCCCGGCCGGTACATCTGCTGGATTGCACGAACGGCCGTGCCCACGATCACCCGGGTGTCCGCGCTCGGACGTACCAGCGGCAGCGTGACGCTCGGGCTGTGCTGCCGGTCGTGCTGGCGAAAAGGGCTGGTGCTGATGAACACATGCACCGCGCCGGCCGCGGCCTGCTGCTGCCTTGCCTTCTCTGCAACACGCGAGGCGAACTGGCTCGCCACTTCAACCAAGCCAGGCAGTTCCGTCACCGGCGACCCGAAAGATCGCGAGCACATCATCTGCTGCTGCGCCGCGGGCTCGTGGTCGACGTCCATGCAACGCGTGCCGCGCAGTTCGAGCACGGTCTTTTCGAGAACCACGCTGAACTGCCTGCGCAGCATCGCCACGTCGGCATTGACCAGGTCGAGCACGGTGCGGATGCCGCCCTCGTTGAGCCTGGCCGTCATGCGCCGACCCACGCCCCAGACATTTCCCACTTCGGTCGCCCCGAAGAGGTCTTGCAACACCTGCTGGCTGACATCACCAAGATGGCAGACCTGGGCGAAGCGCGCGTCGTAGCTTCCGGGCTTGCGTTCGGCCATCTTGGCGATGTGATTGGCCAGCTTGGCCAGCGTCTTGGTGGGGCCGAAGCCGACGCTGGTGGGCAAGCCGGTCCACTGCAGCACCCTGGCCCGCATCTCGCGGCCGATCTCGACAAGGTTTCCTGGAACGCCCTCGAAGTCCAGGAAGGACTCGTCGATGCTGTAGACCTCCTGGCGCGGCGCGTACTGCGCCACCAGGCTCATCATGCGGCTGGACATGTCGCCATACAGCTCGAAATTGGCAGACAGCGCGATGAGCCCGGCCTCGCGTTCAAGGTGCCGCACCTGGAACCAGGGCTGCGCCATCTTCACCCCCAGATCCTTGGCCTCGTTGCTGCGCGCGATGCAGGCGCCGTCGTTGTTCGACAGCACCACCACCGGCCGGCCGATCAGCGCAGGCTGGAACACCCGCTCGCAGCTGACGTACATGTTGTTGACGTCCACCAGCGCGAACATGGCCTTGTCTTGCGAAGGGTGCGCTCAGACGGGCATGGCCTTGATGACCTGGGTGACAACACCCCAGATCTGGATCTCGGCACCTTCGCCCGCCACGATGTCGGCACAGCCGCTGCGGGCCGCCTGCAAGCGAATCGCGCTGCCCTGCTTGTGGAGTTGGCGGCAGACGAATTCTTCGTCGATGACGGCAATCACCACATGGCCGTGCGACGGCGTGATGGCCCGGTCGACGAGCACCAGGTCGTCGGCGTCGATACCGATGTCGCGCATGGCGTCGCCGGCAAGACGCATCAGGAAGGTGGCCTGCGGGTGGCGGACGAGGATGTCGTTGAGATCCAGGCGCGTGACGCCGCTGTCTCCCGCGGGTGAGCCGAATCCGATGGCGACGCTGGCGCGCGTGGATACGGCGTTGGCGCCGGCGTCCTTGCCGACACGGACCAGGTTCGGTGCGTCCGCATGGATACTGTTCATAACAACAGTATAGGCCGTCACAGAGCCGGCAGCCAGTGGGTGACCGGGCACTGTCCTGACAATGGGGTCATGCTGCCGGAACTGTTGCCTGCCGAGAAGTCCGCTGCCTCCCGTGTGCCCAGCCGGCCCGCGGTGGGCGGGCAGCCGCCTGCTGCGCCGTCGGCGCATGGCTGGGTCTACACCGTGTCGGTCCGTGAACTCTGCGAGTTCACTGCCAAGCGCGGCGACCTGGACAGGCGTTTCACGCCCACAGCGACGGCGCTCGAAGGCCGGGTGGGCGAGAACACGGTCGCGCAGCGCCGCGGGCAGGACTACGAGACCCAGATCGTGCTGGAGACGATCTGCGGCCCGCTGCGCGTGCGAGGCCGGGCCGACGGCCATGATCCGCGGCGCCGCTGCCTGGAAGAGATCAAGACCATCCGCGGACATCCGGACGACATCCCGCAGAACCGTCGGCTGCTGCACTGGGCGCAGTTGCAGACCTACGGCGCGCTGTTCTGCCGCGCCCGGAACCTGCCCGAGATCGCACTGGCGCTGCTGTACTTCGATGTCGCGAGCCAAACCGAGATCGAGCTGCGGCAGCTGTGTGGCACCGACGAACTGGAGCAGCTGCTCGCGCAGCGCTGTGACGCGTTTGTGGCATGGGCGCGGCAAGAGGCCGGGCACCGGGCCGCCCGCGACCTGGCGCTGAAGGCACTGGTGTTTCCCGAGGCCACGTTCCGCACCGGCCAGCGCGACCTTGCAGAAGCCGTCTACCGCACGGCTACCCATGGGCGCTGCCTGCTGGCCCAGGCGCCAACGGGGATCGGGAAGACGGTGGGCACGCTGTTTCCTGTGCTGCGTGCAATGCCGCTGCATGGCATCGACAAGCTGGCCTATCTGACCTGCAAGGGCACCGGGCGGCTGACAGCCATGGAAGCCCTGGGCGACCTGCGGGCCGGCACTGCGGGCCAGTCGCTGCGCGTGCTGACCATGGTGCCCAAGGACGACGCGTGCGAACACCCGGACAAGGCCTGCCACGGTGACGCATGCCCGCTGGCCCGCGGGTTCTATGACCGCCTGCCGGGCGCCCGCCAGGAGGCCGTGGCCCTGGGCTGGCTGGATGCCGCAGCGCAGCGCCAGATCGCGCTGCGCCACGGCATCTGTTCCTACTACCTGGGCCAGGAACTGCTGCGCTGGGCCGATGTGCTGGTGGGCGACGTGCAGCATCTGTTCGACAGCAGCGGCCTGCTGTGGGGCCTGATGCAGACACTGGACTGGAAACTGGCCGTGCTGGTCGACGAGGCCCACAACCTCGTCGAGCGCACGCGGCGTATGTACAGCGCAGAGCTGCGCATCTGCCAGGTCCGGGACGCGGCGCAGACGGCGCCGGGTGCTGTGCGGGGCGCCATCGACACCCTGGTGCAGGCCATGGAAGAACTGGCTGCAGACAGCGCTGCGCCTTACGCGATGCTGGATGCAGCGCCAGACGCCTTCGTGCAGGCACTGCAGGCCGCGGCTGGAGCGCTGTCCGAGCACTTCAACCATCACCCGTTGAACGTCGGGTCGCTGCTGACTTTCCATTTCGAACTGCAGCGCTTCCTGAAGCTGGTCGATGCCTTGAGCGACCACTCGTTGTTCGACGTGCAGACCTTCGTGGGCACTCGCAGCGGCATCGCGGCTGCAGGCGTGACGGAACACGAAGTCCGCGACGCCGCGCTTTGTGTGCGCAATGTGGCGCCGGCGTGTTTCCTGCGTCAGCGCTTCAGGGCGCTGCAAAGCGTCACACTGTTCTCGGCGACGCTGTCGCCGCCCGAGTACACGATCCGCATGCTGGGCCTGCCCGAGAACACGGCCTGGATCGACGTGCCGCCGGCTTTTCCGGCCGAGCATCTGACTGTGCGTGTGGCCGACGGCATCTCGACCCGATTCGCGCACCGCGACGCTTCGCTGCAGCGCCTGACTGCCGTGCTCGCGCGGCAGTTCGACGCGCACCCCGGCAACTACCTGGCGTTCTTCAGCAGCTTCGACTACCTGGACAAGGCCGCAGGTCTGCTGGCCGCACTGCACCCCGAGATCCCGCAATGGCGGCAGCAGCGGCGCATGGGGGCGTCCGCCAGGGAGGCGTTCCTGGGACGATTCATGCGCGACGGCCAGGGCATCGGGTTTGCGGTGCTGGGCGGCGTGTTTGCCGAAGGCGTGGACCTGCCTGGTTCGTTGCTGATCGGTGCCTTCATCGCCACCTTGGGCCTGCCACCGGTCTCGGTGACGCAGGATCACACCCAGGCGCGGCTGGAAAAGTTGTTCGGCGCCGGCCAGGGCTATGCTGATCTGGTGCCGGCGATGCAGCGCGTCGTGCAGGCGGCTGGCCGTGTTCTGAGAACACCGGAGGATCGCGGCTGGTTGTGGCTGCTGGACGATCGTTACCGGCGGGCCGAGGTTCTTGCGCTGCTGCCAGCGCGGTGGCAGTTGGCCCACGATCGGCGGGTACGTTGATCGCGCTCCGGTGGCGCCGCCGGCAACGGGCAGCGGCGGCGGAGACTCAGCCCGCCAGGACGCGCATCGACAGGTCGACCGCGCGGACGTCCTTCGTCAGCTTTCCGATCGAGATGCGGTCGACGCCCGTCGCCGCGATCTCCCGCACCGTCTGGAGATCCACGCCGCCGGACACCTCGAGCAGCGCGCTGCCGTGGTTCACGGCGACGGCCTCTCTCATGTCCGAGAGGCTGAAGTCATCGATCAGGACGCTGCCTGCGCCGGCGTCCAGCGCTTGTTGCAACTCTTCGAGGTTTTCCACCTCGATCTGGATCTCCACGCCGGCATCGAGCAGCCTTGCAGCATCCAGCGCGGCGCGGATGCTGCCGGCGGCCGCGATGTGGTTCTCCTTGATCAGGATGCCATCCCACAAGGCCATGCGGTGATTGCGCCCGCCGCCTGTGCGCACCGCGTACTTCTGCGCCTGCCTGAGCCCCGGCAAGGTCTTGCGGGTGTCGAGGATCGTGCAGCCGCGCGGGTTGGGGGAGGCTCCGGCGATGGCATCGACGAAGCCACGGGTCGCACCGGCAACGCCCGAGAGCATCTGCAGGAAGTTCAAGGCCGGCCGCTCAGCGCTCAGCAGCGCACGCGCATCGGCTTCGATGTGGCAGAGCACATGACCGGCGCCGATGGCCGCGCCCTCGCCCACATGCCACTGCACCCGGGCATGCCTGTCCAGCGCGAACACGCAGCCATCGAACCAAGGGCGCCCGCACACGACCGCCGACTCCTTGGCCACGACGTGCGCCTTGACGCGGCGTCCGGCCGGCACCAGTTCTGCAGTCCAGTCGCGGCGGCCGATGTCTTCGCGCAGCGCGTCCTGGACGTTGCGCTGGAGCGCTTCTTCGAGCGATTCGTTGAAATCAAAATTCATGTGTGGGACCAACGTTTGGGACCAGGCAAAGATCATCCGGCCAGCAGTTCGACATCGCACCCTTCCCGCGCCGAGCGCAGCAGGGCGAGGCACACCTCGAGCGTCGCGCGCGCCCAGGGGCCGTCGTGCAATGGCTGGACAGCGTCGACGATGGCCGCGTGCAGTTCGTCGATCACCTCGTAACGCGGCACCGGCGGCGGTGGCAGCAGCAGGCGTTCTTGCCGCGAATCGCCGTAGACCCACACACCGTCGGGCATGGCGCGAAGATCCGCGCGGTCGCAAGACACGATGATCGGCCCGAAGTGCTGATGTTGCGACGGGTTGTCTGCGACGGCCGGCACGTACGAAGGGCCGCCATAGGTGCTCTCCGATTTCAGACGCGCCTCCTCCAGCGCGTCTGGCATGCCCGCCAGGCGTCGGCGCGCGCGGCCGTGGTCCTCGGGCCGTTTGGCGGTGCCCATCTCACCGGTCCAGTCGCACCACTCGTCCGAGTCGAAGTGTCCGTAGCCGCTGTAGGTCAGCGTGGCAAAGGCGCCGTTCGCAAACCACAGCAAGACGGCATAGGCGCCTTCGGTCGGCCGTCGTGCGTCCCAGGCACCGGTGATGGCTCGCACGCGCACCACGGCGCTGGAAGCCAGCACGCGCACGATGTCCACCTGATGCGCCGCCTGGCTGAACACGACGCCGCCGCCAGCTTCGGTCTGCAGCTCTTCGGGGCGCCGCGGGCGGTAGAGAAAGTCGGTGTAGTTGACGGCGTGGATCATGCGCACCGCACCAACGCTGCCACCCGCAATGACGTCGCGCAGCATGCGGTACGGTGCGTCGAAGCTGTGGCAGTGGCCGATCACGAGATGCACGCCCGCCACTCGGCAGTCGGCAATCATCGCGTCGCACTCGGCCAGCGTCAGCGCCATCGGTTTTTCGACCAGGACGTGCTTGCCGTGGCGAGCCGCGACGGCTGTGTGCTCGGCGTGAAACTGATGCGGGCTGGCCACGTAAATGGCCTCGACCGACGGATCGCGCGCCAGCGCTTCGATGTCCGCATAGACCGGCGCCGAGAAGTCGCGCGCGAATTGCGCCCGCGCCGCTTCGCGCGGGTCGCATGCGGCGACGAGCCGCACCCGTGGGTCCTGCACGAAGGTGGGCAGCATCAGGGTGAAGGCCCGGCCGAGTCCGGCGACGCCGAGCCTGATCTTGCGACCGCTGCTCACAGGTCCAGCACCAGCTGAGGCGACTTGGCGCGCGAGACGCAGATCATGATCTGTGTGGCCATTTCCTCGGGCATCAGCACCATGTCGCGGTGGTCGACATCGCCTTCGAGCAAGGTCGTGCGGCAGGTTCCGCAGGTGCCGCTCTCGCACGACGAGGCCACCGAGCAGCCGTGCTCGCGCAGCGTCGCGAGGATCGACTTCCCGACCGGCACTTCAAACGCGCGTTCCGCGCGCGCAAGCCTGACCTTGAACGGCTTGTCGTCGGGCTTGACGCCGCCACCCTCGTTGAAGCTCTCGAAGTGAACGTTGCCAGGCGACCAATGGCCGGTCATGTCGCGCACCGCTTCCATCAGCGGGCGCGGTCCGCAACAGTAGACGTGCGCGGTGTTCGGCTTCTCCAGGGCCGGCCACAAATCGAAGGCGTTCGCTGGATCGCCGTGGTCGTGGTGAATCCGGACATGCCGGCCCAGCGCTGCAAGCTCGTCGGCGAAGGCCGTCGTTGCCGGGGAGCGTGCCAGGTAGAACAGCTTCCACGGCGCGGCCGGCAGCTCGCCGAACGAGCGGATCATTGACAGGATCGGCGTGATGCCGATGCCGCCGGCGATGAAGAGGTAGGCGCGCGCCTTGTCGACCAGCGGGAAGGCGTTCTCCGGCACCGATGTCGGCAGCGTGTCGCCGACCTGCAGGTCGTGGTGCATGGCCAGCGAGCCGCCGCGCCCCTGGTCGTCGCGCTTGACGGCGATCACGTAGCGGTGGTTCTCTGCCGGGTCGTTGCACAACGAGTACTTGCGCAGCGCACCGTTGGGCGCCTGCACCTTGACGTGCGAGCCCGGCGTGAAGCCCGGCAGCGCGCTGCCGTCGGGCTGCACGAGCTCGAAGCTGCGAATGCCGTCGGCGACATCGTTGATGCTCGCAACGCGCAGCGGCATCTGCGTGTCGGCGTGGGTGTCAGCGCTCATCGATCTACTCGGCCTGCAGGTTGGCGCGCTTGGCCGCCTTGGCCACACGTTCGGCTTCCAGCCGCAGCGCAGCGCCTAGTTGCTGCGGCGTGCCGCCGATCGGCTCGACGCCGGCCGCACGCAGAGGCTCGACCGCGGCCGGCGACTTGACGACCTTCGTTATCTCCGCGCTGAGGCGCCTGATCGCTTCGGCGGGCGTGCCGGTACGCGCCAGCACGACGACATTGAACGCGAAGTCGAAGCCGGGAATCTTCTCGGCCAAGGTCGGCACGTTCGGCGCCAGGTCCGAGCGTTTGGCGGAATTGATGGCCAGCAGCTTGACCTGGCCCGAATTGACGAAACCCATCAGCGAAGGCGGCGACGCGAAGACCATGTCGACCTGCCCGCCGATCAACGCCGGAACCGATGCGCCACTGCCCCGGAACGGGATGTGCGTGACGAAGATGCCCAGGCCTTCCTTCATCGCCTCGGTCGTCAGGTGGTGGATGCTGCCGATGCCGGCCGAGCCGTAGTTCAAGGCACCGGGCCTGGCCTTGGCCAGCGCGACCAGCTCGTCCAGCGTGTTGGCTTTGACGCTGGCGTTGACCGCCAGGAACAGGGGCGCCGTGCCGACCAGCGAGACCGGCACGAAGTCCTTCGCCGCATCGAAGCTCATCTTCTTCGTGATCAGCGGTGCGATCGCCAGCATCGGGCCGTCGGTGACGAGCAAGGTGTGGCCGTCGGCCGGCGACTGCGCCAGCGTCGCCGCGGCGACCGAACCGCCGCCGCCGGACTTGTTCTCGACCACCACCGGCTGGCCCAGCGGCCCCTGCAGTTGCTGCGCCAGCAGTCGCGCCACGGTGTCGGGCAGGCCACCCGGTGCATAGGGCACCACCAGGCGGATCGGCTTCGAAGGGAATTCTTGCGCCTGCGCAGTGGCGGGCAGGGCCAGCGCCGTTGCGACGCTGGCGACGCTTGCTGCGACCGCGAGGATGAACATGGAGCGATTCAAGCTGAGCTTCCTGGAGATCAAATGGCGTAGGTCTCGTAGGTGGCGGGATGGAACAGTTCCTCAACCGCGACGAGCCGGCTGGACAGGCCTTGTGCATGGTGGTGACGCACGAAGGTCTCGAGCGTCCTGCGCGCCGGCTCGACCCCGTAGGCCCAGTAGTCATCGCCCATCGTTTCGCGCGCGGCCTTCAGTTGCTCTTCGACGAAGGGCAGCGTGACCTTGGTCGCCGAGGTGTCCGACAGCAGCTCCAGCGCCGCCGCCTTGGCCTGCGTGAAGGCCTTCAGCACGGCCACCGGCAGCCAGGGGTGGCGTTCGGCCAGTTCCTTGCGGATCGCAGCGACGTGCATGATCGGAAAGACGCCCGTCCGCCGGTAGTAATCCTTGGCCACGGCGGTCGGGTCGTCGAACAGCCAGCCGATGTTCGGATTGGCCTGCAACACCGCGCGTGTCGGTGGCCGTGGCGCGATGAAGCCGTCGATCTCGCCGCGGTCCAGCAGTTGCGAGATCGTCGTGCCCTCGGGGGCCGACTCCACGTGCACGTCAGGCGGCAGCTGCAGCTTGATCTTCTCGGGCCGGCCCGGCGTGTCGATGCCGCCGCGCACCCAGGTCACGTCCGAGGGCTTGACGCCGTGGTCGTCGTGCAGGATCGAGCGCGCCCAGACGTTGGCCGTCAACTGGTATTCGGGCAGGCCGACACGCCGGCCCTTCAGATCTTCGGGACGCTTGATGCGGTCCTTGCGCACGTAGATTGACGTGTGCCGGAACGCGCGCGAAAGAAAGACCGGCACCGCGATGTACGGGCACTCGCCGCGCGAGTGCTTGACCAGGTAGCTCGACAGCGACAGCTCGGTGATGTCGAAGTCCATGCTGCGCATCGAGCGGAAGAACATCTCTTCCGGGTTCAGCAGCATGTAGACCGGGTCGACGCCGTCGATCTGCACGCGGCCGTCGAACAGCGCGCGGGTGCGGTCGTAGTCGCCCATTGCGACCGAAAGTTGCAGCTTGCCCATGTTCATGCCTTCACCGAGTACGACGGCTCGAGCGCCGGCTGGTTTTGATCTTCGAGCCAGACGTAGCGCGCCTCGAAATCGCGCCAGTCGGTGGTCTTGGGCACGATGGCCTGGAACGAACAGACCGCCGGCGTGACCGCGGCGTCCCCGGTGCCGATCGCCGGCTCGCCACGCTGGAAGGCCTTGACCGCATCGAGCATCTGGCGCCGGAATTCGACGATCGCCAGGTCGCTGGCGCCAAGGCGGTCGTTCGTGCGGTCGGCGATCGGGCCCATCGTCAGCCACATCGCCACGTCCTGGTTGGGGAAGCCGGTGATGCCGGTGAAGTTGCCGGCCTTCATCGCCTGGCGGTCCTGCCAGAAGCCGTTTTCCATCGTGCGCAGCGGACGGTAGCTGTCATCGAGGTCGATGCCGACGGTCTGGCGCAGGAACTTGCGCCAGGTCTCGGTTTCCGGCGTCTGCGACGGATGGCCCCAGGCGATGAAATAGAACGCCGTGTTCGTGTCGTCCAACGGCACGTTGATGTTGGCGACGTTGTACAGGTTGTTCGGCGGGATCAGTGCTGTCGCCGGGGCGACGAAGACCGTCGAGCGCACGTAGTCGTGCGTGGCCGCGTTCTGGATCGGGCGGCGCAGCGCGGCGTAGCGGAAACCGTAGCCGGCGCGCTGCACCTGCATGCGCGGCGCCTTGTCGGTGCTCGGGCGCAGCCAGCTGTTGGCGGTCGTCTTGGCGGTGTCGACGCGGGCCGGCACCATGTCCGAGCTGTGCAGGCTGGAGCTGTGCGCGGAGTCGATCGCGCCTTCGAGGATCTGCGCCCAGTTGCACGGCAGCAGCACCTTGGCGACGCTGACCCGCGTCTCGGCGGTCGGCGCCCAGGCCGGCGGCTGGAACTCGGGTACCTGCTCGGCCGGGCCGAACCAGGCCCAGACCATGCCGCCCCATTCGCGGGTCGGCCAGGCCTGGTGCTTGACCTTGTCGACCATGCCGCTGGACGACGGCTCGGAGGCCATCTCGAGCACGTTGCCTTCGACGTCCATCTTCCAGCCGTGGTACAGGCAGCGCAGGCCGCCTTCTTCGTTGCGCCCGTAGGCCAGCGAGGCGCGGCGGTGCGGGCAGGCTTCTGCCAGCACACCGACTTTGCCATCGGTGTCGCGAAAGACGACCAGGTCCTCGCCGAAGACGCGCGCCTTGCGCGGCGTGCCGTCGGCTTCGCTGACCTCTTCGATCAGGCACACCGGCGTCCAGTGGCGCCGCATCAGCTGGCCCATCGGCGCGTCGCCTTCGACGCGGCACAGCAGTTCGTTGTCTTGCGGGGTCAGCATGTCGTCCTTGTTCAAAGTCTGAAGGTCGGGCCGCCGTGGCAGCCGGAGGTTGAAGTTCAGGCCGCTGCGGCAACCTGGGGGCGCCGCAGCACGACCGGTTTTCCGCCGTGCCTGAGCTTGCACATCCAGTGCGCCAGCGCGGCATCCATGTAGTCGGCATGGCCGGGAAACCATTCGCGCAGCGCCGCGCCCAGCGTGCGCGCCGCGGCCAGGTCGCCACGCGCCACGCGCGCGCCGACGCCGACGACAGAGCGCAGCACCGCCGCGTGTTCGTCGGCGTGGCACTCGCGCGCCGGAAAGGCGGTCTCGTTCATCCAGCGTTCCTCGGCCTCGAAGTGCTCGCGCGTGTGGCGCTCCAGTGCCGCAAGGCTGGGCGCGACGGCCTCGTCCGGCGCCACGACCAGCGCGTCGACGGCGGCGATGAACTCGGCATGCACCTTGTCCATCGGCGCGAAGCCGAGCTGGATGTCGTCGGCCCGGTACGCAACAGGCTCGGGCGGGAGCGTGGTGATCATGGTGTCTGGCCTGAGGGGCTATATTTGCTTAGCGTCCTAAGTATATTGCGCCAGATCAAAGTATTCAAGTGCGGGCTGCGGCGGGAAGTCCCTGGCCGGCTCGTGGCAGACGAAGACGCATCGCAGGCCTGCCACAATCCGTGACCCGCCACCCCCCAGCCCGCGCCGAAGTGCCGAAGAACGATGCCGCCCGCGAAGCCGAGGTCGCCAGCCGGGTGCTGCGCCACTGGCACGAAGCGGTGCCCAACGACCGCCTCGCGCACCTGGTCAAGGACGCGACACGGGCCTTCCTGCGATCACTGCAGATCAGGCTGGCGCGCCACGACGTGCAGCTCGGCCACTGGGCCTTCCTGCGTGTGCTGTGGCAGCGCGACGGCATCACCAAGCGCGAGCTGAGCTTCGAAGCCGGGGTGATGGAGCCGACGACCGTCGTCGCGCTGCGCTCGATGGAAGCGCTGGGCTACGTCACGCTGCGCCAGCTGCCCGAGAACCGCAAGAACGTCTACGTCTTTCTCACGCCGCTGGGCCAGCGGCTGAAGAGAAAACTCGTGCCGCTGGCCGAGCAAGTCAACGCCGTGGCGCTGGCCGGCCTGCCCCACGCCGACGTGGAGACGACCCGCAGGGCCCTGCTGGTGATGATCGACAACCTGGCCCGCGACGGCGTTGAAGGCGATTGAAGAGCACTCGGGTGCTTACTCGCCTTCCGGCCCGAGGTTGTCGTACACACGCCGCAGCAGCGCCGTCAGCTGCTCGACATCATCCGCGGCCAGCCCGGTGACGGCGCGCAAGGCCAGGCGGCGCCCGCGCCGCTGCAAGCGCTGCAGCAGGTCGCGGCCTTCAGCCGTGACGGCCAGCCGGACGTTGCGCCTGTCGGCGGGGTCGACCTCGGTGCTGAGCAGGCCACGTTCACGCAGCGACTTCACCAGTCGCGCCAGCTGGGCCTTGTCGCGGCCGCTGTGCCGCACCATGTCGCTCAGCGTCAGCCCGGGCTGGCGCCCGATCTGGCCGAGTACCTTGGTTTCCATCGGCGCGAGGTCGCTGCCGCCGGCACGCAGCTCGGCGTGCTGGCCGGCGCGGTAGCGGTGCAGCACGCGGTGCACCAGCTCCATCAGCACGTCCTCGGCGCTTTCGCGTGAATGGTTGACTTTGTCCATGATTCCTGCAATGATTGTTGACATTATCAACCACACGGCCGAATGGCCGCAACGGCCACCATGGAAACAAGTTCAGACAAGCCGCGCGTGCAGCGCATGCGCCACGACGCCATCCGCCGCGACGTCGAAGTCGCCCGGGTCGAAGTCCTCGGTCCGAACCTGCGCGGCGTCACCTTCTCGGGCGACATGCTCGAGGGCTTCGTCAGCGCCTCGTTCGACGACCACGTCAAGCTGATGCTCGAGATCGACGGCGAAGCGGTCCGGCGCGACTTCACGCCGCGCCGCTTCGATGCCGCGCGCCGCGAGCTGACGATCGAGTTCGACCTGCACGCCACCGGGCCGGCGGCGCGCTGGGCCGGCACGGCAACCCCCGGCCAGCGCGTGGTGATCGGCGGCCCGCGCGGCTCGTTCGTCATCGACCCCACGCTCGACTGGCATCTGCTGGTCGGCGACGAAACGGCGCTGCCCGCGATCTCGCGCAGGCTCGAAGAACTGCCCGCGTCGACGCAGGCCATCGTTGTGTTGCAGATCACCGACCCCGGCGACCGCCGGCCGCTGCCGACGGCGGCGCGCCTGCAGCTGCAGTGGGTGCAAGACGCCGGCGAGCTGGCGCGCGCGGTGCGCGCGCTCGTGCTGCCGCCGGGCGAGGGTTACGCCTGGTGTGCCGGCGAGGCCTCGGCGATCGCGACCGTGCGCCGCATCCTCGTCGACGAGATGGGTCACGACCGGCACGCCATCCGCGCCGCCGCCTACTGGAAGCGCGGCAGCTCGGCACACCACGAGAACCTGGAAGCCTGAAGCCGCTGGCGAAAGTGGCGGGCTACGGCCTGCCGGCCGGCGACCGAACTCATTCGGCGCGCAGGCCCGCCGCGCGAACCAGGCCACCCAGCTTGGCGTGCTCGGCCTGCACGAAGGCGCCGAACTCGGCCGGGCTCTGTTCACCCGGATCTGCAGCGCTGTTGCTGAACCAGAGCCGGCCTTCATCGCTGGTGGCGATCCGGTTGATCTCGCGGTTGAGCCGTTCGATCACCCGCGCCGGCGTCGCCGCCGGCGCGACCAGGCCGGTCCAGCTCATGTACTCAAAGCCGGCGACACCGGCCTCGGCCAGCGTCGGCACGTCGGGCAGCGCTGCGGCGCGGCGGCTGCTGGTGACGGCCAATGCACGCAAGCGACCTGCCTTCAGCTGCGGCAGCGCCGCGGTCAAGCTCTCGATGGCCCAGTCGACCTGGGCGGCCAGCAGCGCACTCATCATCGCGCCGCCGCCGTTGTAGGGCACATGCGTCGCCTCGAAACCGCCCATGCGCATGAACTGCACGGCGGCCATCTGCGGCGGCGAGCCGTTGCCGGGGCTGGCGAAATTCATCGCCCCCGGCCTGGCCTTGGCGCGCGACAGCAACTCGGCCACCGACTGCGCAGGCGACGCAGCCGGGACCACCAGCACCAGCGCGCCGATACCGAAGCGCGCCACCGGTGCGAAGTCGCGCAGCGGGTCGTAGCCCAGGCTGCGGTACAGATGCGGGTTGATGGCGGCAATGCCCTGGTGCGTCAGCAGGAGGGTGTGGCCGTCGGGGGCGGCGCGTGCGACCTGCGCGGCAGCGAGCTGGGAGCCCGCGGCCGCGTTGTTCTCGACGATCACGGTCTGGCCGAGCACGGCGCCCAGGCGCTCGGCCAGCCAGCGGGCGCGGATGTCGGTGACGCTGCCCGGCCCGCCGGCCACCAGCCTGATGGGGCGCGCAGGCCATGCTGGTGCCTGCGCCCAGCTGGGCGATGCCGAGCCGGCAGCAGCGATGGCGAAACCGCGCACCAGCAGCTGCCGACGTCGGCGTGCGAAGGACTGGAGCGGCCGGTTTGCTTTCACAGTACAAATATACTGTACGAGAGTTCGAACGGCGACAGGGCAGCGGCAAATGGCGGCAACCAGGGAAATCCAGTACCCGATCAATTTCACCGGACGTATATCCTGTCAATCGCGAACTCGCCCTGGTTCGCTTGCGCAGTGGCGGCCCTGTGGCCGCGTCCGTGGCGGCACATGCGGGTCTGTCAGCAACACCTGAAAAGTGGTGCGCCGTGAGCGATTTCTTTTTGCACTGCCGGCACTTTGGCGCGCCGCAATGAGGGCGCCGCGGCCACCGGCAAGCAGGCCACTTTTCTTGCAAGAGCAAATTTCCGGAAACGAGAACCGATGACCACGATCACAGTGAACGGCAAGCCGCACGCGGTGCAGGCGAGCCCCGATACGCCGCTGCTCTACGTGCTGCGCAACGAGGTGCAGCTGAACGGCCCCAAGTACGGCTGCGGTCTGGCGCAGTGCGGCGCCTGCACCGTGCACGTCGACGGCCAACCGATGCGCTCGTGCGTGTTGCCGGTCTCGGCGGTGCGCGGGCCGGTGGTCACGATCGAGGGGCTGGGCACGCCCGACAAGCCGCACCCGCTGCAGAAGGCCTTCATCGAGGAGCAGGCCGCGCAGTGCGGCTACTGCACCAGCGGCATGATCATGACCGCTGCCGCGCTGATCAAGGGCAAGAAACAGGTCAACGACCAGGAGATCCGCGCCGCGCTGGAAGGCAACCTGTGCCGTTGCGGTTCGCACATGCGGGTCATCGCGGCGGTCAAGAAGGCAGCAGGTGGCATGGCATGAAACGGCGCGACCTTCTTCTCAAGGGCAGCAGCGGTCTCGTCATCGCCTTCAACATTCCGCTGCAGGCCTTCGGCCAGGCGGTGCCGCAGCCCAGGATCGACCCACGCTTCGTCAACGCCGGTGCCTGGCTCGAGATGGCGCCCAATGGCGCGGTGACCTTCTACACCGGCAAGGTGGAACTCGGCACCGGCGTCGACACCGCGCTGGCGCAGATGGTGGCCGAGGAACTCGACGTCGAACTCGGCAGGATCGCGATGGTCATGGGCGACACCGAGCGCTGCCCCGACCAGATTGGCACCTTCGGCAGCATCACGGTGTCGCTGGCCGGGCCGCAGGTGCGGCAGGCCGCCGCCGAGGCGCGCCTGGCGCTGCTGGAACTGGCCGCGGCCAAGCTCGGCCCGCAGGGCCTGAAGACCGAGAACGGCGCGGTCATCGCGCCCGACGGCCGGCGCATCGGCTACGGGGAGCTGGTCGACGGCAAGCGCCTGCAGCGGCCGCTGTCGGGCAACGCAAAACTGAAGGCTGCCGCCGACTTCAAGGTGATCGGCAAGTCGGCCCCGAGAATGAGCCTGCCGGCCAAGGTGTACGGCACGCACGACTACATCCACAACGTGCGCCTTCCCGGCATGCTGCACGGCCGGATGATCAGGCCGCCGGTGCACGGCACGTCGCCGGTGCTCGTCGACGATTCGGCGCTGAAGAAGCTGCCTGGCAATCCGCGGGTCGTGCGCAAGGGCAACTTCCTCGCTGTGGTGGCCGACCGCGAAGAGCAGGTGATCCGCGCAGCGCAGGCGCTCAAGGTGGAATGGGGCGCGACGGTGGTGTGGCCGCCGCAACAGGATCTGCCGCAACTGCTCAAGACCAGCGCGGCCGCCGATCGGGTGCTCGACACCGCGGGCGAAGTGGACAAGGCGCTTGCGCAGGCCGCCAAGACCCACAGCGCCCAGTACTTCGTGCCCTATCAACAGCACGGCTCGATCGGACCGTCGTGCGCACTCGCCGATGTGAAGGCCGACCGCGCCACGCTCTGGTCGCCGACCCAGACCTCGTTCAACACCCGCGACAGCGTGGCGGCGATCCTCGGCATGCCGCCCGGCCAGGTGCGCCTGATCTGGCTCGAAGGCTCGGGCTGCTACGGGCAGAACGGCGCTGACGACGTCACTGCCGACGCAGCGCTGCTGTCCCAGCTGATCGGCCGGCCCGTGCGTGTGCAGTGGATGCGCCAGGACGAGAACCGCAACGAGCCCAAAGGCCCGGCGATGGCGATGGAGGTCAAGGCCGGCATCGACGCGGCGGGCAACATCGTCGCCTGGGACTACCAGGTCTGGAGCGTCAACCATGGTGGCCGGCCCGGCTTCGGCCAAGGCGGCAACCTGCTCGCCGGCGAGGAGCAGGGCATGGGCAAGCGCTTTGCCCAGGTTGGCGCGGACATCAACGCCAAGCCCAGCTACGTGCTTCCCAACAAGCGGGCGGTGCTGCATGAGCTGCATGCGTCGCCGCTGCGCACGTCGTCGCTGCGCGGCCTGGGCTCGCCGGCCAACACCTTGGCCAACGAGTCGTTCATCGACGAACTGGCGCAACTGGCCGGCGTGGACCCGCTCGAATACCGCATTCGTCATCTGAAGGACGAGCGCGCCATCGCCGTTCTGCGCGAAGTGGCCAAGCTCTCGTCCTGGCAGGCCAAGACGGCGCCCGCCAAGTCGGGCGTCGGCAAAGGTGTCGCCTTCATCCACTACCACAACAACGCTGCCTACGTGGCAGTGGCGGTGCAGGTGCGGGTCGACGCCGACAGCCGCACGCGCGTGCAGAAGGTGTGGGTGGCGCACGATTGCGGCTTGATCGTCAACCCCGACGGTGTGAAGCAGCAGATCGAGGGCAACGTCATCCAGGCCCTGAGCCGCACGCTGATCGAGGAGGTTCGCTACAACCGCCGCGGCATCGACAGCCTGGACTGGGCGAGCTATCCGATCCTGCGCTTCTCGGAGCTGCCCGATGAAATCGTGATCAGCCTGATCAACCGGCCCACCATGCGCGCGGTCGGCGCCGGCGAGTGCACGACGCCGCCGGTGTTCGCCGCGGTGGCCAACGCGATCTACGACGCCACCGGGACACGCCTGCGCGACGTGCCGTTCACGCCCGAGCGGCTGAAGGCGCGGCGCGCGGCCTGAGCCATTAGCCACGAAACCGCCTCCCGTCGACCATGAGTGATCCATTGCCGCGTCTCTCGAACCACCAGGCCGCCCTGCTCGAGCAAGGCGAAACCTTGCTCTCCAAAGGCCGCATCGAACGCCGCCAGTTCATGGCGCTGGCCCTCGGCCTGGGCATCGGCGGCGCGCAGGCCAACACGATGGCCGAGCACGCGCAGCGCGTGCAGCAGAACCAGGAAGCCCTCGCCAAGGCACTGCGCACACGCTACGACTACATCGTCTGCGGCTCGGGCTCGGCCGGCAGCGTGGTGGCCGGCGAGCTGGCGCGCAGGACCGACGCGCAGGTGCTGTTGCTCGAGGCCGGCGGGACCGACCTGACACCCAATGTCATCAACCCCGTCGTCTGGCCCAGGAATCTGTGGAGCGACCTGGACTGGAAGGATCTTTCCGAGCCCGCGCCTGGGCTCGACGGCCGCCGAGTCCGCATGAACACCGGCAAGGTGCTCGGCGGCGGCAGCAGCATCAATGCCGCCAACTACGCGCGCGGGCACCGTGCGGACTATGAATTCTGGGCCGCCGAAACCGGGGACCCGGCATGGAACTACGCCAGTGCGCTGGAGATCTTCAAGCGCCTGGAGAACTGGCAGGGCCCGGCCGACCCACAACGCCGCGGCCGCGGCGGCCCGGTCTGGGTGCAGTCCGCCACGAACATGCACTCCGGTGCGGTGGCCATGCTCGACGCAGCCGCGAAGGCCGGCATACCGCTTTTCGACGATGCCAACGGCGCCATCCTGGAAAGCATGGCCGGCGCCGCACCCATGAGCCACAGCATCCAGGAAGGCCGCCGGCGCAACATGCCGTCGAACTTTCTCTACCCCGTGATGGACCGGCCGAACCTGACGGTGCTGACCGGCGCCAACGTCGACCGCCTGGTGATCCAGCGCGGGCGCGCAACCGGCGTCGTGCTGCGCTGGCAAGGCCGCTCCTTGACGATCGACGCCGAGCGCGAGGTGATCGTCTCCACCGGCGCCCTGAACACGCCGAAGCTGCTGATGCTGTCGGGCATCGGCGACGAGCGCCAGTTGAAGGCGCTGGGCATCCCGCTGGTTCTGCATCGGCCCGAAGTCGGCCAGAACCTGCAGGACAACATCTTCATGGCCGGCTGCCTGTGGGAATACAAGGAGCTGCAGCCGCCGCGTGCAGGCGTCGCCGACGCGATGGTCCTGACCCGGACGCGAAGCGATCTCGACGGGCCGAACCTGTACACGGTCCACACCCCCAATGGCGCCGCCAGTCCAGAGATCACCCGGCGCCACGCCCCGCCGCCGACCTGCTGGGGCCTGGCCCCGGGCCTGATGCGCAGCGAAAGCCGCGGCAGCGTCGAACTGGCATCGACCGACCCCGACGCACGGCCGCGCGTCAACGCGCCCTACCTGAAAAGCGCCAGCGATGTGCAAGCCCTGGTCCGCGGTGTCGAGTTCGCGCGCGAACTCGGCAATTCGCCGGCCCTGCGCGAATTCGTCAAACGCGAAGTGCTGCCGGGCCCGCTGAAGGGCGACGAGCTGGCCGCGTTCGTGCGCGATGCCACGACCACCTACTTCCACACCGCCGGCACGTGCCGCATGGGCAAGGACGAAGGCGCGGTGGTCGACGCGAAACTGAAGCTGCGCGGTATCGAAGGGCTGCGTGTCGCCGACTCTTCGGTGATGCCGCGGCTGGCCACCGGTCCGATCATGGCCCCGTGCATGCTGATCGGACAGCGCCTGGTCGATACCCTGCTGGCAGCAGCCCGCTGAATGCGCAGAGGCGGCGGCGAAGGCAGGCTGCGGCCAGCCTGGTCCACCGAACGCCAAACAAGTAGCAGACGAGATTGCCGCGACAGCGGCTGATGGGAATGGCTCGCCCGCAGGGCGTCAACAGGAAGTCAACAGGAGACAGCACCATGAAATTCGACAAGCTCATCAGCACCGTTGCCGGCGCAGCAGCGATCACCCTGTCGCTGGCTGCACCGCAGGCCTTCGCCCAGGGCGCGCCGATCAAGATCGGTGTCATCCAGACCTACACCGGCCCGCTATCGGGCCCGGGCACCGACGCGTCGAACGGCTTCACGCTGTTCTTCGAGCAGAAGGGCAACGTGATCGCCGGACGCCCGATCCAGCTGATCAAGGAAGACGACGCGGCCAATCCGGCGCAGGCCATGGAACGCACGCGCCGGCTGGTCGAACGCGAGAACGTGCACATGCTGTCGGGCATCACCAGCAGCGCGGTGGCCTATGCGGTGCGCGACTACGTGCACGGCAAAGAAACGCCGCTGGTGCTGATGGGTGCGGCCGGCTCCAACAGCCTGACCAACGAGCGCGGCAGCCCGTTCATCTTTCGCGCCAGCCTGGGCAACCGGCAGTTCAACGCACCCTTCGGCCCGTATGCCTGCCAGAAGCTCGGCTACAAGCGCATCGCCGTCATGGCCAGTGATTTCGTCACCGGCCACGAGCAGTCGAAGGGCTTCAAGGAAACCTACGAAAAGGCCGGCTGCAAGGTCGTGAAGGAAATCTTCGTGCCGCTGGGCACCGTCGATTTCGCGCCTTTCCTGACCCAGATTCCGGCCGGCGAAGTCGACGCGGTGTGGGCGATGTTCTTCGGCGCCGACTCGATCGGCTACGTCAAGCAGTACGACGCGCTGGGCTACAAGGCCAAGCTGCCGCTGGTCGGCGCCGGCGGCCTGCCCAGCGAGCGCCTGCTGGCGCCGATGGGCACCTCGTCGGTGGGCATCACGTCGGCGATGTTCTACACGGTGACCCTCGACACACCGGAGAACAAGGCCTTCGTCCAGGCCTACCGCGCCAAGTTCAACAGCGTGCCGGACGCGACCTCGGCCTCGGGCTACACCGCTGCGATGGCGATCGCTGCAGCGCTGGAAGCAGTGAACGGCCGCATCGAAGACAAGGCGGCGTTCCTGGCCGCGCTGCGCAAGGTGGAATTGACGAATGCTCCCTACGGCAAATTCCGCTTCGATGCCAAGCAGAACGTCGTCTTCGACACCTTCGTGACCCGGGTGACGGCGCGCGACGGCACGTTCGTGCCGGTCATCGTCGACAAGCTGGCGCCCGACGTCGACCAGTTCTGGCAGCACAAGCCCTGACTCGGCGGCAGCAACGCATGAAATTCCAACCCACGACAGCCATCAGATTGCGCCCACCATGCTGATATCGATCATCAACGGCACGGCCTACGGCTGCCTGCTGTTCCTGCTCGCCGCTGGTTTTTCGATGATCTTTGGCGTGCTCAAGATCGTCAATCTTGCGCACGGCTCGTTCTTCCTGTTCGGCGCCCATGTGGCGCTCAGCGTCTACGAGGCGGGCTTCGGCCTGCCGCTGGCTGTGCTCGCCGGTGCCGCGACCGGCGCCGCGCTCGGCTGGTTCTGCGAACGCACGCTGCTCAACCAGTTGCAGGGCGACTACCTCGGCCAGGTGCTGGTCACGATGGGGCTGCTGTTCATCCTGAGCGACATCGCGCTGGTCATCTGGGGGGGCATGCCGCGCATGCTGGCCCCGCCCGGGTGGCTCGGCACGTCGGTCGCGATCGGTTCATCGACCTACCCGGTCTATCGCCTGGCGCTGATCGGGGTCGGCGGCTTCGTCGCGCTGGCGCTGTGGTGGCTGATCGAACGCACGACCTTCGGCGCGCGCTCGCGGGCCGCCGTCGACGACGAAGAAACCGCCACCGCGATCGGCATCTCGGTGCCCCGGCTGCGCCTGGCCGTGTTCAGCCTCGGCGGCCTGCTTGCCGGCCTGAGCGGCGCGCTGGGTTCGGGCTTCATGGGTGCCCGCCCGGGCCTGGACATCGAGGTCTTCCTGCTGGCCCTGGTGATCGTCGTGATCGGCGGCGTCGGCTCGCTCGGCGGGGCCTTCCTGGCCGCCATCCTGGTCGGCATCACCGATTCGCTGAGCAAGTCGCTGTGGCCCGAATCGTCGTACTTCGCCTTGTTCGCACCGATGGCTGCTTTCCTGATCCTGCGTCCGACCGGCCTGTTCGGAAGGCCGATGAACGTGCGCCCGCCAACGCGCAGCGGCCACGGCAAGCTGCTGCGCAACCGTTCGGTGTCGCGCTTCGGGCGCGCAGCCGTCGCGCTGTGCCGGCGCCTGCCGCCACGCGCCTGGCTGGTGCTGGGCCTGGCCACGATCGCGGCCCTGCCCTTCCTGGTCACGCCCTACGGTGTCGGCATCGTCACGCTGTGCTTCATCTGGGCCGTCTTCGCGATCGGCGTCAACGTCGCGCTCGGTTATGTCGGCATGCCATCGCTGGGCCATGCGGTGTTCTTCGGCAGCGGCGCCTATGCCGTGGCGCTGATCGGCAGCCATACCGGCGTCGGCGGCTGGCCTGCGCTGGTGCTCGCCGTCGGCGTATCGGCGCTGATGGCGGTCGTCGTCGCCTGCATGGTGCTGCGCACCAAGCAGGTCCAGCTGCTGCTGGCCACCGTGGCGGCCGGCCAGGTGATGTGGGGCATCGCGGTGAAGTGGCGCTCGCTGACCGGCGGTGACGACGGCACGTCCAATCCGTCCAAGATTGTCGTGCCCGGGTTCGAAGGGCTCAGCGCCACCAACCACATCTACATCATCTCGGCGCTGGTCTTCATTGCGGTGTGCATCGTTGCCGTCGTTCTCGACGGGTCGCGTTTTCGCCGCCTGCTCAACGGCGTTCGCGAGAACGAAGTCCGCATGGCCACGCTCGGCTACGACACCGGGCTCTATCGTTTTGGCGCGTTCGTCATCTCGGGCACGATCAGCGGCATCGGCGGGGCGCTGTTCGCGCACTTCTCGTCGTTCGTCAGTCCCGATCTGCTGTCCATCGCCACGTCGGGACAGGTGCTGTTGATGGTCATCGTCGGTGGTGCCGGCACGCTGGCCGGCCCGGTCGTCGGTGCCTTCACGATCATCCTGCTGAAGGAGTTCCTGTCCGGCTGGACCGACCGATGGCAGGCGATCTACGGCCTGCTGTTCATCGTCGTCGCGCTGTTGTCGCGCCAAGGCTTGATGGGCGTGATCAGGGGCTGGCGATGAAAGGGCCTTGTGTTCTGCGCCTGCGCGGCGTTGCCCTGTCGTTCGGCCGTGTCGAGGTGCTGCGCGGCGTGAACCTCGACGTGCATGCCGGCGTGCGCCATCTGCTGCTCGGCCCCAATGGAGCCGGCAAGACGACACTGTTCAACACCATCAACGGCCACCTGCGGCCGAATGCCGGCACGATCGAGTTCGACGGCAACGATGTCACGCGGCTCAGCACCGGGCAGCGGGCGCGGCGCGGCCTGGGGCGCACGTTCCAGATCGCCAGCCTGTTTCCGCATCTGACGGTGTGGGACAACCTGCTGATCGCGGCACAGGCGCCCAGCCTGCTGAAAAAAGGCGCTCAGGCGGCCAACGCCGACGCGGCCGCGGCACTCGAGCAATCGGGCCTCGCCGCGCAGCGCAACATGATCGTCGGCAACCTGGCCTATGGCCAGCAGCGGCTGCTCGAGATCGCGATGGCCTTGGCGACCCAGCCGCGTGTGTTGCTGCTCGACGAGCCGATGGCCGGCCTGACGCAGGAAGAGCGCGGCAGCTTCGCCGAACGGGTGGTCGAACTCAGCAAGCACACCGGCATCCTGCTGATCGAGCACGACCTCGAAGTGGCACTGCGCATCGCCGAGCACGTCACCGTGCTGAGCCTGGGCGCCGTGGTGTTCGACGGCAAGCCGGCCGATGCGCTGTCGGCGCCGATCGTCAAAGAGATCTATCTGGGTTCACAGCAATGACCACCGGTCTGCATATCGAAGATCTGCACGTGTACCTCGGCGACTCGTATGTCGTGCAAGGTGCCACGCTCACGGTGCCCGCGGGGCGCGCGGTGGCGGTGCTGGGCCGCAACGGCGTCGGCAAGACGACGCTGCTGCGCGCGGTCATGGGTCTGACCGACCCGGTGCGCAAAGGCAGCATCGCCTGGAACGGCACCGAGATCACGCGCCAGCCGGCGTGGGCGCGCACGGCGCTGGGCATTGGCTATGTGCCGCAGGGCCGGCGCATCTTTCCTTCGCTGTCGGTCGAAGAGAACCTGCTCGTCGCCCGCCGCCCGCCACGCGCCGGCGCGGCGCCGTGGACGATCGAACGGCTGTACGAGCTGTTCCCCAACCTGCGCCAGCGCCGCGACCAGCGCGGCAACGCGCTTTCGGGCGGTGAGCAGCAGATGCTGGCGCTGGCGCGCGCGCTGATTTCCAACCCGCAGATCATCCTGCTCGACGAGCCGACCGAAGGCCTGGCGCCCATCGTCGTGCAGCGCATCCTCGAGATCCTGAAGACCATCCGTCAGGAAGGCTTGAGCCTGCTGCTGATCGAGCAGGACTTCCGCTTCGCATCAGCGCTGGCCGACGAGATCACGGTGATGCAGGCCGGCCGCTTCGTCTTCCACGGCGAGAGCCTGAGTCCGGCCGAGATTGCCGACGTGGCGGGGCGCTACCTCGGCATCGGCTCGGGCCATTGATCGCCATCCATCTCTACCGTGATTTCCACTCAAGCCATGACGAACCAGACCGATGCGCTGATCGCTGACCTTGTCGCCGCCAACCACATCCTTGCCGACCAGGGCGTGGTCGACGGTTTCGGCCACGTCAGCGTGCGCACCGGGCCTGGGGAAGAACGTTTCATGCTCTCCCGGTCGATGGCCCCCGCGCTGGTCGAGGCGCCGGACATCATCACCTACGACCTCGACGGCAACGGCCTGGATGCAGGCGGCCGCACCGGCTACCTCGAGCGTTTTATCCATTCCGAGATCTACCGATCGCGGCCCGATGTGACCGCCGTCGTCCACAGCCATTCACCTTCGGTGCTGCCATTCGGCGTCTCCAGGACCAGGCTGCGCCCGGTCTACCACATGGCCGGCTTTCTCTCGCAGACCAGCGTCTTCGAGGTTCGTGACGACTTCGGCCCCGGCACCGACATGCTGGTCAGCAACAGCCGCATCGGCGCCAGCCTGGCCAAGGCGCTGGGCTGCAGCTGCGTCACGCTGATGCGCGGCCATGGCTCGGTGGCGGTGGGCCGCAGCCTGCACGAGGCCGTCTACCGTGCGGTCTATACCGAGATCAACGCGCGCGTGCAGATCCAGGCCCAGGGGCTGGAAGGGCCGATCGAGTTCCTGAACGACGAAGAAGCGGCCGCGGCGACGCAGACCAACAGCGCGCAGCTCGGCCGCTGCTGGGCCCTGTGGGCCGGACAAGCTGCCGCACGGCGACCAGGCCGGCAGCAAGCCTGAACGATGCCGGCAGGGCTTCGGTGGAGGTGAACGCCATGAAATCCCGGACCTCTGGTGCCGCTGCGAGCCTGCGCGCCACGCGGCAGCGTCGCTTCCATGCCGTCGCAGGCACGGCCCAGCCATGATCCGCCGCCGCGTGCTGGGCGGCGTCTGCTCGCTCGGCGTTCCCTGGCATCGCGCGCACGCCACCGGCAGCGATGCGATCGGCAGCGACAGCACGATCGTGCTCGGACAGAGCGCCAACTTCTCGGGCGGGCTGGGCGACATCGTCAAGGAATTCAACGCCGGCGCGCAGTTGCACTTCGACGAATTGAACGCGCACGGCGGCATCCACGGCCGGCGCCTGCAGCTGACGACGCTGGACGACGGGTTGGTGCCGGCCAAGGCGGTGGCCAACTGCCGCACCTTGCTCGGCGAACACCGTGCGTTCGCCTTTTTCGGCTGCGTCGGATCGGCCACGGTGGCGGCCTCGGCCCAGGTGTTCCGCGAGAGCAACGCGCCGCTGCTGGGCCACCTGGCGGTCGGCGATGCGGCGCGCCAGGCCGCACGCGGCGCCGCCTACTTCGTGCGCGCCACCTACGCGCGCGAGGCCGACAAGATGGTCGAGCACCTGGGCACGATCGGCATCACGCAGATCGCCGTGGCCACGCTGGACAACCCCACCGGCGCCGACCTGCTGGCGTCGGTGCGCAGCGCGGTCAGCGCGCGCGGCGGCTCCGGCGCGGCCATCGTGTCGGCGGCCATCAAGAGCGACGCCAGCAATGTCGTCGCGGTCGGCCGCGCGCTGGCCGAGGCGCAGCCGCAGGCCGTGATCGTGTTCTTGTCGGGGCCGCCGGTTGCCGAGCTGATGAAGACGATGTGGCAGCAGGGGTCCAGCCCCAGCTTCTACGGCATTTCGGTGATGGCCGGCGAGCTGGTGGCCAGGTTGCTGGGCGCGCAGTTCCGTGGGCTGGTGGTCGCGCAGGTGATGCCCTACCCATGGGCGCCCGTCGAACCCACCGCCATGGTCTTCCGCAAGCTCTGCGAACGGCACAAGGTGCGTGTCGGCTACGCAAGCTTCGAAGGTTATGTCAACGCCCTGGTCGCCGCCGAAGGGCTGCGCCGCGCCGGGCGCGATGCCCGGCGCTCCACGCTGCACGCCGCGATGCAGGCCATGAAGCTTCGGCTCGCCGGCATCAACTTCGACTTCACGCAGGGTGAGCCCACCGGCTCGCGTTTCGTCGAACTCGTGCGCGTGGCGTCCGACGGCCGCTTCGTGCGCTGACGCTGCGCCTACTGGTTTGGCCTGAGCGGCGACACCGCTCAATTGTTGACGGAGCGGCGCTCGACCGCATGGCTCGCGCCGCGTGTTGCTCGGTGTTTTCCTCAAGTCGAACTGACGCAATGACGCAAACCCATGTCGCGGTCACAGGCGACGGCGGCGCGCCGCGCCTGGACACTGTGTTGGCCCAGCACCGCGCTGGGCAGCTTCATGTCAACAAGGTCAATAGGAGACAAGTCAATGAAGAAGACAACCCGCAATGCCATCGTCGCCGCCCTGCTCGGCGGCTGCTCGCTGTGGAGCGCGCACGCGCAGACCACCATCGTCAGCGGCACGCGCGACTTCGGCGGTGCTTCCTTGGGCACGTCCTGCAACGGCAGCAGCGAGAGTCAGGCGCCGGTCGTGTTGGTCAGGCCCGGAGGCGTGGTCAGGAACCTTCGCATCCGTGCCGGCGGTGGCGCCGACGGCATCCATTGCCAAGGCACGTGCCGACTGGAGAACGTCGTCTGGGAGGATGTCTGCGAAGACGCCGCCACTGCATTGGGCGGTTCGGGCACGACGATGACCGTGACCGGCGGCAGCGCCAACAACGCCGCCGACAAGATCTTCCAGCACAACGGTGTCGGCGGTGCCGTGAGCATCAGCAACTTCGCGGTCAACGGCTCGAACGGCAAGCTCTACCGATCCTGCGGCAACTGCGGCACCCAAGGCAGGCGAACCGTCAACATGAGTGGCATCACGATCAACGGCACCCTCAGCTCAGGCATGGCCGGCGTCAACAGGAACTACGGTGACGTCGCGACGATTCGTTCGGTGCGCTGGAGAAACTGGAATTCGACGAGCAACAGCGACTCCGCCGCTGCTTGCATCACCTACAACGGCGTCACCGGCGGTACATCGCCGAAGCTGCAACCGGAATGGGGAACCGCCAGCTGCAACGTCACGCGCAGCGACATCACGCGCTTCTGACGCCGCGGCGCGGGGGCTGATCGCGAGCGGCCACGCCGTTGGCTGATGCGCCTCGTCCCCCGCGCCACTGCTGAACACGCGCGACAACGGGCACCTCGATGCTGTACCTCCTGCTGAGCCTGACGCTGCTGGCGCTGCCTGCCTACGCCGACCCCGCCGTCGCTGCACTCGAGGCACAGGTGTTGAATCCGGACTGGCACCTGCTGCGCCGGCCGCGTTGCGGCAAGCTGCTGGTCGCGGGCAGCGATGGCGTGGTCTGGACGGCAGCCGGCGGTCGACACCAGGCCTGGCAGCCAGCCCGTACCCGGCACGACGGCAGGGTGGTCGACATCGTCGAGGCGCCCGATGCCTTGCTCGCCATCGGCACCCATGGCCTGCTGCTGCGTTCCGATGACTGCGGCCAGCACTGGACAAGCTTGCAGGACGGCGGCGAGGCGAACCTGTTCGTCGCCGTCGCCGCCGCCGACGATCTGCTCGTCGCGGGCGAAGGCCGGCGCCTGCTGCGCGGCGACCGGGCTGCATCCAACTGGCGCCAGCTCGACAGCCCGGTCGATGTGCCGCGTGCGTTGTCTGCCGTGCGCACCCCGTCGCTCGCGGTGCGCTGGTGGCTGCTGGGCGCTGATGGCGACCTGTGGCGATCGGACGACCGTGGCGAACGCTGGACCCGGGCCGATGCGCCGACCCCTGACCTGCAGACCCTGGCCGCTGATGGCGACGTGCTGATCGCCGGCAGCGGGCGCGGAGAGATCCACACCCTGGCACCCGACGGGCGTGCATGGCGCCGCGCGATCCGACTGCCGGGCGCAAGTGTCGAACACCTTGGGCAGGACCAGGGCGGCCATTGGTGGGCCTGGGGCACAGGCGGCGGCTGCGCCTGGGCACAGCGTGCGCAAGGCCCTTGGCGGACCTGTCGCTTGCCAGGCAGGCGCCTGGTTCGCTCGGTCGCCGCCAATCCGTCAGGCACGGCATGGGTTGCTGCGCTCGAAGGCGGGCGGCTGATGCGCAGCACCGACCGGGGGCGCCGCTGGCAGGCCACCGGACTTGGCGTCACCGCAGGCAGCGGGCGTGCCATCGAAGCGGTGGCCTGGGATCCGGAGCTCGCGGGCTTCAGGGCGGCAGGCTCCGGTGCGTGGCTGCTGGCAGGGTCCGCGGATGGGGCGCAATGGGCCACGTCACACGCGGCACCGTCCTACGTGCACGACCTGCGTCGAGTGCCTGGCGGGGACCTGCTGGCCGTGATGAACGATCGCTGGGTGGCACGCACCGCCGACGCGGGCAGCACCTGGACGCTGCACCACTTCAAGCAGCTGAATGAGCCGGCCTACCTGACCCACATCAGTCACGACGAACCGCGATCGGCGGTGCTGGTCAGCGGCGGCCAGGGGGCGGTGATCCACAGCCCGGATGGTCGCCACTGGCGCAGCCACCGCACCGGGCCGGCGCGCGGCTACCTCGGCGCGCTGCTGTCGCCGAACGAGGATGCGGCGCTGCTGTTCGGCACCCCGGGCCACGGCCTGCGGGTGCGGATGAGCGATGGCCTGCTGGCCGACATGCCGCTGCCGAGCCGCGACGTGCTTTACGGCGGCTTCCATGATGCCGCTCGGCGACATGTGTTCCTGTTCGGTGCCCATGGCGCGCTCTTGCACTCCGGCGACGGCGGGATGCGCTGGACCTCCACCCGCGTCGGTGCCCGAACGCTGCATGCAGGCGCGGCCACGCCGGATGGTCAAGCCGTGCTCGTGGCCGGCGAGTCTGGTGCCCTGTACCGTGCGCAGTGGCGGGTCGACGGGTCCCTGGGCGACTGGCAGGCAGTGGGCGATCAAACCGGCGATTGGCGCCACCTGATGGTCGACCAGGACACGGGCAGCGTGTGGTTGCTCGGACTGAACGGTGGCCTGCGGCAGTCCATGGACAGCGGCCTGCGCTGGCAGACGATCGACCTGCCCACCGCGGCCCACCTGCGCCGACCTGCCTTCGACGTTGTGCGGCAGGTGTGGTGGATGCCCGGACGTGATGGAACCTTGCTGCGGGGGTCGCCGGACGGGCGCGAGTGGCACACGGTGTTCACGCACACCCGCGAGCACCTCAAGGGCGTGCTCGTCCACCCCACGACGGGCGAACTGCTGCTGTATGGCGCACGCCTGGTGCGGCTGACGGAAAGGCCGGCGCCGTGACCCTGATCGTGCGCATGGCGCTGGGCGCGATGGTCATCTGGGCTACAGCATGGTGGGCCTGGGATCGGGCCGAGCACTTGCCCGTGGCAGCGAGCAACGCGCCAATCCCGACGCGCTGGGACCGCGACACCGTGAGGCATGCCGAGCCGCAGGCCATGGCCCAGCAGCCGCAGCATCGGCCTGCGGCGGCCGCGGGCCAGCCAACGGCCCTGGCCCGAGGCTACGGCTGGGAGCTGTGCGGGATGGGGCGCATCGCCTTCGAGGCGGCAGGCACGGCAGGCCCTGCCGAGCACGCTGGCTTCGACGCCCTGCCTGCGCCGGTGGGGCGTGATGCCTTGGCCGACATCGAACGGCGAACGGTGGCCGGGTTGTGGGCCGGCGGCACGCGCGAGCGTGTGGCGGCATGGCTGCTGGACACACCTGCCAGCGAGGCGGCCGAAGGCCAGCGCGCGGCAACGGCCGGTGCGCTGGTTCAGGAGGCACTGGCGAGTGCCGATCCGCTGGCGTTGACCTGGGCCGAAGAGGCTTGCGGACACGTCGCAGACGGCCCGGCTTGCCGTCTGCAGCTGATCCGGGCGCGCCTGGCCGTCGAGCCCGGCAATGGCCGCCACTGGCTGGCCCTGGCCGACGAAGACCCGGCGCATTCCGACGAGGCGTGGCGTGGTCTGCGCGCAGCGACCCAGTGGTCCGACGGCCACGAGCAGACACTCGAAACGCTGGTCCGGCAGGCGGTGCCAGCCGACGCACCGCCCTACTTGCGGCGCATGTTCGACACGAAGGTGGGCCAGCGCGCCGCGCGGCTGGCGCAGCCGGGGCACGACTTCATCGAGGAGCGCTGCAAAGACGCCGGGCCGCAGACGTGTGAGCCCTTGATTCGGCGGATGGCCCACCACGACAACGGCCTGGGCGCGATGGCTGCTGCCGCGCATCTGGCGCGCAGGCTCGGTTGGCCGGCACCGCAACTGGCACAGCTCGATGAGGCGACGCGCGACCGCGTGCGGGCGAGCACGGAGGGCTACGCCGACGAGTCGGAGCCGCTGTCCTGCGCCAGCCTGGAGCGCTGGCGTGAACGGGCCCGCGACAAGCGCAGTAGCGCAGCGGGCTCGTGACGCGCGGCCTCAGGGCAAGCCGGATCGTCGCTATGGCGCCGCTTGAGCGCGCCCCGCCGGCTTCGTCACTTCGCGGCGGTGCCCGTCAGCAAGAGCTTGAACTTCACTTGCACCTCGTTGCTGACCATGCTCGTGTCTTTCCAATCGCCATCGCCGATGGCGAAATCAAGACGCTTGATGGCAAAGGCCCCGGTGGCCGTCGTGCCGGTGGCCGACTGCGCCACGGCAACCGGCACCACGAGATCGCGAACGCTGCCCTTGATGGTCAGCTTGCCGACGACGTCGAACTTGCCGTTCCCTGTTTCCTTGACGGCGCTGCTCTGGAACGTCGCTTGCGGAAACCGCTTGGCGTCGAACCAGGCCGGACCGGTCACTTCGGCATCGAGTTCGGCGACGCCGAACGACGCGCTTGCAACATCGATGGCGAATGCAATCCTGCTGCTTTCGAGCTTCTTGGGATCGAACGCGACCTGCGCATTGAAGCGCTTGAACCTGCCCTGCACCGGAACACCCATCTGTGTGCTCGTGAAGGCGATCTCACTTTGTGCAGGCACCAGGCTTTGCTGGGCCGCCACCGGCAAGGCCGCGACCACGAGCAAGGTGCAGGCCATGCCGGAAAGGCAGGCTTTCATAGGGTCACTCTTTCGAAGGTAGGAATAACGTTCTCGACGGACGGTGCCATCGCGCTCTATGCGTTACGGCTTCTGGACCAGTTCGAGCGCGATCTTGAGTTCGACCTCGTCGGCAATCACCGCCGGGATCTGCACCATCCCGAAGTCGCTGCGCTTGACCTTGGCATTGGCAACGAAGCCGATCAAGGGCACCTTGAGGAAGGGGCTCATCGTGCGGTTGGTCAGCACCGTGTCGAAGTCGACCGGCAACGTCTTGCCGCGGACGGTCAGGTTGCCGGAGATGACATAGTTCTTGTCATCGATGCGGCGCACAGCCGTGGACACGAACGTGATGTTCGGGTTCTTCTCGGCGTCGAACCAGTTCGGGCCGCGCAGATGACCGTCGCGCACACCGTGCGCGGTGTCGATCGATGCCGTGTCGATCGTCAGGGCGATGGTCGATGCTTCGATCCTGGTGTCGTCGAAGCTCAGGCGCCCTTCCACTTTGCGGAAGATGCCGGGTGTGTGCGACAGCCCCAGATGCCCGACCTGAAAGCTCACGTGCGTGTGCGCGAGATCGAGCTCCCACGCGGCAAGCGCGGCGGTCGGGAGCAGACCCCCGAGCGCGAGGCTGGTGAAGATGGCGGTGCGTAGGCGTTTCATAAACAATCTGGTTGGTGGCGAATGGCGAGCCTTCCGCTGCGGAATCGAAAGACCCGCGCGGCGGAACGCGGCACGGGTATCGCGAGGCGGAGTCCTGCGGGTTAAAACATGTGCCTGACGCCGAGCAGGTAGCTCTCCGCGGTGCCCACATTGACCTTGTCCGCAGCCACGCCGCCGTACAAGCCGGTGCGGCGCGAGAGGTTGTAGAAATAGATCATGCTGGTGGTGGTTCGCGTGTCGGTGCTCGAACCGCTGAACTCGCTGCGCCCCCAGGCCAGTTGCAACTCGCCCAATCCGATCGGCGCGGTCAGGCCGAATTGCGGGGTCCTCACCTTGAGGTTCGCCTGCTGATTTTCGAAGTTCGTGTACTGCGCGAAGAGCTTCACGACGTTCAGGTCGTAGCTGCCGCCCAGCACGATGAGCTCCTGGTCCAGTGCCGACGCCGGGTCGGGCGGAGGCTGGTGCTCGACTTTGGACACCCCGAGCGCGAGCAGCAGCGGGCCGCTGCGGTAGACCACGTTGCCGAAATAGTTCGGCCCGGTGCCAGATCCCTCTCCGGCCTGCACTGCCAAGGCGGCGGTGGCGCCACCGAGGCGCGGCGTGGTGTACTGCACCGCGTTGTGCAGCCTGGTGTCCACGTCGGCGTAGCCGCGCGTGCCACCGGCGTACTGCTGGCGCACGCCGGGCGAGAAGATCGAGTTGAAGTTCATCGCGCCAGTGAAGGCCGAAGCCAGGAAGGTCGGGTTGATGAAGGTGCCGAGCATCACCTCGCCGAAACCGCCTTCGACGGCAACCCATGCAGAGCGCGACCAGAAGGGGTCCTGCGGCGGCCCCGGCGGGTTGAAGCGAGCGCTGGCCCCGGTGTCGGCGCGCAGCCAGGACTCGAGCTGGAACTTCGCCTTGAGTCCGCCGCCCAGGTCTTCGACACCCCGAATGCCGAAGAAGCTGGTCGTAACGCCGCCGTTGTGGACCCCGCGAACGCGCGTGATGGCGGCGTTCGGCGGCCCCGGGGGCTGCTGTTCGAGTTGACCCACTGCCAGATCGATGGTGCCGTAGAGCTGGACAGCGGTGTCTTGCGCCAGGGCCGGCGCCGTGGCGAACACGGCGCTTGCAGAGATCGCAGCCAGCTTGAACCGGCGGCGGGTGATTCGAGTCATTTGTTGTCTCCGTTTGCGGAAGTTGATTCCCGAGAACGAATCTATGCGGATGTCCCGCGGTCATCAGCCGTGGCTGTGACGCGCGCCTTCGTCGGCGTGACAGGAGAGGTCGGGGGTTTCCCGAGAGGGCTCGCTGCGAGATGGAACGTGCCGACCTGACGACCCAGGACCAGGCGCACACCGCCGGTGTCAGACAACCAGGTGTTTGCGGCGATACCCGGATGGGCTCTCGCCGTAGCTCTCACGAAACAAGGTGGCGAAATGCGTTGAGCTCGCAAAACCCCAGCGGTAGGCCAGCTCGGTCAACGACAGCGAGGCCGAGTCCGGGGCACGCAAGGCTTCGGCACAGACTTCGACGCGCCTGCGCCAGATGTGGCGCGCCAGGGTCTCGCCGTCCGCTCGCTTGAAGGCACGGTGCAGCGTGCGCACGCTGCATCCGAAGGCCTTGGCCAGGCTCAGCGCCGACAAGCCCGTGTCGTTGAGGTTCTTCGTGATGAAGTCCTCGATGCGTTCGCGCGCCAGGCCCCCGGACAACACGTCGCGCGATGAAGCAGGGCTGCCGCGCAATACCTGGCCCAGCAGCCGCGAGAGGATCTGCGCCACGTCGTTCATGAGGTCGCAGCCATCGAACTGGCCATGCAGGCAGGCATCGATGACCCAGCGCTGCACCATGCGTTCCATGCCGCCGTTGGCCTGGCACAAGGTCAGCGCCTGCGACGGCAGGCCGACCAGATCGTCCCGCGTCAAGGGCTGCAGCAGCAGCAGCTGTTCGACGTCGCTCTCGTGTTCGATGCGCAGGCTCGTGGCGTCGCCGATCAACAGGATCGCACCCGGGCGCAGGCGCATCGTGCAACCGTCGGCGCTGACCACGCTGACGCCGGCCAGTTGCAGCACGACCATGTGATCGTCGATCCACGACGGCCGGGTGTTGCGGGCCTCCAGCACGTGGGGCGTCACGTCGAGATGGCAGAAGCGCTGCGCACCCAGCCGGCCGGATCGCAGCCTGGCGTGGAACGTTCGCTCGTCGTGGACCGTGACCCGCGGCGCCTGGTCGCCGCGCCGCCAGCGCTGTGCGTCGAACACGTGCTGGTGCAGCAGCGCCAGCCAGCGGCAGACCGCGCGCTCGGACTGCTCGCGCGTCGAGCCCAGGATGGCCTCGTCGGTGGCGATCACGGTCGCGAGGCCGAGGCGCGGCCGCGCGTTTCCGTGCCAAGGGACCGCACCCGGTCCGACATCTCGCCGGTAGTCGGGTTGCGATTCCATGTGGCTTGTGCGGCGCTTCAGGCCGCGAAGAGCTTGGCTGCCAGAAAGCTCAGCGAGCGCCCGTGCGCCAGCGCCGCACTGGGTGCGTGGTAGGACCCGCGCGCCCAGCAGTTGAAGCCGTGGTGCGCGGGTTCGTACAAGTGGAACTCGGCGCGCTCTGCCGGCATGGCGGCGCGCACCGCAGCCACGGCCTCGGGCGGAATGTGCTCGTCGTGGCCGGCGTAGTGGAACTGCACCGGGCAGCGCACCGTGGGCGCGAGCTGCAGGTTCTGCTGGATGCCGCCGCCGTAATAGGCCACGGCCGCATCGATGCCGGCCGTGGCCGCAGCGACAAAGGCCATGCGGCCGCCCATGCAGTAGCCGACCGCGCCGATCTTCGCGGCGCCGACCTCGGCGCGTGCACGCAGCACGCGCGCCGCGGCGGCCAGGTCCTGCTGCGACTGCTCTGCCGTGTAGGCCATCGCCAGTTCGCGCCCACGCGCCATGTCCGGCCCGGTGTAGCCCAACTCGACACGCGGCGCCTGGCGCCAGAACAGATCGGGCGCGAGCACGACAAAACCGTCCAGCGCGTACTGGTCGGCCACGGCGCGGATGTGCTCGTTGACGCCGAAGATTTCCTGCAGCAGCACAAGCCCCGGCCCGCGCCCGGCGGGCGGCAATGCCAGGTAGCCAGCACAGCCCGGCGCCAATTCGATCCAGCTGCGTTGTACGGGGTCGGTCATGGGTAGTTCCTCATGGTTGATTCGTAATGGTTCGGCAAAAGGGCAGCCCGGCTTGGCGTTGTGCGCGTCGAGCCCAAAGGCGCCGGTCATGTTCAGGATGTTTTGAGCGGCTGCGAAACGTCGACCAGACGGTCGACGTCGCCGACGACGCGGCCCATCACCAAGGCACGCGCCTGGACATAGTCCTTGGTCATGTTCACGCAATCGAGGGCGATGACCCGCCCCTGCTTGAGGTAGACCAGCGAAAAACTGCGCGTCGCCGGGTCGCCGCGAAGAAGCGCCTGGTCGTGCCCGGTGGACAGCCCGACGGTCTGCAGCCGCAGGTCGTACTGGTTCGACCAGAACCACGGCACGGCGTGGTAGGGCTGGGCCTGTCCCATGATGGCTTTGGCCACCGTGGCCGCCATGTCGTTGGCGTTCTGGACCGACTCAAGGCGAATGCGCGCGCCGTCGGCGAACTGGTTGGTGTGCAGTGCGCAGTCGCCGATGGCGTAGACACCGGGCAAGCTCGTCTGGCAGAGCGCATCGACCGCCACGCCATTGCCACCTTGCGCGCCGGCGGCGAGCACGGGTTCGACCGAGGGGATGATGCCGATACCGACGACCACCATGTCGGCCGGCACCGTGCTGCCGTCGGCGAGCAGCACGCCGGTCACGCTGCCTTCCTTGCCTTCGATGCGCTCGACCGTCACACCGAGCTGCACGCAGACGCCATGCGCGCGGTGCTCGGCCTCATAGAAGCGCGACAGCGGCTCGCCGGCCACGCGGGCCAGCACCCGGTCCAGCGCCTCGACGACGGTCACCGGCTTGCCCAGCTTGGACAGCACCGCCGCGGCCTCCAGCCCGACGTAACCGCCGCCGATCACGACGACACGCCGGGTCGATGGCAACTGCGCGACGATCTTGTCGACGTCGGCGCGTGTGCGCACGCAGTGGATGCCGTTCAGCTCGCTGCCGGCGCACACCAGGCGGCGCGGCGCGCCACCCGCGGCCCAGACGAGCTTGTGAAAGCCGATCTGCCGGCCGTCGGCCAGCGTGACGCGCCGGGCCTCGGGATCGACCGCCACGACGCGCCTGCCCAGCAGCAGGTCGATCTCGCGCTCGCCCCAGAATTTCTCGGGGCGGATCAGGATGCGCTCGAAGGTCTTTTCGCCCGCCAGGTAGTCCTTGGACAACGGCGGCCGCTCGTACGGCGGCTCGGCTTCGTCCCCGACCAGGCCGATGGTGCCGGCGAACTTGAACTGCCGCAGCGCTGTGCAGACCTGTGCGCCCGCATGCCCCGCACCGACCACCAGGACGTCGTATTCAGGCTTCATCGAAAGTGGTCTCGTCAGTCTTCCGGCGCGATCGTCACACGCAGGCCATCGAGAGAGTCGTTCATCACGACTTGGCACGACAGCCGCGACGTGGCCAGACGATGCCCGGACCCGCTCAGGAGCTCACTCTCGCCTTCGGACATCTGCGGCAGTTGGCTGACAAACGCCTCGTCGATGTAGACATGGCAGGTTGCGCAGGCGCAGCAGCCTCCGCACAAGGTCAGCAACTCGTCGACGCCAGCATTGCGGATGGCCTCCATGATGCTGATATCGGCCTGGGCGTCGACCTGCAGTTCCTGCCCTTCACGGGTCTTCACCACCAACTGCGGCATTGATTCTTTCCTTCTTGAATTTTCTGTGGGTGATGGCGCTGGCGGCACGTTGCTGCGGCGCCGCGCGCCGGTTCAGGCGTGCGACGGGTAGCGCGGCAGCGCAAACATCAGCAGGCTCATCATGAAAGTGATCAGCGAGCAAGCCAGCAGCGCAGGTCCGTAGCCGGCTGAAGCCTGCACCGACCACGCGAACAGCGCCGGACCGGCGGCAGCGCCCAGCGCGTACATCGCGAAGAACAGCGCGAAGATCGTGGCGAACGCCGTGCGCTCGTAGTAGCGGCTGACGATGAAGGCCAGGAAGTCGATCTCCAGGCCGATCGCCATGCCGATGCCGATGGCGGCCAGGATGTAGGCGGCCGGCGTGTTGGCTTCGCGCAGCACCAGGAACCCGATCGCCGTGACCAGCAGGATCGCGGTGACGACACGCGGCGCAAAGATGCGGTCGAGCAGCGCGCCGCCGACCAGCCGCCCCAGGATCAGCGACATGCCCAGCACCGACTGGTACTGTGCAGCGTGCACGAGCGTTTCGCCTCGGGATTGCAGCAGCGGGACGAAGTTCGTGACGCTGGCGAGCAGGATGCCGCCGGTCATGAATGCGAACACTGCGAGCACCCAGGTCCGGTGCTGCGTCATCGCGCCCGCGACCACCTTGCCGATCGGCAGGCCGGCCTTGGCACGACGCCCGCGCTGTTCGGGGTGGCTGCGCAGAAACATCGCCGCACAGGGCAGCGAGACGAGCAGGATCACCGCAATGTAGACAAGGCACACCGCACGCCAGCCGTGCAGAGAGATGATCTTGGCCGCAAGGGGCGGCACCACAGCAGCACCGACGCCGACGCCGATCATCGCGATGCCCAGCGCCAGGCCGCGGCGGCGGTCGAACCAGCCGACCACCAAGCTGGCATAAGCGGCCGGCAGGGTGCCGCTGCCCAGCAGGGCCAGCGCGGCAAATGCCAGGTGCACGAGCAGCAGCTCGTTCGGGACCGCGGCCAGCGCAGCGAACGACGCTGCCAGCAGCATGGAAGAGATGATCGCGACCCGCCGGGGGCCGAACCGGTCGGCGACCGTGCCCCACACCGGCCCGCCCAGCGTGGTGCAGAGCGAGAACGAAACGAACAGGCCGGTCCGCTGCACATTGCTCCAGCCGAATTCCGCCGCCATCGACGAAGTGAGCACGCCGAACGAATAGACGACGAGCACGCCCACGCTCAGCAGCATGCCCACAAATGCGGCAGCCACGACGGTCCAGCCCTGCCAGGAATCCTTGGCAGCAGCGGCCGCTGGCACGTCAGGTGAGTCGGCGTTTCCGGCCATGGCGATCGGCACTGTCATGGGTTGTCTCGCTTCAATGGTGAGGACCTGGGGCCCGTTTTTGTATGCCTGACCGGACAGGCGCGGACACGAATGTCCAACGCGCGCCGCAGTTCTCGTTTTGTTTGCTCGCCGGCAGCAGCCCGCGGCAGTCGGCTTCAACCCGTCGTCTGGACGTAGACCTTGCCGTCGACGAGCTTCACCGGATAGACCTTCAGCTTCATCAGGGTCTTCTGGCAACCAGCCACTTCGCCGGTTGTTGTGTCGAAGCGCATGAAGTGCCAGGGACAGACCACTTCACCTTCGACGACGCGGCCGAACTTGAGCGGTCCCTTGTAGTGCGGGCAGCGGCTTTCGAAGGCCACGATCGTGTCTTCGCTGGCCGAGCGGCGCGAGATCGCGATCGACTGGCCGTCGATCGTCCGGGTGACGACCGTGCCGTCGCGCGGCACATCGGTTTCCGCGCAGGCGAACGCGGGCTCGACTGCGCTTGGGGCTTGCGTTTGCATGGGGTCAGCTCTCGGTCTTTTGCAACGGTTGCGAAGCTGGGGCTTCGTTCGGCATCGATGTCTCCACGGCAGGGTGGACGGCATGGCAACCGGGGCAGGCACGCAGTTGCGGATGGGCGTTGAACTCGGTAGCCGCGGCGTGCGCCTTGCGCAGGAACGCCGGGAAGCCGTTGCTCGCGATATCGAAGCTCTGTGCATTGATCGCCGTGCCGCAGGTCGGGCAGGTCCAGTCGAGCGTGGCGCGACTGGGTTTGCCGGCCCTGCCGCCGATGGCGATCAAGGCGTACCTGCCGGCCGGGCTGGGTGTGTCCACCCACATCGCATCCGAGTCGACGGTCAGCCAGAACCCGGTCAGGTTCTCGATCGTGAACGGCGTGCCGTTGCTGATCTTGTGGAACACCGGACTGCCGTCCTTGCGCTCGATCTCGGCCACCCGGTTGCCGATGCGTTCGAGCAGCCGGTACTTCGGCCCTTCGGCGGCGCTGATGCCGGTCCAGATTGCAAACTGGCCGCGGTGCTGCCAGCCGATGGCGGCGTCGCTGAACAGCCGCATGAACGACATGTCCGGCGCCGGAATCGACTCCTTCTGCGGAATGAAACCCAGGTTCACCATACCATCCTCGCTGCGCGTTCTTCCGGCCGGTCGACCGTCTGCATGCCCGAGTAGCCGAGCGGGTTCTTGTGCCCGCAGGTCGGACAGATCTGGTTCTTCGGGTCTGCGTTGTAGTCGCGGACAGCGGCCACTTCGGTCGTCCAGAACGTGTTGAAGTTCGACGACTCGCGCATGAACAGCAAGGTCACGCACTTGTCGCAGTACCAGGCGAAGCGGTCGGTCTCGGTGCCGGTTTCGGGTTTGCCCTGGATGATGAGCACACGCCCCGGGCGGTCGCCCGAAGGCGGCAGCGGAACGATGACCTCGTCCTTGTCGTTGATGTGCCAGTAGCCGAACACGAACTGCGTGCGGTGCGGCGTGCCAGCGCGGGTGACGTGCGCCGAATACGGAATTCGCGGCACCTCGACCACCCCGTTGGGGCCGATCTCGTAGTTCTTGCGAATGGCGGGCAGAGAGACGGGCATCGCCTTTTGGCCGAGCTCAGCGACCTTCTCTCTTTCGATGGTGCGGATGCCGAGCACGAGGTCGCCCACGTCTCTGAATCCGTAGAAATGCTTGATCACCTTCTCGTCGAGATAATCCCATTCGCGGTTGATCTTCTCGATCGGTTCTTCTAAAGCGATACCGTGGTAGTGCATGGAGTTCTCCTGATGGCTTGAGGGGTCGCCTGCAACCGCTTCACTTCATGTAGCCGTGTTCGCGGTAGTAGCGTTCTGCGCCGGGATGCAGCGGTGCGCCGACACCCTTCCACATCACGTAGGGATCGATCGGGTACGTCAGCGGCGCGTTTTCCGGCGGCATGTGGCGGTAGCGCGCCTCGAGTTCGCCGCGCTCCTCGACCATGATCGACGTCAGCCGATAGGCCATGTCGTCATCCATGTCGTCGCGCACCAGGATCGCCCAGTTCGACCAGTCGAGGCAAGGCACGTCCTCGGGCACCCGCAAGGTGCCCTTGGGCAGAAAGCTGGGCCGCAAGCCGTATTTGCTGGCCAATGCATCCAGCGCCTTCGGCTCGAAGGGCAGGAAGCGCATCGGCACCTTCTGCACCAGTTCACGCCACTGCGGAACCATGATCGCTTCGTTGATCAGGGCGTTGGCCTGGCCGTTGGTGACATACGTGACCGAAATGCGCGGATAGTCGTGCTCGAACCATTCGCCACCCCAGGCCTCGATCTCGATGCCGTGCTCTTCGAGCACCCGGTCGATGGCCCACATCATCAGGTTGTCGGGATCGTGGACTGCACTGGCCAGCTTGAGCGGGAACTTGCGGTCGCGCAGGTCCTTGAACGATGTGATGCCGGTGTCCTCGCGGATGGCGAAGACCAGGCGGTCGTTCTGCGGCAGCGAGCCCAGGGCCCTGATGTTGGGCGCCGGCGCGTCACCTTCGAAAAAGTGCGCACCCGCTCGGGCCCATTCGGGCATCACGTTGTACGGCGTCGTGATGCAAAGGTCGACTTCCTTGGACAGCAGTCCCTGGATGTTGTCCCTGTAGCCGGTGCCGGTCTTGATCCAGAACTCCGATCCCGGTGCCGATTGCCAGCGCATGTTGGCCGCCAGCCAGCCTGCGATGGCGTGGAAATTGGCGACACCCCAATCCGCCATGACCTTGAAATCGACGCGCGGACCGATGTCCTTCTTTGCGACGCTTGCCTGTTCCATCACTCTGAATCTCCTGATTGCGGGCTGTAGTACCCAGCGGTTTCTGCTGCGCCCGGGAGAGCGGCGCTGCCCCAGTCTGCATTGCTTGACAGTATATTCATACTGCCAACTGCCGCAATAGGGAAAGCGCGCGCATTGGAATGGCGGGCGGCAGCGCGGGTGCTGCCACAATCTTTCGGCCAGGAGACGGGCATCACGCCGCGTCTTGCCATGGCTCACGTTCACAAGACAGGAAGGGGGCTCGACTTGGTCCGCAAACAGAAGACACAACGAAGCGAACAGCGGGACGCCACGCGCGAAGCGATCCTTGAGGCGGCGACGAGACTGCTGGCCAAACAGGGTTACGCGGCGCTTCGGGTCGCGGCCGTGGCCGAGGAGGCAGGCCTGTCGCTCGGCGGCCACCTGCATCACTTTCCGAGCAAGGAATCGCTCGTCATCGCGGTGCTCGAACGGCTGATGTCGCGCAGCATGGACTTGCTGCAGAAAGAGGCCGCGCGCGTGGATGCGCAGGACGATCGCCTGATGGCCATCGCCAGAAGCGCACAACGCTTCTACTCGGCGCCCGAGTACCTGATCTACCTCGACATCTTCCTGTCGGTGCGTCGCAACACGCTGGTCGGCGACACCGCGGCCAAGCTGCTGCTCTCGCAACGCACGGCGACCGAAGCGCTGTGGCTGCCGCGCCTGATCGACGGTGGTATTGCCGCAGAACACGCTGCCTTGATCGCCCACGCGCTGTGGGCCCTGGCGCGCGGGCTGGCCCTGTCCTTGGCCGGCGGTCCGGGCAAGTCCAAGGACCAGGCCACGATCGACTTCGTCATCGGCGCCCTGAAACGGAGCGCCTTGACCGAACACGCCTGAGGTGATCGCGACGCTGGTGATGCAGGGCTTGGACATGAGGTTCGTGTGCGTGTTCGTGTGCGAGGTCAACGCGGGTCGATGGCGCAGTCGTCAGCTCTGCGGCGGCAAGCCTGCCCACGCCCGCTGCAGCATGGCCAGGAGTGCGACCCGCTGGAGGGCACGAGGGTTCGGGTAAGGGCTGTGCACAGCAATGTCCGCGGCATGGCCGAGCGCCGACTCGGGCAGACCCAGCTCGCGCAAGGAGACAGGCAGGCCGGAGTCGTGCAGCAGCGCATGCACGCCCAGGGGGCCGGACACCTCACCGAGCGCACGTGCCAGCCGCGCCATGGCCCGGGGTGCGGAAGGCGCGTTGTAGGCCAGCGTGTGCGGCAGCATCACGGCATGCGTCTCGGCATGCGGCAGGTTGAAGCTGCCGCCCAGCGTGTGGCAGATCTTGTGGTGCAGGCCCATCGCCACCGCGCCGAGCACGCTGCCGCACAACCAGGCGCCATGCAGCGCCTGCGCCAACGTCTCCATCGGCACGGCCGCGTCGGCCGGCAACGAACGCAGCGTGAACAGGACCTGCGCCGTGGCGCGAATGCCTTCCTCGGCCATCAGGTCGGTGATCGGCGATCCGTCTTGGGCATACAGGCCTTCGGCGGCATGGGCGATGGCATTCAGCCCGCTCGACACCACCATGGTGCGCGGCAGCGTGCGCAGCAGCTCGGGGTCGTAGATCACACACCGCGGCAGGACCTTCGCATCGCGCCCGGTCTTCTTGAGCCCGGCCTCGGTGATGCCGTAGATCGGCGTCATCTCGCTGCCGGCGAGCGTCGTTGGCACGGCGATCACCGGCAGTCCGGATTCAAGTGCTATCGCCTTGCCGAGGCCGATCGTCGAGCCGCCGCCCACGGCGACGGCACAGTCGGCGCCGGACTCCAGCGCATGTGCACGTGCCTCACGCGCAGTTTCGATCGGCACGTGCATCACGGCCCGATCGAACACACCCGCCGTGCGCTCGCCCAGCGCAGCGGCCACGCGCGCCGCGAGGCCTGCCTGCGGCGGCGTGCTGAGCACCAGTGCCCGGCTGAATCCCAGGGTCTTCAACTCATCGCTCAGCCGGTCCAGGCTGCCGGCGCCGAAGACGACGCGTGAAGCCTGCCACTGGTGAACGAAGCGCTCGCGTTCCATCACGCCGCCTCGCCGACAGGGTTCAACACGAAGTCGTACTGCAACGAGTACGACTCGCCCGCGCCGCCCTGCTGCCGCACCCAGTGGGCCAGCAGGCTGGAACGGACGCCGAAAACGGCGTCGGACTCCAGGTACGGGTCGTCGTCGCGGAAGACGTGCGTGATCAGCCGCTCGTAGCCCGGCGCTTCGATCTTGAAGTGCAGGTGCGCAGGCCGCCACGGGTGGCGGCCCAGCCCGCGCAGCAGGTCGCCGACCGGGCCGTCGTGCGGAATCGGATAGCAGTTGGCCAGGATCGAGCGGAAGCTGTAGCGGCCGGTCTCGTCGCTGGCCAGCTGCGCGCGCGCCTGCGGCGGACCGTCGCCGGCGTGCTGCACGTCGTAGAGGCCGTCTTCGTCGGATTGCCAGACGTCGATCAACGCGCCGGCCACCGGCTGGCCGTCGAGCCCCCGCACCTGTCCACTCACATCGCAGGGCAGGCCTTTGGCGCCGTTGGCGATGTCGGCACCGAGTTCGACCCGCGGTGCGCCTTCGACGAAGAACGGCCCGAACACCGTGGCCTCGGTGCAGCCGTGCGGCTTGGCGTTGTTCTGCGCGGTCACCAGCGTCGACAGGCCGAGCACGTCCGACAGCAGGATGAATTCCTGGCGCTTGTCGTCGGTGATGTGCCCGGCACGCGTGAGGAACCGGATGCCCTCGAACCACTCGGCCTCGGTCAGCTCGACCTCGCGCGCGAAGTCGTGCAGGTGCCGCACCAGGCTGGCCATCACGCGCGCCAGCCGGGGCGACGGGCTGCGCTGCTGTGCAGCCAGCACGGCCTGCGTGATCGTGTGCTGGTCGATGTCGGTCATCGCAGTCGTTCCCGGCGCATGGGCTTTCACAGATCCAGCTTGAACAGCTTGATCGCGTTGCTGCGGCCGATCTTCAACAAGTCGGCCGGCGCGATGCCGGCTGTGTCGAACCAGCGCGCGGCGTGGTCGACGTTCTCGAACGGCCAGTCGGTGGAGAACAGGATGCGGTCGGCACCGACTTCCATCATCGCGTCGACCAGCGTCGGGGTACGGAAGTTGCCCGAGGTCGTGAGGTGGAAGTTCTCGCGGAAGTATTCGCCGAGCGGTCGCTTTGCCGGATACCCTTTGGGGGCCTCGACCCAGGCGTTGCGGTGGTCGACGCGCCAGATGTTGAAAGGCAGGCCCTCGCCCATGTGGCCGAGCACGATCTGCAGCCGCGGGTGCCGGTCGAACAAGCCACTGGCCATCAGGCGCAGCGCGTGCACCGCCGTTTCCTGCGCAAAGGCCCAGGTCGGGCCCATCAGCCACGGGTGGCCGCCGTAGATCTGCGCCCAGGCGGCGATGGGATTGCGCGGGTGCAGGTAGAACGGCGCGGCCAGCGCTTCGGCCTGGGCCCAGAACGCGGCGTACTGCGGCGCGTCGTAGTAGACGCAGTTGTCGGGCGTATCCACTTGCGAGAAGCCGTTGACGAGCGCGCCCTTGAAGCCCAGCTGCTTGACGCAGCGTTCGAGCTCGGCGGCGGCCTTGTCGGGGTCCTGCATCGGTAGGGCCGCAAAGGCCTGGAAGCGGTCCGGCCGCCGGGCCACCTGCTCGGCGAGGAAGTCGTTGGCGCGGCGCGCGACATCGCAAGCTTGGGCGCGGTCGGGAATGGCCTGCACGGCGGGCGCATTCAACGACAGGATCATCATCTCCATGCCGTTGGCGTCCATCTCGCGCAGACGCAGTTCGTGGATGTCGAGCAGCCGCGCACTCAGCACTTTCCAGTAGTCCGGCGGTACGAAGCCGGCCGAATCCTGCAGCGTGTCTTCAATGGCGAAGTGCTCTTCGAGACCGATCTTGCCTTGCATGTGGTTCCTTGCTGAACGCCCGGCGATCAGTGCCGTGGCCGCGAGCGAGATGCTCCGCGCGGCAGCCGCCAGCGTCCAACGAATGATCGGCATGCGCGGCATGAAGGCAGCGCATAGTGGTCTTCACGACAGGCCATTGCGAAGCTCATGGTGGCGCCGCACCCTGCGTGAGCAGAACCGCCCTGCCCGCCAGCGCGGCTGCGCGGGCCAGCGAATCGGCGACCCGATCAGAGCCCGGCGTTTCGTGGAAGCGCTGGAAGATCAGCTGGCGCAGCCAGCGATTGCCGCCGTCCTGATGCAGCCGGGCATGCCACTGCTGGCGAATCTCGAAAGGCGTGATCGCGAACGGCGCAGGCCGCATCATCAGCATCGGCTGCGGCGCCACCAGTCGCTCGGCCAGCCGGCTAGGCAGTGTCAGCAACAGGTCGCTGGTGGCGACCACCTGGCCGAGCCCCGACGAGTGCGCGGCGCAGAGCACGACGCGGCGGCGGTTCAAGATGCCGGCGGCTTCCAGCGCCTGCTGCAGCACCAGGTCGGTCGTGCCGTTGGGCCGGTACACGATGTGCTCGGCAGCCAGGTATTCCTCAAGCCCGAACCCCTGCTCCTGCGCGGCCGGGCTGCCGCGGCGCATCAGAACGACGAAGGCCTCTTCGAACAGCCGCTGCTGGTGGAACATCGGCCCGATCGGCTCCCAGCTGCCCAAGGCCAGGTCGATCTCGCCTTCCTGCATGCGCATGCGCACGTCGGGCAAGCGGGCGTCGATGGTCTCGAAACGGACGTTGCGCGCCAGGCGCCGGGCTTCGGTCAGCAGATGCGGGATCACGACCATCTGGCCGACTTCGTTGACGGCAATCCTGAACACGCGGTCGGAGGCCTGCGGATCGAACGAAGAGCCCTGCTCCAGCGCCTGTTGCAGCCGCGACAGGCCGTCCTGGATGGGCCCGGCAAGCCTTGTGGCCAGCGCCGTGGGCACCATGCCCTCGGCGGTCCTGACGAACAGCGGATCGTCGAAACGTTCGCGCATGCGCTTCAGCGCGGCGCTGACGGCCGACTGCGTCATGCCCAACCGGTCGCCGGCCAGCGTGACGCTGCGCGTCGCAGAGACGGCCTGGAAAACGACGAACAGATTGAGATCGAGGTTGTTGAGGTGCACGGCTTGTCGCCCGGTCTGGCGGCCTGTTCCCATGTGCGTCGAGTTTTCACTATTGACATCATAGTGTCAAGTAGGCAACATGTTCACATGTCAGCGAAGATCAGCCATTTTGCGTCAGCGGTGGCTGACAGCGGCGGCACAGCCTTGTGCGACCGAGCCGGACCAGCTGGGTTGCATGTTGTCCATCGGGTACGATCGAAACAACGATGCGCAAGACCCTACGAACGCCTCGCGGTGAGGCCTTGACCAGCCTCATTCCCGATCTGCTCAAGCTGAACACCCAGTTGCTGACCGCGGGCGACCGCATGGTGGCGCCGCTGGGCCTGACGAGCGCGCGCTGGCAGATCCTGGGCGCCATCGTCAACGGCGAACATGCGCAGCCGGTGGCCTGGCTGGCCCGCAACATGGGTGCCAATCGGCAGAACGTGCAGCGCATCGTCAACGACCTGCACAAGGAGGGGCTCGTCGTCTTCGAGACCAATCCCCATCACCAGCGGGCGCAGTTGGTCGTGCTGACGCCCACGGGGAAACAGGCTTTCGACGCGGCCATGCGCCTGCAGGCGCCGTGGATCAACAGCCTCTCAGAAGGCTTGCAGATCGCGGACATCAAGGCGATGCACCGCGTGATCGTGGCGCTCCGTCAGAAGATCGAACAAGGCGCCGACGACGAAGCGCCGGCTTGAACGTGCCCGGCCTGAGGCCGTTCACCACATGCGATCGATCGACAGCTTGGCTTCTATGGCTGAATGCCCAGCGCTTTGCGCACGCCGGCAACGATGCCGTCGACCACCTGGCTCGGACGGCCGAAGCCTTCGTGTGCGTTGCCGCTCTCGGCGATGGCGATCGCGTGGGGGCGGGCGAATTCGCGCAGCCCCTCGTCGCCATGTTTGCGCCCGAAGCCGGAATGGCCCACGCCACCGAACGGCATGCCGGGCATGTAGGTGAAGCCCATCGCCGAATTGATGGCCGTCATGCCGCTCCTGAGCTGGTCGGCAATCTCTTCGCCCAGGGCTTTCGAGAAGACCGATCCGCCCAGGCCGTATTCGGTGCCATTGGCGATCTCGACGGCCTGCGCGATGGTCGCGGCACGAATCACGATCAGCGCCGGAGCGAAGGTCTCCTCGCGCCAGATCCTGCACTGGGGCGTGACGCCTTCAAGAATCGTCGGACTGGCGTAGCGCGAACCCTCTTTCGGTTGGCCGTCGATCAGGATCGAGGCGCCGTGCTGCCTTGCATCGGCGACGTGCTCGCGCAGCATGCGGGTCTGGCGCTCGGTCACGATCGGCCCCATCGCACCGGTCGCCGACGCCTCCAGACGGCTGGCCTGATCGCGAAGTTTCTGGACGAATGTGTCGTAGACCGGGTCCAGCACGATGATGCGGCTCAGGCCGATACAGGCCTGGCCGGCGTTCTGGAACGCGCCGAAGGTTGCCGAGCGTACCGCCAGGTCGATGTCGGCATCGTCGACGACGATCATCGCGTTCTTGCCACCGAGTTCGAGCAGTGCCGGAATCATCATCGAGGCGCACTGCTCGTAGACCTTGCGCCCGGTGTCGACCGAACCCGTGAAGGCGACCTTGTCGGGTCGAGCGGCAACCAGCGCGCCACCGACCTCACCGCCGCCCATCACCACCTGCAGCACGGGCTGTTCCGGCACCACTTTGGCAAAGGCGTCGCGCAGCCACTCGCCGCAGCGCGGTGCGAACTCGCTGGGCTTCAAGACGACGGCGTTGCCCGCCGCCAGCGCGAAGCCGAAGACACCGACCGGGGTCATGACGGGAAAGTTCCAGGGCCCGATGACACCGACCACGCCATAGGGCCGCCAGCGTACGATGCCCTTCAAGGTCTCGAACCCCGGCGGGCTCTGGACCTGGCGGTCACCGAGCACACGCTCGGCATTGGACACCGACCACATGATCACGCCGATGGCGCCGACGACCTCGACGCGTGCGTCGTCGTAGGGCTTGCCCATCTCCTGATGGATGATCGTGGCCAGTTCCTCGATGTTCGACGCGATGGCCTTGGCCCAGCCGACCAGCCGACCCTTCCTGCCCTCGAAACCGAGCCCGCTCCACCACGCACCGGCCTGGCGGCCCTGCTCCACGATCGCCGCGACTTCTGCGGGCTGGGTGGCCTCCACGGACCAGACGGCCTGCCCGCTGCCGGGGTTGATGACATCAAATTTCATGCGAAGACCTTTCGTCATTGCGGCGAGGCCACATCCTCCGCGTGGCATCGGCCAGCGTCCAACGAACGATCGGCATGCGCGCCATGAAGACGGCGCATAGTGGTGTTCGGTGAAGGTCTCCCGATCAGTGATCGGGCCTGCGCAAGGCCGCTCGGTTCACTCGGGGCTCGAAGCAGGCGACGGCGTGCTTGCGGTCAAGGCTTGAGATTGCCGAAGAAAGGGACCAGCCTGGCAACCGCTTGATCGACGTACTCGGGCATGTCGTACATCGCAACGTGCGTGGCGCCCTCGACGACGAACAGCTCTTTCGGGCCACTGGCAAGCGCGTAGGCCTGTTCGCTGTAGATCTTGGTGTCGGCCTGGCTGCCGGCGATCAGGAGCAGGGGTTGCGTGAGCAGGCTTGGAATCAGCTCGAATGTCGAGAAAGCCAGCATCTTGTCCAGGCTGGTCATCAGGAAGCGGCCCTTGGAATTGGGGTGCTCGCCGCGGGGCGTCCTGTAGTAGTCGTAGGCCTCGCGCAGCATGACCGGCGTGTTCTGATCCATGTCTTCCAGACGTTCCGGAACGAACGGGGCATAGGCCGGTTCGGCTCCCCTGGCTTCGGCCGTACGCTGCGCAGCACATGCTTGCAGCGTCTGGATCAGTTCCGCCGCCGCAATCGGGTGGCCAAAGACGGACCTGGCTGCTTCACCCATCGGGGTTGCGCTGACACCGGCGATCGCCTTGAAGCGGCGCTCGGTTTGTGCCACGGCGATGGCGTATCCACCGCCGGCACAGATGCCAAAGACGCCCATCCGATCTGCGTCGACAAAGGGCAGCGTCGTCAGAAAGTCCGCCGCGCATCGCGCGTCTTCGACTCGGGCCGCCGGGTCTTCCAGCAGGCGGGGCTCGCCGCCACTCGCGCCCTGGCAAGACGAGTCGTAGACCACGACCACGAATCCATGCGCAGCGAGCCGCTTGGCATAGAGGCCGATGGTCTGCTCTTTCACGCCCCCGGCCGGGTGAATACCGACGAGAGCAGGATACTTCTTGTCTTCCCTAAAACCGTCCGGGAGATGAAGGTGTGCCGAAAGTTCTACGGCCTTGTTCTTGAACGAGACTGCCTTGACCATGAAGAATTGCCTGAGGGTCAGATCCTTGAAGGATGGCATTCTGTCGACCGCGATCCCCTGCCGTCACCCCGGGGCGTGGTTGTGCGTCCCTTAACCTCGGGTTGAGAATCGATCGGCCGCCGTCCGGGTGGCCGCCTCGCTGTTGAACCTTTTGACCTGGAGATTTCGTGGATTCATCGCAGCGCGTGCGCGGCATTCTGTCCTTCGTGCAGGCGGCCGACGGCGGCAGCTTTGCTGCGGCGGCGCGTTCCCTGGGCATCAGTTCGGCAGCGGTGAGCAAAAACGTCGGCGGCCTCGAGCAGGCGCTTGGCGTGCGGCTGATGAACCGGACGACACGCACGTTGAGCCTCACGTCCGAAGGCTCGGCCTTCCTGCGCCAGGCCCGGATCGCCCTCGCCGCGCTGGACACGGCCATCGACGAAGTGGCCGCGCAGCGGGTCGAGCCGCGCGGACGCGTGCGCATCTCGACAAGCGCGGCCTTCGGTCGCCAGCAGTTGCTGCCGGCGCTGCCCGGTCTGCTGGCGCGACACCCTGCGCTGTCGGTCGAGATCGACTTCGACGACCGCATCGCCGACCTCGTGCGCGATGGCTACGACCTGGCCATCCGGGGCGGCCGGATCGCCGATTCGTCCCTGATCTCGCGCGCCATATGCAGGCTCAACATGGCCCTGGTCGCGTCGCCTGCCTACCTGGCAGAGCGCGGCACACCGGGTTCACCGGCCGATCTCGGCCAACACCGGCTGATCGCCAGGCGCTTTCTCGGCGGCCAGGTGTCGCAATGGAACTTCCGCTGCGCTGACGGCAGCCTCACGACGCTCGATCCGGGGCCCGCCGCGGTGCTGACCTTGTCGGCACCCGAAGCTCTGGCGCAGGCGGCGTGCGACGGCCTGGGCGTGGCGCAGGTCGGGGTTCATCACGCCTGGGCGCACCTGTCCAGCGGCGCATTGAAGGTGCTGCTGCTGGGCCAGCACGACCCCGGAACGTACGAGCTGGTGCTGCAGTATCCGCACCGTGCATTGATGGCCCCGCGGGTTCGCGCGACGCTTGAGTATCTGCTCGATGCGTTCGCCCGGGTCGAGGCGCTGCACGTGCCGCTCGAAGCCCTTGAAGCCCTTGAAGCACGCAGTCCGTGAGCTTCAGGGCGCCGGCTGCCGCAGCAGGCCATTCACATCACGGCGTGGCGGCGTGCCGAACTGGCGGGCGTATTCGCGGGTGAACTGGGAAGCACTGCCGTAACCTACCTGATAGGCAGCGGCCGCCGCGTCCAGGTCCTGCGTCAGCATCAGGCGCCGGGCCTCGGTCAGCCGCAGCCACTTCTGGAATTGAAGCGGGCTCATCAAGGTGAACTCCCGGAAGTGATGGTGAAACCGGGACGCACTCATCTCCACCCGGTTGGCAAGTTCCTCGATGCGAAGCGGTTCATGGAAGTTGGCCTTCAGCCACTCGATCGCGCGCCCGATGCGCTGGCTTCGACTGCCGATGGAAGCCATCTGCCACAGATGACCGTTGTCGCCGCGCAGCACCCTGTAGAAGATCTCGCGCTGGATCAGCGGCGCCAGCACGGGAATCAGCTCGGGCTCGTCCAGCAGCGCCACCAGCCTGTCGAAGGCCTGAACCAGTTCCAGCGTCGTCTTGCCGAGCACCATGCCGCGCTCGACCACCGATTGCCGCTCGGGAGGCCGCAGCCTGCTTTCCACCATCAGCTCGCCGATGACCCTGGCATCGAGCTTCAGCACGACGCTCAGATAGGGCTCGTCGCAAGAGGCCTCTGCGACCTGCAACACCACCGGCAACTCAAGCAGGGTGATCAGGAAATGTTGCCTGTCGTAGACATAGGACTCGGCTCCGAAGTGAGCCCGCTTGGCGCCCTGCACGGGCAGCGCAATCGCCGGCCCCACCATGCAGCTGATCGGCCCGCTGAGCTCTGGATACCGGTACAGGCTCAAGCCGGCGATGGGCGTGGCGACCAGCTTGTCATGTGTCGTCAACGTCGCGATGCGCATCGCAAGCTGGGTTCGCACACGTTCGAATTCGGCCTTCATCGATCGAATGATAGTGAGGTCAGGTGCTGCTGCCGAGCTTCCAGCCGTCGATAGGATCGAGCAAGCATTCAGGAGCTTTCGTACTTTCAACCCCAGGGTGCGGCGACCAGAATCGGCACAGGAACCGTTGCGCGAATCGTGACGACGCACAAGGAGAACGATGAGCTCAAGCACTTCCTGCCCAGCCTTGCGGGCGCTCGTCCTGCTGGCGGCGACCTGCGGCTTCTGTTCGGCGTTTGCCGCCGATCTCCGATCGCCCGACAGCTTTTCCGGCATCGCCGACAAGACCGAACGCTCGCGCGCCCTCTTCGTCGAGGCCGGCAAGGTCATCCAGAGCCCGCGCTGCCTCAACTGCCATCCGGCGGGCGAGCGGCCGACACAAGGCGCCGACATGCACCTGCACAGCCCGCTGGTCATCCGTGGCGCCGACGACAAGGGCGCCCTCGGCATGCGCTGTGCGGCCTGCCACCAGAGCGCCAACTTCGAACCCTCCGGCGTGCCCGGCCATCCCTTGTGGCACGCGGCGCCCAAGAGCATGGCGTGGCAGCAGCGCTCGCTGGGCCAGATCTGCGCCCAGCTCAAGGACACGCGCCGCAACGGCGGCAAGTCGATGGCCCAGATGCACGAACACATGGCCAGTGACACCCTGGTCGGCTGGGCCTGGCAGCCGGGCGGCGCGCGTGATCCGGCGCCCGGCACGCAGGCGCAGTTCGGCGCCCTCATCGCCGCCTGGATCGAGACCGGCGCCGCATGCCCGCGCTGACCCGGCAAGACCTTGCCACCACCTTGCTCGGAGCATCCGCATGCCCCTAACGATCAACGTCAACGGCCAGGACCGCCAGGTCGATGCCGATCCGGCGACCCCGCTGTTGTGGGTCATCCGCGAAGACCTGGGCCTCACCGGCACCAAATACGGCTGTGGCATCGCGCAGTGCGGCGCCTGCACGGTGCATGTCGATGGCCAGACCCTGCGCTCGTGCACGGCGCCGGTGTCCGCCGTCGCCGGGCGCAAGGTGGTGACGATCGAAGGCGTCTCATCGCCGGCCGCGCGCGCGGTGCAGAAGGCGTGGGTCGAACTCGACGTCGTGCAATGCGGCTACTGCCAGTCGGGGCAGATCATGTCGGCCGTGGCGCTGCTGGACAAGAAGCGCCGGCCCAGCGACGACGACATCGACCACGCCATGGCCGGCAATATCTGCCGCTGCGCGACCTACCAACGCATCCGCGCCGCGATCCACGCCGCGGCCAAGCAACTCGCCTGAGGCCGCCATGCATGCTTTGATGAAACACGCGCTGGATCCCGACACGCTGCACCGTCTGGCGCGCGACCTGGGCCTGCTCGGCGCCGAAGCGCCGCCGCTGAGCCGCCGCTTCGTGCTGCAGTCGCTGGCCGGTTCGGGTCTGGTGCTGGGCTTCGCCGGCCTGGTGGGCAGCCCGGCCCTGGCCGCGGCGCCGGGCGCCGAGGGTGCGGCCACCGGGCCGCTGGCACCCAACCCGTTCGTGCGCGTCGGCACCGACAACCTCGTCACCGTCGTCTGCAAGCACCACGAGATGGGCCAGGGCAACATGACCGGCCTGGCCTCGCTGGTGGCCGAGGAGATCGATGCCGACTGGGCACAGATGCGCAGCGAAGCCGCGCCTGCCGACGCCACGCGCTACAACAACCTGCTGTTCGGGCCGATGCAGGGCACCGGCGGCTCGACCGCGATCGCCAATTCCTACCTCCAGTACCGCAGCGCCGGCGCGGCCGCACGCGCGATGCTGGTGGCCGCCGCGGCCGACGCCTGGAAGGTGCCGGCCAGCGAGGTGAAGGTCGCCAAGGGCGTGCTCAGCCATGCCTCAGGCAAACACGCCACGTTCGGCCAGATGGCCGAGGCCGCGAGCCGCCAGCAGGTGCCCGGCAAGCCCGCCCTCAAGGCCGACAAGGATTTCACCCTCATCGGCAAGAACGGCTCGACGCCGCGCGTCGACTCGCCGTCCAAGTGCAACGGCAGCGCGGTCTACACGATCGACGTCAAGCTGCCCGGCCTGTTGACCGCAGTGATCGCCTTCCCGCCCGGCTTCGGGGCGAAGTTGGTTTCGTTCGACGCCACCGCGGCGAAGCAGGTCAAGGGCGTGACCGATGTCGTGCAGGTGCCCGAGGGCGTGGCAGTCGTCGCCACCGGCACCTGGGCAGCGCTGCAGGGCCGCAAGGCGCTGAAGCTGCAGTGGGACGAAGCGACCAGCAGCCAGTTCGACAGCGAGAAGACGCTGGCCCAGTACCGCGAGCAGGCCAGGCAGCCGGGCATGCGCTTCACCAAGCCTGCCGCCGCTGCACCCACATCCACGCCCGCGCCCGCGCCCGCGCCCGCGCCGACGGTGAAGACGGTCGAGGCGGTCTACGAGTTCCCGTTCCTGGCCCACGCCACGATGGAGCCGATGAACTGCGTCGCGTGGCTGCACGACGGCATGCTCGAAACCTGGGGCGGGCACCAGACCCCGAGCATGGACCAGATGCTGGCCGCCAAGGCCGCCGGGCTGCCGATGGAGAAGGTCAGGCTGCACAGCGTGTACTCGGGCGGCAGCTTTGGCCGGCGCGCCAACGGCTCAAGCGACTTCACCGTCGCCGCCGTCAACGTGGCCAAGGCGATCGGCCGGCCGGTGCCCGTGCGGGTGCAGTTCTCGCGCGAAGACGACACCGGGGCCGGTTTCTACCGGCCGATGATGGTGCACGCCGTCAAGGTGGGGCTCGACGCCCAGGGCGGCATCTCGGCGTGGCGGCACACGATCGTGGGCCAATCCATCGTCGCCGGCACGCCGATGGCCGCCATGATGAAGGACGGCATCGACCCCACCTCGGTCGAAGGCGTCGCCGACACGCCGTATGCACTGCCGATGATGGTCGGCGAGCTGCACACGCAAGCGCTGGCGGTGCAGCCGCTGTGGTGGCGTTCGGTCGGCAACACGCACACCGCCTACGTCATGGAAACGCTGATGGACGAGCTGGCCGCCGCGACCGGCCAGAACCCGCTGGCCTTTCGGCTGGCCCTGCTGAAGAACAGCCCGCGCGCGGCCGGCGTGCTGCGGCTGGTGGCGCAAAAGGCCGCTTGGGGCCGGCCGATGAAGCCCGGCGCGGCGCAGGGCATCGCCATGCACCACTCGTTCGAGACCTTCGTCGCCCAGGTCGCCGAGGTGTCGATGAAAAACGGCAAGGTCAAGGTCGAGCGCGTGGTCTGTGCTGTCGACTGCGGCGTTGCCGTCAATCCGGATGTGATCCGCGCGCAGATGGAAGGCGGCATCGGCTACGGCCTGTCGGCGCTGTACTACAGCGAGGTCGAGATCAAGGGTGGCCGCGCCATCAACCGCAACTTCGATAGCTACCGCTCGCTGCGCATCCACGAGATGCCGAAGATCGAAGTCCACATCGTCGACAGCAAGGTAGCGCCCACCGGCGTCGGCGAGCCTGGCTTGCCGCCGCTGGCGCCGGCGGTGGCCAATGCCGTGGCGCGGCTCGGCGGGCCACGCTTGCGGCGCTTGCCGTTTGCGCGGGCGGGCCTGGTCCAGGCCTGAAGGTCCAGGCGCCCGGCCAGTCTGCACGCGTCTGCCGCATCGGCGCACGATGAGGCGCGCCTTGCGCAGTCTTTAACAGTACGTCTATACTGTTAAAAAGGGCGACTGACTTTTGTACGGTGTTGGAAGTCCTCCGGTCCCCTACACAACACCGACCAACGCGTGTGCCCTTGCGGTACGTGCACCCGATAGCTGACAAGGAGACACGGATGACGATCGTGACTGGAAAGACTGTCACGCTGACCGGCCGGGCAACCGTCAGCACCGATACCCGGCGCGGCGGCTTGGCGTTCCCGCTGTTCCTCGGCGCCCGGCTGTGCGACGCCGGCTGCGACAAACGCGTCGCCTTCGTGCTGTGCCACCCGGCCGGCGACTTCAGCAAGCACTACCTGCTGCCCTACCTCGAACGCAACGGCGGCGCCTGCCTCGGCGTGGCGACCCGCTTCATCAACAACGAGGTCGAGCTGACGATGGAGCAGTGTGTGCAGGATCTCGGCCGCGCGGTCGAATTCCTGCGCGAGCAAGGCTACGAGAAGGTGGTCCTGATCGGCAATTCGGGCGGCGGCTCGATCTCGTCGCTGTACCAGGCCGAGGCCGAGAACCCTTCGATCACCACCTTCCCCGACGGCACGCCGTTCGAGATGGGGCCGCTGGCCAAGGCCGACGCGATCATCCTGCTGTCGGCGCATCCCGGGCGCGCAGAGGCGCTGACGGCCTATCTCGATCCGGCGATCATCGACGAACACGATCCCAGCCTGCGCGACCCGGCACTCGACCTGTTCACCGACCGGCCGCTGCCCTATGACCGCGACTGGATCGCCATCTACCGGGCCGCGCAGGTGGACCGCAACCGCCGCCTGTCGCAGCATGCGCTGGCCACGCTGGCGGCGCTGCGCGCCAACCCATCGGGACCCAGCGATCGCATTCTTGTGGTCCATGGCACGGGCGCTGATCCGGCGTACATCGACGTGACGCTGGATCCGAATGCCCGCAAGGCGCGCACGGTGGAACTGAGCAGGCAACTCAACGCGTCCCACATGAGCATGGGGCGGCTCAGCACGATGCGCACCTGGCTCAGCCAGTGGAGCCTGGACCACACACGTGCCAACGGCCCGGCGTGCCTGGCCCGCACCAGTGTGCCGGTCCTGGCGATGCGCCACGGCAGCGACGAACTCGTCCTGCCGTCGCAGATGCAGAGTTATGTCGACGCGGCAGGCAGCCGCTGCCAGGACGAAGTGCTGGAAGGCGCCAGCCACTTCATGGTCGGACAGGACACGTTGAAGGACCAACTCGCCAAACGCCTTGTCGCCTGGGTACGCAAGGCACTCTGAGGGACCATGAAGCGGATTCAGTATCACCAGTACGGCGGGCCGCAAACGATGCGGCTCGAAGACTTCACGCTGGGCGACCCCGACAAGGGCCAGGTCGCGGTGAAGGTCAAGTTCGCAGCCGTCAATCCGATCGATTGGAAGCTCCGCCAAGGCCAGATGAAGATCGTCACGGGGAATGCCTTTCCGCGGGCGATGGGCATGGATTTCTCGGGAACGGTCCTCGCGGTCGGCCCCGGCGTGACGCGGTTCAAGGCGGGCGATGCGGTGTTCGGCATGGCACGGCTCAAGCAGGGCGGCGCCTTTGGCGACGCCGTGATCACGAACGAGGGCTTCATGGCCCGCAAGCCCGATGCCGTCTCGTTCGAGAACGCGGCATGCCTGGCAACGCCCGGCGTCACGGCCTGGAACGGCCTGGTCGACAAGGCCCGTCTGCGGTCCGGCCAGCAGGTTTTCATCAACGGCTGCACCGGCGGCGTCGGCGAGGCGGCGGTTCAGATCGCACTGATGCAGGGGGCCAAGGTGTCGGGCAGTTGCAGTGCAGGAGCGATGCAAAGAGCCCGGGCCCTGGGCCTGGACGAGGTTTACGACTACCGGACCACCGACTTCTCGAAGCTCGGCCGGCAGTTCGACGTCGTCTACGACACCGCGGCGACGATGCCCACGGCGGTGGGCTTTTCGCTGCTGCGCGGCAAGGGCGTGTTTCTCGACCTCAACCCCTCGCCGGGCAAGTTCCTCCGGGCGCTGGTGAACCGCAGGTTCAGGCTGGTCATTTGCAGTGCGACGGCCGGTGTGCTTGACCGCCTGGCCCAGGCTGCCAGCGACGGCCACCTGCGGCTGCCGATCGCCGAGATCGTGCAGCTGAACGACGCCGCCCGGCTGGTGGCCGATCTCGAAGGCGGCAAGAAGATCAGCGGCAAAGGCCTCATCGCGATGGAACCGGTGTGACGCTGCGCGTCCGCCGCGCCACGGTGCCGAGTTGGCCCGCACCGAGCAGTTCCATCACATAGCGGCGCAGCCACACGTTGCCCGCATCGTGATTGAAACGCTCGTGCCAGTGCTGCTTTACCGCATACGAAGGCAGTGACACCGGCGGTGGCAGCAGCCGCACCGGTTCCTGCAGCGCCAGGGTCTCGCCGAGCAGGCGCGGCACGATGACCAGCAGCTCGGTCTGTGCCACCACGCGTGCAACACCCAGGAAGCTGGTGAGGTGCAGCGCGACATGGCGTTGGATGCCGGCCTTGTGCAGCACCTTGTCGACGATGGCATGGCCGGTGCCCGACGTGCTGACGAGGATGTGCGCCTCGGCCGCGAAGGCGCGCCGCGTCATCTTCTCGCCGATGCGCGGGTGGTCCCTGGCCACCAGGCAGACGAAGTTCTGATGGAACAAGGTCTGCTGGTAGAAGCCCGCCTCCAGTTGCGGCATGAAACCCACCGCGAGATCGACGTCACCGGCTTCGAGACGGCGCTGGGTTTCGGTGCCGATCTTCTCGGCCTCGATCACGACATCGGGCGCGTCCCGCCGCAGGCGGCTCAGCAGTGCCGGGAAGAACACGATCTCCGAGATGTCGGTGATGCACATGCGGAAGGTCCGCTTCGCGCCGGCAGGCTCGAAGCGCGCGACGGCACCGCGCACGCGGTCCAGCCGCTCGACGACGTCCAGCAGTTCGGGGTACAGCGCCTGCGCGTGCGGCGTCGGTTCCATGCCACGCGAGGTGCGGCTGAACAGCGGATCGCCGAAGTGAGCGCGCAGCTTGTTCAGCACGATGCTGGCCGAGGCCTGCGCGATGCCCAGCCGCTCGGCCGCGCGCGAGACACTCTGCACGCGGTACAGCTCTACGAACAATTGCAGCCAGTCGAGATCGAGTTTGGCCATGCGGAACCTGTATTGCAAAACGCAATGCAGACTATATCGGGGACGGCTTTGACGCAATATGGTGCGGCAGCCAGAGTTCGACCCTTGTGCTCTCGACCGAGCTGATCGCAGATCAAGGAGATGAACCCCGTGCCCCCTACCCGCTCCGGCGCCGTGGCGCCCATGCCCGAAGAGACGAAGAGTTGCAGCCCGGCGGCGCTGATCGACAGCGCCGGCAGCGGGCCGCAGTGAGCGCCGTGACTGAACCCGTGATCGTCGCCGGCGGCGGCATCGGCGGCCTGGCTGCCGCGCTGGCGCTGGTGCGCCAGGGCTTCGAGGTCACCGTGCTCGAACAGGCCGCCGAGATCGGCGAGATCGGCGCCGGCATCCAGCTCGGGCCGAATGCGTTCGCCGCCTTCGACGCACTGGGCGTCGGCGAAAAGGCACGCGGCCGGGCGGTCTACACCGAAGAGCTGGTGATGCACGATGCGCTCGACGCGACGCTGGTCGCCCGCCTGCCGGTCGGCGAGGCCTTTCGCCGGCGCTTTGCCAACCCGTACGCGGTCATTCACCGCGCCGACGTGCATCTGTCGCTGCTTGAAGGCGCGCAGGAAACCGGCCGCGTGCGTTTCCTCACGTCGACGCGCGTCGAGCGGGTCGAGCAGGACGGCCATGGCGTGACAGTGATCGACGCCAGCGGGCGGCCGCACCGCGGCGTCGCGCTGGTTGCCGCCGACGGCGTGAAGTCGGCGGTGCGGCAGCAGTACGTCGGCGACGCCGCCCGGGTGTCTGGCCACGTCGTCTACCGCGCCGTCGTCGAGCGCAAGGACTTCCCGGTCGACCTGCAATGGAATGCGGCCAGCATCTGGGTCGGCCCGAACTGCCACCTCGTGCACTACCCGCTGCGCGGCGGCGATCAGTACAACGTGGTCGTTACCTTCCACAGCCGCCAGCCCGAACAATGGGGCGTGACACAGGGCAACGCCGACGAAGTGCAGAGCTACTTCCAGGGCATCGTGCCCAAGGCCCGCCAGCTGATCGAGCTGCCGAAGACCTGGAAGCGCTGGGCGACGGCCGACCGCGACCCGATCGACAACTGGACGCACGGCCGTGCAACCCTGCTCGGCGACGCCGCGCACCCGATGTTGCAGTACATGGCGCAAGGCGCCTGCATGGCGCTGGAGGACGCGGTGACGCTGGGCGAGGCGCTGCGCGTGCACGGCGGCGACTTCGAGCGCGCCTTCCAGCACTACCAGCGTTCACGCGTCGCGCGCACTGCGCGCGTGGTGCTGTCGGCGCGCGAGATGGGCCGCATCTACCACGCCAAAGGCGTGGAGCGGCTGGTGCGCAACGACCTGTGGGCTGGGCGCACGCCGGAGCGCTTTTACGACGCGATGGAGTGGCTGTACGGCTGGAAGGTCGAGCACTGCCTCGCGCCTTGAGAGCCCATCCGCACGGACCACGAAAGCAACAGGAGATCACATGCAAGAACTCGCACGCCTGGAAGACCTGCCCCAGGACTATCGCGACCGCCTCGCGGCGCAGAACCTCGTGCCGCTGTGGCCGAGCCTGCGCGCAGTGCTGCCGGCTGGGCAGCCGCGGCCCCAGACGCGCGCCACGCACTGGAGCTATGCCGGCCTGCGGCCGCTGCTGATGCAGGCCGGCGAGCTGACGCCGATCGAGAAGGCCGAGCGCCGCGTGCTGGCGCTGGCCAACCCCGGCCACGGGCTGGAGAAGATGCAGGCCAGCGCCGCGATGTACCTCGGCATGCAGCTGCTGCTGCCCGGCGAATGGGCCTCGGCGCACCGCCACACCCCAAACGCCGTGCGCATGGTCGTCGAGGGTGATGGCGCCTACACCACGGTGGACGGCGAGAAGTGCCCCATGCAGCGGGGCGACCTGATCCTCACGCCCACCGGCACCTGGCACGAACACGGCCACGACGGCCGCGAACCGGTGATCTGGCTCGACGTGCTGGACCTGCCGCTGATGTACTACCTCGAGGTCTCGTACCACGTCGACGGGCCGCGCCAGACGGTCAATCCCGGGCCCGGCGAGCACGCCTACGCCCGCGGCGGCGTGCTGCCGGCACCGATGTTCCAGCGCGGCGACCGGCGCTATCCGATGCTGCGCTACCCATGGACCGACGTGCGGGCGGCGCTGCAGACGCTGGCGGCCGAGCCGGTGGAACGGACAGAGGCTGCGCAGGTGCGCTACGTCAACCCCGAGAACGGCGACGACTGCCAGAACGTGCTGGGCTACTCGGCGCTGATGCTGCGCCCCGGCCAGACCTTGCAGCTGCCACCGCGCTCGCCGGCCTCGGTGTTCCACCTGATCGAAGGCCAGGCCGACATCGCTGTCGGCGAGCAGCGTTTCGCGCTCGACGAGGCCGACACCTGCTGCGCGCCGGGCTACACGCCGGTGACGCTGGCCAATCGCTCGCGCACCGCACCGGCCTGCCTGTTCATTGCCGACGAGTCGCCGCTGCACCGCAAGCTGGGCGTGCTCGAAACGCGCGGCTGAAGGCCTGCTCACGCGCTCGCAGACCCACGACTCACAAGACCCGCGAAACCCACGAGAACCGACGATGACCCTGACGACCACCTACCTCTTCCCGCCACCGCCGGTGGCTTCCGTGCCGGTGCGCGGCCTGTCGGCGCACTTCCCGGTCCAGCGCTTGTTCTTCGTTGGCCGCAACTACCACGCCCACGCGGTCGAGATGGGCCGGCCGGTCGACAAGTCGAAGTCCAGGCCCTTCTACTTCACCAAGTCGGCGACGACATTGCTGCCGTCCGGCGCCACGGCGGCCTACCCACCAGGCACCGCTGACTACCAGCACGAGATGGAACTGGTCGTCGCGATCGGCGCGCCCGGGTTTCGCGTCAGCGAGCAGGACGTGTCGAGGCTCATCTACGGCTACGCCTGCGGCCTGGACATGACGCGGCGCGACCTGCAGCTCACCGCGCGCGAGCAGGGCCGGCCGTGGGACCTGGGCAAGGACTTCGAGCAGTCCTCTGTCATCTCCGAGATCGTCCAGGCGTCCGGCGCGCCGCTGGCGCGCGGGGCGATCGATCTGCGCGTCAACGGGCAAGTGCGGCAGCAGGCCGACCTGTCGCAGTTGATCTGGAGCGTGGCCGAGATCCTGGCCGACCTCTCCTCGTACTACCACCTGCTGCCCGGCGACCTGATCTACACCGGCACGCCGGACGGCGTGAGCGCGGTCCTGCCCGGCGACAGGCTGGAAGGGCACATCGAAGGTGTCGGCGGCATCGAGCTGTCGATCGGTGCAAGCGACTCGGCGAGCTGACGTTTCTTCAGAGAGCCGGCGGCTGATGGCCGGCTTCCGCCGGCGCCGCGTGGCGTTCTCGCGGCGCCGGAGAGAAACGCTTCCGCGCTTCAGAACGTGTGGCGAATGCCCGATGCCAGGGCCGTTTGCGCGCCGCCGGCCATCGGGTTGCTGCCACCCGCACCGCCGCTGACCGAGAAGTTGAGCGTGCCGGCGTTGTCGATGTGGCCCAGCGACGCGTAGAGTGCCGTGCGCTTCGACAGAAAGTAGGTCATCCGCGCGACGCCAATCGTCGACCGGTTGCCGCTGTTCTTGTATCGCAGCTGGAAGGCTTCGCCGTCGATCATGAAGAGCGGGTTGACCAGGTAGCTGGCGCCCAGGAACCAGAGATCGCTCTTCGGCGTGGCCGGGTTGCCGTCGTTGTCGCGCCGAACCAGGCCCGCCCCCAGCTTGGCCTGGCCGAACTTGACATAGCCGTTCGCCGTGACCCGCGTGTCCTTCATGGCGCTGCTGCTCAGCCCGGCGAAGGCGCCCGGGCCACCGCGCAGTTCGTCAACGGCAAACGCCACACCCCAGTCGTTGGTGTCGTACTTGCCCAGGACCGACCATTCCCGGCAGGCCTTCTTGTCGGTGGCACTTTCGCCGGGGCAATTTGTCCCGGCCGGGCTCGGACCCGCGTTGACCGCGTCGCGTCCCGCGCTGTACGTTGCGCCGACCGTGAAGCCGGCAAAGCTGCCGCGGTACGCAACCGCGTTGTCGGCCCGGGCGTTCGCAATGTAGGCGTCCAGCGAAGCCATGCCGTGCATGTTGGGCCCCAGGATGTCGGCGTCGAACAGCGACCAGACCAGCATCGTGTACTGGCGCCCCAGGGTCAGCGTGCCCCAGTTGCCGGACAGCCCGACGAAGGCCTGGCGCCCGAACGCTCGCCCGCCCTGGTTCAGGCTGCCTGCGTCGGGCGCGAAGCCCTGCTCGATCGTGAACACCGCCCTCAGGCCATCGCCCAGATCCTCGGCGGCACGGAAGCCCAGACGCGACGGCACCGAGCCCGTGACGCCGGGCACACGCGTCAAGCCACCACCGGCGAGGCCGACGTTGGTGAGGTGCTCGACCGCGACATCGACGATGCCGTAGACGACGGGTTGGGCTTGCGCCGTGCAGCAGCACGCGGCAAGCAGGAAGGGCCCGATGGCTCTGGGTTGCATGCGGTTTGTCTCCTCGACTGGTGTGAACAGGCCGTGCCCACGCGGGCGCCGGTTGACCAAAAGAAGCGGGCTTGTCTGCCGGGCGCACGCGTCCCTCCGGTAGCGCCCGGCTCGTTGCCGCCTGCAAGTTCGCGCCGCTTCAACGGCCAACGAACTATCTATGTTGACCAATGCATGATCAATAGTGGATACGTGATATTGATTGATCAACTTTATTGAAGGCGCAATGAAGGCGTGGCCGACCGGCCCGGCTATGCTTGCGCCCACCGAACAACAAGATCGGGCCCGCGGTGGCGCCTGGTAACGCAAGGGGCGCTTTCCAATGCAGGACACGATGCGACGCTGTGCCGTCTGGTCTGGGTTGACGCTGGTGCTGCTGGCCGCCGGTTGCGCGAATGGCGACACCGTGGCGCCTGGCGCTTCAGCCCCTTCAGCCGCACCCGCCGCTGCGCCGCGCGCCGCGTCTTCGCCGCAGCTGGGCGACGACGGCCGCTACATGAACCCGCCCAACCCGCAGGCGCTGCCGAGCAAGGGCCCCTGGGCCATCTGGTCGCGCTTCCTGTTCGCCGACAAGCAGGGCACCGTCCCGGTCGATCCGATTCCAGTGCGCCGGTTGACACGCGCGCAACTCGATGCACTGCCGGCCGACGCCAACCACATCGTCCGCCTCGGCCATTCGTCGCACCTGCTGAAGCTGCGCGGCCGCTACTGGCTGATCGACCCGGTGTTCAGCGAGCGCGCATCACCGGTGCAGTTTGCCGGGCCGAAGCGCTTCCATCCGACACCGATTGCGCTGAGCGAGCTGCCGCCGATCGACGGGCTGATCCTTTCGCACGACCACTACGACCACCTCGACGCGGCGGCCATCGAGGCACTGGGCGAGCGTGTGCAGCGCTACTTCGTGCCGCTGGGCGTGGGCGCGCGGCTGCAGGGTTTCGGCGTCGCGGCCCAGCGCATCGAGGAATTCGACTGGTGGCAGGCCGGGCGGCATGGCGCGGTCGCGATCACGGCAGCCCCGGCGCAGCACTTCTCCGGCCGCACGCTGCTCGACCGCAATACGACCTTGTGGGCTTCATGGATCATCGAAAGCGGCGGCGAGCGCATCTACTTCAGCGGCGACTCCGGCTACTTCCCCGGCTTCAAGCAGATCGGCGAACGCTTCGGCGGCTTTCACATCGCGCTGATGGAAAACGGCGCCTACGATCCCTTCTGGCCGTCGGTGCACATGACGCCCGAAGAGAGCGTGCAGGCGTTCAAGGATTTACGCGCAGGCTTGCTGTACGTCGTGCACAACAGCACCTTCGACCTGGCCTTTCACACCTGGCGCGACCCGCTGGACCGCATCGCCGCGCTGGCCGAGCGTGAAGGCATCGCGCTGGCGACACCCGAGATCGGCGAGGTGCTGACGATCGGCCGCCCGCGCGAGAACCGGCTGTGGTGGAAGGGCCTGCGCTGACCACGCCTAGTTCCTGGCTTTACATGACAGTCTTGTAATGCTCGGGTAATCCCGTAGCCGCTTCCATTGCCTACAGTGAACTGACTGCATCACGCAGCAGGGCTGCAGGGCCACTTCGACACGGACCATGCCGCTTCATCATTGTCAGGACGAAGGGAAATTCAGATGAACACGAAATCGAAACTGATCCTCAGCATCGCCACCATCGTCGCGGCGAGCAGCGTGGGCGCGCATGATCTGGACGCCAATGCAAAAAATGGCGCCGCCCAGGGCAAGTCACGCGCCGAAGTGCGTGCCGAGGTCGAGTTGTGGCGCCAGGCCGGCCTGGACCGCTACTCCACGATGGAAGGCATCGACGTCTTCGGCCAGGACTATCAGCGTCAGCTTGCCGAATACCAGCAGCTGCGCAATGGTCCGGCCTTCGAGGCTGCGCTGCGTCGCAACCAGAGCCGCGACTCCGCGCACGCTGGCGCAGCCGGGGACGCGCAAAGCCGCAGCAACTGACGCGACGCGGATCTCGCCGCGTCGATCGACCGCATCACGCTGCCACCTTCGGGCTTCACGGTATCCTTCAGAGGAAAACGCGTGCGCCTCATGTCCGTCGTTGCGGCAGCATGCGCAGCAGCAGGCCATCGCGGTCGACCCACTGGTGCTTGATCACGGCGGCGATGTGCAGCACTAGCAGCGTACCAAGTCCATAGGCCAGGGCCTGGTGCGCGGTGCGCAGCACCGGCGCCAGCGCCTTGTCGGCCGTCACCCAGTCGGGCAGCGGCAGCACGCCCAGCCAGACGATGGGAAAGCCGGCCGCCGAGCTGTAGGCCCAGCCGGCCAACGGCACGGCCAGGAACAGCAGGTACATCGCGCGGTGCACCCACGGGTAGGCCAGGCGCTGCCATGCCGCCATGCGCCCGAGCACGGCCGAAGGCAGGTCGGGCGCGCGCTGCCGCAGACGCCACAGCAGCCGCAAGCCGGAAGCGAAGAGCACGGCGATGCCCAGCCACTTGTGCCAGTTGACCCAGCGCAGCCGCGCCGGCGAGAACGGCAGACTCGACGCGTACAAACCGCTGCACACGCTGGCCAGGATCGCCGCGGCCAGCAGCCAGTGCAGCGACATCGCCACCCGGTCGTAACGCAGCGCGGCCGCGTTCATTCGCGGTAGGCCTCGAACTCGATTCCCAGGCGAATCTGCTCACCGAGCAGCCGGCCACCGAACTCGCCGAACTCGCTCTTGTTGATCAGCGTGCGGGCCTCGCCGCCGCACATCGCAACCTTTCGCATCGGGTGCTCGCCGCAGCGCAGGAAGGCCACGTCGAGGTCGACCGGACGCGTCACGCCCTTGATCGTCAATTCGCCGCTGATGCGGTTCAACTGCGGCCCGGTGAAGTCGAACCTGGTCGACTTGAAGGTGATCTTCGGATGCTTGGCCACATCGAGGAAACCCAACCTGTCGCCACGCACGATGTCGTCGCGCAACTTGAGCCCCGTGTTGATCGACGCGGCGTCGATCTCTATCGTCATCTCGCCGGTCCCTTTTTCGCGGTCGATCGTCACGCGGCCAGTGGTCTTCTCGAACCAGCCGCGGCGGAACGAGAAGCCCATGTGGTCGACCTCGAAGTTCGGATAGGTGTGCTGGGTATCGAAGACGTAGGCCTCGGGCGCGGCCTGCGCCACGCTGGTGAGCCCGGCGCTCAAGGCGGCGCACAGCACGCCGACGGTCGCCGAATGTCGCATCAACTTCATGGTTTCTCCTTCAAACGCTCAGATAGCGCGATACGGTTTCGAAGTCAGCCTGCAGGTCGGCCGAATTGCCTTGCCACACCGTGCGCCCCCGTTCGAGCACGACATGGCGGTTGCACAGTTCGCTCAATGCACGCAGGTTCTTGTCGACGATCAGGATCGCCAACTGCGCCTCGCGCAGCCGGCGCACGGTGGCCCAGATCTCGGCGCGGATCAGCGGCGCCAGGCCCTCGGTGGCCTCATCGAGGATCAGCAGGCGCGGGTTGGTCAGCAGCGCGCGGCCGATGGCCAGCATCTGCTGTTCGCCACCCGAAAGCTGGCTGCCCAGATGGTGTTCACGTTCGCTCAGACGCGGGAACAGCGCGTACACGGCGTCGAGATCCCATGGGCCCTTGCCACGCGCAGTGGCGACCAGGTTCTCGCGCACCGACAGCGTCGCGAAGATCTGGCGCCCCTCGGGCACCAGGCCGATGCCACGCTGCGCCACGCGGTAGATGCGCTGCCCGGCCAGCGCCTGGCCGGCGAAGCGGATGCTGCCGGCGGTTGCCGGCAGCATGCCCATCACCGCCTTGATGGTCGTCGACTTGCCCATGCCGTTGCGGCCCATCAGGCTGACCGCCTCGCCGGGCATCACCGACAGGTCGACGCCGAACAAGACCTGGGCCTCGCCATACGCAGCGCAAAGGCCTTCAATGGCCAGCAGCGGAGCCGTCGTCATTCGTCCCCCAGATAGGCCTGCCGCACGCCGGCATCGACACGGATCTGCGCCGGCGTGCCGGTGGCGATGACCGCCCCCGCGACCAGCACCGAAACACGGTCGGCGATCGAGAACACGGCTTCCATGTCGTGTTCGATCAGCAGCATGCCGAAGCGGCCGCGCAGGCCGGCCAGCACGCCGATGGCCTGCTTGGCTTCGGCCGGGCTCAGGCCGGCCAGCGGCTCGTCGAGCAACAGAACCTTCGGTGACATCGCCAGGCCCATCGCCAGTTCGATCTGGCGCACGGCGCCGTAGTCCAGCACCGCAGCCGGGCCACCGCCGGCCGCGAACTGCAGCCGATCCAGCTGGGCCTGCGCAGCGCCGTCGGCCACCGCGTCGTCGAAGCGCCGCCACAGCGATGCGCGGCCGTTGCGGGCGTTCAGTGCCAGTGCGACGTTGTCCTGCGCCGACATCGAGCGGAACACGCTGCTGATCTGGAAGGTGCGGGCCAGGCCATGGCGCGCGCGCCGGTGCGGCGACCAGCCGGTCACATCCACGTCGCCCAGCCAGACCCGGCCGGCGTCGGGCTTCAGCTGGCCCGCGATCTGGGCCATCAGCGTGCTCTTGCCGGCACCGTTCGGCCCGATCAGCGCGTGGATCTCGCCGGCACGGACGTCGATCGACACCGCGCGCGTCACTTCCAGCGCGCCGAAGCGCTTGCTGAGCCCGTCCAGGCGCAAGGCACAAACGGCACTGTTCATGGCTGTGCCCTGCCCCGCACCGGCCACAGCACGCGCACCAGCACCAGCAGCCCCAGGGCCAGCAGCCAGTGGTCGGTGTACTGCGCCAGCAGTTCCTGCAGCAGCACCAGCGCGGCACAGGCTAGCAGCGGACCCAGGCGGGTGGCCGCGCCGCCCAGCACGACCAGCACCATCAGTTCGCCGGAGAACAGCCAGTGGCCGAGCTGCGGGCTGGCGAAGCGCGACAGGTGCGCCAGCATCGCGCCGCCCAGGCCGGCGAAGACGGCCGACACGACGAAGGCCACCAGCTTGACGGTGAACGGGTTGACGCCCAGGCTGGCCAGCCGCCGCTCGTCGTCGCGGCCGGACTGCATGTAGGCGCCGAACTCCGAGCGGCACAGCCGCGTTGCCAGGGCCGCGCAGACACCTGCCAGGACTACGGCAGCGCAGCCCAGTGCGCCGTCGGACTCGAGCGACCAGTCGCCCAGGATCGAAGGCCTGATGGTCAGCGCGAAGCCGTCGTCGCCGCCCAGCGCCCGCAAGCTCTGCAGCCCGTAATAGGCCATCTGCGCGACGGCCAGGGTGGCCATCAGCTGGTACAGCCCTTGTGACCGCAGCACGGCCGCCCCGACCAGCAGGCCCGCCGCAATGCAGGCCAAGGCCACGGCGCCGAGCATCAACCACAGCGAGTGCGCCCCGCTCAACGACAGCAAACCGGCCACATAAGCGCCGACGGCGACGAAGGCGCCGTGGCCCAGGCTCAGCACGCCGGCGTGGGTGATCAGCAATTGCAAGCCCAGCACGACGATCCACAGCGCGAAGATCTTGGCCAGCAGCTTGATCGAGTACGGGTCCAGCCACAGCATCGCCACGATGGCGGCCGCGAGCACGGCGCCAAGGCCCAGCGATGCACGCCATGTGAACGGTCGGCCGGCAGCGACCGGCGCCGTGCGCCTGGTGATCAGGTCGGAACTCATCGCACGAACAGGCCGCGCGGCCGCACCAGCAACACGGTCAACATCAGCCAATACACCACCATGCCGGCGACTGCACGACCGCCGCCGCCGAACGCCGAGAGATAGGCCCGCGCCAGCGTGTCGACGACGCCGATCAGCAGGCTGGCGACCATGCAGCCCTTCAGCGAGCCGGCACCGCCGATGATGATCACGGCCAGCGCCAGGATCAGCAGCGGTTCCCCGACGCCGGCCTCCACCGTGATCAGCGGCCCCATCATCAGCCCGGCCAGGGCGGCGAGTGCGGCACCCAACACGAAGACTGCAGTGAACAGCGCGTCGATGTTGACGCCCAGCGCTTCGACCATGGTCCGGTTGTCGGCCCCGGCGCGCACCAGCATGCCCACGCGTGTGCGGCTGAGCAGCAGGTAGACGCCCAGCCCGGCCAACACGGCCACCGCCGAGATGGCCAGCCGGTAGGCCGGGTAGCGCAGTTCGCCGAAGACGGGCACCGACCCGGACAGCCATTCGGGCATGGCCGCCAGCAGCGGCTCGCGGCCCCAGAAGATGACGACCAGTTCGTTGCACACCAGCATCAGGCCGAAGGTGCCCAGCACCTGGTCGAGATGGCTGCGCCGGTACAGGCGGCGCATGACCAGGAACTCGACGGCGGCCGCAACGGCGGCCGCACCGGCCAGCCCGGCAGCGAAACCCAGCACCGGTCCCCAGCGTTCGCCAACGCTGAAGCCGAAGTAGGCGCCCAGCATGAACAGCGAACCGTGCGCGATGTTGACCAGGCCCATGACGCCGAAGATCAACGTGACGCCGATCGACAGCAGGAACAGCATCAGGCCGAACTGCAAGCCGTTGAGGAGTTGTTCGACGAGCAGGATCAGGCTCATTGCCCATCCACCAGATGACGCCGCGGGTCGGTCACTTCAGCGTGCACTCGGCGGCAAAGCGGTCGGCGACGGCCGGTATCGTGGCCAGCAGCTTCTGCTGGTAGGCGCCCTTGTCGTCCTTCTCGACCTGCTGGATGACCATGTTCTGGATCGCGAACTGGTTGCTATTGAGCTTGAACGGGCCGCGGATCGACTTGAAGCCCTTGTTGTCGCGCAGTGCGGCACGCAGCGTCTTGGCATCCTTGGCGCCCTGCGCCTGGCGCAGCGCGGCGTCGAGGTACATCACCGTGTCGTAGGCCTGGGCCGAGAACGTGGTCGGTTCGCGGCCGCCGTTCTTGAGCTTGAACTCGGCCGTGAAACGCTCGTTCTGCGGGTTGCGGACGGCCGCGTTCCAGGTGTTGGCGCTGATCACGCCGAGCGCGGCATCGCCCTGCGCCCGGATCACCAGCGAGTCGGCGATGGCGCCGACCGAATACAGCGGCACCTGCTGCTTGATGCCCGCACCTGCGTACTGGCGCACGAAGGCCACTGCCGCGCTGCCGGGATAGAAGGCAAACAGGGCGGCTGGCTTGGCGTCGCGCACACGGGCCAGTTCGGGGGCGAAGTCGACCTGCGACATCGCCGTGAAGGCCTTGCCCGCCACCGGCGCGCCATAGCCGTACTGAACGGCTTCGACGATGTCCCAGCCGGCCTGGAAATCCAGTCCCATCGCGAAGACCGACTTCACGCCGGCTTGTTTCATGTAGCGGCCGATCGCTTCGCCGAACTGTTCGTTCTGGTGGCCGATGCCGAAGATGTTCTCGGCGCAGCCCTTGCCCGCCAGTTCGTTGGGCCCGGCGTGCGCCAGCAGCACCGTCAGCCCGGCCTTGGCCGACGGCTGCGCGATGGCCATCGCGACGTTCGACGCCGCGACGCCGATAAGCACGTCGATGCGATCCTTCTCGAGCAGGCGCGACAGCTCCGAGACTGCCACGGTGGAATTGCCCTGGTCGTTGGCATACGAGACGATGGTGTCCTGGCCACCGACCCGGCCGCCGAGATGTTCGAGCGCCAGGTCGAAGCCACGGCGCAACTCCTGGCCGGTGACACCCAGCGGGCCCGACATCGGACCCATGAAGCCGATGCGCAGCTCGGCTTGCGCCGGGAAGGCGGTGGCAGCCGCGACGCAGGTCAACGCCAGCAGCGCACGACCGGACCGCCTCGAAGCGGGATGTTGTTCAGGCGGCAACGGCAATCTCATGTTTCGTACTCCGTACGCAGGTAGCCGGTGGCTTCGAGCAGCGACCGGTCGGTCATCAGGAACAACTGGCTGTCGGGTTCTTCGGCCGTGTGGCTGACCCAGTTCCAGTGCGGCAAGGTGAAGACATCGTTCTTGTGCCAGGCGATGCGCTTGTCGCCGACGCGGGACTGGCCAGCACCCTTGGCCACCACGACCACGGCGTTGCTCGTCGAACGAAAGGCGCGCGTCGCGGCCCCGGCACGCAGGCGCAGCGCATAACAGTCCAGCGTGGGCATCACCGGCCCGCCGGTGACCGGGTTCGTGTAGCGCAACTGGCGCGAGCCGTCGGCCGACGGCGCCAACGCAGACAGCGCGGCATCGATCGCCAGGCCTTCGTAGCGGTACCTCGGCGAATAGCGCGTGAACGCTTCGGCGCCGCCCGCAGGCAGGGCGCCGGCGCGCAACACGGCGTCGCCGATCTGCTCGGGCACCGTGCCGCGGCCCCCGAACTCCAGGAACATGGCGCGAAGATGGGCCGCCAGCGGCAGGTCGAGGCCGTCGAACCAGACAACACGCCGCTGGCCCTCGTTGCGATGTTCATGCCAGCACCAGGCCGGCGTCAGGATCAGGTCGCCTTCGGCCATATCGCAGCGCTTGCCGTCGACCCAGGTCACCGCGCCCTCGCCTTCCAGGACGAAGCGCAGGGCGGCCACGGTGTGCCGGTGCGAATCGGCGTGTTCGCCCGGCTCGAGGATTTGCACGCCTGCGGACAGGTTGCTCGTCGTGTAGGGATGCGGGGCGAACGCCGGGTGCGAGAGCAGCAGCACGCGCCGTTCGGCGTCGCCCATGCCGACCTCGGCCGCAGCGCGCTCGATGAGGCCCAGCAAGATCGACCAGGACCACTGCATCGGCTCGTCGATCGGCGCCGGCTTGCGGGTCAGCAGCGTCATGTAGCGGTCCCACAGCGGCAGCATGTGGGCCTGTGCCAGCGCCTCGATGAGCGGCGTGTCCTTACGCATAGTGCTCGCCCACCTGAACGACGGCCTCGCCGACACCTTGGACGGCGGCCCGGATCGTGTCGCCCGGCTTGATCGGCCCGACACCGGCGGGTGTGCCGGTCATGATCACGTCGCCCGGCATCAGCGTGTACATGGCCGAAGCCATCTCGATCAGCCCAGCCACGTCCAGCACGAGCTGGCGGGTGTTCGAGGCCTGGCGCAGTTCACCGTTGACACTGAGGCTCAGGTCGAGCGCATCGGGATCGGGCACTTCGTCGGCAGTGACCAGCCAAGGCCCGAGCACGCTGTAGGTGTCGACCGACTTGCGCCAGCACTGGAATTCAGGCCCGCGCACCGTGATGTCCAGGCCGATGGTGTAGCCGGCGACATGGCGCAGCGCATCCGCACGGGCGACCTTGCTGCAGCGCGCGCCGATCACCAGCGCCAGCTCGCACTCGTGGTCGTTGCGCCGGTCGGGCCGGCGCAGCACGATCTGCTCGCCGAAGCCGATCAGCGAGGTCGACGACTTGAGGAACAGGCCCCAGTCGTGGATCGATGTCACGTTGCGGCCGTGCGCGATGCCCTGATCCTTGACGCTCTCGTCGATGTGGGCCCGGTAGTTGATGGGCGCGCCGATGATCTTGGGCGGGTTGGCCACCGGGCTCAGCAGCCGCACGGCCGAGACCGGCCGCCGCACGGCGCCTTGGCGCAGCTGCAGCACGGCACTGCGCACCGCGGGCAGGTGAGCGATCAGCAGGTCCTCCTGCGGCAGCGGGTAGCGCAGCGCAGGCAGCAAGTCGAGCGCCGGCGACACATCGAGCACATCGGAGCCCTCCACCAGGCCCAGGCGTCCCGAGTCGAATCGACACAGCTTCATGGATCTCCTTGCGCGTTCTCGTTCTGCGAGGTCCGCATGATGCGCAGCCGTGTTTAGTTGATCAATCGTATTTACTCTAGATTGATTAATCAACCTTACTGGGCGCCACATGTGCTATGGTCCCGCCATCAACATTGATCGATCGGTTGACATGCCCGATACCTCCCTGGACGCCAACGAGGTAATGACGCTGCTGGGCATCAAGCCGCAGACCTTGTATGCCTATGCCAGCCGCGGCCTGCTCAGGCGGACCTCGGCACCGGGGTCCAAGCGTTCGCTGTATGCGCGCGAAGACGTCGAAACGATGCTGGCGCGCAAGGTGCAACGCGATGCACCGACCGCCGAAGCGGCGCCGTCGCTGGCCATCCCCGGCAGCATCAGCAGCACCATCACCGAGATCACCGCCGACGGTCCGCGCTACCGCGGCCGCGACGCCCGGGCCCTGGCCGTGCGCCCGGGCCGCCTGGAAAACGTCGCCGAACTGCTGTGGACCGGCGTGCTGATGGATGAGCCGGTGTCATGGGACTTCGACCCTTTTCCACCCAGCCTTGAAAGCGCGATCTCGGCGCTTCAGCACGGGGAAGGCCACGTCCCGATCCTGCGCGTGATGGCGGCAGCTTCCATTGCGCTGGGCCAGTCGGCGGCCAACGAACTGCGCTCCGGCAACACCGCCCGGCTTGCGCGGCGGCTGGTGTACACCTATGCGGGATGCCTAGCGCACCTGCGCACACCCGGGCGCTTCGTGCGGCCGAAGGAAGACGAGTCGGTCGCCGGCCTGGCCTTGCGGGCTCTGGGCGCCAAGCCGAGCCCGGCCGCGCAGGCCGCGCTGAACGCGCTGCTGATCGTCTGCGCCGATCACGAACTTTCGCCGGCCACCTATGCCGCCCGCGTGGTGGCGTCCACGGGTGCCGGCCTGCATGCCTGCCTGATCGCGGCGATCGCCGGCCACTCCGGCCATGTTCTGGGCGGTGGCTGCGACCGCGTCGAGGACTTCTTCGCAGTCCGCCAGTCGCCCGCCAGGCTGCGCGAGTCGGCGGCGGCGGCCGGCCGGGGCGAACTCAACCTGCCGGGCTTCGGCAGTGCGCTGTATCCGCAAGGCGACCCGAGAGCAACATTGCTGCTGGACATCGCAGCCGGCCTGGCGGCACCGAAGTCGCTGGCCGACATCCAGTACTTGGTGGAGGTTGCACAGTCCGAAGCCGGCCTGCCGGTTTCGATGGAGGTCGGGCTGGTGGCCGTGTCGAGGGCCCTGGGTCTGCCCCCGCGCAGTGCTTCGGCGCTGTGGGCCGTCGGTCGCAGTGTCGGATGGGTGGCGCATGTCATGGAACAGCGCCTTTCCGGCAGTTTGATCCGGCCACGTGCCAGACGCCGCGGCGTCTGAAGCGCGTCCCTGGCCACGTCACATCGGACGCGCCTGCAATCCTGGCTCGGCCCGGCAGCGGACAGTGGTGAGGCCATCAGATCCGTCTGAACGGATTGCGCAGTAATCGGGACGATTTGCCCACGCCAGGACGAGTCGACCCGATCTAATAATTCCCGCCGCTGGCTGACCACTGGTGCCAATACCGGCTTGATTCAATGCGCCGGCGGGTGCTTCGGCCTGTCCGTTTTCATTGATCGATGGCAATCGAACTGGCTCGAGTTGCCACGAGAACCTGCCGCTTCGACAAAGATTGAAGGAAGAGACCTGTGACACATCCGGCCCTGGCGTATGGCAACCTCGAACAGGCGATGAACGCGCTTGGTGGCCCTCTGAAGATGCTTCGAAGCTCGACGCTGGGTGTCTACCACTTTCCGGTGGTGCAGCCTGAATATACGAGTTGGATCGAGGAGCAGCGCTCGTGGATGACGGGCGTGGCGCTGTCCAATCTGTCGTTCCACATGACCCATCTCTACCTGCGCGGGCCGGATGTGCTGGCCTTCCTGAGGCACGTCAGCTGCACCCGGCTGGGCGACTTTCCGGTCAATCGCGGCAAGCAGTTGATGGTGGTCAATGAGCGAGGCCATTTCATCGGCGACAACGTCGCATTCCATACCTCGGATGGCGTCTACCGCCTGTCCGGCCCCGACATCGTGACCCACTGGCTTCAGTACCAGCTCGAGATCGGCAAGTGGGATGTCCAGGCCGAGAAGGATGCGAGCCAGAACTTCCGCGCAGGCGACCCGCTGATCTACAGCTACCAGGTCCAGGGCCCGCATGCCGTCGCGCTGATGCAGGAAATTTGCGAAGGCCCTTTCCCCGAGATCAAGTTCTTCCACATCGGCGAATTCTCGATCGCGGGTGTGCCGGTCAGGGCGCTGCGCCACGGCATGGCGGGGGTGCCGGGCTTCGAGCTCTTCGGGCCCTGGGCGGATGCAGGCCGCATCATGGCGGCGCTCGAAACAGCCGGCGAGAAATACGGCCTTCGAAAGATCGGCGGGCGCACCTATCCGACCACTTGCCTCGAGTCCGGCTGGCTGGCGATGCCGGTGCCCGGCATTTACACCGGCGACGACATGAAGCCCTACCGTGAATGGCTGAGCAGCCGCACGATCGAAGTGCTCGGGTCGCTCGGTGGAAGTTTCTCCTCGGACAACATCGAGGACTACTACATGACGCCGTTCGACATGGGTTACGGCGCGTTCACCGATGTCGAAGTCGACTGCATCGGTCACGCCGCCCTGGCCGAGATCGAGCGCAATCCGCGGCGCAGGAAGGTGGCGCTGGTCTGGAATGCCGACGACGTGGCCCAGGTCATGCGCTCGTCGTTTGCCGACGCCGCCCATCCAGCCGTGCCGATCGAATTGCCCTTGAGCACCTATTCGACCTACCACTACGACGCCGTCGTGAAAGACGGCAGGAATGTCGGCGTTTCAACGTATTGCGGCGTCAGCTCGAATGCGAAGGCATTTCTTTCGATCGGCGTCGTCGATGTCGGCGTAGCGGTGGGGGAAAGCGTGGAAGTGCTCTGGGGCGAACCCGACTCGTCGCGGCCGACCGTGCCGAAGAACACGATGCACAAGGTCAGGGCCACGGTCGCACCGATGCCCTACTTCCAGAAAGTCAACAAGACCGCCTGACCCCAACCGGGCCGGGCATTCCGCGCACGATGGTTTAGACATCGCGGCGTTGCGGCGCGCTGCGCTCGCGAACAAGTGACGACAGCGTGATCGAGACCTACATACTTTCTCTTTCGTGCCGCGACAGGAGCGGCCTGGTGGCAGACATCGCCGGCCTCGTCGTTCGGGCCGGCGGCAACATCGTCGATGCCCAGCAGTTCAACGAAAAGGCGACCGGCGAGTTCTTCATGCGGGTGGTGTTCGCCGCGGCGCGCGATCCCGCGCCGCTGGTCGAAGGCCTGTCGGCAATGGAATCGGTCGATCGGCTGACCTGGCGGCTGCGTCCGATCGAGCAGCAGAAGAAGGTCTTGCTGCTGGTCTCGAAATTCGATCATTGCCTGAACGACCTGCTCTACCGGTGGCGCATCGGCGACCTGCCGATGCAGGTGGTGGGCGTCATCTCGAACCATCCGCGCGATGCCCTGAATGTGAGCCTGCTCGACCGGCTGCCGTTTCATCATCTGCCGGTGACGAAGGAAACCAGGTCGCAGCAGGAAGCCCAGATCAAGGCCATCGTCGAGCAGACCGAGGCCGACCTGGTGGTGCTGGCGCGCTACATGCAGATCCTGTCGGACGACCTCGCATGCTTCCTGGCCGGCCGCTGCATCAACATCCATCACAGCTTTCTGCCGGGGTTCAAGGGTGCCAAGCCTTACGAGCAGGCGCACACCCGCGGCGTGAAGATGATCGGCGCGAGCGCGCATTACGTGACCGCCGATCTGGATGAAGGGCCGATCATCCACCAGGACGTCGAACAGATCAGTCATTCGGACATGCCCGAAGACCTGGTCCGCAAGGGCCGCGACGTCGAGTGCCGGGTCCTGGCGCGGGCCGTTCAGTGGCACCTGCAGGACCGTGTCTTTGCCAGTGGTGCAAAGACGATCGTCTTCCGAGACTAACTTTGATAAAGCATGGCGCAACTCCCGAGGATGACGGTATGACGACGGTGACTGACGCAGGCCTTGGCAGTTCCTCTGTCCTGCAATTACTTTCCGGCTTTTCGCTGGAGATGACGGCTGGCGACATCGAACAGTTGAATGCGGCAGCGCGCCTCGTCCCTGCGGGCACCGAGGTGTCGATCACTTTCCTGCCCAACGACAACTACGCCGACAAGGTTGCCGCAGCAGTCGCGGTCAAGCGCGCCGGCCTGATTCCGGTGCCGCATATTTCGGCAAGGCGTATCGCGTCGCACGCCGATCTGGACCGCTTTCTCGGTGCCATGACCGAACAAGCCGATGTCGACCGCATCTTCGTCGTCGCCGGTGATCTGTCCGCGCCTGCCGGGCCCTTCGCCGATTCGCTTTCCATCATTGAAAGCGGCGTCATCCAGAAGCATGGCATCCGGCGCGTCGGCATGGCCGGCCATCCGCAGGGCCACCCCACCGTTGCCGAAGCGGTTCTGACGGAAGCGCTGAGCGACAAGCACAAGGCGCTCGCCGCGATCGGCGTCGAGGCTTACCTTGTCACGCAGTTCGCTTTCGACGCGACACCGGTTGCCGCCTGGCTGGCCGAAGTGCGCAGCCGCGGCATTGCAATGGCCGTGAGGGTCGGCGTGCCGGGACCGGCGGGCGTGCGCACCCTGCTGCGGTTCGCGGCGCGATGCGGCGTCGGCGTATCGACCAAGATGATGGCCCGCTACGGCCTGTCGGCGACCAGGCTGCTGGGGACGACGGGACCCGAGCGCTTTCTCGACGATTTCGCCGCCAGGTTCGATCCATCGCTGCACCGCGATGTGCGCCTGCATTTCTATCCCTTCGGCGGGCTGCTTGCCACGACAGCGTGGATCGATGCCTACCGGCAGCGAGCGCTGGCCCGGCCCTCTCGGCGTTGACGTGGAGCGAGCAGAGCCCAGGTAGCGATAGATTACGGTCCCTGCCGAAAGGCGCCAGCGAGCGGACGCTGCTCCACGCCGTGTACTCCACCCAGATGACCGACCGCAGGAAACACGCACGCTGCCCGGGTGCGCATCTCAGATGGATTTGATCAGCCCCTTGCTGGCGCAGGTGCGCACGGCGTCGCCGTTGATCGCGTTCATGAGGCTGGGCACGCGAGCCGCCCTGAGCTTTCCGGACAACACCTGCGCCCGCCTGCTTTGCGTGCTGGAAGGTGCCTGCGAAGTCGTCGTCGACGGTGTCGCCACCGCCGCGAGCGTTGGCGATCTCGTGCTCTTCCCGCGGGGCAAGTCGCACACCCTGCGCACCGAAGGCGCGCCGGCCGGGACCAGCATCGTCGAGCACCTGCGCTCACACGATCTGCCGGTGTGGACGGCCGCGCGCGGCCTGGAGAAGCCCCTGCTGATCGAAACCGGCGAGATGCCGCTGGCCGCCACGCTGCTGGGCGGCGCCATCGTGTTCCGCGAGCCCGGCGCCGGGCTGCTGCTGCCGCATCTGCCGGAGCTGATCGTGTTTCGCCAGGTCAGCCGCGAAATGGCCGACCTGACGCGCCTGGCCACGACCTTCATTGCCGACATCGACGAGCGTGTCAATGAGCCCGGGTTCTCGACCGTTGCGCTGAGAACGATGGAGTTGCTTGTCATCATGGCCTTGCGGCGCTGGCTGCTCGACACGCCGCATCAAACGGGTTGGCTGCGCGGACTTCGCGATCCCGTGATCTCCAAGGCCTTGCACGCGATGCACGGTGATCCGGGGCGGCCATGGCAGGTGGGCCTGCTCGCCAAGGAGGCCGGGTGCTCGAGGACGCGGTTTGCGCTGCGCTTTCACGACATGATCGGGGAAACACCCTTCGTCTACCTGACGCGCCTGCGGGTCGGCATCGCCAAGGCGCAGCTGCACGACACCCGCAGGTCAGTCGCGCAGATCGCCGCTGACCTGGGCTACTCCGGTGCCCATGCTTTCGCTCGGGCCTTCAATGAAAGCGTTGGCGAAACGCCCAGCGAGTTCCGGCGCAAACAGACCACGGAAGACGAAGCCGGCTGACCTGCGCCGCAAGTGCGCCGCCCCTTCAACGCACGGCGAATCGCTCGGGCCGTAGCCGGCGGTCACGCGTGACCCAGCCGACCATCAGCGCGGGCCCGGCCGCAAGGAGCAGCAGTCCCCAAGCCAGCGACCCGCCAGAGGCCACCGAAACGACGGCAGCAGCGGCCGCCAACAGGACAGGCAGCACGTACATCGGCGTGCCCGCGTCGCGCCGCGTCGTCCGGCCTCCCAGCCACCACAGCGTGGCGAAGAACATGACCACCGTGCCGGCGGTCAGGCTCATGGCGAACAGCGGCGTGGCGTGGCCGTGCGCACCCGTTGCCGCGTGGTCCCCGGCCTGGCGCAGCACATCGGCAACCACTTCGAGCACCCCACCCAGCACGGCCAGCGCCGCGAACACCGCGGCGTGTCCATAGCCCCAGAGAAAGCCGCGCTCGCGTCGAGCGTGCAGCACCTGCGCGAACGGCACCAGGAAGTAGGCCCACCACAGACCTAGGATCAAACCCGCGACCGCGAGCGTGACCACCCAGGTGTTCACCGACCATCCATGCACGGCCAGCGTGCCGGTCATGACATTGGCTGCTGCCAACATGCATTCGCCCAGCAGGATGATGGCGAAGAGGCCGTAGCGCTCGGCGACATGGTGCGCATGCCAAGGCGTGTCGCCTGCGCGAGCAGCCCACACGGGGACGGTGAGTTCCAGGGCCACCAGAACGCAGAAGGCGGCGAACTGCCATTCGGCAGGCAGCCAGGCCGTCCTGGCCAGCCACAGGACTTGCAGCAGCGCGATGCCTGCAACGTAGCGCCGGCAGGTTGCACGCCCTTCGGGATGTTCGAGCGAAGCACGCCACCATTGCGTGACGAGCGCGATGCGCATCAGGAAAAAGCCGACGGCCGCAGCATGCTGGCTATCGACCGCTTCCAGCATCCCGGCCGCGATCAGCAGCACGCCGATCATCTGCACCAGCGTGGCCATGCGGAACGGCACGTCGTCGGTGTCGTAGGCGCTGGCGAACCAGGTGTAGCTCATCCACGGCCACCAGACGGAGAAGAACGATTGCGCAAAAGCCTGCGCGGCTTCGCCGAGGCTGCCTTCGGTCAGACCGTGGTGCAGCCGGCCTGCCGCAGCGGCAACGGCAACCACCGCCGTCAGGTCGAACAACAGCTCCAGCGGCGTGGATGCGCGATGCGACTCGTGCACGTCGCGTCCGCGCATGCGGCTCCTGACTGTCAATGGCGGCGGCATCGCGGCCGGCTGCTGCACCGGTGCAGCGCCGCTCGTTTGCTTCGTGTTGTTCATCGCCGCGCAAGCCCTTGCAGCCTGCGACGCAACGGTCCGCAACAAGACGCCGGCTTGAAGTGACAGGACTTCAATTGGAAAAGCCTTCGACGATGAAGACCTTGGACTTGGCGTTCTGATGCCGAATCGGCCGGATGGCGCCGTAAGCCGGCGAGTCGTACCAGGCCTGGGCCTGTTCGAGGCTCGGGAAGGCAATCACCACGACGCGTTTGGTCGGCTCGCCTTCGAGCGATTTGACTTGTCCGCCGCGGACCACCCAGCGGCCGCCGAAGGGCACGAACGTGGACTCGACCTGTGCGCTGTACGGCCGGATCTTCTCGGCGTCGGTGACTTCGAATTCGGAGACGTACAGACCCGGTGGTTTGGGGGACGCCGGCTGTGCATGCGCGCCATGCAGCGCGACGAGCGCAGCCAGGGCGGCGCAGGCCCGCAAGGCGGCAAGGCGGGCGGCAATGCGAAGTGTCTTTTTCATGGGGTCGGTTGGTCGCGGTGCGGACATCAACGTGGCTTCAGGCCCAGGAACAAGGGACGCGCTTCGAACAGCTTGCGCGCCTTGATCATGGACTTGGTCGTTTCGACGTATTTCTTGAAATGCGGCGAATCCAGATGCTGCCGGTATGCCGCTTCGTCGGCATAGATTTCGAGAAAGCGCAATTGGTGGCGCTGGTTTGCCAGCGCCACCGCATAAATGGTCAGCACGCCGGGCTCCAGCCGGATGGAATCGTCGATCTCTTCGGAGACCGCCGCTTCGTAGGCCTGCAGCCGGGCCGGGTCGATCTCGATCTCGGCAACTCGCGCCAATGGAGAAGTGGTCAGGCGTGCCTTGGCGCCGAGTCTCACCGGCACCATGTCGTGAAGCTGACGGCCCGTGATCATCTTTGCCGTGGTCTCGCGAAACTCGCGAAAGTGGGCCTGCTGCGCGTGGGCCTGATAAGCATCGGCATCGTCGTACATCTCGAACACGCGCACGCGCGCCGGGTTCTCGGCTTCGGACACCGCGTGGAATGCCCTGACGCCCGGCTCCGTGCGCAGCACGGCCTCGCCATGGGTCCTGGCCGCTGCCTTGAATGCATCCAGCTGTGCGGGGTCGATCTCCAGATCGGCCCAACGGATGAAAGGCCCGGTGGAAGCCTGGGCCCGAGCGACCCGGCCCGCGCAAAGCCCGAGAGCGGCGGCTCCGGTGCGAGTCAGGAATTCTCTGGTGGTCATCATCATGTGCGGTTCGATTCTGGTGCGCCAAGTGCACTCGTCGCTGGCCGGATGCTGCCGAATGCTTTCCCGATTCTCTCGGGACGGCGAGCGACTGATTCGCAACGTCAGGTTGGGGGACGCTCAACTGCGTCATGGGTTACGGTGAAGCACCGCGGTCCGCAAAATGTTCTTTGTCGAGTCCCCGCTCGACATTGCCGGCTCGCGAACCGCAGCCGGCCACTGGCTTGGCCGCGCGTCGGATCAGCCCTTTTCGTCCTTCTGCCAAAACACCTGACCATGAAATTGCTTTGTCTCGACATCCCCAGCCTGGCGCGACGATGGAGAAATACCAACCACACATGCTGGACGAAGCGCGTCACGCATGGCAGCTCTACAAGGGCGGCCTCGTGCGCGACATGTACTTCCGCCAGGACCGCCCCGGCGTCGCCATCATTGCCGAAGCCGACTCGGTGGAAGCTGCCCGCAAGGCGCTGCGCGAGTTTCCGCTCGCCAAGGCCGGGCTCATCGATTGGGACGTCATTCCGCTCGGCCCGTTCCTGAATTGGGAAATGCTCTTTGCGCCCGGCGCTTGAAAACAGGCATCGAACGCCATGGCAAAACAAGGTCCTCAAATCAAACCCGTGCTCTTCGTCGTCACCAGCAACGCGGTGAAGGGCGCGACCGGCATCCCCACCGGCTTCAACCTGGCCGAAGTCACCCATCCGCTTGAAAAGCTGCAGGCGGCGGGCATCCGTGTGGAGTTCGCCTCGCCCAAGGGCGGCGCCGCGCCGCTCGACGGGCTGGAAGACATGAACGACCCGGTCATCGCGCGCTATTGGGCCGATGCGAGTTTCCGCCGCGGCATCGCCAATACCTTGCCGCTCGATGACGTCGATCCGGTGCGTTATTCGGCGATCTTCTTCGCCGGTGGCCACGGCACGATGTGGGACTTCCCCGACAGCGCTGCCGCGCAAAAAGCCATCCGCGAGATCGATGCCGCCGGCGGCATCGTCTCTGCGGTGTGCCACGGCCCGGCGGCGCTGGTCAACGCGCGCCGCGCCGACGGCAGCCTGCTGGTGGCGGGCAAGAAGGTGGCGGCCTTCACCGATGGCGAGGAAGAGGAAGTGCAGTCCACGCACGTCGTGCCCTTTCTGCTGGCCTCGACCTTGAACGAGCGTGGCGCACAGCACCAGAACGCAGCCAATTGGGCCGACAACGTGGTCGTCGATGGCCGGCTCATCACCGGCCAGAACCCGCAGTCCGCTGCGAGTCTGGGCGAAGCGCTGCGCGACGCGCTGCTGGCCTGACCGCTGCGGCGACGGAACAGCAGCGGCATGAGCGCATGAGCGCATGAGCGCATGAACAGGAGCAGCGCGTGAAACTGATCTGCGTCGAAGAACACGTGCTGGACCCGGCCATCGGCGCGGCCACACAAGGGCTGGTGCGCGCCGCGGCGCCGTATCTGCCCGACTGGGGCAGCCGTGTGGTCGATGGCCGGAAGGTCTCCGACCGCACCCGTCCGCACGTCATCGCACCCAGCGAATCGGCGCGCAAGGCGCTGGACATGGGTCAGCCGCGGCTGGCCGACATGGATGCGGCCGGCATCGGCATGCAGGTGCTTTCCTACGGCGGCTTTCCTCAGCTGCTGCCTGCCGCGCAGGCCATCGCCCTGAACCGTGCCGCCAACGACAAATTGGCACTGGCCGCGCGAAACCATCCCGAGCGCTTCGCCGGCTTCGCCACCCTGCCCTGGCAGGCGCCCGAAGCCGCTGCGCGCGAACTGGAGCGGGCGGTCAAGGAGCTGGGCCTCAAGGGCGCCCTCATCAACGGACGCCCCGGCGACGAGTTCCTGGACGACGCGCGCTACGCGCCCATCCTCGCGGCCTTCGATCAGCTGAAAGTGCCGCTGTACGTGCACCCCGGGCTGCCGCTGCCCGCCGTGCAGGCGCCGTACTACGGCGGCTTCGAGCGCGAACTCGCTGCACGGCTGTCGATGTTCGGCTGGGGCTGGCACAACGAAGCCGGCATCCACGTCGTGCGCATGCTGCTGGCCGGCGTGTTCGACCGCTATCCCGGGCTGCAGGTGATCAGCGGCCATTGGGGCGAGATGGTGCCCTTCTTCCTGCAAAGGCTGGAGGACGCCATCCCGCAGGAAGCATCCGGCCTGCAGCGGCCCATCGTGCAGACCTACCGCGAACACGTGTTCGTGTCGCCCAGCGGCATGCTCACCTTGCCGCACTTCCAGTTCGTCCACGCGCTGATGGGCGCGGAACGCATCCTGTACTCCATCGACTATCCCTACCAGAGCCTGGACGGCGCACGCGCCTTCATCGAAGGCCTGCCCATCAGCGACGCCGACCGGGCGCTCATCGCACATGGCAACGCCGAACGGCTGCTTGGTCTAGCGATTTGAACGAACGGCGGCACGGGGAGCGGCAACAACTGCACGGCGCCCCTACCCTACGGGATCAACGAGCTTGCGGGCACAGGCCTCCTCGCCGTCGCGCTGCACGCTCTGCCGCTTGCATTTTCAGAGCCCTTCTACGCCGGCCAGGAACCGCTCGGCCTCAGCCATCATGCCCTTCGAGATGGCGTGCCATGACCTGCCTCGGAAGTCCTTGGGCAAACGCGCCTCGACCGCCGCCAACGATGGCTTGACCTGCTCGACCAAGCCGAGCATGGCATTCCATACCGCCGGCCCACCGTTCTTCATGGCCATTTGGTGCCAATGGCGGGTGTGGATGGTGTCGAAGCGGTAGTGGACGTTCCTGGAACGCATCGCCATGGCCAAGCCCGCCTGCCGGCGGTTGTGCTGGTTCGGGCCTTTGCCGAAGTAGGGCCACATCGACAGGATGTCGTACAGCGGCGTCATGCCGTACGTGTCGCCAGGCTGCAGAAAGATCGAGTAGTTCTTGGCGTGGCCGTCGGTGGCCGCCATCAACCAAAAGGCGAGCTGAGTCAGCTGAAACGCCAGCGTGTCCTGCAGCGGATCGGCGCTGCCGGTGAGCAACTGCAGGCACTTCGCCATGCCAGGCCCGCCGTCGTGTTCGTACTTCTGCTTCGGCGAGACCCCCAGCGCCTGGCAGAAGTCTTCCTGCGGCAGCCGCGCGATCCAGGCGCCGTCGTCCATCCACGCGCGGTCGAAGCGCTCGACAACCAGGACGGTCTGGTCGCCGAAGGTCGCCATCGTCGTTGGCGCGACGGGCAGGCCGAGTTCCGAGACGATCTGGGCACATACCCATTCGTTCTGGACCGAATCGGAGAGGTCGACACGACGGGAACCGCCGACCAGGCCCAGCGGCAGCTTGAAGATGTGCGTCGTCGGCGTAGCGCCATGGGGCCGACACCAGCGCCCGCCGGCGTGGGTGAACGCCGTCTTCTCCTGGGCACCGGCGATCGAGATGCGGAACAGATCGTCGTCCGGCTGGCGCAGCGAGCCGGGGCCTGTGTCGGCAGGAACAGCCCGCAGGATCTCGGCGATCTGCCCCTCGTCGAGGGGTTCGCAGTCAACGCGGCTCCATCCTGTCGGCGTCGTCTCTTCGGGCAGCAACTGAACCGCACCGACGCAGTCCCGACCGATGGCCTCCAACAGCGAAAACGCATCGGCCCTCTTCGTCTTGAAGCGGCGGCTCAGACGCTCACGGATCCTGTCATTGTCCGGCAGCAGGTTGTCGAAGTAGTTGGCGACGGCATCGCCGCGGACCTCACGCGAAGCGGTGATGGGCAGCGACAGCGACAGCGATCGGACCTTGGGCGACCTGAGCCAGGAGGCGTCGTAGACAAAAGAGTGCGTGGCACGGTCGACGGTCCAGGTGCCCACCAGTTCGCCGTTCATCCAGGCTTGGAGCGCAGTCGTCACCAAGTACCCTTCTTCGGACGAATCACGATGCCGGCCACCGGGGCAGGCTTGCTTGCCCCAGTTGGGCTGCGCCGGCCAGTCGGCGCGCCGACGACCTTGCCAGCCACCTTCTTTGGCGCCCGTTTCGCCACTGACGTTGGCGCGGACTGCGGTGCCTTTGGCCCCGCATCGGGCACGACCTGACTTTCTGTCCCTGCGCCTTCGGCGCTGTGCAGATGCAAGGTGCCGCCCAGCGCCGCGAGCACCTTGGTGAGCTGGTCGAGACTGACGGCCCCCGGGTTCGCCTCGATCTCGGCGATGCGGGCCTGCCTGACGCCAACCAATGCGCCAAGCTGACCCTGCGTCAGTCCGCGGCTCTTCCGCAGCGCGCGGAGATGTTGCTTCAATTGGTCGGGGATGCGAAGCGGGAAGCCCATGAGCAACTCCGATGAATTCGCTCACTTTACTGGCTTTATCCAGTTTCTTCAACATACTGGCTAAGGGACGTTATGTGCATCATGCCGAGACCTCGCTAGCCTCATCCCCATGCGTGCTCTACAACCTGTTCAAGAACCTCGGCGACGAGCTTGCGCGAGACGCAGACCGAACCACGCTGCCGCGGGTGGTCAACGGATGAGGTCAGGAAAAGTCACGCAGAAAGTCGCGCACAAAGAAAAACGGGCTAGACGCCGAAGCATCTAACCCGTTGTTCTAGAACGCAATGTTCTGGTGCGGCTGGCAGGAATCGAACCCACGACCCCTTGGTTCGTAGCCGGGTGCGGCGTCACTACGTCACCCACGAGTACAACGAGGAGAAGCGCGAGGCATGGCGCAAGCTCGATGCCGAGATCGAGCGGATTCTCGCTGCACCGGCGGCGCCTTCGCAACGCCGGCCACCGCATTGCGACAGTTTTCAGCAGAAAGTCATCGCGCCCGACAGCACCCTGCTCGCCTAGAGTCGTTCAACCGATCGACCCCCATTCCAGGAGCAGCCGAGATGGATAACCGAACGCCGACGCAAACGCCGCTGGCGGCTGACAGCGCGGCCACGCCTCTGTTGACCGGGCTCGGCCGCTCGACCATCTATCGCATGGTGGCCGAGGACGCCTTCCCGCAGCCTGTACGGCTGACACGACGACTCATCGCTTGGCGGCGCGCAGACCTTGATCAGTGGAGCGCTGGAAGGCCCAAGGTCACGCATTGAGGAGCGCGAGGATCGCTCCCGGGCTTGGGACTCGAACCCAAGCGACCGGGAATCAAGGGGAGCGTCATGGAGCCGCTGTGCGAGGGAAATCGGCCCTGCGTGCCCCGAGCGTTCCCCTACTTCATCATTGGATCTATCCCAACAGGAACCGGTCTGGATTGGACGCGGAGATCGGTTCCACAGTCAGCTTCGCAGCGGAAAGAGCCGGTCGCCGCCGGCGGGCGTACTCACGGTATGCGTCATTAAGCCGACGTTCGGGTCGGCCACCAGCTCAGGACCGAGCGGCAGCTACGCGAGGTACAGCTGACCCCGGGTTGCGGATGGGCGGTCCAGCTGCTTCGACGACCGCTTCACTGCCGCGCGAACTGGTGGTGCCGACCCAAACCGGGTATCCGACCGCCGAGATTGACAGCCGTAATGCGGTCGTTGGCAGGCGCTGTCACGGCCGCCACACCAACGCAGCCATCTGGACGTACTGCAGCGGCGAGGTCACCAGATGCGCAATGCGGTAGCGCCAAGGCTCAGCGCTTTCGCCACACACTCGCCAGCCATGGCTGTTGCTCGATCGGCAGGCCCGGCGGACGGTAGAAGTGGTCCAACTCGTCGAAACCCGCGGAGGTCACCAGGGCGCGCCAAGTGGGCCAGTCGTGAAATGCGCCGTAGCGCTCACCGTTCCAGCCCTCCTGGCCATCGCCGCGCGGGTTGGAACTGAACAGCACGCCACCCGGCCGCAGGCAGCGCTGCAGTTGTCCCAGCACCTGTGGCAGCACCTGGCGGGGCACATGGAACAGCGCGGCATTGGCAAACACACCGTCGTAGCGCTGCGAGGGCAGTTCGAGTTGCAGGAAGCTCTGCTCCAGCACCTCGCAGCCGCTGTGAGCGCGCGCCAGCGCCGCCGCGCTGGGCGCTCCCTCCAGGCCGACGGCGCGGTGGCCCAGCGCCTTGAAGGTGTACAGGTCGCGCCCAGGCCCGCAGCCAAAGTCCAGCAGGTCAAAGGGAGGTGGCCCGGGCATGTGCTGCAGCAGCGCCGCGATGTTCTGGCTGACGTCGTGGTCGCGCGTGCCTTCCCAGTAGGTCTGGGCGTGCTGCTCGTAATGCGCCAGGGTGCGCGCGGCGATGTGCTGCAGGTCTTCGGGACTGAGTGGCATGCCGCATCATTTCATGCGGCGGTGATCCGACCCACGGGCCGCGACGCGATGCGACGCGCTTTCAGCTGCTCGGCTCGTCGACGTGACAGGTGCTCCGCTTCATGCTGTCGCGCAGAGCATGCGGGCGCTTGACGGTGCCGCTGCGCTCGTCGAACTCGGCCACCATCAGGTCGAGCGCGGCCTGCTGCTCGTGGTGTTCCACTGGCAGCCAGGGCGTGCCGAGCAGCGCCCACTGCGCATCGCTGAGCAGCAGCTCGCCGGTCAGGAAGATTTGCCGGCCCGGCGCACCGGTGTCAAACGACGCGGCCACCGCCTGCCCGGCATCGCCGGGCCGGCACAGGCCGTGCGCCATCGTGGGGTCGAACACCAGTAGGTCGCCTGGCGCCAGCGCCAGGCACACGCCCGCATGCGGCATCACGAAGTCGACCTCGGCAAGGTCGAGCGCGAGCAGCCAGAACAGGCAGCGCGACCAATGTCGCCTGACGTCGTTGTGAAAACCCGCGCCGCGCGCTGCCAGGTAGTCGATGCGCGTGGCCACGCTGCAGCGGTAGTCGTCGAGATCGCTCCCCAGTACGCCCGTCAGTTGCAAGGCGCAGGCGATGTGGCCCACCAGGTCGCACACTCGGGGCGCCGCCGCGGCCAGTTCGCGCGGCGTGGTGGTGGCGTAGTCGATGTCCGAGAACGTCTCGATGCTGACGCGTACGTCGCCTGCGCTCGCCAGGCTGGCCAGCGAGCCGGCATCCAGAGACGCCGTGCGAATGATGTGCACCCAGCCATAGGGGGCGCGCGCGTCGCTGGCATGCTGCGGCTCGTCGCTGCGCACCGCGAAGGCACGAAACGGCGCCGGCACCACATGCACGTTGGCGGCGATGACGCGGTGTGAAAGCGGTGCGGGGTTTGGGACCACGCTGTGATTGTCGCCATGATGGCGACGGACGCTCTGCACGCGGCGTCGGTAGCCACAACGCGACTAGAGTCGGCTTGTCTCCAACCGTCGACCTCGGAACCCCGCCATGAACCGATTGCAACGGGAACTGCTGCGCTTGTATGCGCCCCAGGCTGACGCTCGCCAGGACCTGGATCTCGACGCTTCGGGCCTGGTCGATGCGCAGGGGCGGGTGCGGGCGATGGTGCTGGAACTGGCCAGGCCGGCCGATTGGGCCGCGCTCTCGGCAGTCTGGGGTGGCGTTCAGACTGATCTGGCGCTACCTGCACCGGCTATCGCGATCAACGGCAGCGATGGATGTCAGCTCTGGTTCTCACTCCAGGAGCCGGTGTCGATACCACAAGCCGGGGCGTTTCTCGACGCCTTGCGGCGCAGCTACCTGGGCGACATCGCTCCCGTTCGCGTGGCCATGCTGCCCGCGTTGGATGTCACGTCAGCGAGGCCGCCGCTGCATGCCCGCCCGGTACCCGCCTTGCAGGCCGACAGCGGCCTGTGGTCTGCCTTTGTCGCGTCCGATCTTGTGCCGATGTTTGCCGACGAACCCTGGCTCGATGTGCCGCCCAACCCCGATGGCCAGGCACAGTTGTTGGCGCCGCTGAAGAGCATCCAGCCCGCGGAGTTCGAACTGGCGTTGCCGCGGCTCAGGCCGGCTGCGGTGCCGGCCGCGCCGGAGCTTGCATCGAATGCTGCAGCGCAGGCGGCTGGCTCGCTCGATCCCAAGCGCTTCTTGCTCGACGTGATGAACAACGACAGCCTGGACCTGGCCCTGCGCATAGAAGCGGCGAAGGCACTACTGCCCCACTTCGACGCTGCATCGCAGGGCAGACTCACCTGAGCACTGCCAGCGGTCTGGTGAAATTGGGCAAGCGACGGTTAGTGGTGGCCGACGACGAGCACCACCTGGCGATGTTCGATCTAAGTTGCGTTGGGGGACACTTCATGCCGTGCACGACCCATTCATCGACACTCTGCTAAGCCGTCACGGTGTGCGGGCCGACGCGCTGCGTTGCGTGACACGGCTGGACTGCGAGGTATGGCGGGTACGCCCGAGGGCCAGTCCTGATTTGGCGCTGCGCCTTTACTCGGTGAGCCACCAGGACCCCGCTGCCATCGACACCGAGCTGGATTGGCTTGAAGCGCTGGCTGCCGCCGGGCTGCACGTGCCAGTTCCGCAATGCAGCGCCGAAGGAACGCGGCTGCACCGCCATCCGGATGGGCGCTACGCGGTCCTGCTGACATGGCTGGACGGGCGTCAACACGACCGCGGCCTAACACCCGCTCGATTGGAGGCTGTTGGCCGGTTCACCGGAGCTTTGCACCGAGTGGCCACGGCCTTGCAAGCAGCTGGCCGCGTGCGCACGGAGCGCCAAGCCGCGCCACTGGACCTGGCGGCCTGGGCCGGGGGCACTCGACCCGGGATGGAGCGCCTAAGCACGACCCATCGCGCATTACTTCGCGATTCAGCCGCGCGACTGCACGACGCGATCGAAGCCTTTGGTCGCGGGCCGGAATCCTGGGGCCTGGTGCACGGCGACCTGCATCAATGGAATCTGCTCTTCGTGCGCGGCGCTGCTGGCGCCATCGACTTCACCGACTGTGGCATGGGCCACTACGCCATGGACCTCGCTGCCACGCTGCAGTACCTGCGCTACCCGCTGGCGAGCAATCACGATCATCGACGGCTGTACCCCGCCTTGCACGACGCATTGCTGCGAGGCTACGCCGCTGAACACACGCCTTCGCCGGGCCTGGCCCTGCAGGTTTCGGTTCTTGTCACTGCACGGCTGTTCCTCACGCTGGCGTGGATCCTGGAGGACTGGCCTACTCTTGATCACCGTCCGTGGGGGCCTGGATTCATCCGCGGGTCGCAGCGTGCGTTGCGTGCGTGGCTGGCGGCCCCATTTGGCGCCTGAAGTTCGAACTGTCCACGCGCGGCCAGCCTGAAAGCGGGTTGTTGGCGCCGGCCTCAACTTGAACCACGCGCCGACAATTCTGGGAGCCACCGAAGCGCGGAGCAAGTTATTGATCGCGTTGACATTTCGCGTCTCCGACCTGGCTCACCCACAGTTCGGCATGTGGCTCAAATTGAGGCCGGCGCCAACAGGCCCGCCACACCTGCAACAATCCGCCGGGCACCCAAGGTCGCGGCCCATCCTCGCCGCACAAACGCATGAATCCAGCACTCGACGGTCGTATAGGCCAGCCACTTCACGTTTGCGCCGATCCGGCTGCGCGGGTCGTCATGAGGGCCGTGCTGCCCTGCACCCGCTCGGTGACATCGCGATGAGCCGAATCATCGTCGTCGAGTTCATGGACGAGCGCGCCGTCGACACGCTGCGCGCGTCTCGCAATGTGCTCTACGACCCAACCCTGGTGGACGACGCGCCTCGGCTGCTCGCCGAGGCCGCCACCGCCGACGCGCTGATCGTGCGCAACCGCACCCAAGTGCGCGGCGCGCTGCTGGAGGCGCTGACACGCTGCCGCGTACTGGGTCGACTCGGCGTGGGGCTGGACAACATCGATCTGCCGGGCTGCGCGGCCCGCCGCATCGCGGTGATCCCGGCCACCGGGGCCAATGCGCTGTCGGTGGCCGAGTACGTGGTCACCACGGCGCTGCTGCTCCTGCGTGGTGCCTATGGCGCGAGTGCCGCGGTGGCCGCCGGCCAGTGGCCACGCCCGGCGCTGTCCAGCGGCCGCGAGATCGCCGGCAAGACCCTGGGCCTGGTGGGCTTCGGTGCGATCGGCCAGCACACCGCGCGCCTGGCGCGGGGTCTCGGCATGACGGTCATGGCCTTCGACACGCTGCTTGACGATGACCACCCTGCTTTCGCTCAGGCCGGCGTGCGCCCGTGCGGCCTGGACGAGGTGGTCCGCAGCAGCGACGTGCTCAGCCTGCACGTGCCGCTGGTGGAAGCCACGCGCGGGCTGCTGGGCGCCGATCGCATCGCCACGATGAAGCCCGGCGCGGTGCTGATCAACACCGCGCGCGGCGGCATCGTCGACGAGGCGGCGCTTGCCGAAGCGCTGCGCAGCGGCCGCCTGGGCGGCGCGGCGATCGACGTGTTCGACGCCGAGCCGCTACCGGCCACACCGCACTTTGCCGATTGCCCCAACCTGATCCTCACGCCCCACATCGCCGGCCTCACCGTGGAGTCGAACGAGCGCGTGAGTTCACTGATCGCCGAACGCGTGCTGCAGGCGCTGACGTCAGAACCTGGTGACTGAACGCCGGGCGCTCAGGGGTTGACCGACCCTCCTGTCAAAGACGGGTTTCGCATAAGCATCCGCCTTGCGGCGGCCCGACGTTGCGACGAACATCTCCGGTTTTGCCAGACCAGAGTGCATATGCAACGACGTCAATGGATGGGTTGGGCGGCCAGCTCGGTGTTCTTTCCGGCAGCCGCAGGCGTGACCACGAACGCGCTCGCGCAGGGCGAGTACCCGAGGTCGGGTGCCACGCTGCGCTACGTGGTGCCTTTCCCGCCAGGCGGGCTGACCGACGTGATGGCGCGCCTGGTCGGCCAGCAGCTGGGCAGCCGCTGGGGCGTGAACGTGGCGATCGAGAACAAACCCGGCGGCGGCGCGCAGATCGGCGCCGACGCGGTGGCCAAGGCGCCCAGCGACGGCTACACGCTGCTGGCCATCACGCTCACGCACGCGGCGAACGCCACGCTGTTCAGGGGGCGTGCGCCGTTCGACTTCCAGCGTGACCTCAGACCAGTCGCACTGCTGGCGGGTTCGCCGCTGCTGGTGGTGGTGCCCGCCGCCAGCCCGATCAAGGACTACAAGGACTTGGTGACACAGGCGCGAACGCGCAAGCTTAACGCCGGCTCGTCGGGCGCCGGCACGCCGGCCCACCTGACACTTGAGCTCTTCAACGACCTGAACCGCACCGAGGTGCAGCACATCCCGTACAAGGGCGGCGCGCCGAGCCTGACCGACCTGATCGGCGGCCAGCTCGACGTCATCTTCTCCAATCTGCCCGAGAGCATCGCCCACGTGAAGGCCGGCAAGCTTCGCGCCCTGGCCGTCACCGGCAAGGAGCGCCACGCGCTGGCGCCCGAGGTGCCGACGACGGCCGAGGTCGGTGCGCCGGAGCTGCTGGCCGACAACTGGACTGCGATCGTCGTGCCTGCAGCGACACCCGACGCCGTGGTCGCCCGGCTCGGTGCAGAGGTGGTTGCCATCATGGCGATGCCGGAGGTAGCCGAGCGCGTGCGCAGCCAGGGCTTTCGTGTGGACGCGCGCGGGCCGGCCGAGTTCGCACCCTTCCTGAAGGCCGAGATCGAGCGCTGGGCACGCATCATCACCACGGCGAAGATTCAGGCCGATTGAGCCGCCCGCCCGGGCCCACTACTGCATCGTCGTCAGCGCCAGATCGATGTACCGCGTTGGCCTCGTGCAGAGCGTTCCCGACGGCGCTCTCGCGAAAGTCGAATACACGAGTGCCGACCACCAGATCGCACCAGGCCATTGCTCTCTGACGACAAAATGGAAGCTTGAGAGTGCCGACGGCAGCCCTGGCACGACGGGCACTTACCAGTGGCGATTGGCACGGCATGGGACGCCGTGAAATGTCACAGTAAGACGATGTCGTACTGTTCCAGATTCAAACTTTTTCTGTTGTGAATCAATGGCTTGAAGCGACTACTGGCGACCTGAATTGCCTTACCCACCCAACTGGTCACCCACCTTGCACGCGACGCCTTGAGCCGCCACGAGCTTTCCGTGAGTCGACCAGTTGCACTCTCGATTCTGACGGCGTGCGACTTGAGCTTGGATAGTGATCCGCATGCCGACCTCCTCGGTTCGCAGTTCGGTATCGTCTCATTCTCGCCGCAGCGCTTGTTCGCCCCCGGTTTTGGCCACTCCCCGCGCGCTACGAGGCGATTGCGAGTTGGTCCGGCACGCTATACAGACCGTTGCCGCCAATTCTTAAAAGGATGCGTAGGGATCCCAAGTCGGCATCCACAAGAGGCCCTCTCCCACGGCTTCCTGCAACGAGGTGGTGCTTCCGTAGTTGCCGGCACGAAACATCAGCGGTTGCGCGTCGACGCCCCTTAGGCGAAGAGCCTGAATCTCCCCGAACAGGATGCCGTGCGTCCCGACATCGACGCTGTGCGAGATGCGACAGTCAAAGGTGGCGATGGCACTTTCGAGCACGGGCGAGCCGGTCACGAGAGATGTCCATAGGCCCTGTTCGAATTTCGCCTCCTGGGGAATCGGGCTGGCGAACCGATCGGCCAGCGCGCGGTCCTCAAGCGCCAGCACGTTCACCGCAAAGACCCCCGTCGAAGTCAGCACCGCATGCGAGTTGCCACTGCGGTTGACGCATACCAGCAGGGTCGGGGGTGCCGCGGAGACTGAACAGACGGCGGTCGCCGTCAGGCCGCTACGCTGGCCATCGGTCGTGCAGGTCGTGATCAGATTGACCGACGCGGCGAGCCGCCGCATGCCGGCCTTGAATTGGTCGATGTCGATCGTGGCCATCGCGGCTCAATCCCAACCGAACATCGAGAGGGTCGTTTCACCATGGCGCAGTCGCCCCAGCTGTGCCGCCTCGGTGGACTCGCGCTGCACAGCCGCATCGAGCACAGCGGCCACGCGCTCGCGCGGGATGGCGACGACACCGTCGGCATCCCCGACGATCAGGTCACCGGCGTTCACGGTCACGCCGTCGAAGAGCGTCGGGTGGTTGATCCAGCCGCGCGCCGCAAAGTCCTTCGAGGTGCCGCGGATGCAAAGCCCGCGCGCGAAGACCGCAAAGCCAATCTCGGCCAACACCGCGCCGATCTCGATCGCGCTAACGCGCCAGGCGATGTGGCGCATGCTGGGCGCGGACCATCCGATGCAGGCGAACATCCTCGAGAGCCAGGGCATCGCGGCGCGCGGCGCGTCGGCCGATGCGCGCGAAGGCGTTTCGGCCTTTCTCGAGAAGCGGCCGGCGCGGTTCACCGACCGCGTGAATACCGACATGCCGGCGTTCTACCCGTGGTGGGACGAGCCGGCCTACGAGATCCAGGTGAAGCGCCGATGAGCAACACCACCCGTGGCGGCCCGCACAGCGTGCACGGCAAGGTGGTGATCGGGGAGCGGCTAAAACCGGGGGTAAGCTGCGAGGACTGGAGGTGAGAGGATAGGTCTCCACGAACAACCCCCTGGGCACGAGGTGCGCTTCATCGTCGAAGTTCGAATCGAAGGCGCGGATCGCGCAGAGATGCCGCCTGTGTCCATAGGCGTCATCGATCGATGCGCCGATGCGCACCCAGCCGCGGGGCTCGGCTTGTTGCTGCAGGAGGCAAAGGACCTGACGCAGCGGCTGCAAACTGTCGTCGTGGGCGCGCAGGCCACGCAGTTCGTTGACTCTGCTTCACTGTGTCGAGCATGGAGTTGCCTGGTGAGTTGGGGCACCGGCGGTTGGGACCGCTGCGCCCGGGTGCGGCCGATTCTGCCTCGGGGTGCGAGGCCGCGGCCGGCGCCAGTAGGACGCGCGGTGAGCACTGCATCCGGCCCACACTTGCTGCCGCGAGTACCTCAACCCGTTCCTGATATCCCATCGGCCATGCCTGTTCTCGACGGATGTGGCCGACCCGAAGAAGCCCGGGCGCAGCCGAAGGCGTGCAACTGAAGGCGCTGTCGCAGGGTCAGCCGTACTGCCCCCCAAGCTTGCAGTACGCGTGATGATGGGTTCGGGCTGGACAAGCGGTCTGCCTGGCGCAGAGCATGGCCTTGTTTGCCACTGCCAAGGATTGCGCCATGCCCTTCACCCGCTTCGCCACCCTGTTGCTGAGCCTGCCAGCCGCCTTCGGTGCTGCCCAAAGCGCGACGCTGACGGTGCAGTTCAGCCGCTGCACCGAGTTCGTCGGCGTGGTGCCAGTGGATGCGAGTGCAGCTCGCGCCTTGGTACCGACTGCCTACACGCTGGTGACCGACGCGGCCGGTGCCAAGCTGGTTGTGCGTGCCGCCGACTGCGAAGCCGTGCGCATGGGCTCCGCACCTGCGAAGCCAGGGCGTGTGGCGCAGATCGGCATCATGATCGTCTCGCCCGACGGCAGCGCCAGCGACCCCGCGACGGGCATCAACAACTACACGTTGACCTACGCCAGCAACTCACCGGCTCTGATGCTGGCTCTGCGGGCGGCCGGCGTGCCGGCGGCGCTCGATCCCGGCCTGGCCTATGAGATCACGCCGGCGGGGGCCGGTGAGTTGTATGCAGCGGTCAGCCCCGAGCCCGACACCGCGTCACCCACCTGGTTCCTGCATGGGCAAGTGACCGTGCCCGGGCTGAACAGCCGTTTCGACGCCAACTGGTGGCGTGTGGCCGGCGGCAATGAAGTGAAGATGGCCACCGCCATCGACAGCATCGACTTCGACTTTTCTTCGGCAGTCTCCTTCACGACGTCCCGCCACAACTTGGTGGGCCAGCTGCTGGGCGGGAACCATGTCGCCAACTTCCCGCTGAGCTTCCGCGGCACCTTCAGCGCCGGCACGATGACGGTTACGCGCACACCCTGAACAGGCCGCCCCTGCCGTGGCCAAAGTTTGTGACGAAGCCGCCTGGCCCGCCGTCGTCCGAGCATCGGCGCCGACGGTGTTGTCGAAGAACTACATAGGGAGCGCGCCACGGAAAACGCGCTCGGCGAAAGTCAGGCGAGCACCGCTGGCCGAGAATCAAGATCGAGGCGCCACCGGACGCCACCACGCCCGGGGGTCAGGAGCACGTCGGTCTCTAGCGGGCGTCACACAAAGTGCAGAAGACCCAACTTTGCTTCGTTCTACGACTACCTCGCCGCACCAAGAGAAGCGAGCAGCCGGCCACCAACAACTGACGTGCGGATCCCCACTGTTGGCGCCGACGTCAGGATGAGCCACTTTCGACCACGGCGCCGGCTTCGCAGTGAGCCAGTCCAACCCGTCGCACGGCCGCGCGGGGCGTGGCTATTTGATTCCGATGGGTGGCTCACTTTGCCCTCGGCGCGCTGGCTCAAATTTCGATCGGGAGCGCCGGGAGACCGGCAAGGAGCAAAGGGTGCAAGCCCCTCACAGCAAAGGCGTAGCGAACCATGTTGTCCCCGAGTCATGCGGGTTCGAGCAGTTCTCGCTCGAACTGCATGGGGACAAGACCCGGCTGCTGGAGTTCGGCCGCTATGCGATCGAGCGACGGCAGCGAAACGGACAGGGCAAACCGCAGACGTTCAACTTCCTGGGGTTCACGTTCATCTGTGGCCGCTCGCGGCGCGGAGCCTTCTTGCTCCGTCGCCACACGCGCAGCGACCGCATGCGTGCGGCCCTGCGGGAGGTCAAGGACGAGATGCGGCAACGACGCCACGACAGCCTTACCGATCAAGGTCGGTGGCTGCGTTCGGTGGTCACCGGCTACTTCGCGTACCACGCGGTACCAACCAACGCTCACGCGATTGGGGCCTACCGGCATCACGTCATCGACCTGTGGCGACGCTCGCTCAAGCGACGCAGCCAGAAGGACCGCATGACATGGGCGCGTATCGGCCGGCTGGCCAACGAGTGGCTGCCTCCACCCCATGTGCTTCACCCCTGGCCCGAAGAGCGCTTTGCCGTCAGACACCCGAGGTAGGAGCCGTATGCCCGAATCGGGCACGTACGGATCTGTGCGGGGGGGTGCCGGGTAACCGGCATCCCTACCGCGATCACCAACACGACTGGCTCATAGCGTGAGCCACCTATGAGGGCTGAGGTTGGTGCCTAATCGGGTCCGCCTTTCCCCTTCGTGTTCAGGGAACGTGTTCGAGTACGGGGGCCCCAGCGACAACCTCTCCGTGTCTCCGCACACATCGGGCTGCTACAGCGGCGGCGCGTTTGACGAGGGCAATACGGGATTCCTTGGCAGCAGCCCCAGCACCACGTCAGCGACGCTGTTCATCGACTACTTCGAAAACCCGTTCTCGCTGCTCAGCCTAGACACGCAGGGTTGGGACGTCGGAACGACCGTTTTGTCGTCGAAAGGCGCCGTCTTTGCCGTCCCCAATCCTGATGAGTACTTGGGATTCACTGACGCTTTCCTCAACATCACATTCAGCGGACCTGATTGGACCGGCGTTCAGTGGATAGAGATCAACGTCCCCACTTGTCCCGGAGCCTGTCGCCGAGTCGACAACATCACATTCGACGTTCCTGAACCGAGCCCCGCTGCGCTGCTCACTCCTGCGCTCGGTGCGCTCTTGTTAACGCGCCGCAGGAGTGTTCGCCATCAGGCGATTTCCGTCGCGCCGCGTCAGTAGATCACGGGCCGCGTAGAGCAAAGCAAATCCGGGTCTTCCGCACTTTGTTTCGGTCTACGATTACGGAAACTCGGTGCGCGCCTGCTGGATCAGCCTGAACAGCGGCGCACCGCCGGCCGCCCGCGCGGAATTGAGCTCACCGTCGAAGTACGAGTAGACACCCACCGTGCTTGGCCCCACCTCACCCGGCCACCAGCCCAGCAGCGGCGCGCCCAGCTGCTCGAACAGGCCCGCGGCATGCGCGTTGTTGGTGATCGCCATGGCCTGCCCGGAGGGGTCGGCGCCGGGCGGAAACTCCACCGGGCCGAGTGTCAGGCTGTCCTGGTACACCGGCTCGTCGCCCAGCCAGAAGTGCGAGTTGTAGGAGGACATGGACCACACCGCCGCGCCGTCCCAGCCGGGCTCGTAGATGCGCGTGCCGACCCATCCGGTAGTGTCGCCGATGCGCGAGTTCAGGATCACGACCGCGTAGTTCACCGCCTTGAGCTCCACCTGCTTGCCGAAGTAGATCAGCGGTACCTGGCGCCAGGCGTAGATCCGCTCGGCGTAGGCCGATCCGAACGGGGTTAGGCCGTGGGAATAGCAGGGCGTGAACACCAACCAGTCGGTGTCGCCGGCACCGTGCCAGCCCACCGCTCCGCTGCTGACCAGCGCATGACGCGGGCCGACCATCACGCCCGACGCGGCAAAGCTCGCCCCGTAGCCGCCGCTGGTCACGCGCCCGAAGGCCGACCACGGATAGGCAGTGTCGAAGTAGGCATAGCGCGTGTCCGGGATGTCCAGTGGCTGGTCGAACACCTGGTCCAGGCGCTTGTTCAGCGAGCGCGGCAGCTTGCCGAAATAACGCTCGCGCGGGTTGCTGGCGGCCGGCACGCTGCGCGCGGGCAGGAAGCTCGGGCGGTGCATGGCGGTGACGCCGGGGCCGCGCAGCGGCTCCATCTGCTCGAGCGACATCCGCACTGCCTTGGCGCGCGGCGGATGCGCCGCGAACGGCAGCGTTGCGGTGCGCAGCCGCAAATCCAGATGCCCGGGCGCCATGCGCGCTGCCAGCTCGATGTCCGACGCGCCGTGCGCATCGAACGCATAGGCGCCAAGCCCGATGGTGTGGCGCTGCGATGCAGGCGCCTCGGCCTCGGGCAGAACCAGTTGGCGCACCTGCTCCGGGTACAGCGGTAGCGTCGTCGATGGCTTCGTCATAGCTGCCCCTAGTCAATGGCCGTTAGCTCGATCACCACCATTGCGGTGCGTCGCACCTTCGCTTCTATATCGATTCTGGGGCCTGTGCCGGAGGAGTCAACCGCTGCGCATGGCTTGTGGCGTCCATCGCATCGGAGCTTGTCCACTTGCCCGAGAACTCGGTCCATCGCCGACGAGCAAGGCTCTGGCGCGCGGCAAGTTCATCGAACGGTGCGTGCGGTTGCCGGCGGGCTGCATTGTCGCGATGGAGGCCAGCGTTGAAGTCCAATGCTCTGCTAGCAGGTCCACTAGTTGTGCGTCGCCAGTTCTTCAGACTCCAGCCCCGCCGCCGCTGCACGCCGCAAGAGCTTCGCCGCGAACGCAGGAAACTCGGATTGATACCTGCATCGGCGGCCGCCCGCAGCACGCGCTCGCTGTGCAATTTCGAGGCCGTTGGATGTAGCGGTTTAGCCGCGCCGGATGCCGCCCCGGTTCCGACGCGGACAGCCCGCGTCGGCCGATCTTCAGCGATCGGCCTCGGGCTGGTTAACTTTGGAGATGCTCTCGAGCCACTCTGGCCATCGAGTATTGCCGCATCACCATCCGACCGTCTCGCCACTCCCACCGATGCGTCGGCCGCAACGCCTCGATGAACTCCACATCGTGTGACGCGACGATGAGCGCCCCTTCGAAACCTTGCAGCGCACGCTGCAGTACCAGGGTCGTGTCCAGATCGAGGTGATTGGTCGGTTCATCGAGCAACAGCATCCGGGCCGGTTCCTTGCGCCACAGTGCACAAGCCAGCGCGGCCTTCACACGTTCGCCTGCACTGAGCAGGCCCATAGGCAGCGACACGCGTCCCGTGTCGAGACGCAGGTGGGCCAACCGGGTTCTCAGCTCGCTGCCGCGCAATGGGCAGTCGAGCGTGCGCAGGCATTCGAGCAGCGAGCTGTGCGGCGGCAATGTGTCGCCGCCGTCCTGGTCGAGCGCAGCGGTTCGGACCTGTGTCGTCGCGCTCCCTTGCTGCGGTGCGAGCGCACCGGCGATCACGCGCAGCAGCGTGCTCTTGCCGCAGCCGTTCGGGCCAGTCACGGCGACGCGTACCGGCCCGACGAGCGTTGCTTCGATGAGCGGGCCACCGACATGCGGGAGGCGCAGCCCCTGCAGTTGCAGCACCGGCTTGTCGGCCGGCACGCGACTGGTGGGCAGTGCCAGACACATGGCTGGCGGCTGCTCCGCCCGCTCGGCGGCGGCGCGCACGGCGTCGTCCACCGATCGGCGCTTGCCGGCATCGCGTTGCGCGTCGCGTGCGGCGGTGGTTTCGGAGGCTTCGCGAAGGCAGTTGATCGTCATCGCGGGCAGATTGGCCGTGCGTGCCATGCGAAGGCCGCGTGCCTGCCGCCGCTTGCGTGCGTCTTGTTCGCGACTCTGTTTGGCGAGCGCTGCGTCGCGCTCCGTGCGGGCATGCTGCAAGGCCGCTTGGGCGGCAGACGCATGGCCGTCTCGCAGGGCACGGTACAGCGTGTAGTTGCCGCCGTACAGCGCCAGCCCGCGCGGGCTCAGTTCGGCAATGCGGTCCACGGCGCGCAACAGCTGCCGATCGTGGCTCACGACCACCACGGTCTGCTTGGCGGCTTGCAGCCAGTCCAGCAGCCAGACGCGGGCCTCTGCATCGAGGTGGTTGCTGGGTTCATCGAGGATGACGCTGTGAGCGTCGGTCGCCATGGCGCCTGCCAGGGCCACGCGCATTCGCTCACCGCCGCTCAGGCCGGCCACCGCGTCAGCGGATTGCAAGCCGTGCAGGCCCGCTTCGGCCAGGGCTTGCGCCACGCGGGCGGGCAGGTCCCAATGACCATCAACCAGGACCAGGTCGTCCGGCGTTGCAAGCCCGGCCGCGACCCGCTGCACGGCTGCGAGCACCGGGCCGAGGCCCATCGCCTCGCCGACACTGCGTCTGTCCTGTGGCAGCAGCGGCGGGGCGACGAGGTGCACGCGGCCACTGCGCCATGCCGTGCCGGCCGAGGGCATGCGGCCCGCAAGTATTTGCGTGAGCACGCTCTTGCCCACGCCGTTGCGACCGACCAGCCCCAAGCGTTCGCGGCCGACGGACAAGTGCAGAGGTTCTTGCCACAGCGGCCTTCCGTCGGGCAGGTGCCACTGGACGTCGTGGAGCTGAAAGGAGGAGATGTTTGGCGAAGCAGGGGCGGGCGCCCCGGGCGCCGTGCGGCCCGTCAAGAATGATGACATTGCAAGCTTTCCGATCGAACGAAGACATGCCACGCCGTAGGGGAGCGTGGAACGGCATCCGGGGAAGGCTTACATCCGCATGGGAATCGTGCTCAGGACAGTGAAGGGGCGCGATCTTAGCGAGCGGCTCTTGTCGCGTCAACGCGCCGCGCTTCCTTGGAGGCGTGCAAAGCGCGTCGGACTCGGCCAAGTCCGGCATGCGCTTGCCATCGCGGCACGCATCCGCAACTTGTGTAGCAAGGAACGAGTTCCTTTGCAGCCAAGCGCGCTTGATCACTTGCAAGTGGCCGCCTCGCTGCCAGTCGATCGACATAGCTAACGACAGAACTGGGTCGGCAGCGCCAGGGTCCGGTCAGCCCCGAACTTTTCGCGATCGTCGGTCGGCATGCGCGAATGACCGCTGTCGCAATCGCGGAGTTTCTTGGCGGTGTCGGCGAAGGTCAAGTTCCAAGGCCGGCGTGCATCATTCCCCAACCGCCTTCTTCGGCTTGGCGGCTTGGCTAGCCTTTACGGCTGTATTGGTCATCGCGGTAAAGTTAGCTTCAGCAACTTCAGCCGCTTGCTTCGCTGCCTTGTGAACGCTCTCGTGCGCGTTGTTCGCGGCCGCAACTGCAGACTTGACCAGCGCGGCGGCGTTCTCGGGACCTGCCGGTGCTGGGCAGGCTGTTCTCCAGCACGACCGACGCCGTCTCCAGAGCGGAAACGGTGGTCATCATCACGCCTTACGTCACTTTGCAGCGCTCGGGCCTGGCGCGGGATTCGGCAGAAAAGATCAGGCAGACCGACGACGCCAGCGGCAGCATTCTCGAACAGCAACTGCGGCTCGAACGCGGGTCCGCCGACCGTTGAGTCTTATCGCTTGGCAGGCGACGGGCGGCGAACCGGCGTCGTTGGCCGAGGCTCAATCAGGCCGGTGGCTGAACGACGATCTCGCCGGCGCCGTAGGGGCCGCCCAAGCCTGGCTTGGTGGTCGTGCACTCGCCCTGCGCCGACGAGGCCAGATCGGGATTGCAGACGCAACTCGGTTGCTCGAGGTTGGTGCCCGCGCCCAGCGGATCGGAGGGGTCGCTCGAGATGCAGTCCATGCACGCGAAGCTGGTGCAGTCGAAGGTCGCAAAGATCTGGGTCAGGATCTGGTTCGCCTGCCAGGCCGTCGACGGCTTCGCGGGGTCGGCCAGCGCCAGCCTGTTGCCGGCCACGGGCACCAGGCGGAACACCTCCTTGCGGCAGCCGGCGCCGTTGGCATGGCGCCCGCCGCGCACCAGGAAGAAGGCTTTCGAGACCCGGCTGTAGGCGGTGTAGAGCTTGGTGATCGGCGTGCCGTCGGCGAAGCTGGAGACGAGCAGGTCGTAGAACGCGAGCGACTGCTTCGTCGCCGGGTCGTAGCTGCCGACGACGACGGGGGCCGCGCTGGCGGCCAGGCTGGCGACGCCGAAAGCGGCGGCGCAGAGGATGCGCGCGAAGGCGCGTTGCGGCTGGGTCGTGTTGGAACGGGTCACGTGTCTCTCCTGAAGCGGTGGAAGGGCGGCCGCGCACCGTTCGATGCGCCGGTATCAGGTAAAGACGTGCCCGCGCCCGGCACCCGGCCAGGCTGCGAAGGTCAGGGCTAGGGGGTTCCCAGAGCGCGGGAGTCAGCCGCGACCGGCGCCTTCCATCGCCGCGTCGTACCGTCCCTGGCGCGCAGCGCTGTTCAATCGCGCTCGTTCGAGCAACGCGTCCTGGGCGCTGCGAACGTGCGCGGCCTGGCCCTTCCAGGCCTGCAACACCGGATCCTGCAGCGCACGCCCGTACGAGAAGCTCAGCGCCCACGGCTGCGGCCCGAGCCGGTTCATCGCGTCGAGATGGGCGCTTGCCTCGGCAGGCGTCTGCCCGCCGGACAGAAAGAAGATGCCCGGCACGGCCGCTGGCACGCTTCGCCTCAAGATGCTGACGGTCCGGGCGGCGACCTCGGCCACCGCGGCCTGTCGCGCCTGCTGCTTGCCGGCAACGACCATGCTGGGCTTGAGCAACATGTGCTCGAGAACCACCCGGTGTCGATGCAGGGCATCGAAGACTTCGTGCAGGACGGCTTCGCTGACTTCGGCGCAGCGCTCGACGGTATGGCTGCCGTCCATCAGCACCTCGGGCTCGACGATCGGCACGACGCCTTCATCCTGGCAGATCGCGGCATATCGGGCCAGCGCGTCGGCGTTGGCCGCGATCGCAAGCCGGCTCGGCAACGTGTCGGAGATGTTGTAGACCGCGCGCCACTTCGCGAAGCGCGCGCCTTGCTCCTTGTAGGCGCCCAGGCGCCTGGCGAGCCCGTCGAGCCCCTGGGTGATTTCGTCGCCTGGCGCACCCGCGAGCGCGATCTTGCCGGCGTCGACCTTGATGCCGGTCACGATGCCCTGGCGCGCCGCCAACGCCGGCAACGACGTGCCGTCGTCGGTTCGCTGGGCCAGCGTTTCCTCGTACAGGATGACGCCGCTGATGAACGCGCCGAGCCCGGGCGTGGCGAGCAGCAGATGGCGGTAGGCGCGCCGGTTCTCCTCGGTCGACTCGACGCCGATCGCCTGCAACCGCTTGGCGATCGTCGGACCGCTTTCATCGGCAGCCAGGATGCCCTTGCCGGCTTCGACCAAAGAATCCACCGTCGCCTGCAATCGGTCTGGCCCGTCCATGGTGGGTTCCTCCGTGTGCGTGGGAATGATCGGAAACACCGAGTTTGCTCCCGCCGGGGCGAGCTTGCCACTGCCGACAGGCATGCCCGTGCTAAGGTGGTTTTCCGCTCGAGCGCCGATTCGCGACCGCGACCTGCGTGGTGATCGGCGGCGGCATTCGTACTCCCACCAAGTGCCTCATGGATTCATCTCGCAGGTGCGTACTCCTCGCCGGCTGCCTCGGCGCGCGGCCTTGCACTGCACTCGGCGTGCAGAGTCCACAAGCCTCGGCGCCGGCGGTTGCGCAGGGATCAACCGAAGTGGATGTCTCTGACCTGTCGCCCGAGCAACTGCGAGTCGCCCAGTGGAAGGGCAAGCCGATCTGGATCCTGCGGCGATCGCCTGAAATGCTTCGGGGGCTGGACGCACCCGAACTCCTGGCCCGGCTCGCCGACCCTGCATCCAACTCGGATGCCAACGGCCGCACGCCCGCCTATGCGAACAACAGGTACCGATCCATCAGGCCCGAGGTCTTCGTGGGTGTCGCCATCTGCCCTCACGCCGGATGCGTACCGATCGCAAGGCTCAAGGCCGGACCGCGTCCCGAGCATGTCGACAACTGGCCGGGTGGGTTTGCTTGCCAGTGTCACTTCGCCACTTTCGACCTCGCCGGCCGCGTCTTCAAGGACAAACCGACCGACCAGAACATCGAGGTGCCGAGACACATGTACCTGGACGACTCGAAGATCGTCATCGGCAAGGACCATGACGGCCTGGCCTGAGACCGCGACCGGGGCGGCTACCAGCCGCGCAGATGGGCCGGGACCTGGCGCTTGAAATGGCCCGGGCGAGGGCCTTCGCGACGGACCGTGATGCGCTGCTTGTCGTAGCCGTAGATCGGGTACGAGCCGAGCTGCTCGGCACTGTCGGTGCCGGTGACGACGAGGCCGACGCCGCGGTCTTTGGCGAAGTCCGGCGCGCGGCGCAACCGACGATCGAGCCGTCGACGTCTGCGCTGACGTTGCAGCCAGCCGCGCAATTCGACCTCGGCGTAAGTACCACGCTTATGCAAGGGGGTGGCAGAAGGTGTTGGGCCCGTTTCAACCGCCGTAGAACGAAGCAAAGTCGTCACAGCCGTCGGTGCCCTTCTCCTCAGGTAGACGCCGCGCCCGAGTGACAACTTTCCCCTCGCACGAAGCGAAGCAAAGTTGTCAACTTCGAATAAACGAGAGTGAACCAAACCGTGGGAGTCCGAATCAGGCTGCGTGACGCTCGTACGGGCGAGTTAGCCGCTGGCTTGTCCACCGCATCTGTTGCTTCTTCGCCATGGCAATGACAATGCCGTCAACACCTATATCGCCGCAGGCCAGGCCACCACCGGTTTCACGCAAGCGTCGACCAATGCTTTGTTCGGATCGGACAACTTCTTCTCCGGCGGCAGGGGCAACAGCCTGACACCGCTGGGGTTCACCGATCCGAACCAGGATCGCACCCCGGTCAGCGGGCTCACGAACGCAGGCGATGCGCCGGTCTGGAAGGCGTACCGGCACGGCAATTCGTTCAGCTACGACATTCCGGTCGCCAATGGCAGCTACAACGTCACCTTGGGCTTCCTCGAGCCACTCAAGTCGATGGCTGTGGGCGGGCGCATCTTCCATGTCGACGCCAACGGCGCCCCGGTCATCACCGGCCTCGATGTGCTGGCCGCTGCGGGCACTTACCGTACCCCCATCACCCGCACGTTCCCGGTGACGGTCAGCACCGGCGTGCTGAGGCTGCAATTCACCGGCGTCAGCTCCGAGGCCGTGGTGTCCAACATCACGATCCATCGGTAGACAGGCGCCGCACGGCGATCGCATCGACGCGCCGGCCTGCGCCTTCGCGGGCCGGCGCGCAACTCCATTTTCCAAGAACAACCCGAATGAGACTACCGACCCGTGTTCCGTCGCTGCCGCCGATGCACTGGGCCTGTCTCAGCCGGCCGCCAGCCAGGGCTTGACGCGGCTGCGGCTGGCGCTGGGCGACGCGCTGTTCGTGCGCGCCAGCGGCCGCATGCGGCCGACGCTGCGTGCCGAGCGCCTGGCCAGCGTGGTGCAGCCGGCCGTGGCTGCGATCCAGGCCGTGCTGAAGGACGAGGACAGCTTCGACCCCGCGCATTCGCGCATGCAGCTCAGGCTGCACATGAGCGACATCGGCGAAGCTCGGCTGCTGCCCGAGCTGATGGCCAGCCGCGGGGCCGAGAGTACCGCTTTCATGTGCGCCACGATGTCTTCGTGCCGGACCGGCCGGAGAATCGGTTGTTGAAGCTGGCACTCGACCGAGTTCGACTGAACACGAAGGACGCCGACAACTGGCGGTGCCCAGGAACTGAGTTTTATGTTGGCCGAAGTGCCAGCCAGCGAGCAGGTGCAGGCAGACCTGCGCGCATGGGGAACGGATCGGCTGATGGCGCACTACCGCTCCGCCAAGCCATGGTGCGAGCTGATCTTGAACCGCTGGATGCCGCTGGCCGTGCTCGGTGAGCAGCATGGCCTCAGCTTGCTGTTTCCCATGGAGAAGTTGTTCGAGAAGTACGTGGCCGCGTGGTTACGCGTAAGAGTCAAAGCAGGGACTCAGATTCGAACACCGGCCGCGAGTGAATCGCTGTGTAGTCATGCCGACAACGACATGTTTCCTTCGGTCTACGGCGGTCGCGGAGCTGGGCATCGCGCTACTGCCACGGTTCTTGATGGAGCCCGAGTTCCGCGCTCCAGCTACCCGCCCTTGCAAACGTTGCGCGAATGGCTGCACCCTGAAGTGCTGGGCCGCCCGGGGACGAGATGGCGGCACGTGTCGGCGGCGTGGCTACGCTGCGTGTGAGGGTGGCGTCGCGCCGTCGTCTGCGACAGGGTCTACGCAGCGCCGCAGCTCAATCGTGCTCTTGCACTGGCCGCTTTTGATTCCGCCCGCCGGCATCCTTGACTGATTGCGTCGTCGTTCGCCCGCGCGATTGACCGTCACGCCGCGCTCACCGCTAATGCGAGGATTCCGAGAACCCACTGGAGACATCAAAGCATGAACGTGAGACACGCGTTATCTCGCCGCCGCATCGTGGCCGGCGTGGCTGGGCTCGCCGCAGCGGCGGCTTGCCCGCTGCTGCGGGCGCAGACGCCCACCGTCGCCCGGGTTGTCGTGGGCTCGGGAGCAGGCTCGGCGATCGACGTGCTGGCGCGCCGCGTCGCTGAAAAACTGCAGCCGGCCTATGCCGCCAGCGTGATCGTCGAAAACAAGACCGGCGCGAGCGGGCAGCTGGCGGTGGGCTTCGTCAAGACTGCGCCGGCCGATGGCCTGACCTTGCTGCTCGTGCCCACGCCGTACATGGCGATCTTTCCGCACACCTACCGCAAGCTGCCCTACAAGCCGGACAGCGACTTCGTCGCCGTGTCGCTCGCCGCCACGCTGAACCTCGGCTTCGCGGTCGGTCCGATGGTGCCAGCCGAGGTGAAGACGCTGCGTGACTTCACCGCATGGTGCCTTGCGAATCCGGCCAAGGCCCACTTCGGCTCGCCGGCTGCAGGCTCGACGCCGCACTTCGCCGGCGTGATGCTGGCGCGCGCCGGCAACTTCACGCTCGAGCACATCCCGTACCGCGGGCCGACGCCGGCGGTGCAGGACATGGTCGGCGGGCAGATCGCCGCCGCGTGCACGGCGATCGGCGATCTGCATTCGTTCGCGGCAGCCGGCCGATGCCGGCTGCTGGGCACCAGCGGTGCCAAACGCAGCCGCTTCGCGCCCGACGTGCCGACCTTCGTAGAACAAGGCTTCCGCGACGTCGTCATCGAAGACTGGTTCGGCTTCTTCCTGCACGCGGGCACGCCGCCTGAGCAGGTCGCCCGCGCCTCGACAGCGGTACGCGCCGCCCTCGCGCGCCCCGACATCCAGCAGGCGATGGAGCAGAGCTGCCTGGAGGTTCATGGCTCCACCGCCGAAGTCTTTGCCGCCAAAGTGAAGGCGGATACCGAACGCTGGGCGCCGATCGTGAAGGCGATCGGGTTCACCGCCGACAGCTGATCGTCCGGCTTTCCGCCCACACCGCTGCAGCAGTCAACTCGCGGCACTCACCCAGCACAGCATCGGCGCCGCCCGCTTCCTAGCATCCGGCTTGGACGACCACGACAGACAACCAGTTTGGAGACGGATTTGCTGCGTACCTCACTTGCCGCGACGCTGCTCAGCGTCGGCATGACCGCCAAGGCCCAGAACGTGACGATCTACGGAATCATGGGCCTGGCCGTCGAGCACCTCACGAACGTCAACGCGAACGGCGACTCGCTGAAGCGCATGCCGAACCTGACGGGCACACTGCCCTCGCGCATCGGCTTCCGCGGTTCGGAGGATCTCGGCGGTGGATGGCGGGCCCTGTTCAATCTCGAGCACGGCATCGCGGCCGACTCGGGTGGACTCAACAACGGCGGCCGCATGTGGGGCCGCGCGGCCTATGTCGGCGTCGCCGGGCCGTTCGGGCGCTTCACGCTCGGCCGCCAGACGACGATGACGGTGCTCGCGGTCTCGTCGCACGTGATGGGACCGGCGCTGACTCGTTCGCCTCGCACGACCCCTACATCCCGAACGCGATCAGCGACAACTCGATCGCCTGGCTCGGGACCTTCGGTGGCGTCACGGCCGGCGCGACCTACAGCCTCGGGCGCGACACCGCAGCGGTCGGTGGACCCGCGGCGACGAACTGCCCGGGCGAAGCCACCGACGGCAGGCAATGCCGCCAATGGAGCGCGCTGCTGAAGTACGACGCACCGTCGTTCGGTGCGGCGCTGAGCCATGACGTGATGCGCGGCGGCCCCGGCGCCGCGTTCGGCCTGACGCGCGTGCAGGACACCGACGCCCGCACCGTCGTCAGCGGCTGGGGTCGCATCGGCAGCGTCAAAGTCAGCGGCGGCCTGCTGCGACGCGAACGCGACAACGTGGCACCGCTGAAGTCGAACCTGCTCTATGCCGGCGCCAGCATCCCGGTGAGCGCCGCGCTGACGGCCGATGTCGAAGTCTCGCGGCTGGACGTCAAGGTAGGTCCGAATGACAGCACGATGGCCGTGCTGCGCGGCGTCTACAGCCTGTCCAAGCGCAGCGCCGTCTATGCGATGGCCGGGCAAATGCGCAACAAGGGCAGCGCGGCTGTGTCTTTGAGCGCCGGCGGCACTGTCGGCGCGGGCATGCGCCAGTCCGGCCTCGCGGCCGGCATCCGCCACACCTTCTGATTCTCGAAAGGGCGCCGGGCAGTGCCCGGCGCCGAAGTCAGATCGGTTCGGCGAGCACGCGCAGCGACTGCTCGACCAGCTGCGTCTGCTCTTCGATCGGCGCCCGGCATTGCTCGCGACGGCCGATCTCCAGCGAGTTCTCGACGACCAGGCGGCAGCGTTCATAGCGGCGCGCCATGAAGCCCTCGAGCCCCTCTTCGACCGTCTGCGCGCGCTGCAGCTCTTCGCCGAGCACGAGCCCGTCCTCGACCGCCATGCCGGCGCCCGAAGCGAGTTGAGGCGTGGTCGGATGGGCCGCGTCGCCGATCAGCAGCGTGCGCCCCAGGTGCCAGGGCCTGGGCAGCAGAAAGCCCTCCAGCGGCCGCAGCACGACCGACGTGCCCGGCACTCTTTGATCCAGGATGTTGGCCAGCGGCCCGCCATAACCTTCGAGTAGGCGCGCAAGTTCCTGCGACAGCTGGGGCTCGTGGAGGACCGGCCGGCGTGGCGTCGTCTCCAGCAGGAACAGGTACATCTGCGTGGCCGAGACCGGCGTCAACCCGACCTTCACCGGCCCGCCGAGGAAGAAGTGGCGCCGGTCGATCTGGGGCGGCCGGTGCGCGACGATGCGCCAGACGGATTGCCCGGTGTACTGCGGCCGCGGTGCAGCGGGAAACAGCAATTCCCGAACGCGCGAGAACACACCGTCGGCGCCGATCACGACGTCGTAACGCGCCTCGTCGCCGTCGGAGAACAAGACCTCGACCCCTTCGGCATCCGACGCCAGCTTGTCGACCGTGAGCCCGAGGCGGACACGCACGCGGGCCTCGATCGTGCGCCGGGACAGGATGCCGTGCAGCAGCGGCCGCATGATGCCGCCGCAGCCTGGCACGCCGGCCTCGGCGGCCGGCGTCGGCACGATGCCCAGGCGCTGCCCGCTGCGGTCGCAGACCTGGATGCCGTCGCCGGTGTACGCGTCCGCGAGCACCTCGTCGAGGATGCCTAGCGCCTTGAAGGCGCGCAGCGTCGCGCTGGTGATCGTGATGCCGGCGCCATAGACACGCCATCCCGGATCGAGGTCGATCAGGTCGACCTGCGCGCCGCAGCGCGCCAGCGTAATCGCGGCCGACATGCCGCCGATGCCGCCGCCGACGACGAGTACCTTGTTGAGTTTTGCCATGAAGTTTGGAAATGGGAGGGTTGTCTTGGGTGTCACGCTGCGCCGTAGACGTTGCGCGCCTGCGCCGCATTCGCCACGCTACGGCCGGTGCGTCTTGCGATCGCAGCCACGTCGGCCACCAGATCGGCATTGCGGCGGGCCAGCGAGCCGTCCGCGCGCTGCAGGTTGTTCTCGAAGCCGACCCGCGCGTGGCCGCCCAAGCCGATCCCGGCGGCCATGCAGATCGCCTCGGCGGACCCGAACGCGCAGACGCTCCATGGCCAGTCGTCGGGCCATTCGTGAACGAACGGCAGCAGGTCGCGCGGTGCGGACTTCTGGCCGGCCGCGTAGCGACCGAGCACGAACAGCACGTTCGGCGCGCGCTGCGGCACGATGCCGGCGCGCGTCCATGCGACCAGGCGGCGCGCCTCGTCGGCGTCGTAGACGATGTACTGCAGCGCGATGCCCTCGCGCAGCGCCCATTCGAAGAAACCGGCCGCGGTCGCGGTGGCCGCTTCATCGGGCACGAGTTCACGCAGGGCGACCGACGCGGCCGGCGGCCGCAGCTCGCGTACCAGCGCCATCTGTTGTTCCGGCACGTAGCGGCCCACCGACTCGGTCGTGATCTGGATCAGCAGCCGATCGCCGAGCTCACGCCGGATCGCGGTGATCGCTTCACGGTAGCGGCCGGCGTCGAGGCTGTGCGCGCCTGCGTCGTCGCGCACGTGCAGATGGATCACGCTGGCACCGGCGTCGGCGCAAGCCGCGGCCTCGGCCGCGATCTCGTGCGGCCGCAACGGCAACGCCGGGTGGTCGGCCTGGGTCCGCCGCGCACCGTTCGGTGCGACGCACAGGACGACGGGGTCGGCCGCCGGCGCGGGAGGAATGTAGGAGCTCATGGTTCGGTTCGTGCCACGCAATGTGCGACGGCAGGCCAGCGTGCGCGACGCGGCGGCGTGCGTCAATCGAGGGCCTGTTCGGGCGCGAACCGGTGCAAGAGCGGCAGCGCACCGGATCAAGGCGGGGCTTGCGCGCGCAGACCGCCAATCCGCTTTGCACAGATGGCGCGATCAGTCAAAACGATCGGCGCGTTGATCCAAGCGCAGGCGCGCCGGCCTGCTTAGCATCGGCGCACATCGTCACGGTCCCCATCTCATGAGCAACCAGTCCACCGTCAGCGGACGCCCCAAGACACTGGCCGAAGCCAAGGTCTGGATGCAAGAACGCCTCGTCGCGCGCACGCATCCGATGAACGCACTTCCGCTGGAGGAAGGCCCGGCATGGATCGACGGCGTGCCGGGACTCGATGGCGCATCCTGGGGCAGCTACTGGGGTGCGCTCGGTGACGACATCGCAGCGCACGCGGCCGCCGCCGAGCAGGCGGGCGCCACGGCACGAGCGGCCCAGCTGTACCAGAAGGCGAGCGGCCTGTATTTCATGGGCCGCTTTCCTTGTCCGAACCATCCCGCCAAGCAGCGCTGCGCCGAGGCAGAGCGCACGACCTACCTGGCGGCTGCACGCCACTGGCCGCAGCCGGTTCGGCGCCACGCGGTGCCGTTCGCCGGCCGCGAGGGCGAAGGCAACGAAGTCGCGCTGCTGGTGCGCCGGCCCGACGGGCAGGCGCGGCCGCCGGTCGTGCTGATGTGGGGCGGCGTCGACGCCTGCAAGGAGCAGATGACCGCGGCCTGCGACGCGCTGCTGGCCCGCGGCATAGCGACGGTTGCGATGGACAACGCCGGCACCGGCGAATCACCGGTGCGCGGCGTGCCCGACGCCGAACGCGTGTTCCTCACCGCGATGGACTGGATCGCTGCGCAGGCCGATCTCGACGGCGCGCGCATCGGCCTGCTCGGCCGCTCGTTCGGTGGCTACTGGGCGACCAAGCTGGCGCACCTGGTGCCCGAACGCATCGCCGGTGCGGTCAACTGGGGCGGTGGTGCACACCACATGTTCCAGCGCGAATGGGTCGAGGCCTCGCGCCATCCGGACAGCTACTTGATGGACCTGGTGGAGACGCGCCGACGCATGCTGGGCGCACGCGACGACGCCGAGTACGTCGCATTCTTCCAGCGCCTGTCGCTGCTCGACCAGGGCTTGCTCGATCGTCCCTGCGCGCCGCTACTCCTCGTCAACGGCAGGGAGGACAAGCAGTGTCCCATCGCCGACATCGAGCTGCTGATCGGGCGCGGCTCGCCGAAATGCGTGCGGCTGTTTCCGGGCGGCCACATGGGCCTGACGCCACAGACGCTGCCGACGATCGTCGATTGGCTGGCGCGGCAGGTGCGAGCGGAGGGTGTGCAGTGACGCAGCGCAATTGGCGGCAGGACATGCCGACCGCAGACGCCTATTGGATGAACAAGGTGCTGTACGAGGTGCATCACTTGGCGAGCCACCTCGAGCGCTACCGTGCCGACCCCGACGCCTACATGAACGACACTCCGCTGCCCGCGCCGCTGAAGGCGGCTATCCGCGACAACGACATCGGCGCGATGTACCTCGCCGGCGTGAACCCCTACCTGCTGCGCGCACATTGCCTCGGCCTGGGCATCCCGGAGCCGGTGTTCCTGCAGTCGCTGCGCCGCGTTGCGCAAGCGCCGGCCGACGGAGGCACCCATGGCTGAACTCGTAGGCGTCTGGGCCGCCAGCCACACGCCGGTGATGCTGAACTTTCCACAGGCGATTCCCGATGCGGACCGCGAGCTGATCTTCGGCGCCTTCCGCAGCCTGGGCGACGAACTGCGGCGCGCCGACCCGCAAACCGTCATCGTCGTATCCGACGATCACGTGCACAACTTCTTCCTGAACAACTTCCCGGCCTTCTGCGTCGGCGCCGCGGCCTCGTATCCGACACCGGTCGAACACTGGCTGAAGGCCGACAAGCGGACCTTGCAGGGTGACGGCGAGTTCGGCGCGCACCTGCTGGCCACGGCCTTGCACAACGGCTTCGATCCATCGTTTTCGATGGAACTCACGCTCGACCACGGCGTGCTGACGCCGCTGCAGCTCGCTGGCCTGGCCGGCAGCGTGCGTGTCGTGCCGCTGCTGATCAACTGCGTGCAGCCGCCGTTGCCGACGATGGCGCGCGCGCTGCAGTGGGGCTGCGTGGTGCGACAGGCCGTCGCGTCCTACGAAGGCTGCGAGCGCGTCGCCATCCTGGCCACCGGCGGCATCAGCCACGACATCGCCACTCCGCGCATGGGCCAGGTCAACGAGGCCTTCGACCGCGAGTTCCTGCGCCTGCTCGCCGCAGGCGACGACGACGCGCTCGTGCGCTATGCCACCGAGCACGTCAACGAGGCCGGCAACGGCGCCGAGGAAATCCGCACCTGGCTGCTGGCGCACGGCGCATCGGCGGGCGCACGTTTCGAGCCGATCTACTACAAGGCGGTGTCGAACTGGTACACGGGCATCGGGCTGGGCCGATGGCCGGTGAAAGCGCGCTCGTGAGCGCCGGACCGCTGGCCTGCCGGGTCTTCGGCGAGCCCTGGGCGCCGCCTGTCGTGCTGCTGCACTCGCTGGCTACGCACAGCGAGATCTGGCGGCCGCAACTGGCGGTGTGGTCGACCACCTTCAGGCTGGTCTGCATCGACCTGCCCGGCCACGGCGCGAGCCCTGCCCCCACCGGCCCGCTGGCGCTGGCCGATCTTGCCGGGCTCGTTCACGCGGTGCTTGACGAGTTGGCCGTCGCACGTGCCGCGGTTGTCGGCCTCTCGCTCGGCGGCATGGTCGCGCAGGCGATGGCCCTAGGCGCGCCGTCGCGCGTGCGCTCGCTGGTGCTTGCCCATACATCGGCACGAACGGCGCCCGAGCTGCGCGAGGTCTGGCAGCAGCGCCTTCAGCAGTGCGAGCAGCACGGCATCGAGTCGCAGGTCGAGCCGACGCTGGCGCGCTGGTTCACGAAGGCCTTCGCAGGCGCCAGCCCAATGACGATGGACTGGGTCGCGCGGCAGATCCGCACCACTTCGCCGGCCGGCTTTGCAACCGCGATCGGCGCGATCCAGGGGCTGGACCACCTCGATCGCCTGGCCGAGATCGCGTTGCCGACACTCGTCGTCGCTGGCGATGCCGATGCGGCCGTGCCGCCGCAGGCGGCGTCGGCGATGGCCGCGCGCATGCCGCGCGCCGAACTGTTCGTGCTGAAAGACGCCGGGCACATCGGCAACGTTCAGCAGCCGCTGTTGTTCACCGAAGCGGTGGGGCGCTTCCTGCGCGAAACCTCGACCGCCGCGGCCTGAGCGGCGCGGTCATGGCGCCGGCAGGCGCGCAGCACGTACGACGGTGTGCAAGGTCCGCCGCGCCCAGGCGATCGCCGGATCGTGCGACTGGTGGCGATGCCACTGCACGGCCATCACGATGTCGTCGATCTCGATCGGGCAGCGCAGGATGCGCAGCGGCCACTGGCGCACGAGCCGCTTCGCGAGCTGCGTGTGCAGCGTGGCGATGCGGTTGGTTCCGACCAGCGAACCCGGAATCAGCGTGAAGCTCGGAACGCGCACATCGGTCCGGCGCGTCAGCCCTTGCGCGTTAAGTGCGAGCTGGTCCAGCGTCGGCGTGCGGCCGCGGCCAAGCACGGCGACCACGTGTCCGAGTCGCAGATAGTCTTGTCGTGTCAACGTGCGCCGAAGCTCGGTGTTGCCGGTCCACGCGACGCATGCATAACGGTCACGGAACAGCGGCTCGCTCGGATGCGCGACCGAGACGCCGCTGGCCAGCGAGACGACGATGTCGACATCGCCCTGGTCCAGTTCCTCGGCAAGGTAGCCGCCGATCGACCGCACTTCGAAGCGGATGCCGGGAGCTTCGCGCGCGGCGCGGCAGAACAGCGCATCGAGCACGACCGTCTGGACGTAATCCGAGGCCACGATCACGATGTCGCGCTCGATGCGCGCCGGGTCGAGCTCAGGCCGGCGTCGCGTCAGCGCCTGGGCCTGCAGCAGCAGGTCCCGGACGGGCTGCTGCAGGCTGCTTGCGAACGGCGTCAGGCTGAGGCCGCGGCCCGCCTGGAGCAGCAGGGGATCGCCGAAGTAGTCGCGCAGCCGCGCCAGCGTCGCGCTGACCGCCGGCTGGCTGAGGTGCACCTGCTCTGCGGCGCGCGTGACGCTGCGCGAGGACAGCAGGGCATCCAGACACGCGAGTTGATTCAGGTCGAGCCGGTTGATGCGCATGATTGGGAGGCGTCGATGTATCAACGCCGTGTATGGCTGCCATCCAAAGGAATCATTTTGACGAAAGCCGAGACCTTGGCACATTCCCGAGCCAGCACCTCGTAAGGCCATGGAAGCAAACATCAACACGGCGCAGTCGTTGACGGTTCGGCACTTCACCACCGACACCAGCCCTGTCTCGGACCGGCCCGTGCTGTTCCAGCGCGAGCTCCAGCGGCTGTTCTCCATGAGCCTGGCCGTGCGCACGGTTGCGCCCAAGCCGTTGTCGGCGCAGATGCTCGGGTACCGCGGGCGGTCGCTGCACGTCGCTGCTCTGAAGCTCTCGCCGCACACGACGGTCGCCGTGCCGACGGGTGCATCGCAGCACGCGCGGCTGCTGGTCTCGCTGCACAAGGAAGGTGTCGCGGTGGTCTACCAAGGTGGGCGCGAGAGCCGCATCGAGCCGGGCGATGTGTTCGTGATCGATCCGGCGCGGCCCTTCTCGATCCATACCGGCGACGTGCGTTCGCACTCGGTGTACCTGCCCACGAGCGCGGTGCGCAGCCTTGTCCCGCAGCTCGACGAGCTCACGGCAGTGCCGATCCGCGGCGAGCGCGGCCCGACGACGATGTTTCGGGCAGCGCTGGAAGAGTTGTTCGCGTCGCTCGAGACGCTTCAGGACGACGTCGCCGATTGCATCGGCGAGGCCCTTCCGGCGTTGCTGGCCGCGTCGCTGATCCCCCACGGATCGGAGCGTTCGCCGTCGCGCCTGCGGCAGCTGCACAAGCGCCGCATCGTGCGCTTCGTGCACGACCACCTCGGCGACCCGCAGCTCGACGCGAACGCGATCGCCCGCGGCGTGTGCCTCTCGGCGCGCCACCTCTACGAACTGTTCGCCGACGAGGACGACTCGCTGATGAAGTGGGTGTGGGCCGAACGGCTCGAACGATGCGCGGGCGAGCTGCGCACGCCCGCGTTGATGTCGCAGACGATCGGCGAGATCGCCTACCGCTGGGGCTTCAGCGACGTGTCGCACTTCAGCCGGGCGTTCAAGCAGCGATTCGGTGCCGGGCCTCGTGAGTGGCGCAAGCGGGCGGCAACCGGTGGTGACACACACTGCCCGACGATGCACTGCACGCAGCCGCAGGACGCATGACAGGCCTCGCCAAGATACGCGTGACAGAGCGAACTGCGGCAGGTCTGCGCGGGAGCGGCTAAATCCAGGGGCACGAACCTAGGCTGCCATCGCGCGCTGATCCGCGAGCTGTACCTTCCGATCAGGCGGATACCACCGAACGAAGTTGCGGACATCCTGCCCGTTCAGCACTGCGCACCGGACCTGGAGCAATGCGTTCGCTCCCTCCGGGCTCCAGCGCATGTGTCCGTTGCGCTTCATCCGCTGCCCGATCACGTAGTCCACTGCCGACTCGGCACCGGCGCTCGAGATCGGCCGCTTCTGGGCGCGGCGACGCTGGTAGTTGATGAGTAGGTCGGCACAGCCAGTCAGATATCGAATCAGCCTAGTGGGCTCTTGGGCCCAACCCAGCCGGTATCACGTCGAAGCGCCTCCAGGCGCTGTAGACACCGCTTCTGCTGTCCGTGCCAGAGCAACCACTTCGCGCCCTCGGCCCGTTTCGCGAGTTCGAACCGTGAGTCCTCGTCTACGCCGCGCAAGCCGCGCAGGGCGGTCAGCAGGTGCTCGAAGCGCATGCCAATGTGAAACCAGTCGAGGACCCTTTCTGCAGCTGGCGGCAACTGGCAGGCGTGGGTGATGTCGGTTTTAGCCACTCCCACCAAGGAGGCCGGCATGCGGATCACTATCCATGCTCAAGTCGAGGGCCGCGAGGGCCAAGCATCGCGGAGCGTAACCATGTCTGCGCTGGGCAGCCCGCAAGGGCTGCCCATCAGCCGTCAGTCACTTTGCTGCAGCCGCGGGTCTTCTCGCCAAAGCAGCGGCAGCGCGCTCTCGACGTTGGGACCGGCGGTGTCGAGGACAGCCACGCTGCCGTCGCGCAACGGCAAGAGCGTCGCCCCGTAGTTTCCGACCATGCGCAGCTGTGCCGTCCGCTGCACTTGAAGCTGCGCGTCGAGCCAGATCGCGCGCCGGCCACCGCTTGTGGAGACGGCATGGCAGAACACCGCTTTCCACGAAGTGGTCGTGCACACGGGCTCGGTCACGAGGTCGGGGTAGCGGGACCTCAGATCCAGCTCGGCGAGCACCGCCCGGCTGGCCGGGTCGACGAGGCTCAGCCTTGCGTCCAGGCTGTCCACTGACAAGCCGCGCGTCACGAGCGCCCCGCCGACCTGGCCTACCAGCGTGCGGCTTGCGATCACCGGCTCGGGGTTCGCAGCCCCGCCGATGTTCCAGCGGTAGACAGAGCGCAGGTTGTTGCCGGTGCGGCCATTGGGCTGCGTGAACGCCGAGAAATACAGCCAGGCACCGTCGTCCGATGCGATCGGCGTGGGCTCGCCCGGCGTTCCGACGTTGAGGACCTGGCCGTTCGTGTCGCTCAGCGCACCTCGGCCCGCTACGCCGCTGTCCAGCAGCGGGACCACCGTCGGCGAGCCGTCGGCGCGACCAATCATGGACAGCGTGCTGTACCCGTTGGCATTGGACAAGGTCAGCGGCGCCTGCGGCCTGGTGGGATCGGGCGCGAACGCGGAAAGCGACAATGACCAGCCGACGCTGCTGTATCCGCTGACCGGGTCGTCGTAGGTAATCAGGGGGAGTTCACCGAGCGCAAGCATCTGGGCCGAGACCACATCGAATCGCCACAGCCCCTCATGCCCGGCACCGCTGTCGTCGCGATAACCGAGGTCGAGGTACAGGCTGCGTCCATCGACGCCCACCCTCGAATTGACGAGGCCGACACCGTTGACGTCGAGCACAGGTGTTGCAGTCCAGCGGGCGCCGGCCAGCGCCAGCGACTTCAAGTGCAGGCCGCCGAGGCCCTGGACCAGAGGCAGCGCGAACACGCGATCGCCGCGCGGATCGGGCAGCAGCGCGCCGACCGGGTCGGCCTGCGAATAGAGCCGCGCGGCGGCATTGATGCTGAAGCCGTTGCTGGAGCCAGACTCCACCTCATCGATGGCCGCTGCATAGTCCGTCTGGCCCTCCGCGCTGACGAACACCAGCTGGCGCGTCGCATAGACAAGCCCGATACCTGGTACATGCCAGCCGTCGATGCGCAGTGCGAACAGCGAGGTGGCCCCTTTGTCCGAGCTCAGCTGCAGCGTCAGCGTCATGTTGCGTCGCACGTGCAAGGCACGCATCGAACGGTTGCCGACGCGCAGGTCGTCGACGCCCAGGGCATCGACGAAGGCTTCAACACCCATGCGATCGTTCTTGCCGTCGCCGTCCACGTCGATGTCGACATCGCCCAGTGGCACGTGTTCGCTCCACAGGCCGCCTTGGCGTTGCAGCGGGAACGCAAGCACCGGCACGCCGCTCCCGAGCTGATATGCCAACGCCTGTACTCCGGTGCTGAGAACGGACAGCGCCGAATCGTCCCAGTACAGCGCATGGCCTTGACGCTGGATGAACGGCGATACCTGTGTGCCAGTGATCTGACGCAGGGCGTCGGCCCTCACGAGACCGCCCTCGTCACGCTGCACGCCGTTCAGCGTGACTTGTACGCCGGCGGCCCGTGAGCGCTTTGTGCTCGACAGCGCGACGCGCCCGGACCGATCCAACGCGGTCCGCGCGTCAGCGCCCGTCATGCGCCCCATGCAGGCGGTCAGCCTTGCGCACGGTGTCGACAACGGCACGCGAGCAGCACGACGACGGTCCCGCCTGGATCGCCCAGCGCTCGCACTGCGTCCGCATCCCGTATCGGCTCCGCGGCGCCCGACAGCTGCCGTGGGCAAAGTGCCGTGACGCGTCGCAATGCATCTGGTTGCCCCTGCGGTTGCTCCGCCGTCGCCGCGCCGGTTTACCCCTCGGTTTACCCCTGAAGGCCCACAAAGCCAAACGGGTTAGCCCCTTGTGAGAGCTAACCCGTTGATTCATATGGTGCGGCTGGCAGGAATCGAACCCACGACCCCTTGGTTCGTAGCCAAGTACTCTATCCAGCTGAGCTACAGCCGCGAAGCCCTGGACTATAGCACAGGGTATGCACACGTCACTCCACGGCCGCCGCAGCGCGTTCACATTCGTGGGCGCGTTGTTCGTCCGACTCGTCGCGTGCCAGCTGCGCCAGCATGCGCCAGGCGCGGCGGCGCGCGCGTGGCGGCAGCGCGGGCGACGCGCCGCCTTGTTCCAGCAGCTTCCTGGCCTTGCCCCAGAGCTGGCGCTCGGCGAACGCCGTGCCCACCGCCACCACCACGGCCGGTTCGTGGCCGAAGGCGGTGAGCGCGGCCTCCAGCCGCGGCAGCCAGTCGGTGCCGATGTCAATGGCCGACTCCATCAGCGCCAGCGCGACCTGCTCGCGGTCGTCGCGCGACAGTTCGGCCAGCCGCTCCCAGAACGGGCGCAGCCATTGCCGTGCGTCGTCGTGGGCGCCCAGCGCGACGGCGCGCAAGGCAGCGCGCGCCGCCACATGCGGGTCGCGTCGGTCAGCGGCGTCGAACTGGTCCCAGAGCCGGCGCAGCTGCTGCATGTCGTGCGCGGCCTCGAGTGTCTCGAAGGCCAGCGAACGCAGCAGGCCTTGCGCCGCGGCGGGCGAAAACGCCTGGTGGTTGGCCAGCAGCCGCGCCGTGTGCAGCGCTTCCAGCGGCTGGCGCGCCATGCGGCTGGCCTGCAGCTTCAACCGCAGCGCCTGCGTGCGGCGCGCCACGCCAGGGGGCAGCTCGGCCAGCATCTCCAGCGCCCGTGGCGCGTCGCGGTCTTCCAGCGCCCACTCTGCCGCCAGCAGGCGCGCGCCGTCGTCGGCGCCGCGGCCGGCCACGCCCTTCTTCACCAGCTTCAGCAACTGGCGCATCAGTTCGTCGCGGCGGCCGCGGTCCTGCAGCCGGTGCAGGCTGCCGGCGGCCAGCAGGTGAGCGAGTGCTGTGAACTCGGCGTCGGGCCTGAGTTGCACCGAGTCGGCCTGGATCGCCAGTGCACGCGCCGCGGCCTTGTGGGCGCGGCTGTAGCGGGCGCTGAAGAACTCGGCCAGCGCTTCGCGCAGCGCCGCCTGAGCAGCGCGTTCGCGGCGCAGCGCGCGCCATTCGCTGGCGCGGCGCGGCAGGCTCACCAGTGAGTTCAATGCCTGCGCCGCCGACATCAGCACGAAGCAGGTCAGCACCAGCACGATGACAAACAGGTTCAGCGACATGTCGGTGCGCCAGCCGCGCCAGTAGATGGTGACGATGCCATCGTTGCCGCCCAGCGTGGTGGCCGCGACCACCGCCACCACGAACAGCAGCACCAGCCAGATGACGCCGCGCATGCCCTGCTCTACCGACCGGCCGACGCGGTGGCGATGGCCGCCAGCGTGGCGTCGGGCCGGGGCACGCTGACCAGCCGCGCCTGCGTCGACACCTGGCGCACCAGTTCCAGCGCCGACGTGACACGGCGCGAGCTGCGGTCGAAATAGCGCTCCAGCGCCGAGACGGCATCGCGCAGGTCGGACTGCGCCGTGTCGAACTGCCGCGACAGCACCGCCAGCCTTGCGTTGAGCAGCCGCAGCTTGAGGTTCTCGCGCAGGAAATACGCCTGCTCGGGCGCCACCAGCATGGCTTCGGGCTGGTCGATGCGGGTCACGCGCACCAGCGCTCGCACTTCCTGCCAGAGGTATTCGCCGGCATGGCGCCAGGGCTCGCTCCAGTGCTGGGCCGCCGATGCCGGCGCTACGGCTGCGCTCGCACCCGCACCCGCCGCAGGCGCCGCGCCGCTGCGCAGCGGCGTGCGCCGCTCCACTTGCGACAGCAGCGGCAGTTCGTCGACGATGCGGATCGCTTCGTCGAGCCGGATCGTCAGCAGCGCGATGTCGGTGACACCGGCCGCCTTGGTGCGTTCCAGGTCCTGCGCGACGGCGCGGCGCACACGCTCCAGCCGCGGCTGGTTGTAGCGCGCCAGGCGCTCGTCGGCCTGTTTCAGCGTGATGACCAGCGGCTCGGCGCTGCCGGTGATGGCCGACTGCTGCAGTGCGACGCGGATCGCGGCTTCGACGTCGGCAAGCACGTTTTCGTCGCGTGAACGCGCCAGCGACTGGATCAGGTCTTCGAGCTGGCTGCGCTGCATCGAGGTCTCGGTGACACGCGCTTCCAGCAGGGCCATCTTCGCCGCCGCCTCGCGTGAGACTTCTTGCGCCTCCTTGGCCATCATGCGCGCCTCGGTCACCTGGGCGCCAGCGTCCTGCTGGCGCTTGACGAGTTCCGATTCGAGCCCCTTCACGCGCTGCTGGGTGTTCCAGGCGTAGACCAGGGCGGCGGCGGTGAAAGCGGCCAGCAACGCGGCCCCCACGGCGATCCAGCGGCCCGGCAGATGGGGGGCCACCGGGCTGGCCGGTGGCGGCAACGGGGTGATGGGGGGCGCGGGCGTCTCGGTCACAGCGGCGCCGATTGTATCGACGGCGATTGCAGCGACCGTACCAGCAGCGCCACGGCAGCGGGCGACGGCGGCAGTTCGTCGACGCGGCCGAAGCCGGCCTCGCGTGCGCTGTGCGCAATGCGCGGGTGCGAGGCCACGGCGCGGGCGCCGGACCAGTCGGCCGCCGGCACCAGCCGGCGCAGGTGCGCCACCGCCTCGCTGCTGCTGAACAGCCACAGGTGCGCAGCCGGCGCCGCCAGCGCCGTGGCGATGAGCGCCTGCCCGGCACCGTCCAGCTGCGGCGGCAGCCGGCGGTAGGCGGCGACGAACTCGACCTGCGCAGCGCGGCTGCGCAAGGTCTCGGCAAACCAGCCACGGCCGTTTTCACCGCGCACCACCAGCACCTGCCGGCCGGCCCAGTCTTCGTGGGCCAGCAGGGCCCACAAGGCTTCGGAATCGAAAGTCGCTGCGTCGGCCGCGGGCTCGACGATCTGCGCTGCGGCCAGCCCGGCTTCGCGCAACGCCGCCGAGGTGCCGGGCCCGGTGGACCCGGCGCGGGTGCCGGCCGGCCAGGGCAGCGCCGCCGGCCGCTGCGCGAAAAAGTGCGCCACCGCGTTGGCGCTGACGAACATCACCAGATCGGTGCCTGCCAGCTGCCGCCAGGCGGCCTGCAGCGGCGCCGGGTCGTCCACCGGCGCGATGCCGATCAGCGGCAGCGCCACCGCTTCGACACCCAGCGCCTGCAACTGCACCACCCAGGCGGCCGCCGGCGCAGGCGGCCGGGTGACGATGTCGCGCATTTCAGTGGTCCCACCGCGCACCGCGCGACCCACGATCCATGAAACGGCCCGTTGTGGCGGGCAGCTGCTGTCGGCCCGTTCGTGACGTTGGGCATGCCGCTGGCGTGCCTGCATCGCGCGCCAGGCCGACGGCGGTGTCCGCGTTCTCCGGCCCACGCTCGCGGGCGACCACTGCAGCGCACCACCGCCCTGCCATCAACCCCGCTGTCGCGTCGCAAAGGCCATGGCGACCGCGAATGGGGCCTGCGCCCGCAGACACCGCCGCCGT